>Ga0114129_10003872_pt1 | contig 21107 bp, 21 predicted proteins | sample RhiMetdeltSRZDD1_FD_80071 | JGI IMG/M metagenome (GOLD analysis project Ga0114129, IMG submission 80071) | Populus rhizosphere microbial communities from Tennessee, USA - Rhizosphere MetaG P. deltoides SRZDD1 (version 2) (version 2) | ecosystem: Host-associated > Plants > Roots > Rhizosphere >... | reverse complement strand
GGGTACCCGGACTCCATGCCCCGGGGGCTCGCCCGGGAGCTCTCACCCGAGGATCTGGCCGCTCTGGTCGCCTATCTCGCCTCGTTGAGGTGACAGATGGCTCCTAACGACCGCCTCGAGCCCCCCGTTACGCCTGGTGGAAAGGAAGAGGATGCCGCTCTGGCCGTACGAGCCTCCCAGGGTGATTCGGCAGCGTTCGGGGTGCTCTACGACCGGCACGTCAGCGCCGTCTACCGCTACGTCTACTACCGGGTGCGGGACGACGCCGAGGCGGAAGACCTCACCAGTGAAGTGTTCATGAAGGCACTGCGAGCGATCCCGCGATACGAGCCCCGTCAGGCGTTCCTCGCCTGGCTCTATCGCATCGCGCGCAACGCCGTCATCGACCAGGTCCGCCGCGGCGGCCGACAGGTCTCGTTCGAGGACGCGCTCAAGCATCCCGAGGTGCACAACGCGGTCGACCCCGACCTCGAGGTCCTCGCCGGCTCCGACAGCGCGACGCTCCGCAGCGCGCTCGGACAGCTCACGCCGCTGCAGCAGGAGGTCATCGTCCTGCGCTTCCTCGAGGGCTACTCCACCGACGAGATCGCGAAGCTGATCGGAAAGCGCGAGGGCACGGTCCGGGGGATCCAGTTCCGTGCGCTTGGTGCGCTGCGACAGCTGATCCCGTCGCGCGAGGCACTGGGTTGAGCGACCGCAGGCTACCCGAACCGCGCATGCGCGACGAGTTCCGCCGCGAGCTGCGCGCGCGACTCATGCGCGAAGCCGCGGTCACGCTCGCGCCGAAGCGTCGTGAGACGGCCTGGACCGCGTGGCTCCGGTCGGCGCTCGTGGTCAGCCTTGCCGCTCTCGTCTTCATCGTCGGTGCGGGCGCCGCCGCGGCGGACAGCGTGCCCGGCGACGCCGCCTTCGGTCTGAAGCGCGCGATCGAGGAGGTCCGTGTCGCACTCACGTTCGACGATGTGGAGCGCGTACGCGTCCTCGCTGAGATCGCCGACCAGCGGCTGGCGGAGCTCGAGAAGGTCGCGCACCGCGACGACAAAGCGCCGACGGCGTCGGAGGAATACGCGCAGGCCGTGTTGCGCTTCCGGGAAGCGGTCAACGCTCTGCAGCAGGCCGCTCCGGGCGACAGCAAGAGCGATCTCGCGCAGAGCGTCGCCGACGCCGCGCGCGAGAAGCACGAGATCGTTCTCGAGCAGCTGCGGGCTCGCCTCTCCGGTAGGGCGAAGGACTCGGTGGACCGCGCGATCGAGGAAGAGCGCAAGGAAACGCCGACGTCGCAGGACAAGAAGGACAAGAGGGACGGCGCCGAAGAGCGCACGACTCCCGGGGTCCCGCCGCGGGGTGGAGAGCGCACGAACTTGCCGCGCACCGCGACGCCGCGCGCGACCGAGCGGCGGCCTTAGCTAACTCGGCGGCGGCCCCGCGCTCGGCGGGATCTCGCCGCGATGCGGCTCGCGCCGCAGGTCGATCGCCGGTATGGGTCCGTGCGGTGGCCCGGGCTGTGGCCTCGCCGGCGGCGGCAGCTGCTCCGCATTCGATTCGAGGCTCCAGCGCGCGAAGGCACCCGTCCGTCTCGCGACCCACCGAAGAACAGAGGCAACGCCATCCAGGATCCTCCCGGTCCTCATGCCCGCTCGCAAGAGCAGCGAACATGCCAGGTGGCACGCCCGGTGCATGGGAGGGCCGGCATGTGCACCTGTAAGGTCTGTGTCAGCGAGCGCATCTTCCTCCGCATCTTGGCACTTCTCGTCGCGTGAAACGAGTCCTCATCGCGGAGGACGATCCGGATATCGCGGACGTCCTTCGCCAAGCTCTCACCGAGCGACTTGACGTCGACGCCGACATCGTCGCCAACGGCGCGCTGGTCATGGACTTCGTCGTCGCCGGACGTCCCGATCTCCTCATCCTCGACGTTGCCCTACCGGGCCTGAACGGCCTCGATGTGTTCGACCTGCTCCGCGGCGATCCGCACTGGCAGGGCGTTCCGGTGCTGTTCCTGACCGCCCTGCCGGAGCAAGCCGAGAGGGCGAACGGCGCCACCGGAGTCCACGAGGTGATCGCCAAACCATTCGACATCGACGAGCTGATCGCGAGCGCGGAGCGGCTCATGGGCGCGGCCAAGAAGTCGGAGATCGCCGCCTAGAATCGCGCGATGCCGCGCGCGCAGCCGTCACGAACGCAGCGCAAGAAGCCGGAGCCCGCGGTGACGCGGGCGTTCCTCTTCTCCGATCTGCGCGACTACACCAGCTTCGTCGAAGCGAAGGGCGACGCGGCGGCCGCGCGTCTGCTCCGCGACTACCGAACGCTCGTGCGCCGCGAGGTCGCCCGTCATGACGGCGCGGAGGTGAAGACCGAGGGCGACTCCTTCTATGTCGTGTTCGAGGCGCCATCCGTCGCCGTCGACTGCGCGGTGGCGATCCTTCGCGCCGCCGAGGTGCGCAACGGACGCGACCCGACGGCGCCGCTGCGGATCGGCGTCGGCCTTCACGCCGGCGAGACGATCGCCTACGACGACCAGTTCGTCGGGAGCGCCGTGAACATCGCGAGCCGGCTCGCGGGCAAGGCCGGCGCGGGCGAGCTCCTGATCAGCGACACGCTGCGCGGCGTGGTGCGGACGAGCCGGAGCATCACGATGTCGGAGCGCGGGCCGCTCGAGCTGAAGGGCGTGGCGGAGCCGATCCGCGCCTGGAGCGTCGATTGGCGCGAGCGACAGCCCGCGGCCCAGGAGCCGACGGCACCCGCGCCGAGCCGCGAGCGCCTGCCGGCGCCGTCCGGCCAGTTCCTCTGCCCGGTCATCGTCGGACGCGTCGCGGAGACCGCGCGTCTCGCGACCGCGCTGCAGGCGGCGAAGGTCGGCAGCGGCCAGACGATCGTGTTGGCCGGCGAGGCCGGCGTCGGGAAGAGCGCGTTCGTCCGCCGCGCGGACGAGTCCGCGGCCGCGGAGGGGTTCCGCATCCTCGTCGGTCTCACGCACCAGTCCGATGCGGGACTCCCGTACGCGCCGTTCATCTCCGCCGTGCGCTCCGGCTTTCGCGGTCTGGACCGTGACGAGCTCGGCCGGGTGCTGCAGCGCAGCGCGCCTGACCTCGCCAAGCTGTTCCCGGAGCTCGGCCGCGTCGGCGGCGCGGAGGCGTCGACCGGCATCGAGCGCCATCGGCTCGCGGTCGCGTTCCAGCACCTGTTCCGCGCCTTCTCGCGCGAGTCGCCGGTCCTTCTCGTGCTCGAGGATCTGCACTGGGCCGACGAGGCGAGCCTTGAGCTCCTGAAGCACCTCTCCCGCGAGCTCCGGGACGCGCGCGTCGCGATCCTCGCCACGTACCGCAGCGACGAGATGCATCGCCGCCATCCTCTCCTGCGTGCGCTCGCGGACCTCGAGCGCGAGCGCCTCGTGACGCAGATCAGCCTGAAACGGCTCACGCCTGAGGAGACCGCGGAGCTCATCCGCGCGACGTTCGCCCAGAGCGAGGCGGCGGTGAGGATCACCGACGAGTTCCGCGACGCGATCTACGCGCGATCCGAGGGCAATCCGTTCTTCACCGAGGAGCTGCTGAAAGCCCTGGTCGAGTCGGGCGGTGTCTACTTCGACCAGAGTGGCTGGCACCGCAAGCCGATCGACCAGCTCGAGATCCCCGGGTCGATACGCGAGGCCGTGCGCGCGCGGGTGGACCGCCTGACGGAGGACGCGCGGCTGACGCTGTCGGCCGCCGCGGCGATCGGCCACCGGTTCGAGTTCGACGTGCTCCGACAGGTGCGCGACGTCGATGAGACCACACTCGAAAGACACATTCGCGAGTTCATCGAGGAGCAGCTGGTCAGCGAATCGGCCAGCGGCCGGGACGAGTACGCGTTCCGCCACGCGCTCACACGTGAGGTGGTCTACGACGATCTGTTGGTTCGCGAGCGCAAGCGCTTGCACCGCGGTGTCGCCGATGCCCTGGCTGCGGCGCGCGCGACGCCTCCGGCTCTGCTCGCGCACCATCTGCTCGAGGCGGGTGAGCTAGAGCGAGCGGTGCCGGTCCTGATCCAGGCAGGCGATGACGCCACGCGCGCGGACGCGCCGCGCGAGGCTGCGGCGCACTACGCACGCGCGGTCGAGATCGGAATGCCCGACGGCGAGCTCGCTTCCGTCATCGAGCGACAGGCTGAGGCGTACCAACCGTTCGACACTCCGCTGTCCATCAAGACGGCGCAGGAGGCCGTCACGCTGTATCGGCAGCTGGGCGACCGACGCGGACAGTCGCGGATGCTCCGCCTCGAAGGACGGGGCCATTTCTACGAGAGCCGGCAGGAGCTCGCCGAGGAACGAACGCAGGCGTCCATCGATGTGCTCGAGGGCGAAGAGTGCGTCGAGCTCGCGCGTGCGGTCGCGCAGCTGGCGGGCCTGCTCATGACACGCAGCGCGATGGAGGAGGCCATCCCTCACGCCGAGCGCGCGATCGAGATGGGCGAGCGGCTGGGCGACGCGTGGACGCTCGCGAACGCGCTCATCACGCACGGCAGCGCGCTGCGGGGCGAGCGTGGCCTGCCATTCCTTCGCCGTGGCCTCGAGGTCGCACTACGGAACGGGATCCACGAGGCCGCCCAGCGCGCGTATAACAACATCCAGATCTCCTTGATCGAGACCGCCGCACCGGCGACCGAACGCGCCGCTTTGGTGGATGAAGGCCTCGAACACGCGCACCGGCGCGGTCACGAAGAGGCCGGACTGTCGTACCTGCTCTCCATGAAGACCGGCCTGGAGTTCGGCGCGGGCGATTGGGACGCGATGCTCTCGACGACCGCTCGCATCTACAGCGCGTCCATCGTCTATCGCTGGGCGCTGATCTTTCGCGCGTGGGTCGCGGCCGCGCGCGAAGGACCCGCCGCGGCGCTGCCGTTCTACGCGGAGCTCGCACGCCAGCCGGGTGGCGACGCGACCGCGCTCATGGCGGGCAGAGCCGCGCTGGCGGCCGGATTCGCGACCGCCGATCAGCTCGACGAGGCACGCACGCATCTTGCCGCCCTCGACGCGCTGATCGCTCCCTATCGGAGCGGTGCGGGGGGTCTGGACACTCCCCGCAGCGTGCTCGGCGGACCCGTGATGCACGACGTGCTCATAGCCGCGTGCCTGCTCGGAGAGCCGCGATGGATCGACATCGCGCAGGCCGAGGTCGGGACCAGGATGCTTGGGGCGAACAGCCGTAAGTTTGCCGCCGCGGCGCGCGCCCTTCTCGCCGGTGAGGCCGCGGCCGCTGCCAGCGCGCTCGATTCCGCACATGCGCTGTCCGAGCACGTCGGCCTCGCCGGCACCTGGCATAGATACGCCGTCGCCTGCGTTCGTATCGCCTGCGTTCGGGGTCTCCGGCCCGGACGTGAGTGGGAGCCGATCGCGACACGCACGCGCGCCTTCGCCGAGCGGGCCGGCGCGAAGTGGTGGCTGAGCGTGCTGGAGCAGGCCGGGCTCTAGCCCGCCGATCGCTCCGGCTGGTGCGCGCGGACCAGCTGCGGCCAGCGACCGCGCACCGCGGCCACGATCCCCTCGGTGTCGAGACCGTAGTGGCGGCGCCACAGCTTCTGGGCGCCGTGGTCCACGTGCTCGTCGGGTATGCCGAGCATCAGGGTCTCGACGCGGGCGCCGCGCTCGTGGAGCAGCTCGGCGACCGCGGACCCGAACCCGCCCGCGACCACATGCTCCTCGACCGTGACGAAGCGCGGCGTACGCGCCGCCAGCGCGAGGAGGCGCTCGGCGTCGAGCGGCTTCGCGAAGCGCGCATTCAGCACCGTCGCCTGGAGGCCGTCGCGCCCGAGCTCATCGGCTGCCTGGAGCGCCGCGTTCACCGGCTGCCCGTACGCGACGATCACCAGATCGTCCCCCGCGCGCAGCGTCTCCGACACGCCGATCGGGATCTCGCGCGGTTGGTCCGACAGCGCGACGCCGAATCCGGTGCCGCGCGGGAAGCGCACGGCGATCGGGCCGCGCTGTGCCGCGGCGTGGCGATGGGCGGTCCAGAGCATGTCGCGCAGCTCGGCCTCGTCCTTCGGCGCCATCAGCGTGAAGCCGGGAAGTGGCCGCAGATAGGCGATGTCGTAGAGACCCTGGTGCGTGCGGCCGTCGTCGCCGACAATGCCGGCGCGGTCCATCGCGAACATCACCGAGAGATCCTGCACCGCGACGTCGTGCAGCACCTGATCGAATCCGCGCTGCAGGAACGTCGAGTAGATCGCGACGACGGGGACGATGCCCTGGGTCGCCAGGCCCGCGGCCATCGTGACGGCGTGCTGCTCGCAGATGCCGACGTCGATGACGCGCTGCGGAGACTCCTTGAACAGCGGAAGCAATCCGGTCCCGCCCGGCATCGCAGCGGTGATGGCGACCGTCCGGTGGTCGGCCTTGAGGATCTCGCGCACCGTGTCGGCGAAGACGGTGGTGTACTGCGGCGCCGTCGCCTTGGTCGCGCCGGTCGCCGACACGCCGTGCCATTTCACGTTGTCGTCCTCGGCCGGACCGTACCCGTGGCCCTTCTGGGTGTGCAGGTGCACGAACACCGGCCCGTCGCGGAAATCGCGCGCCCTCGCGAGGACGCTCTCGACGGCGAAGAGGTCATGGCCGTCGACAGGACCGAAGTAGGTGAACCCGAGCTGCTCGAACAAGAGGTTCGGGATGAGGAGCGCTTTGAGGCTGTTGAAGATGCGCCGACGCGCCTCTTCCGCGAGGTCGCCGGCGGGCATGTGGTCCAGCACCTGGCGCACGACCTGCTTCGCGCCGCGGTAGGGGGTGGCCGTCCGTAGGGCCTCGAGCATGCGCGACACCGCGCCGACGTTCGGCGCGATGCTCATGCCGTTGTCGTTGAGCACGACGATGACGCGCCGCTTGTCGTGGCCGATGTTGTTGAGACCTTCGAACGCCATACCGGCCGTCAGCGCGCCGTCGCCGATGACAGCGACGACGTGGAAATCCTCGTGCTTGATGTCGCGCGCGAGGGCCATGCCGTGCGCGGCGGAGATCGACGTCCCCGCATGCCCGGCGCCGAACTGATCGTGCTCCGATTCGGTGCGTACCAGGAAACCGGAGATCCCGCCGAGTTGTCGCAGCGTGTCGAAGCGCGCGCGACGACCGGTGAGCATCTTGTGCACGTAGGCCTGATGGCCCGTGTCCCAGACGAGCTTGTCGCGTGGCGACTCGAAGACCCGGTGCAGCGCGACGGTGAGCTCGACGGTGCCGAGGCTCGACGAGATATGGCCGCCGGTGCGCTGGACCATCTCGACCGTGTACTCGCGGATCTCGCGGCAGAGCTGAAGCAGCTCGTCGCGCCGGAGCGCGCGTAGGTCGCGCGGATCCTGGATGCGCTCGAGCACGGACATCGTGCCCATACTACGGGCGCGTGCTCGATCTTTCGTCTCACGCGGCCGTCGTCACGGGCGCGACCGGGAATCTCGGACCCGCCCTGCTGCGTGCGTATCTCACACGCGGGACGCACGTCGCGGCGGCCGTGCGCGATGTCTCGAAAGGAGAGGCGCTGCGACAGGCGCTCGCGGACGTCGCGGGTGACACCGACGACCCGCGCCTTCTCGTCATCGAGGCCGACCCCGCCGACGCGTCGGCGATGGACACTCTCGTCGAACGCGTGCTCCGCGCCTGGGGTCGGATCGACATCCTCAACAACCTCGCCGGCATCTTCAAGGCCGGACCGGCGCTCGACATCGGTCTCATGCGCGAGTTGTGGGACACCAACGTGCTCACCGCGGTGACGGCGGCGACGGCCTGCCTGCGGCCCATGCGTGCCCGCGGCTACGGCCGCATCGTGAGCGTCTCCGCATTGACGGCGCTCAAGGGCGGACGGAACAACGCGGCCTATGCGATGTCGAAGGGCGCGCTCGTGCGCTGGACCGAAGCGCTCGCGGCGGAGATGAAGGGCGAGGGCATCACTGTGAACGCTGTCATGCCGACGACGATGGACCATCCGGCGAACCGCGCGCAGATGCCGAAGGCCGACCCGAAGCTGTGGCCCTCGCCCGTGGAGGTCGCGAATGTGATCATCTTCCTCTCGTCGCGCGAGGCGAGCGGCGTGAACGGCGCCGCGATCCCGATCACCGCGCGGACGTGACGTCAGCCTGCGGCAGCGGCTTTCTGGTTAGGCGATCGCCGCTCCATCACTAGGAGGCGAAGACATGGATTTCCAGCTCATGAAGTTCATCCACGTGCTGCTGGCGATCATCGCCGTGGGCTTCAACGCCTCATACGGGATCTGGCTCGCGCGGGCCGCCAAGGCGCCGCAGGCGACGCAGAGCCACGTTCTGCGCACGATCAAGTTCATCGACGACCGCATCGCGAACCCCGCGTACGGGCTTTTGCTGCTCACCGGGCTGTTCATGGTGTTCAGCGCCGGCATCCCCTTCAGCCGGCTGTGGATCGCCGGCGGTATCGGTCTGTGGCTGGTGCTGCTCTTCGTGGGGCTCGGCGTCTACACGCCCACACTTCGCGATCAGATCCGCGTGCTCGAGAGCGAGGGGCCGGGCAGCGAGGAGTACCAGCGCCTCGCGGCGCGCGGCCGCGGCGTGGGCATCGTCCTCGGGATCATCGTCATCGTCATCGTTTTCCTGATGGTGACGAAGCCCGGCGGCTAAGCACCCAGGCGATCCCGCAATGCCTCGGCCCACTCGGCATACGCCGGCGCGGATGGATGCAGGCCGTCGGGTGCGAACATCCCGCGGCGCATCTGGTCACGCATGAGCGGAAAGATGTCGACGTACGTCGCGCCGGCGCGCTCCGCCTCGTCGCGCGCGACGGTGTTGAAGCGCTCGATGCGCGCGGCGATCGCCGCGGGCTCGCCGAAAGATGCGCCGGCCCGCGACAGCGACCAGTCCGGCTGCGGCAGTGCGTACACAGCCGCGTGCGGAGCGTCCGCGCGGACGCCTTCGTGGATCGCGCGCAGTCGCTCGCGGTAGCGCTCGTCCGATGAGCCCGCGACGATGTCGTTGGCGCCGATGAGGATCGTCACGAGCGTGGGGCGGAACGCCGTGACGAGAGGCAGCTCCTCCGCGATGAGGTCGTCGGTGCGGTAGCCGTTCACAGCTGGGTTTCGCAGCACCACGGCGCGCCCGGCGGCGGCCCAGTGGCGCACGAGCACGGCCGGGAACGAACGGTCCGGCGTGGTGCCCGTTCCGATCGTGAACGAGTCACCGAGGGCAAGCCAGCGCTCTGCCGAAGGAATGCCGATGGAATGCTCCGCTGTTCTAGTCTGTGGAAGCTCTCTCCAGAAAGGATCGCTCTTGTCCGACTACGACCTCATCATCATCGGCGGTGGCCCCGCCGGGCTGACTGCCGGACTCTACGCCGCGCGCGCGAACATGAACGCGGTCCTGTTCGAGGGCAAGGACACGGGCGGCGAGATCCTCAACACCGAGCTCATCGAGGACTATCCCGGCTTCGAGTCGGTCACCGGGGCTGAGCTCGCTCACAAGATGGCGGAGCATGCACGCAAATTCGGTCTCAAGATCGAGACCTACGCGCGCGTGAAGCAGATCCGCGTCGACGGCGACCGCAAGGTCGTCGAGCTCGAGGACGGCACGACGCACCGCGCCTACGCCGTCATCGTGACCGTCGGCGGCGAGCCCACCAAGCTGGGCGTTCCCGGCGAGGCGGAGTACCACGGCCGGGGCGTGTCGTATTGCGCGGTGTGCGACGGCGCGTTCTTCAAGGGAAACGACCTCGCCGTCGTGGGCGGTGGTGACAGCGCGTTCCAGGAGGGTCTGTTCCTCACGCGGTTCGCGAAAAAGCTGCACGTCGTGCACCGGCGCAGCGACTTCCGCGCGCAGGCCATCCTGCGGGACCGGCTCCTCGCGAAGGACATGGTCCACACCGTGACGCCCGCGACGGTCAAGGAGATCGGCGGCGACGGGACGGCGGTGAAGTGGATGGACGTCGCCCGTGATGGGGAGGTCGAGCGGATCCCGGTCGAGGGCGTGTTCGTGTTCGTCGGCTTCAAGCCGGTGGGCAAGGAGCTCTTCGCGGATCACATCGATCACGACGAGAACGGCTACCTCGTCACCGACCAGTACATGCAGACGAGCATCCCCGGTGTGTACGCCGCTGGCGACACGCGCGCGCAGCTCGCGAAGCAGATCACCACGGCGGTCGGCGACGCGACGACGGCGGTACTGCACGCCGAGCGCTACATCGAGGAGCTGAAGCACACCGAGGAGGCGTTCCCGGACGCGCCACGTGAGGCCGTCGCGCGGACCGCGAGCCGAATGCGCATCCTCACCTTCCCGCCCGGCGCGGTCGTCATGCGCGAGGGCGAGCCGTCGGATCGCTTCTACGTCATCGCGAAGGGCGAGGCTCTCGTCGTCCAGCACGACGCGAAGGGTGGCGAGCGCGTCCTGGGCACGCTGCACGCCGGTGACTACTTCGGCGAGGTCGGCATCCTCAGCGGGCACACGCGCAACGCCACGGTCCGCGCGAAGACGTCGCTCGAGGTGATGGCTCTCGACGCGACCGCGTTCCGGTCGCTGATGGCGAGCTCGCAGGCGACCAGCGACGAGATCGCGCGCGTCGCGAAGTCCCGTGAGCACGCCGCGAACGGCGCCCAGACCACCTAAGCCGCGGCGGGCGGGGCCAGCTCCTTCACGTCGGCGATGAGCTCGTTGAGGTCGAAGGGCTTCTGCAGGACTTTGAGGATGCCACGCTTGCGGAACTCGGCGCGGTGCTCGCGTGACACGGCGGTCTCGAAGATCACCGGCACGTTCCGCAGGCGGTCGTCCCGGTGAAGGCGGTCGTAGAGCTCGAGACCGCTCATCCCGGGAAGGCCGACGTCGAGGACCAGCAGGTCAGGCCTCACCTGCTCGAGCGTGCGGAGCGCCTCCGTCGGACGTGTCACGTGGATCGCGCGATAGCCCTCCTCCTCGTTGATGACGCCCGCAAGCAGCTCGCCGATGGGCCTGTCGTCCTCGACGACGACGACGATCCGCGTGCGCGCGTTACCAGTTGTAACCACGCTCGCCGGCACTGCGGCCGCCGTGCCAATTTGCGCGGTCGTTACACCGGGCGGGCGCGGTATTGCAACGGTGAGGTATCGGGTGGTCAACGTGCCGTGCTTTCGTCGCGATCAAGCGAGCGCTAGGCCGGCCAAAGAATTTCGCTCAGCGGTCCCTGTGGGCGCGCCTCGCGTGCGTCGGCAGGTACTGGTCGATGACCGCGCGCAGCTGTTCCGGGTAGTAGGGCTTCGCGAGAAATCCATCGCAGCCCGACGCGATCGCGCGCTCGCGATCGGGGGGTGTTGCCGAGGCCGAGACGGCGACGATGCGCAGGTCCTTTCCCCACGACTCCCTGCGGACCGCCCGCGCGAACGCATAGCCGTCGAGCCGTGGGATGTGCAGGTCGAGCAGGATCAGCTGCGGGTGCGTCGCCTGTGCCACGGCGAATGCCGTCTCGCCGTCCATCGTCGTGATGGGCTCGTGCCGCGCGAGTCGCACGATGCGCAGCGCGAGATCCATGCTGGACGCGTCGTCTTCGACGATGAGGATGCGCGCCATCAGTCCGCGGCTTCCGTTCCCGTTCCCGTCCCTGTCGCCGCCGCGCTCTTGCGTCCGCGCCCACCGCGCCGCCGTCCCCCGCGCGATCCGCGTCTGGTGCGCTTGCGTGGCACGGCGGCCGTTTCCGTCGCGGTCGGCGTGGCGCTCGGCTCGGCCTCGCCGTCGGCCTGGGGCGCGGTGGCCGTCGCGACCGCGCGCTCGATGGCCTCGCCGTTCAGTCCGCCGAATTCGCCGAGGATCGTGCGCACCTCGGCATGATCGCGCGCGACGACGAACCCGGCCTTCTTGCCGTGGTCCTCAGGTTTCATGATGCCGCGCTCCACCGCGCTGCGGATGTTCGACTCGAGCGCGTCGCCCTCGACACGCGACAGCAGCTCCGCGAACAGCGCCGCGTTCACCCAGTCGGCGCGGTCGCCGTGCGCGCGCGTCGTGCTGACGAAGTTGAACAGGTGCGCGATCGCCGCGGCCGGCTGACGCGCGTAGACGACGAGCGGATGGTCGTCGACGAGCCAGCACATCGTGATCTCGCGGCCGTCGCGCTGGACCGACTCGCTCTGGATCGCGCCGCGCTCCTCGGCGATGTTGAACAGGGTCTCGAGCAGCACCCGCCGCTGCGTCCGGCCGCGTGCGATGCCGCCCGGCTGGTCCGCGCGTGAGAGAGGATCGAGGACGGCCTCGACGACGGGCACGCGCTTGGTGTCCTTGGTGACCGTGTTGATGCGCCGGAGCAAGCGGACGAAGTGGAAGTAGGTCTCGGCGACGAGCGGCGAGCTGAGGTTCGGCGCGAGGAGCTGCTTCGCCTTCGCGCGCGTCCGGCCCTCGAACTTCGCCTCGATGTGATGCTGCTCGATCGCGGCGTCGATCCGCTCTTCCAGCACGCTGGAGGCTTCCTTCTCGGACAGCGGCACGACGGATCGGACGAAGTCGCCGCGTGCCATCGACGAGGCATGGATCGCGACGAGCTGGTCGAGCAGCAGAACCGCGAGCCGGCGCTGCTCCTTCTCGGACTCGGGCGATCCGGTCGGCACCACCGCCGGCACGACGGGTGGCGTACGGAGTCCGCGGCCGCCACCGCCGCGCCCACCGCCGCGACGCGCGCGCGTCCGCGAGGCGGCAGCGGCCTCTTCCGGTCGCCGCTCCTCTTTGCCGTGCTGCGTGTCGTCGGCGCGCAGGCCGCCGCGCGTCCAGCGTGCTTCCGGGATCAGGTCCTCGAGCAAGAAGACGTCGTCGCGTAGATGCGGTGACTCGCGGAGCTCGTTCGCCAGCGACAGATCGCCCGCGACGAGATAGACCTTCTTGTCTTCGTCCTTCAGCGCCTTGCAGAGCGCGTTGAGGTCGCGGTCACCCGAAACGATGAACCACACCTCGATGTCGGGCCGATCCTTGTACAGGAGCTTCATGGCGCGGGTGATCAGCACGGCGTCGGATCGCCCTTTGAGGAGCCGGCCGCTCATGCGCTGCGCCACCGGGATCGGCTCGATGCCGGTGAATTCGAGCGCCATGAGCAGGGTCTCGTCCTGCATCGCGACCTCTTGGCCGAAGATCGCGAGCTTCACGCGCACGGGGCCGAATTCGGCGGCCTTCTTCAGGATGGCTTGCAGGATCGCGAGAGATGACGGCAGCGGTCCGGTGGTGTGCTGCCGCAGCGTGTAGTAGACGTTCTCCCAGTCAATGAGGAGAGCGACGTCGGGCAAGGGATTCTCCTATGGAGCGCACACGCCGCCCGACCCGTTCGCGGACCCCTTGCGGAGTCACGCGCTTGATGCTCACCCTCGTCCAAACGCTCTTTGGCTCACGGGATCCGTGACGCCGAAGCGCGGTCGGTACGCGAGCGCGTCCATCACGAACGCATTGGTCGTCGCGCGCGCCGTTTTGTTCTGATGCAAGTGTACTCGACGGACGCGAGGACCGACACCGCTCGCTACTCTTCGGGCGTGCCCGAGCGCGACTCCCAGCTCGCCGACCTCGTCGATCTCGGCGTGCGGCGCGGCGCGGCCTACGCCGACGCGCGCCGTGTCGAGCGCGAGTACGAGGCGGTCTCCGTACGCGACGGCGAGGTCGAATCGGTCACGCGCTCCGGCGACCGCGGCATCGGATTTCGGGTCATCCACCGGGGCGCCTGGGGCTTCGCGGCCACCGATCGGGGCGACGAGACATCGCTCCGCGACGTCGTGGACGAGGCCTTCGCGCGCGCGGAAGCCGCGGCGAGCACACGCACGGCACCGGTCGCACTCGCACCGATCGCCCCGGAGCGTGGCGAGTACCGCACCACCCTGGCGCGCGATCCGTTCGCGGTCCCGGTGACCGAGCGCATCGCGCTGCTGCGCGCGGCCGACGCGAACCTGAAAGGTCCGCATGCGGTGTCGCGCCGCGGGAGTGTCGCCGCCTACCGCACGCGCAAACATCTGGTGACGAGCGAAGGCACGGACGTGCGTCAGGAGATCGTCGAATCCGGTGCGGGCGTCGCGGTGACCGCCGTGAAAGCGGGGGCGAAGCCGACGCAGCGCTACGACAGCCGCCTCACGCGGCAGACGGGCTGGGAGTTCATCGAGCATCTGGACCTCGCCGCGCGGGCCACGCGCTATCGCGACGACGCCGAGGCGCTGCTCGACGCGCCGCTCGCGACCGAGCGGCCCACGACGCTCGTCTTCACGCCGGAGTTCCTCGCCTTGCTCGTGCACGAGTCGTGCGGCCACCCCACCGAAGCCGATCGGGTGCTCGAGCACGAGATCGCCTTCGCGGGCACGACCTTCATGTGGCCGAAGGACCGCGGCGCGCTCCGCTACGGCTCGGAGCACGTGTCGATGACCGCCGACGCGACGGTCCCCGGCGGGATGGGCACGTTCGGCTGGGACGACGACGGCGTGCCCGCGATGCGCACCAGGCTCATCGACCGAGGGACGTTCGTCGGTTACCTCACATCGCGCGAGACGGCGGCGGCGCTCGGAATGCCCGTGGCGATCGGCTCGGCGCGCGCCGAGGGGTGGCAGCACTTCCCGATCGTGCGCATGGTCAACGTGAGTCTGGATCCCGGGATCGGGAGCTACGAAGCTCTCCTGCGGGGCGTCGCCGACGGCCTGCTGCTCGAAGCCCCGGCGTCCTATTCGCTCGACGACAAGAGGCAGAACTTCCACTTCTCGACCCAGTCGGCGCGGGTCATCCGGAATGGCGCGCTCGAGGGCTACGTGCGCGGCGTCTCGTTCCAGTCGCTCACTCCGGCGTTCTGGGGACGCTGCGACGGCGTCGCCGACGACTGGGAGCTCCACGGCTTCCTCTCGTGCGCGAAGGGCGAGCCGCTTCAGCTCATGCGCGTCGGGCATGGCGCCGCACACGCGCGCTTCCGCGAAGTGCCGATCGAGGTGCGCGGGTGACCGTCCGCGGTCGCGACGCGATGCTCGCGCCGCTACAGGACGCGCTGCGCGAAGCGCGCGCCGACGAGGCCGAGCTCTGGGTCCACCGACGTCGCTCGGCGATCACACGCTATGCGAAGAACGAGGTCCATCAGAACGCGGTCTCGGACGACACGCACGTGCAGGCGCGCGTCGTCCTGGGAAACGCGGTCGGCATCGCCGGCGCGAACTCGCTGGATCCCGCGGATCTCCGGCGTCTTATCGCCGACGCGACAGCGGCCGCGCGTGACAGCGCTCCGAACGCCGAGTGGCCCGGCCTGGCCGAGCCCGCGCCGGCCCCGGAGGCGCGGGCCTACGACCCCGACACGGCGCGCGCTGATGCGGCGAGCCAAACGGACGCGATCAAGCGCATCACGGCCGCGGTCAAGGCGCGCGGCTTTCGCGCCGCGGGGACGCATCAGATCGAGCTCACCGAGGACGCGCTCGCGAACAGCAAGGGCGTGTCGCAGTACGCGCCGAGCACGATGGCGTACCTGCGCGCGCTCGTCACGAGCGACACCGGCACCGGCTGGGCGGAGGATCTGGGCTGGAGCACGCGCTCGCTCGATCCGACCGCGATCGCGGCACAGGCCATCGAGAAGGCGGCTGTCGACCGCGACCGTACGCAGCTCGCGCCGGGCGACTACGAGGCGGTCTTCGAGGAGCTCGCGGTGGCTGAGGTCCTGCGCTTCATGTCGCTGACCGGGCTCACCGGCCAGACGCTGAGGGACGGTCGCTCGTTCATGGCCGGCCGTTTCGGCGAGCAGGTGACCGGTCCGCGCTTCTCGCTGTGGGACGACGCGCTCGACGGTCGTACGCTCGCGATCCCCTTCGACGTCGAGGGCACGCCCAAGCGGCGGGTCGCGCTCGTGGAGAGCGGTGTCGCAAAAGGTGTCGTGCACGACCGCCAGTCGGCGAAGTGGTTCGACACGCGCTCGACCGGGCACGCGGCGGATCCACGGCGCTACAGCGTGGGCGGCCACGCCGGCAACCTCACGATGGCCGGTGGCGACGCGAAGCGGGAGCAGCTGATCCACGCGGTCAAGCGCGGGGTCCTCATCACGCGCTTCCATTACACGAACACGCCCGACCCCAAACGCGCGACGATGACCGGCACGACCCGGGACGGCACGTTCCTGATCGAAGACGGCCGCATCAGCCGCGCGCTCGCGAATGTCCGCTACACCATGAGCGCCCTCGACCTGTTCTCCGGCATCGAGCTCATGGGCCCGCAGCGTCTCGCGCGCGACTGGTGGTCTTCGAACGGGATGGGCGCGATCGTCTGTCTCTGTCCCGCGATCAAAGTGGCGCGGGCCACGATCACCGGCTCGAGTCCGCTCTAGCCCGCACCCGATACCCAGTCGCCGCGCGATCGTTACCCAGGCGCATGACTGCGCCCTAACACGGCGGGCAGTCAGGCCGGGCGAATGCTCCACGACATGCGAATCCGAAGTGAGGTGTCGACAATGGACGCGCTCGTCGCTGCCTTCCTCGTAGCCATCCCCTCGATCGTCGGCGCTCTGGTGCTTCTCGTCCTCGGCTGGATCGTCGCCGGCATCGTGGGCGGACTGGTCACGCGACTGGTCCGCAAGGTCGGTCTGGATACATTCGCCACGAAGGCGGGCATCACCGCCTTCCTGCAACGCGCGCGCACGAAACTGGATGCCGCCGGACTCGTGGGCGGCATCATCACCTGGTACGTGCGGCTGATCTTCGTCGTGATGGCCGCGAACGCGGTCGGCATCACCGCCGTGAGCGCCGTGCTCAATCAGATCATCGGCTTCATCCCGAACCTGCTCGTCGCGCTGCTCATCCTCGGCGCGTTCGCGTGGCTTGCCGGGGTAACGCGCAATCTCGTGAGCGGCGCCACCGAAAGCGCCGGCGTGCAGAACTCCGGCGCGCTCGCGACGATCGCGTACGCCACCGTGCTCGGCGTCGGCATCGTCGCCGCCGCATCGCAGATCGGCGTCGCCGCGACGCTGATCAACATCCTGTTCACCGGTCTCGTCGCGGCGATCGCGCTGGCGTTCGGCCTGGCCTTTGGTCTCGGTGGCCGCGAGGAGGCCACCAAGGTCCTGCGCGAGTGGCGCGGCCAGGCGACAACGGCCATGGACCGTGTGGAGACCTCTCCGGCTTCACCGACAGGCGACGGAAAGCCGAACTCGCTGATCGAGGAGCGCATGCGTCGCGAGCAGCTGTCGCGCAACAGCTAACAGCCAAGGAGCGAATACGCGAGACGGGTGGACCTTCGTGGCGGTCCACCCGTCTCAGTTCGGTCGAGTCGTGTGCCGGGTATTGCAGCAAGGGGCTGCCGTTATCCTGACGACGTGACCGGCGCACTTCTCGCCCGGCTGGTGTTCGCGATCGCTGCCGCAAGCGCGACCGCCGCGAGCGTCGGACTCGCGGTGCCGGCTCATCTCGAGCAGGCTGGCACCTCGCGGTACCACGAGCACGTTCTCGCGGCGTATCGGTTCGGGTTCCTCATCGAGACGATGCGGTCCAGCGCGCTCCCGCCTGCGATGGAGAATCTCCATCGCACCCTTGTTGGCGCGGGCGTGCCGGCCGAGGTGGTCGCGCAGATGCCGGGCATGGGCTTGCACCAGTACGTACCCACGGCGGGCCCGGTGATCAGCTCGGCGTCGTTCAGCCCGATCCAGGATCTGGCAATCGTGCTCGCCCTGCTCACCGTGGTCGTGCCGCGTCTCGCGCGCCCGACCCGTCGCGCCGTCGCGGAGTGGGTCGTCCCACGACCTTCCGAAGGGCAGTGGCAATTGTTGCCGGCCCTCGCTCCTCCGCGAGGTTCTTTCTTCTCTAACGCGGCTGCGTAGTCATCGGCCCCGCTCACGCGGTGCCGAACTACGAGCGTTCCCGTCAATGAGAAAGGAAGAACGACATGAACCGCTTTGTTGCGGCTTCGGCCGCTTTCATAATGGTCACTGGCCTTCTCGCGGGTGTTGCGCTCGCTCATGCCCAACTCGCGAAATCGACGCCCTCGGCGGGCCAGACGCTTGCCACCTCTCCCGCCTCGGTGGATCTGACGTACGGTGAGGATCTCGCGGCCGGTAGCACCGGCTCGGTGGCTGATGCTAGTGGCGCCACTGTGAGCACGGGCGCGACGATTAGCACGACCGACCGCACACAACTGTCGATCGCGCTGAAGCCGAGCCTGCCCAACGGTGTCTACAAGGTGAGCTGGCACAGCATCTCGGCGGACGACGGCGATGTTCTCGACGGCACCTTCTTCTTCGGCGTCGGAGTTCCGGCACCGAGCACCGCGACCCTGCCCGCGAGCAGCGGCAGCACCGCTGTCTTGCTTCTCGTTCTCGCGGCGGCCCTCGGACTGCTCTCGGCGTCCGCGCTTCGCGGCGCAAAGGCGATCGGCTGAACCGCTCAACGGTCGCGCTGCTGGCACTGCCGATCGTCGCACTGACGATCGGCACCAGCAGCGCGGCCAGCGCGCACGCGAATTACATGCGTTCGGATCCCGCGCCGAACGCGCACCTCGCCGCGTCTCCCGCGCGGGTGGTCGTCGGTTTTTCGGAGCCCTTCGTGGTCTCGTCGAGTTCCCTGACGCTCCTTGACTCGCGCGGACAGCAGGTCGCGGCGGATGCGCGAACTACCGGAGACCCGACCGAGCTCGCGCTACCCGTGCCGGCACTCCCAGATGGCGTGTACACCGTCGCGTGGCAGACCGTCTCCACAGCGGATGGCGACGCAGCGCACGGCTATTTCGCGTTCCTGGTCGGCGCCACAACGAGCAGCACCGGCCCCGGAGCGACCGGGACCGCGTCGCAGAACAAGATCGGTGTGACCCTCACGATCTCGCCGCTCGTGGCTGGCGAGAACAGGTACTCGGTTGCGGTCTCCGGTACGTCCACGGTGTCGCGCGTGCGTCTGCGCATCACGCCGCTCGAACGCGATCTTGGCCAGAGCGAGATCGTCCTCCCGGCGGCTGGCGACGCCTTTGTTGGCACCGGCCTTGAGCTTCCGATCGCGGGTCGCTATCAGGTCGAGGTCCAGGTACGACGCTCGGACACCCTCGCGGATCTCGGATTCGACTTTGAATTCAGCGTGCCGCGTGCGGTGCCACCGGCCCCCTCGGTCACGCCGTCCGAGGTCGCCGTTGCGACGACACCACCCGGCGATGCGCCTCTCTCGAGCGAAGCTCCGTTCGTGGCCACCGCCCTGGCCGCGACGCTCAGTGTCCTCGCCGGTGTCGTGATGCTGGTCCTCGTGCGGAGGCGTTCATGAGACAAGGTCTCGCGCTCTTCGGCCTCGCGCTCTCGCTGGCGGTCGGGGTCGCTGGCGCATCGATGCTGGTCAGCGGTCCAACGACGCGCGAAGATCCGGGAGCCCTGCCCGGATCGCAGGTCGAGTCGGTCATCGCGCAGCCACCTCCGGCTTCACTCTCTGACCACACCGGTCCAGCTGACGTGCCACAAGCGGCATTGGTCGAGGGCACGCGGATCCTGGTGCCGCGTCTCCACATCGACTTGCCGCTTCGTCCGGGCGACTCTGAGCGCGATATCGGAGCGCAGTCGACGCCGACGGCTGCGGCGTTCCTTCTACCCGGAAGCGCCGTGCCGGGCACCAGCGGGAACTCGTATATCTACGCTCACGCGCGCCCCGGGATGTTCCTCTCGCTCTGGAGCGTCGCGATCGGCGACTCCATCGAGATCGTCGGACCGACTGGCGTGGTGCTGACCTACACGGTCTCGGAGATCGAGCCACGCGTCGCAGTCTCGGACCTGACCTACCTCATCCCGACCGAGGATGAGCGCCTTACCCTCCAGACGTCGACCGGACCAACGGTCAACGACCCTCGGTTCGTGGTCGTCGCACGACCGACGCATCGGTGAGTCAGCGATCCACCTTGCCGCTCGCTAGCGCCTGCAAGTAGCGCACGATCGCCCAGCGCTCGTCGTCCGTGAGCCCGCCCACGCGCGATCCGTCCGGGCCCGTCACTTCCTTCCACGCCGGCATGCCCGTTCCGGCTACGCCGTTGCTGATCCAGTAGTAGATCTCGCCTGGCGCGTGTTGCGGCACGTGCAGTTGTAGGTTCACCGGCCGCGGTTGGAGTAAGAAGGCCTGGGGTCCATCGCCGAGGGCGCGGGGGCCGTGACAGATGGCGCAATTCGCCTGGAACAGAGCTCGACCTCTGTCTATCGTTTCCGGCGTGTCGGGTGTGGGGTTCTGCGCGAAGCGGGCGGTGAACGGCACCGGCGGCGTGGGGATGTTCGGCGCGACCGTGAACGCGAGCGCGTATGCGACGACAACGAGGACGGCGAGCGCGCCGGCGCTGATCGCGAACCGCCGCCACTCGCCCCCGCGATAGCGTGTCAGCAGCGCGAGCAGGAGGAAGACGACCGCGCCAGCGATGAGGAACAGCGCGATGTCCTGGAGACCCTGGCGAGAGATGGGGAACGTCACTTGCTCTTCTCTTTCGCCTTGGGCTTACGCGACGACCAGATGTACAGGACGATGAGAACGATGAGCGGTATTCCGAACTCCAGGATCTCGTCGAGCCAGGTGCCGGTCGCGCCGTGTGGCAGTACGGAAAGCAGCGTCACCTGCTGACTTCGAGGTCGTACGCGCCGCTGCCGGCGTCGCTCACGCTGATCGTGATCTTCCAAGACCCCGCCTCGAGGCCTGGCATCGTGAAGCGGTAGCGGCCCGGCCCGAGCTCCGCGGTGTTCTCGACGGCGTCCAGCGGCGGCGCTGTCGACGGCCCATTGAACGTCGCGTGCACCTTCTTGCCGGTCACTGGATCGCCCTTCGCGTCCACCACGACGACATTGATAGTGAGGGGTGCGCCCGCCTGCGGCTGGAACGGCTCCGAGAACACGATCAGCTGGTACGGCGGGATCGCGATGATCTTCGTCGTGGCCTCCTGCCCCGCGGGCTGGGAGACCGGCACGGTGAAGAGCGCGCTGTTGTCGGGCCTACCAGCGAGACGCACGATCACCTGGACCTTCCAGGTGCCGAGCATCGCCGTCGGGCTGCCCTCGGCGACGTACTCGCCGGGCGCGCGTTCGGTCGCGACGAGCTCCTGCTCGCCCATGTCGTGCTCGACCATCGTGAAGCGCAGTGCGACCTTCTCGGCACCGCTGATCGGCGTGAGACCCTGCTGCACTCTCACGACGAAACGGTTGCGACCGGGGAGCGTCGTCGCCGTCAGCAGCTCGATGCGGATGCCGCTGATGT
>Ga0114129_10003870_pt1 | contig 21112 bp, 20 predicted proteins | sample RhiMetdeltSRZDD1_FD_80071 | JGI IMG/M metagenome (GOLD analysis project Ga0114129, IMG submission 80071) | Populus rhizosphere microbial communities from Tennessee, USA - Rhizosphere MetaG P. deltoides SRZDD1 (version 2) (version 2) | ecosystem: Host-associated > Plants > Roots > Rhizosphere >... | reverse complement strand
CGCTGGTCGTGCAGCGCGATGCGCGTCCCCTTCTCGAATGCGAGCTCCCCGCCGTGCAGCTCGGTCTCGCCGGCCAGGATCCGGAGCAGTGTCGTCTTCCCCGCGCCGTTCGGCCCGGAGAGCGAGAGCCGGTCGCGTCGCTCGACCTTGAACGAGACTCCGTCGAACAGGAGCGATCCGGCAATTTCCTTACGGAGATTGGTGCCGATGACGACTGCCACGGGCTAAGCGTAGGCATTCGGCAAACGTCGTTTCGGCGCGGGGGACCGGCGGATAGCCCCCTAAATCACGGTTCGCCGATTGCGCGGCCCCGCGATCAGACTCACCACGCCCTGCACGAGGACGTTCGCGGCCCAGACGATGACGGCGGTGCCGGCGACCGACCAGAAGCCCCCGACCTCGAAGCCGGGGACGATCCATGCGGTGAGCGCGACCATCGCCATGTTGATGAAGAAGAGGAAGATGCCGAGCGTGAGGATGATCAGGATGATGCTGACGAAAGTCAGGAGTGGCTTGATGATGAGATTGGCGACGCCCAGCACTGCGGCGGCGATGGCGAGGTCGGCAAAGTCCCCGTAGCCCACGCTGTCGATCCACCTGCTTGCGAGCCAGAGCGCAAGCAGGTTCGCTCCCCAGCCCAGTACGAGCCGGATCGGCCAGTCGAGCTGCGCGTCCCGGGTGCCGTCAGGCAACGGCGCGTGCCCCGACGAGGCTCTTGGCCGCGTCGGCGATGTGCTCGGCGTCGATGCCCGCGGCGGCGAGCAACTCGGCCGGCTTACCGGATCCGGGCATGCCCTCGACGGCAAGCTTGACCACGGTCGGCTTCTCGTCGGCCTCGGCGAACGCGGAGAGGACCGCCTCGCCCAGCCCTCCTTCGGGCCAGTGATCCTCGACCGTCACGACGCGCCCGTCGGCCGCCTCCGCCGCTGCCCGCAGTCCTTCGACGTCCACCGGCTTGACCGAGTACAGGTCGATCACGCGGGCGTTGATGCCCTCCTCCGCCAGGCTGTCGGCCGCCTTCAGCGCCTCGTGCAGCGTGATCCCCGCGGCGACGATGGTGACGTCGTCGTCGTCGGAGGAGCGGACGACGTGGCTTCCGCCGACCGGGAAGTCCTCGCTCGCGTCGTAGATCACCGGCGTGGCCGCTCGGGTCGTGCGCATGTACGAGATACCGGGGAGGTCGGCCATCAGCGCCACGAGCTTGGCCGTCTGGTTCGCGTCGCTCGGGTAGAGCACCGTGCTCGAGTGGACGGCGCGGAACTCGGCCAGGTCCTCGAGCGCCATCTGAGACGGCCCGTCCTCGCCGATGGAGACGCCGGCGTGCGAGCCGCACAGGCTCATGGTCGCCCGCGAGATCGCGGCCATGCGGACGAAGTCGTATGCGCGTGAGAAGAACGCGGCGAACGTCGACGCGAACGGGCGCCATTTGCGTACCTGGAGGCCAACCGCCGCGGCGACCAACTGCTGCTCGGCGATGTACATCTCGAAGTAGCGGTCGGTGTGCGCATCGCGGAAGTACTCGGAGTAGGTCGAGTTCGAGACCTCACCGTCGAGGGCGACCACGTCGCCGCGCATGTCTCCCAGTGCGCGGAGCGCCTCGCCGTAAGCGGCGCGGGTGGCCACGTCCTTCCCGCCGATCTCGTACGTCGGAAGCTCGCCGCCCGGCACCTCGAACTCGTGGCGCTCGGCCGTTGATTCGGGCTTGTGCGCCTCCACGGTGATGTTCCGGATTCCGCCGAGCTCCTCGATCGCCTCGTCGGGATGGTCGAGCGCCTTGCCGTGCCAGCCGTTCTTGTTCTCGACCTCCTTGACGCCCTTGCCCTTGATCGTGTGCGCCACGATCGCAGTGGGCCGGCCGTGTGTATGCAGCGCCTCCTGGAACGCGCGGTCGATCTCCTCGAAGTCGTGCCCGTCGATCTCGATCGCGTTCCAGCCGAAGGCCTCCGCGCGCCTCGCGTACGAGTTGAGATCCCAGCCGTGCATGGTCTCGCCACGCTGGCCGAGCCGGTTCACGTCGATGATCGCGGTTAGGTTCTCGAGCTCGTAGAAGGCCGCGTGCTCGAAAGCCTCCCACTGCGAGCCCTCGGCAATCTCGCTGTCGCCGCACAGGCACCACACGCGGTACGGGAGCTTGTCCAGGTACTTGCCCGAGAGGGCCACGCCGACCGAGATCGGCAGTCCCTGGCCCAACGAGCCGGTGGCGACGTCCACCCAGGGGATCTCGGGCGTCGGATGCCCCTCCAGCCGGCTTCCGAAGAGGCGGAAGGTGAGGAGCTCCTCCTCCGTGATCGCGCCTGCCGCCTTGAAAATGGAGTAGAGCAGGGGAGACGCATGTCCCTTGGAAAAGATGAGGTGATCGTTGTTCGGGTTCTCCGGGTTGTCGAAGTCGTAGTGGAGGTACTTGGAGAGGAGGACGGCCATCAGATCGGCCGCGGACATCGAGGAGGTGGGATGCCCCGATTTGGTCACGTTGGCCGCGCGAATCGAGTCCACGCGAATCTGCTGTCCAAGCTCGCGCCAGTTGTCTACTTCGGTCATCCCCGCTCCTCTCCGTAGCTCTTGGCGGAGCATAGTGGGTCGAGTAGCCTTGCTCCCGTGAGGGTCGCCGTCGGCTTCGACCATCGGGGCGTCAAGCTGCGCGAGCGTGTGCTCGAGGATCTCGCCGGACTCGGTCACGAAGCCGTCGATCTGGGCACCGACCAGCCCGAGCCGAGGATCGACTACCCGGACAAAGCGCTCGAGGTCGGCCGCGCGATCCTGGACGGCGACGCGGAGCGCGGCATCCTGATCTGCGGCTCCGGCGTGGGCGCCTCGGTCGCCGCTGCGAAGATCCCTGGGATCCGAGCGGCGATCTGCCACGACATCTATTCGGCGCACCAGGGTGTAGAACACGACGATATGAACGTCCTCTGCCTGGGATCCGAGGTGGTCGGGCCGGAGCTGGCCGCCGACCTGATCAAGGCGTTCCTCGGGGCGGAGTTCATCGGGGGCGGCCGCTACGAGCGGCGCCTGGAGAAAGTCGCGGCCATCGAGCGCGGCGAGATGGCCCTCGGTGGGGCCGCGCAATGAAATCTGTCGGATGCAAAGGGGATGACGAGGAATGGCTAAGAGCCGGCTGCACCAACTTTCTGAGCTCGGACAAAGTGTCTGGATCGACTATCTCTCCCGGGATCTGATCCAGCAGGGAGAGCTCGAGCGGATGATGGAGGAGGATGCCGTCGTAGGTGTCACCTCCAATCCGACGATCTTCCAGAAGGCGATCTCGCACGGCAACGCATACGACGAGCAACTGCGGGAGCTGCTGGACGAGCACTGCGAGACGGTGGACGCGTTCTTCCGGCTCGCCGAGCGCGACGTCAGCGACGCGTGCGAGCTCCTCCACCGCGTGTGGGAGGAGACGGCCGGCCGGGACGGCTACGTCTCGATCGAGGTCGATCCCAACCTGGCCTTCGATCGCGAGGCGACGTTCCAGCAGGCCAACGAGCTGCACGAGAAGATCAACAAGCCGAACCTGTTCGTGAAGATTCCCGGCACGGAGCCGGGGCTCGGCGCGATCGAGGACTCGATCGCCGCCGGGCGCTCGATCAACATCACGCTGCTCTTCTCGCTCTCCCGCCACAAGGAGGTCATCGAGGCCTACCAGCGCGGGATCGAGCGGCTGATCGAGAGCGGCGGCGATCCCAGTCGGGTCGCGTCGGTCGCGAGCTACTTCGTGTCGCGCGTCGACACCGAAGCCGACAAGCGGTTGGAGGCGATCGGCACCGAGGAAGCGCTCGCCCTCCGCGGCAAGCTCGCGATTGCAAACGCGAGGCTCGCCTACCAGACCTACCTCGAGGAGTTCTCGACCGACCGGTGGAAGGCGCTCGAGGAGAAGGGCGCGACCCGTCAGCGCTGCCTCTGGGCGTCCACCTCGGTCAAGAATCCGGACTACCGAGACACGATGTACGTCGAGGAGCTGATTGGCCCTGAGACCGTGAATACGATGCCCGAGGAGACGATCCAGGCCTTCCAGGACCACGGCCGCGTCGCAGCGACCCTGACGGAGGGGATCGACGAGGCCAAGCGCGTGTTCGACGAGGTCGCCGCGGTCGGCGTCGACTACGACGACGTGACCGCCGTGCTCGAGAAGGAGGGCGTCGAGAAGTTCAGCGATTCGTTCGCGGAGCTGATCGAGGGGATCAAGTCCAAGCGCGGCGAGCTCGTGTCGGCATGACCGTCGTCGACGCGGCCGAGCTGACCGAGCGAATCTGGGAGCGCGACCCGACCGTCTGGACCGGGCAAGACGAGGCCAAATGGCTGGGATGGCTGGACGAGCCCTTCCGCGATCTGGATCTATCGGCGGCTCCGGTCGGGCAGTACGCTGACTACGTCCTGCTCGGGATGGGCGGATCGAGCCTCGCGCCCGAGGTCTTGCGCCGAACGTTCGGCTCGAGCACCTTCCACGTCCTCGACACGACCCACCCGAAGGCGATCCGGCGGCTGCAGGAGTCCGTCGACCTCGGCCGCACCTTCTTCGTCGCATCATCCAAATCGGGGACGACGCTCGAGACTCGGTCCCACTTGGATCACTTCTGGGAGCTGGCCGGCCGCAAGCCGGAGCAGTTCGCCGTCGTCACCGATCCGGGCTCCGACCTGGAGAGGCTGGCCGAGGAGCGCGGATTCCACGCGATCTTTCACGGCGAGCCGACGATCGGTGGCCGCTACTCGGCGCTTTCCGCATTCGGGCTGGTGGCGGCCGCACTGATCGGTGCAGACGTCAATCGGCTTCGGGCGCGGGCAAAGGAGATGGCCGAGGCGTGCCGCGGGCGCGAGAACCCGGGCCTCGAGCTGGGCCTCCAGTTCGGGAACGGCTGGCGCGAAGGCCGAGACAAGATCTGCATCGACGATACGCCTGGCGGGTTCGGCCTCTGGGCCGAGCAGCTGATCGCCGAATCGACCGGCAAGGACGGCAAGGGGCTCGTCCCGGCTCCCGGCGAGTCGCCGAATGGCCCCGATCGCCAGCACGGCGAGGTTCGCCTCGACGACCCGTACGACCTCGGCGCCGAGTTCTTCCGTTGGGAATTCGCCACCGCAGTGGCCGGCGCAATCCTCGGCATCAACGCCTTCAACCAGCCGGACGTCCAGTCGGCCAAGGACCGCACGAACGCGATCCTCGGGAGCGGCCAGGATCCCGACATCGAGCCGACGGGCTCGCTCGACGAGCTGCTGGACGGGGCGAAGGAGCGGAGCTACATCTGCGTGCAGGCATTCGTCGACCCGACCGAGGAGAACGAGCGCAGGATCATGGAGCTGGTCGGGCGGATCCGTGCCCGCACCCGTTGCGTGACCACCCACGGGTTCGGCCCGCGCTACCTGCACTCGACCGGGCAGCTGCACAAGGGGGGTCCGCCGATCGGGCGGTTCGTCCAGCTCGTGGACGACACCGGCGGCGAGATCCCGATCCCCGGTAAGGACTTCGGCTTCGGCAAGTTGATCCGCGCCCAGGCGGCGGGCGACTTCGCGTCGCTGCAGGAGCGCGGCCGTCCCATCGTTCGACTCGGATTGGAGGATCTCTGATGCAGCTCGGCATGGTGGGACTCGGCCGCATGGGCGGCGGCATGACCGATCGCCTCAGCGAGCGCGGTCACGACATGAAGACGTACGACCGACACGCGGACTCGACTGCCAGCAACCTCGAGGAGCTCGTCCAGCAGCTCGACAAGCCGCGCTCGGTCTGGATGATGGTGCCGGCGGCGGTTGTCGACAGCGTCATCACCGAGCTCGCACCGCACCTCGAGGAGGGGGACACGATCATCGACGGCGGCAACTCCTACTACATCGACGACCTTCGCCGGTCGGGCGACCTCTCGGCTAAGGGGCTCCACTACCTCGACATAGGGGTGTCGGGGGGCGTCTGGGGCCTGAAGCGCGGCTTCTGCATGATGGTCGGTGGAGACGAGGAGGCGGTGAACCGGCTCGAGCCGGTGCTCGACGATCTGGCCCCAGGCATCGAGGCAGCCGAGCGGACCCCTGGTCGCGAAGGGCCGCCCGCGCAGCCCGAGAAGGGTTGGCTCCACTGTGGGCCGAGCGGTGCTGGCCACTTCGTGAAGATGGTCCACAACGGGATCGAGTACGGGATCATGCAGGCGTATGCCGAGGGCCTAAACGTGCTCAAGCATGCGAACGTCGGCAGCGCGCAACAGGAGGTGGATGCCGAGACCGCTCCGTTGCGCGACCCGGAGCACTACCGGTACGACCTCGACCTCGCGGCCGTCACGGAGGTGTGGCGGCGGGGGAGCGTGATCTCGTCGTGGCTGCTCGACCTGACGGCGGCCGCTCTCGTCGACAGCCCGGACCTGGACGGGTACGCCGGCCACGTGTCCGACTCGGGCGAGGGCCGCTGGACGATCAAGGCGGCGATCGACGAGTCCGTCCCGGCTCCGGTTCTCTCGACCGCCCTGTACGAGCGCTTCACCTCGCGAGGCGAGGCCGAGTTCCCGAGCAAGCTCCTCTCCGCCATGCGCCACGCGTTCGGCGGCCACCTGGAAAAGCAGTCATGACACTCGCACCCGAGCTCCAGGAGGAGAATCCGCTCCTCGAAGGGCTGGGGCTCGCGCGCACTCCAGAGTCGTGCTCGCTCATCATCTTCGGCGCCTCCGGCGACCTGACGCAGCGCAAGCTCTTCCCGGCGCTCTACTCCCTCGCCTTCCGGCACCTGCTGCCCCGTAACTTCGGCGTCGTGGGCGTCGCCCGCACCGAGGAGAGCGACGAGGACTTCATCGAGCGGATGAAGGCGGCGGTGCAGGAGTACGGGCGTGACTCGTTCCGCGACGAGATCTGGGAGCCGCTCGCCCAGGGCATGCGCTACATCTCCATGGACTTCGGCGACGAGAGCGGGTGGAACAGGCTCTCGAAGACGCTTGCCGACCTGGACAAGAACCTGGGCACCGCCGAGAACCGCGTCTACTACTTCGCCGTCCCGCCCGAGGCGATCGCGACGCTCGTCGAGAACATCGGCAAGCGGCGGTCGAAACGCGGCTGGGACCGGCTCGTTGTCGAGAAGCCCTTCGGCTGGGACCTCCAGTCGGCCCAGGAGCTGAACGCACTGCTGGCCAAGGACTTCGAGGAATCGTCGATTTTCCGAATCGACCATTACCTGGGCAAAGAGACGGTCCAGAACATGCTCGCGCTGCGGTTCGCGAACGGGATCTTCGAGCCCGTCTGGAACCGCCAGTTCATTGACCACGTCCAGATCACCGTTGCGGAAACGATCGGGATCGAGAACCGCGCAGGCTATTACGAGAAGGCGGGCGTGATCCGCGACGTCTTCCAGAACCACCTGCTCCAGCTCGTCGCACTGACCGCGATGGAGCCGCCCATCGATTTCACCTCCGAATCCGTCCGCAACGAGAAGGTCAAGGTCCTCCGCTCGCTCCATACGCCCGGACCCAAGCACGTGGTGCGCGGGCAGTACGGGGCGGGTTGGATCGAGGGCGAGGAGGTTCCGGCGTACCGGGACGAGTCTGGTTGTGCTCCAGAGTCGATGACCGACACGTTCATCGCGGCCAAGCTGTTCGTCGACAACTGGCGCTGGGCCGATACCCCCTTCTATGTGCGCGCGGGAAAGCGGCTGGCGAGGCGCGAGACGACCATCGCGATCCAATTCCAGCGAGCTCCCCATCCGCCCTTCGAGGCGATCGCGGGCGAGGGTCTGCGCCCGAACATGCTCGTGGTTCACATCCAGCCGGACGAGGGCGTCGCACTCTCGATCGGCGCGAAGGTTCCGGGCTCCGGGATGACGATCAGGCCGGTGCACATGGACTTCCTCTACGGCGGCACCTTCCGCACCGGGATCCCGGAGGCATACGAGCGCCTCATCCTCGACATCATGCTCGGGGATCAGACGCTGTTCACGCGCGCCGACGAGGTGAACGAGGAATGGTCGCTGGTCGACGCGATAATCGCCTTCTGGCGACGCGACAAGCCCGTCTTTCCGAACTATGCGGCCGGCACTTGGGGACCCCTGGCCTCCAACGAGCTCATCCAGCGCGACGGCCGCTCCTGGCAGCGGTTCTAGCCGTGACCGCAGCCGACACGACCCATGTAGACGAGTGGCACGGCGACGATATCTCCATCGCCGAGGTGCAGGAGCGCCTCTGCGAGATGCGGACGACGGACGGCCAATCCGACCTGCGGACGAGCGTGATGACACACACTGCGTGGGTGCCGAAGCACTGGCTGGAGGCGGCGCGCGGCACGCTCGCCGGTCTCGCCGAAGCGCATCCATCCCGTACGATTGCGCTCGTCCCCGACCCCGAGGCTGGCAGGGACGCGATCGACGCGACCGTGTCCGTCTACCGATTCGACCTGCCGGGTGAGACGCGCCGCGTCTTCGCCGAGGTGGTCGAGCTGCATCTCTGCGGTGCGCGCGCCTCTTCGCCCGCGAGCATCGTCGAGCCGCTGCTGATCTCCGACCTTCCTGTCTTTTCGCGCTGGCGCGGACGCCCGGCGTTCGGGCGGCAGGAGCTCGAGCAGCTGCTGCGGGTGGTCGATCGCATGATCGTCGACTCGAGCGAGTGGGAGGACCTGCCTGCGGACTACGCCCTCCTGGCCGAGTGCTTCGACAAGGCGGCGATCTCGGATATCGCCTTCCGACGCTCCCTCCGCTGGCGGGCCATGCTCGCCGAGCTCTGGCCGGGGATCGCGGACGTGAACAAGGTGGCGGTCACGGGGCCGAAGGCGGACGCGCTGCTGCTCGCAGGCTGGCTCCGCTCGCGGCTCGATCGCAAGATCGCGCTCGAGCACGAGGAGGCGGACGAGATTCGTTCGGTTTCCGTCGACGGAGAAGGGGTCAGCGCTCCTCGCGGCGAGGCTCCCGACCCGAGCCAGCAGCTCTCGGCCGAGCTCGACCAGTTCGGCCACGACCCGATCTACGAAGCGGCCGTTCGGGCGGCGACGTGACGAGGTCGGCGGCTCGTGCCGTGATGCCGGTCCCGCCCGCATAGCGCGATATCGTCCGGCCGTGGCCGGGGCTGTTGCGTCACGTGTCGGAATCGGCGTCGTGCTGCTTGGAGCGAGCTTCGGATACGCGGCGGGCGTTGTCGGGCCGGCCGCGACGCCGGTGAGTGACGAGTTCGACGTTTCGCTCGGCGAGACCGGCCTGATGACGTCTGTCTTCTTCATCGCCATGGCGGTTTTCCAGCTCAGCAGTGGCCCCTTCGAGGCGCGAGTCGGCATTCCATGGACGGCGCGGTTGGGCGGGTTCCTGATGGGGGTCGGCGGCGTCATCGCCGCCGTCTCCCCCTGGTTCGGCGGCTTGCTCGCTGGACGCGCCTTTGCCGGCCTGGGCACCGGGATGGCACTGATCGCGTGCCCGATCATCGCCCGTGCGATGCAGAGCGCGCTCTTGCTGGGCGTGTACGGGGGCGGGATTACGACCGGCTTGGCGTTGTCTCTCTTCGTCGGGGGAGAGCTGGCGGAGACCGGGGTGGACTGGCGCGTGAACTTCGGCATCTCGGCGGCGGTCGGGTTTGCAGCGGTCCCGTTTCTCTTCGGTCGGATGCCGGTCATCGAGCGCATGCGCCGGGCGGGAATGGCCGGCCTGAAGAAGCTCCTCAGAAGCTGGTCGTTCTATCGAGCCGACCTCCTCTTCGTGTTCGTCAACGCGCTTCCGGTCGTCGTAGGCGCCTGGTTGATTCCATACCTCGACCGCCACCATGGAATCGGGGCCGGCGTCGCCGGCGCCCTCGGCTTCGTCCTGTTCGCGGCGCAGACGGTGGCGAGGCCGCTCAGCGCGAAGCTCGGCGTCGGGACGACGAGGCGGTTCTTGCTCTCGACGCTCGGCCCGGCGCTCGCCGCCGCGGCGATCCTCGCGCTCGCCCTCGACCGGACCGAAGGCCTCGCCACGGTTGCGGTAGTTGCCCTCGGGTTGGGCTTCGGGGCCCCGTACGCAATCGCGTACCAGCGCATCGAGAATCAGATCGAGGGGAACCCCGAGGTCGGGCTCGCCGTCGGTTTCCAGGGCGTGAACATCGTCGCAATCGGAGTCACCCCGATCATCGGGGCGGCGCTCGAGAACGGCTACGGGAAGCTCTCGTTCGTACTGCTCGCCGTCTACTGCGCGCTCGTCGCGCTGGCCAACTTCACTCGCCGAGCAGACTGAGGCCCGCCGCGAGCACACGCGCGTCGTCTCCCGGGCGCCCGACGAGCTGGAGCGAGGACGGCAGTCCCTCCTCCGCGGTTCCGCAGGGCACCGCGAGCGCGGGCCACCCGAGTGCGTTGAAGGGAAACGTGAAGCGAATGATGCGTTTGCGGAGCTCGTCGTCGTCCGTATGTCCAGTCTCCGGCGCGACGAATGCCAGGGTCGGCACAACGAGGAGGTCGAGGTTGCCGAGAGCCTCGAGCGCGTGCTCGCGATACAACCGGCGCTTCCGCGTCGCCTCCTCACGGTCGCGATCGTCTAGCTCGAGGCAGTCCTCGAGCTTGCGCGCGACGTCAGCGCCGTAGAGGTCGCGGTTCTCGAGGAAGAGCTCGCGGTGGACGTCCGCGACCTCGCCCATGAACCCCGGGCTCAGACCCTCGGGGAGCGGGAACTCGATCTCGCGTCTGTCCGGGAATTGCGAAGCGGCCTCCTCTATCCGGGCGCGCACGAGCGGATCCGCCTCGTGCGTCCAGGCGATGCCGACCGCGACTTCATCGACCGCAAGCTCGGTCGAAGCGAAGCCAGGCGCGAGGATCTCCATCATCGCCACGCATTCGTCCACCGTGCGCGCCATCGGTCCCGCGTGGTCCCAGCTCGGCGCGAGGGGAAAGCAGCCCTCGAGCGGGACGAGCCCGTGCGTCGGCTTGAAGCCGACGATCCCACAGCAAGCGGCGGGGAGCCGGACCGAGCCGCCGGAATCCGTCCCCAGCGCTGCGTCGGCCAGGCCGGCAGCCAGCGCGGCGGCCGAGCCGCCGCTGGAGCCTCCCGCGATCCGACCCTCACGCAGCGGGTTCGGGACCGTCCCGAAGTGCGGGTTCTCGGACGTGATGCCATAGGCGAACTCGTGCAGGTTGGTCTTGCCGGCGTTCCCATAGCCCGCCGCCTCCAGCAACCTGACTGCCTCGGCCGTCTCCGTCGGAACGTGGTCCGCGAAGAGCGCGGAGCCGTACGTCGTGGTCATCCCCGCGGTGTCGAAGAGATCCTTGATCGCCAGCGGGATGCCCTTGGCTGGGCGCTCGGGTCGCGCCAGGAAGATCCCGTCGGTCATGCTTGCGGCCATGCGTGTCCGCGACCTTAACTGGATGCAGCTCGAGGCCCGGCTCGAGCACGACGACCGGATCGTTCTCCCCCTCGGCTCGACCGAGCAGCACGGATACCTCTCGCTCGAGACGGACAACATCCTGGCCGAGCGGGTCGCGGTCGAGGCGGCCGAGCCGCTCGGCGTTCCCGCCCTGCCGGTGCTCGCGTATGGGATCACTCCGCTCTTCGCCGCGTATCCCGGTAGCCCGAGCTTGACGGCCGAGACGTACGTGCGCGTCGTGCGCGAGCTGCTCGACTCGCTCTACGGACAGGGTTTTCGCCGCGTGCTGCTCGTCAACGGGCACGGCGGCAACGCTCCCGGGCGGCAGGCCGCGTCGGAGTGGATGGCCGCGCACGAGGGTGCCCAGGCGATCTTCCACGACTGGTGGATCGGGCCGCAGGTGGCCGAGGTGGTTCGCGAGATCGAGCCCACCGCCCACGCGTCCTGGATGGAGAACTTCCCCTGGACGCGCCTGCCGGACGTCGAGCTTCCCGCCGAGCCGAAGCCGGCGCTCGACCTCGCCGACCTGCGGGCGCGTGCGCCGCGTGCCGTTCGCGAGGTCCTCGGCGACGGCTCCTTCGGCGGCTCGTACCAGCGCTCCGACGACGAGATGCTGCGGGTGTGGGCGGCCGGTGTTCAGGAGCTTCGGTCGTTGCTCGCTTCGGGGTGGGCGGCGTGATCGAAGTTCGGGCCGCGCGCACCGACGACGAGGCTCGTCTCTACCTCGACACGAACGCGCGGATCCATCCGGGTACGGGGACGCTCGAAGGATTCCGCCACCGGGAGCGCACGTGGAATTCATTCCACGCGATCGCCTTCCTGGACGGCGAGCCGTCGGGGACGGGTTGGACCGGCCCGCGGCAGCAGTCGGCTCTCTGCTGCGGGTTCGGGACGGTTCCGGCGTTGCGGGGGCAGGGAGTGGGGACGGCGCTCTATCTGGCCATCTCAGACTCGGCGAGGTCGAGCGAGGTGGAAGGGCTGTTCCTCGAGGTGCTCGCCGCCGATCACGAATCGCTGGAGTGGGTTGAGCGCCGTGGCTTCACCGAGGTGGAGCGTCAGGACGCGCTCGCGCTCGACCTCACCTCGCTCACGCCCCGTCCCGTTGACGTCCCTGAAGGCGTCGAGATCGTCACTCGCGCGGAGCGGCCGGATCTTGCCCGGCAGATGTACGGGGTCGGAGTGGTTGCGGCCCGCGACATTCCCGGGCTCGACGGTTCGAGCGATCCGAGCTTCGAGAGCTGGAGCGCGTTCGAGGTCGAGCGGCCGAGTCGCGACGCGGAGCTCTGTTTCATCGCGCTCGCCGAGAGTCGCGTCATCGGATTCGCCTCGCTGGATGTGTTCCCGGACGACGTCTTCCATGGGCTGACCGCGGTCGCCCGCGAGTGGCGGGGACGCGGCGTCGGCGCCGCGCTCAAGAGGTCACAGATCGCGGCGGCGAAGGAACGCGGGTTTCCGCGGCTCCTCACCGAGAGCCAGCACGACAACGAGCCCATGCGGCGCCTGAACGAGAAGCTCGGGTTCCGCCCCGAGCCGAGCCTCTCGACGATCGTGCTCCGCGGCCCGCTGGCCGGGCGCTAGTCGAGCTGGAGGTAGATCAGCGCCACCAGCACCGTCCCGACGAAGAGCACGACGAAGATGCCGAACAGCGCCCAGCCGAGGAGCGTGTTCGTTCGCTCCAGGTCGGGGTCGTGCTCCGTCATGCGACCAGCGGGTCGAGTGCCATCACGACGAAGAGGAGTGCCAGGTAGAGCAACGAGAAGTGGAACAGGAGCCGCGCCCGGGCCGGCGTCGTCCGCCGCGCGAGGCCGACGGCGAGTGCCATCAGCACCCCACCCAGAGCCACCGCGCAGACGAGGTACAGCACCCCCACCGTGTCCCAGAAGAAGGGCAGCAGCGTGATCGGAACCAGTGCCGCCGAGTACAGCACGATCTGCCGCGTTGTCGCCCGCTCACCGCGCACGACCGGCAGCATCGGGATGCGCGCCGACTCGTAGTCGCGCCGGATCAGCAGAGCAAGCGCCCAGAAGTGCGGCGGCGTCCAGAAGAAGACGATGAGGAAGAGGAAGAGCGCCGGCACGGTCAGGTCTCCCGTCGCGGCCGCCCATCCCACCAGCGGCGGAACCGCTCCCGCCGCCCCGCCGATCACGATGTTCTGCGGCGTCGAGCGCTTCAGCCAGCGCGTGTAGACGAGGACGTAGAACAGGTTTCCCACCAGCGCGAGCACGGCGGTCAGCACATTGACGAAGCTCGCGAGGAGGACGAAGGACAGGGCCGAGAGGGCGAGGCCGAACTCGAGCGCATACTCGGCCGGAACGCGCTCGGCGGCAACCGGGCGGGTCGAAGTTCGCCTCATCGCGCGGTCGATATCCCGGTCGAGGACGTGGTTGAGCGCGCTCGCGCCGCCGCAGGCAAGCCCCAGCCCGAGCATGGTCACGGCCACGAGCCAGGTCGCCGGCCAGCCGCCGGCGCCCACGATCATCCCGCACAGCCCCGTGAGCAGCAGCAGGGTCATGATCCGTGGCTTCGTCAGCGCCACGTAGTCGCGCCAGGAGCCCGCCGGCATCCAGCGCTCGCGCAGGACGAGCGCCGCGGACACGAGTGAGGCGGCGAACGCGAGCGCCGCCAGCGCGATATGTGGGAAGTGCCCCGTGACGAGCGCCGCGACGCCGAACAGCACGAGCGCGGTGAGCGTGGAGGGTAGGAGCCGGCGGTACTCGAGCCAGGCGGCGAGGACGAGCACGACCAGGGGCGGCACCGCCACCGCGGACAGCGCCTCGTGCGCTATCCCGCCGCCGGCCGCGCCGCTCGCGACGGCGAGGCCGGTCGCGACGGCCGCCGCGACGGCGGTCAGGCGGAGGCACGGCCCCGGCGTCACGCTAGAGATGGCGCATCTCCTTCAGGCGCCGGCGGATGTCCCTCAGCGGTCGCGAGCTGGTCACGTACGGAAGCGGCCCATCGAAGTTCTCCGGAGGCGGTGGCGAGGTCGTGTACCACTCGAGGGTATCGCCTTGCCAGGGATCGTTGGCCGCACGCTCGCCTCGGCGTCGTGTGACGATCACGTTGACGAAGAAGAGCAGGACGCCCAGCCCCATGATCCCGGAGCCAATGCTGGAGGCCAGGTTGTACCCCTCCCAGAGCCCGCCGTGGTCGTACGTGTAGATCCGTCGCGGCATCCCGAGTAGCCCGAGCATGTGCTGGGGGAAGAACGTCACGTTGAAACCGATGAACGTGAGCCAGAACTGCCACTTCCCGATGCGCTCGTCAAGCACGCGCCCGAACATCTTCGGCCACCAGTAGTACAGGCCGGCGAAGATTCCGAAGATCGAGCCGCCGAAGAGGACGTAGTGCAGGTGGGCGACGACGTAGTAGCTGTCGTGCACGTCCCAGTCGAACGGGAAGACGGCGAGGAAGACGCCGGACAGGCCGCCGAGCGTGAACACGGCGATGAACCCGAGCGCGAACAGCATCGCCGTGCTGAAGAGCAGGTTGCCGCGCCACGTGGTGGCCAGCCAGTTGAAGATCTTCACGCCGGTCGGGACGGCGACGAGCATCGTCGAGATCATGAAGAAGGCCTGGAGACCGATCGGGATTCCGGTCGCGAACATGTGGTGCGCCCACACGAAGAGCGAGATCACCGCGATCCCGGCGGTCGCGAGCGCGATCGCCGTATAACCGAAGATGGGCTTGCGCGAGAAGACCGGGAGCACCTCGGAGATGATCCCCATCGCCGGCAGGATCATGACGTAGACCTCAGGATGACCGAAGAACCAGAACACGTGCTGGTAGAGGAGCGCGCTTCCGCCCTCGCCCGGCAAGAAGAAATGCGTCCCCACCTGCCGGTCGAGCAGTAGCAGCGTCAGTCCGGCCGACAGAGCCGGCAGAACCAGCACGAGGAGTGCCGAGTACGCCTCGATCGTCCACACGAACAACGGCATGCGCATGCGCGACATGCCAGCCGTCCGCATCCTCCAGATCGTGACGAGGAAGTTGACCGCCCCGATGAACGACGCGACGGACAGGACGTGCAGGGAGAGGATCCACAAGTCCTGGCCGTTTCCCTGCGTTTGCACGGAGAGCGGGACGTAGCTCGTCCACCCTGCCTTCGGCGCTCCGCCGGAGGCGAACCAGCTGCTGTAGAGGACGACGCCGCCGAGCACGAACAGCCAGTACGAGAGGGCGTTCAAGCGGGGGAACGCCACGTCCTTGGCCCCGATCATCAGCGGGACGAGGTAGTTCCCGAAGCCGGCCAGGATCGGTACGACGACGAGGAAGACCATCGTCGTCCCGTGCATAGTGAACAGCTCGTTGTAGCTGTCCTTCGTGATGAAGCTCTCGTTGGGCGTCGCGAGCTGCGCGCGCATGAGCAGCGCGAGGATCCCGCCGGCGACGAAGAAGAACAGGCTGGTCGAGATGTAGAGGATCCCGATCCGCTTGTGGTCGGTTGTCGTGAGCCAGCCGGCGACGCGCCCATGCGTCCATGGGACTCGGGCGGGATAGGGCTCTACGTCAACTGCCACTGCCGAACCGTTTCTGCAGATAGGAGAAGAGGGCGTCCATCTGGCGCTGATTCCAGTCCTCGCCGACTGCCGGCATCAGGCCCCGGCCCTCCCGGACGATCGTCTCGAGGCTGTCCTTGTTCTGGATGAGCGCGCTCGTCGCGATGTCGGGGCCGATCCCGCCCTTGCCGTCGAGGCCGTGGCACTTGGCGCAGACGCCGTTGAACTCCTGCTCTCCGAGGTTGGAGGATCCATCGGCCTGCGCGCGCGCCTCGTTCGAGAGCCAACTGTCGAACTGCGGAGCGGGGATGCCCTCGACCGTTGCCCGCATGGCCGCGTGCTGGATGCCGCAGAACTCCGCGCACTGGCCGACGTACGATCCCGGCTTCTCGACCTCGTACCAGATGTGGTTCGGGTGGCCCGGGATGGCATCGATCTTCGGGCCGAGCGCCGGGATCCACCAGCTGTGGATCACGTCGTTTATCGGCGCCGTGACCTCCATCCGGACGGGGCGTTGCACGGGCAGACGAACCGTGTCGATCGCGATCACGCCGTTCGGGTACGTGAACTGCCAGTAGAACTGCTTGCCCTCGACGTTCATTCGGAGCTGCGGGCCCGCCGCTCCCGCCGACGGGACGTCCTTGATGCCGGGGAGCTTGTAGAACGTGAAGATCGCGATCGCGATGAGGATCAGGACGGGGATGGCGGTCCAGGCGAGCTCGAGGTTCACGTGGCCGCGGACCTGCGGGCCTTCGGCGTCTCTGGGGCGGCCGCGGTTGCGGTATTTGACGATGAAGAGGACCAGCGCGACCTCGACGATGAGAAAGATGAACACGGCGAAGCCGAAGACGAACCAGTAGATCGATTCGATTCGGTTGGCGTTTGGCGAGTCCGGGCCTGCCGGGGCGAACCCGCCATCGTCGGCGAGCGCAACGCCCGCAAGGGCGAGCGCCGCGAGGATCAGCAGTCCGGTGAGGAAGAGGACCCTGGCGCGCACCGGTGGCATTCTACGAGGGGATGGCCGAACGCTCCGCCGTCGACTTGCCACCGGACGTCGGTCTCCCCTTCGATGTTTTCCTAAACGGCGTTCCCCAGCGCGAGGGCCAGGATTTCGAGGTGTGCGGGCGGTCGCTCATCTTCCCGAAGCCACTTGCCGAAGAGGGGCGGCTGGGCTTCTGGCGCTGGCTCTCACTCTTCCTCGGTATCGCCGGCACGTACCGGCAGAACGACTCGGTGGACGTTGTCTACCGCCGAGGCGGGCAGCGCCTTGTCGCGAGCAACCTCCCTTTCAGGCGCGCTTAATCAGTCGAGGCTTGGGCGATTCCCCATTCGGCGACGTCGCGAATCGAGACGATGCCGATGGCGCGTTCTCCCTCGACGATCGGCAGGTGGCGGAAACCGTTGTCGAACATCGTGTTCGCCGCGTCCTCGATCGAGGTCTCGGCCGTGGCGGTGACCGGATCGGCGGTCATCCACTCGCGCACGCGGGCGTCACTCGAGTGGGTGCGCGCCGCGACCGCCTTCATGATGTCGCGCTCGGTCAGGACGCCGATCAGCCGGCCGAAGTCGAAGACGACGACCGAGCCCACGTTGCGCTCGACCATCTTGGTCGCGACCTCGCCCAGGGTGTCCTCCGGAGCGACCGTCAGGACGTCCTCGGTCATGATGTCGCGCAGCTGCGTCATCGCCCCGAGCATATAAGGCTATGCGCGCCTGTTTGCTCTCACGACGCTGAGCACGACGGCGCCGCCGGTCGCGAACGGCCGTTCAAGGTGCCTCGACGGTTGCTACGCGTGCGCTTCTGCCGCTTCGATGCCCTCGACCTCGATCTCGTCCTCGTCGGGGACGGGCGCCGAGCGCTGCATCACCAGCGCGACCACGATCATCCCCGCGATCGCGACTCCCAGGGAGAGCCACATCACCTGGCCGAGCCCATCCGTGAACCCCTGTTTGAGCGCGTGCGTAATCGCGTCCTGCTGGGGCTTTGGGAACGTGTGGAGCTCGGTCTTCGCCTCGGAGGATCCCGCGAGCAGGCCGCTGAGCGTCCGTTCCTGGGCCTCGGTCAGCCCGATGTTCAGCTTGCTGAGCAGCTGGTCGGACTTGCTGTCCTGAGCCGTCTGGAAGAAGGCGCCTGTGAGCGCGATGCCGAACGTGGCCCCGAGGCCGCTCATCGTTATGAGGATGCCGGCCGCCGCCCCGTGCTGGATACGGCGGATCGCGTTCATCGCAGCAGTATTGAGCGGCGTGAGCGCGAGCCCGATGCCTGCGCCCGCGACGAGCAACCCGGGCCAGAGCTCGTTGTAGCCCGAGTCCGGGCCTATCAGTGTCATCAGGTAGCACCCAAGCGCAGTGAGCGCGAGCCCTACGACGATCGGGATGCGCGGGCCTATCCGCTCCGAGATCGGCCCGCCGCTCGGCAGGGCGACCACCAGTGTCGCGCTCAGCGGCAGGAGGAGGACGCCCGCCTTGAGCGGTGAGTAGCCGAGCACCTCTTGCATGTACAGCGGGATGAAGAAGAGGATCGCGGCGAGGGCGAAGTTGTCCGCGAACAGCGCCGCGTTGCCGCCGACGAAGTTCCGCTTGCGGAAGAACCCGAAGTCGACGAGTGGGTTGGGAGCGCGCGGCTCGAAGATGAAGAACGCTGCGAGCAGGACGCCGGCGACGGCGAACAGGATGATCGACTTCGTCGAGGTGAATCCCCAGGTTTGCCCCTCGTTGAGGACGAGCGAGAGCGCGGTGAGCCCTCCGGCCAGAGTCCCGAGCCCGACCGTGTCCACGTGCCGGTCCGCGTTGGGGTCGCGAGATTCGCGCCCCGCCACCAGCGTCATGACAAAGAAGAGGATCGCGAAGGGGATGTTGATCCAGAAGACCGAGCGCCACTCCCAGTTCGCGAGCAGGCCGCCCAGAGCCGGACCGACGCCGCTGGAGAGAGCGCCCGCCGCCGCCCAGAGTCCGATCGCGGTGCCGCGCTGCTCGGGCTCGAAGGCGTTGGTGATGATCGAAAGCGACGCCGGGGTGAGCACGGCGGCGCCGACGCCCATAATGACGATCGCGACGATCATGACGATCGCATTGGGGCTCAGGGCGGCTCCGAGCGCCCCCAGCGCGTAGACGATCGTCCCACCGAGGAAGAACTTCTTGCGCCCATACACGTCGGCCAGGCGGCCGGCGATTACAAGCAGGGCGGAGTACGCGAGGCTGAAGCCGACCAGCGTCCACTGCAACTCGCCGATCGAGGCGTTGAATTCCTGGTGGATCTTGGGAATAGCGAGGACGACCGCGGAAGTCGGGATCGACGTGACGGCGGTCGAGAGGGCCATCGCCGCGAGCACGGTCCACTTCCTGTCCGGCTGACCGCCCGGGCCCTGGGGCCGGTAGAAGCGGAACGAGTGCACGTGGAGCACGCGCGCCGGAGCCTAACCAAGCGCGCGGTCTAGGTCATATGCGGCGCTGATCAGGGCGAGGTGCGTGAAGGCCTGGGGAAAGTTGCCGAGCGCCTCGCCGCTCGGACCGATCTGCTCGGAGTAGAGACCGACGTGGTTGGCGTACGTCAGCATCTTCTCGAAGAGGAGCCGCGCGTCTCCCAGGCGGCCCGCGCGCGACATCGCCTCAACGAGCCAGAACGAGCACATCGAGAACGTCCCCTCCGTCCCGACGAGTCCGTCAGGCGACATTTCCGGGTTGTAGCGGTGGACGAGGCTGTCGGTCACGAGCTCCTTCGTGATGGCGTCCAGCGTCGACAGCCAGCGGGGGTCGGTGGGGGAGAGGAACTTGACCAGCGGCATGAGCAGGAGCGAGGCGTCCAGGACGTCGCTGCCGTAGTGCTGCACGAACGCCTTCTTCTTCGTGTTCCAGCCGCGCTCGTGCACCTGCTCGTGGATCCGGTCGCGGACAGCGCGCCAGTGGAAGACATCCGCGGGCAGGCTGCGCTGGAGCGAGATCTTCGCCGCGCGGTCGATGCCGACCCACGACTGCAGACGGGAGAACACGAAGTCCTTCCTGCCGGCGCGCGTCTCCCAGATCCCCTCGTCCGGCTGGTCCCAGTTGTCGCAGAGCCAGTCGACTTCCTCGCGCAGGTCCTCCCAGGCCTCGTAGTAGATCGGCCCTCCGTAGCGGTTGTGGACGTAGATGGCGTCGATCAGCTCGCCGTAGATGTCCAGCTGGAGCTGCGTGGCCGCGTCGTTCCCGATACGCACGGGGCTGGAACCGCAGTACCCCTCGAGATGGTCGAGCACCTCCTCATCCAGGTCGGAGCCTCCGTCGACCCGATACATCACCCGAAGGCGGTCGACCTCGCCCATCTTCGCCTCCCGGAAGCGATCGGTGAGCCACTCCATGAATTGCCCGGCCGCGTCGCGGAACCCGAGCAGCAGGAGCGAATGGAGGGAGAAGGCCGAGTCCCGGATCCACGTGTAGCGGTAATCCCAGTTCCGCGGCCCGCCGATCTGCTCGGGCAGGCTCGTGGTCGGCGCCGCGACGATCGCGCCGGTCGGCTTGTACGTGAGGAGCTTTAGGGTCAGTGCGGAACGCTGCACCATCTCGCGCCAGCGGCCGCGGTAGTTGGACTGGGCGAGCCACGACCGCCAGTAGCGGACCGTCTCGCGGACGAGATCCTCGGTGAGCTCGGGAGAGCATGGTTGCGGGATGGCTGCCTCCTCCACCGCCTCCAGGACGAACGTGGCCGACTGCTCGCCGGTGAGGTGGATGCGTGCGCGGACGCCGGCTCGGGTTCGCTCGAGCGGTGTCGAGGTCGAGAGGGCAACCGTCAGCGCCGGCGTCTCGAAGACGACGCCGTTCGTTCCGAGCTCCACCGTGTGCGGCTGCCGGGCGTAGTCGAAGCGAGGCTCGACCTCGACCACAAACGTCATCTCCCCGCGCACCACCCGCACCCAGCGGATGAGCCTGTGCCGCCCGACCACCTCCCCGGGCTGGTCGACCGGCATGAAGTCGGTCACCTCGCCGACGCCGCCAGGCGTGAGGAAACGGGTGATGAGGACGTTCGTCTCAGGGAAGTAGAACTGTTTCCAGCGCGCGTTCTCGTCGTCGGAGGCGACGCGGAAGTAACCGCCCTTGTCCTTGTCGAGGATCGCGCCGAAGAGGCTGGGCGAGTCGAAACGCGGGCAGCAGAACCAGTCGATCGTCCCGTCGACGCCGACGAGCGCGACTGTGTGGTGATTTCCGATCAGGCCGTGGTCGGCGATCGGCAGGTATCCGTCGAGACTCAAGACGCCTCCAGTATCGCTCTCTGCGCGGGAACGCGATCGCGGCGGAGCCGGAGCGCGACCAACGGGTAGACGAGCGTCGAGATGATCGCCGCACCGACCAGGGCGGTTGCCGTCGAAACGCGCATGTCGT
>Ga0114129_10003869_pt1 | contig 21113 bp, 21 predicted proteins | sample RhiMetdeltSRZDD1_FD_80071 | JGI IMG/M metagenome (GOLD analysis project Ga0114129, IMG submission 80071) | Populus rhizosphere microbial communities from Tennessee, USA - Rhizosphere MetaG P. deltoides SRZDD1 (version 2) (version 2) | ecosystem: Host-associated > Plants > Roots > Rhizosphere >... | reverse complement strand
CTAGTCCTTCGTGCTGGCCGCGCCAACGGTTTGCTCGCCCGGAGACAGACGAACGGCGTCACCTTCGGGTGGCGCCGTTCGTGAAGAGTCCCGGCGGCAACCTCGCCCGGCGGGTGACGCTGCGGGTCGGGCGGACCGCTCGACCCGTTTCCTCGGGACCATCCGGCCCGACCCGGGTCAAGGGTCCCGCCGCGTCTACGGTCTGATGTTCTGGTTCAGGTGGAACAGGTTGCCGGGGTCGTACTTGCGTTTGACGGCGACCAGACGCTCGTAGTTGCCGCGGTAGTTGGCCTTGATCCGGTCCTGGTCGTCCGAGGCCATGAAGTTGATGTAGCCGCCCTGCTCGGAGTGCGGCGCGGTGGCGTCGTAGTAGTCGCGCACCCAGCGGATGTTGGCGTCGTTCTGGGCGGGGTGGGGCCACATCCCGGCGATCACCGTGGCGAAGTTGGCGTCGCGGTAGGCGAACGCGGTCGCGTCCGGCGCGACCCGGTGCAGGCGCCGTTGATCGGATAGATGTGCACGGTCGAGTTGACCACGGGCAGCTTCGGCCCGTGCTCCAGATGCGCCGCGATCGCCTCGTCGGTGAGCTCGGTGACGAAGTTGGCCTTCCAGTAGTGCTGCAGGCCCGGCGGGACCAGCGCGTCGAAGGCGCTGTTGAGCGCGGGGTAGGGCATTGGGCCGACGAACTCGGCCACCACCGGCGCCAGGTCGTGGAACGGTTGCAGGGCGCGCTCGCCCTGCTCGACTGGGCCGGCCCAGCACGCAACGACCGCGATGAACGGGTCGCCATGGCGGTCCTCGGGATGAACGGCAACGGCGGGGCGATCTGAAAGGCCGGGAACCCGCCGAACTCTTCGGGCGCGTCGGCGATGAACTCGCGGAAGAAGCGCAGGACGTCACCGGCGTCGCGCAGCCCGTAGAACATCACCCCGCCGTAGATGTCCTTGACCGGTTGCAGCCGATACTCAAAGGAGGTCACGGCCCCGAAGTTGCCGCCGCCGCCACGCAGCGCCCAGAACAGGTCGTCGTTCTCCTGCTCGGTGGCCACGAGGAAGCGGCCGTCGGCGGTCACCATTTGCTTCAGCGGTGACTGTCGCTGTCCTACCACGAAAAGCGGTGAGCTGCCACGCTGCACGTTCGCGACCGTGGGCGCCGTGAGCCGCCAGCTCCCTTCTTGATCATCCAGGCGATCCGATCTGAGCTGCACAAACAGCACCCGGGTCGAGTCTGGGGTCCGGGAATGCGCGGAGGTGTCGGGGTGTTCTAGCAACTGCAGCGAAGACCCGAGGTTGGGTGAAGCAGTTGTCGTGTCTGCCCGATGTCGCAGGGACGAGCAGACGCTGGTCCAGTTGACGCGAAGCAGCGCGCGGTCACCCGGGGAGGGCGCTGGGGACAGCCATCACCGTCACGTCCTGGCGATGCTGCGCAACTCGGCCGCGCTGCGCTTCGTGCCCTAACGAGGACCTGCAAGAGCCTGCAGGCCAAGGGTCACGGGGCATATACCGGAGCTCCTCAACCAAACCACAACGACGAAGGGAACGAGGCGATGAGCCAGAAGAGGGAGAAGGCGGTCCTGGCCGGAGGATGCTTCTGGGGGATGCAGGATCTGATCCGGAAGCGCCCGGGGGTCCTGTCGACGCGAGTCGGCTACACGGGAGGCGACGTCGCGAACGCCACCTACCGGAACCACGGGACCCACGCCGAGGCGATCGAGATCATCTTCGACCCCGAGGTGACCTCCTACCGCGAGCTGCTCGAGTTCTTCTTCCAGATCCACGACCCGACGACGCCGAACCGCCAGGGGAACGACATCGGCGCGAGCTACCGCTCGGCGATCTTCTACCTCGATGAGGACCAGCGCCGAGTGGCGGAGGACACCATCGCCGATGTCGACGCGTCCGGGCTCTGGCCCGGCAAGGTCGTCACCGAGGTCACCCCAGCCGGTCCGTTCTGGGAGGCCGAGCCGGAGCACCAGGACTACCTGGAGCGCTACCCGTACGGCTACACCTGCCACTTCCCGCGTCCGGGCTGGGTGCTGCCCCACCGGAGCGCCGCGGCTCGCTAGCAGACGGCGTGGGCCGTTTGCTTGATGCGTTCGGGGGTCGGCGCCGGTCCTACCATGGGGGGCGACAGGACGGAGGGCGACTGGCCATGACGGAGTCCGATCCGACGACGCACCTGTTGGACGTGCCGGGCGCGCGGCTGTCCTACGAGCGGCGGGGCTCTGGTCCGCTGCTGCTCATGATCGGCTCGCCGATAGACAGCAGCGGCTTCGCCCCGCTTGCCGGCGCGCTCGCCGACCGCTACACCGTCGTGACCTACGACCCGCGCGGCATCGCCAACAGCAGCCGCGAGGACCCCACCCGGGACGTGACGCCCGACCAGCAGGCCGACGACGTCCACCGCCTGCTGCTGGTGCTCGGCGGCGGACCGGCGGACGTGTTCGGCAGCAGCGGCGGAGCCGTCGTCGGGCTTGCGCTGGTCACCGGCCACCCCCGAGCAGGTGCGGACGCTGGTCGCCCACGAACCTCCGGTGGTCGAGCTGCTGGCTGACGCCGCCCAGCTGCGCGCCCAGATCGAGGACATCTCCGACACCTACCGGGTCGAGGGGGCCGAGAAGGCGATGCAGAAGTTCATGGCCCACGCCGGCCTGGGTGCGGGCCCCGCCCGGGGGGTGGATGCTCCACGGTGGGAGCCGTCTCCGGAGCAGGTGGCCCGGATGCGCGCCACCACCGAGCACTTCCTGGCGCATCTGCTCCGCCCGACCACCCGCTACCGGCCCGACATCCAGGCGCTGCAGGCGGCGTCGACGCGGATCGTGGTCGCCGGCGGGGCGAGCTCGAAAGGACAGCTTGCCAACCGCACCGCCGTGGCACTGGCCGACCGGCTCGGGACGACCGTGGTCGACTTCCCCGGCGATCACGGCGGCTTCCTGGCCCTTCCGGAGCAGTTCGGCCGCCTGCTGGACCAGGTGCTCACCGAGACGCGCTGAGCCGTCGGCCAGGCCGCAACCGTCAGCCGTGGCGGGTGCTCAGCCGGCCGTCTGGGGATGGTCGCCGCCCAGGGCGATGAGCGCGGCGGCGCCGTCCTCCACCACGGCTTGCAGATCGTCGGGCTGGGCGGTTTCGCGTTTGGCGTCCTCCAGCACCAGCCACAGGTGATGGGCACAGAGCGCCCGCCGCTCGTTGCTGGCGGTGCTGGTGCCCACATCCCGCAGGAGTTGGATCAGGCTCCGGGTCAAGGCTGGCTCGGCGGCCCCCGAACCGCCGGATCTGGGCGGTGCTGCGTCGCAGGTACTCGGCGAAGTCCGGCAGAGGGATGGCCACCCGCAGCGTTCCCTGGCGGTCGTGGCACAGCCAGTCGCCCAGCTGGCGGCGGGCCAGGACACACGGCAGGACCGAGAGATGGTGGACCGCCTGGATGGCGGTGTAGGGATCGTTGACCGCCGGGGACAGCGCCCGGTTGGCGATGTCGACCAGGCGGCGCAGGCCGAACAGCACGTCCTGGACCATGGTGCGCTCGAAGCCGACGAGGACGGCTTCGGCGAGGGCCGCTCCCAGCACCGCCGGGGCGGGTGGTGGCCGGTCGGGGGAGCGAGGCCAGGCCCAGGCGATGGGTGTGCCCGCCACGACGTGGTCACCGACCCGTCTGACCAGCCGGACGACCAGGTCGTGGGCGGCGGCGGCGTCGACCAGCGGGGCCGGCTGGATGGCCTGGAGGTAGCCGGAGGAGGCCGCCGGCAGGACCACGGCATGGGCGGGTGGGTCGGGGCAGCGGTCCTCGGGCTCCAGGTCGTTGGCGGGGTGGCGGTAGACGTCGTCGATGACTTCGTGGGTCTCGTGTTGGATCTGGCTCATGATGGAGTCGATCTGGATGGAGCGGGCCAGGTGGTGGATGAAGTAGATGAGCACCCCCACGCTGGCCAGGGCGAGCCCCAGGGATCCCGAGACGGCCAGTCGGGGCACGAAGGCCGGCTCGCCCGCGCGCTGGACGCCGACGCTGTACAGCCCGGCGGTGCTGTAGGCGAAGGCGCCGACAAAGACGCTGAGGACGACCTGGGTGCCGCGGTCGCGCATGAAGTTGCGCAGCAGCCGGGGCGAGTACTGGCCGGAGGCGATCTGCAAGGCGACGATGGTGAGGGCGAAGACCAGCCCGGTGACGGTGATCATGGTGGTGGAGACCACGATCAGCACATTGCGGGCGTCGTCGGCGGTGCCCCGGAAGGCCAAGGGGGAGTCATCGCTGATCGACACCCGCGACAGCAGCGCCCCGGCCACCAGGAACACCACCACCGAAACTGTCGGCAGGACCCACAGGGCGCCGGCAAGGTAGTCCCACAACACCCGACGCCGAACCAGCAGGTTCATCCTGGGCCTCCGCCACCTGAGCGCGCTGCCTGCCAGCCAACTGTGCGCCAGTGGGCCAGCCGGCGGAAGTGGGCACCCAGCGCCATGGTTGTCATCGTTCCAACGCGCGCACCGGCCGCCAGCCGGTCCGAGTTCTGGTGGCTGCTAGCCTCGGTGGGTGACGGTGAACCGCACCCAGGCGCTGGTCGTGGGCTTCTTTCTCACGGCCTTGGCCAGCCTGGTGGTCATCATGGCAGCGGCTCCGGAGGTCTACGGGCAGGCACTCGGGCTCCCGGCGAGCCGGCCGGGATGGGCGGCGCCGGCCTTCCTGGTGGCGCTCGCGGCATTCATCGGGCTGCTCAGTGCCGGCGTGCTGCTGCGCTGGCGCTGGGCCTTCTGGCTGATCCTGGTCGCCTTCCTCGCCGGCGTGCTCCGGGTGCCGGTCGCCCTCCTGCAGCTCGCCGGCGTCCTGGCCGCCGATGGGCCGGCCTGGTTCGTGGTCCTCCAAGGGCTGGTCGGCATCGTCCAGGTCGTGATCGGGCTGGCGATGGTGGCCGGCTACCGACGCGCTGGAATCTGGGGCGCCTTCTCGGCGGCCCGGACGAAACCACAGGACCCTCCCGCACCTGGCGGCGCAAGCGCCCGGAATGCGGGAGGGTCCTCGGTCCGACCAAACGAGGAGTGGGGTGGGCTATGGGACCTGCCGGGGCTTCGGCTGCTCGAACTCCCCGTTGCGCACGCCCGCCAGGAAGGCTTCCCACTCGTGGGCGTTGAAGCGCAGCACCGGACCGTTCCGGTCCTTGGAGTCGCGCACGGCGACCTCGGCGGGGTCGAGGGCGACCTCGACACAGCCGTTGGTGCCGCTGCGGCTGCTCTTGCGCCACATCGCGCGAGCCAGGTCCACGATCAGCTCCTTTCCAATGGATCCAGTTGGGACTGGATGTCGCCGAGGGTCCGGATGGACTCGCCCGGGTTCTGCGCCGCGGCCCGCAGGTGATCGAAGATCTTGTTGTACCGGCGGGTCGCCTCGGACCCCTCGAGGTACAGATCGTTCCCCGTGTTCTCGATGTAGACGACGTCGGGATCCGCGGACTCGCGGTAGTGGAGGACGGTGAACTCGCCGTCCATCCCGGCGTGCTCGCCGGCGGTGAACGGCAGGACCTGGAGGGTCAGGTTGGGCAGCTTGGCGACCTCCGCCAGCCGCCCAAGCTGCGCGGCCATGACCGCTGGGCCGCCGACCTGCCGGCGGACGACCGCCTCGTCGAGGACCACCCAGTACTCGGGGGGGTGCTCGCTGGTGAGCAGCGCCTGCCGGTGGAGCCGCAGTTCGAGCCGGCGGTCGATCTCGCCGCCCTTGGCGTCGAGCCGGATGGCCTCCAGCACGGCACGGGCATAGGGCTCCGTCTGGAGCAGCCCGGGGACGAGTTGCGTCGAGTACTGGAAGATGGTCGAAGCGTCGGCCTCGAGCCCGGCCACCGCGATGTTCGGCAGGTCGGCGTATTCCTGCCACCACACCTGCTGGCGGCGTTCGCGCGCGATCTGCAGCAGCTGGTCGCGCTCGCTGTCGCCGACCTCGTACATGTCGAGGAGGTCCCGTAGATCACGGGCCCGCACGCCCACCTGGGCCGTCTCCATGCGCGAGATGGTGGAGGCGGACAGCTCCAGCTTCTCAGCCACCTCCTCGATGGTGAGGCCGGCGCTGTCGCGAAGCTGCCGCAACGTCCGGGCCAGCCGTCGCTCTCGCACTGTCGGGCTTCTTCTCGCCACGGGAAACAACCCTCCCTTCCACGGCGGCGGAGTCTAACGCACCTCGCGGATTGCAGGTTGCAAGCCGATGCTCTGGGATAGATCGGCCCGCGCTGAATCGAGCGAACCGGAAGAATGCCCCTTTGGACAGGACAGGCTATCCGCCTAACCACTGAGGTCGGGCGGAGCATACTCCAACTGCATCCGCCGATCAACAACTCTCAACATGGGCTGCACAGTTTGCAACTTGCATATTGGGCCTTTCGCGCTAGAATGGGGGCGGCACCCGTGCCACCCGCTCCCGGGCCGGCCACCCCGGGGGCTGGCGGCCAGCAACCGCGGCCGACCCCGACCAGAGACCGACCTGACCGAAGGCCCACCTCATCCTCCGCCTGGCCAGGAAGCTGGCGCAGAGCGTCTCTGAAGAGCGGGGAGGCAGATGATGTCGCAGCCGATTCCCTGGATCGGGCTGGCCGCGATCGTGGCCATGTTCGTCCTTCCCCTGCTGCCGGCCCGGCTCTTCGAGGGACCGCGCACCATCAAGCGGTACCCACGGCGGGTGGTGTGCGGCGACTGCGGCGAGCGGTGGACCGACGGGCACAGCTGTGACGTCGAGGTCGCCCAACCGCGGCCCCAGCCCCAGCCCCGGCGACCGCTCCGGGCCGAGCTGCGCAGAGTCAACCCGGGCCGTGCGCTGGCACGTCGTCCCGCGCGCCCCTCGGGGATCAGGCGCTCCTAGCCGCTCGACCGCATCGGGTATCGTTGTCCTAGCCATCCGGCTCGTCCGGATGCATGCCGGCCGCCGCCTGGTCGTCCGATGGAGGACCGTCGGCAGGGCCCAACCTCGGGAGGGCGATGATGGTGGACCCCGCGACCGTGACCTGGCGCAAGAGCAGCCACAGTGGATCAAACGGCTGTGTCGAGGTGGCCGTCGGCGACGACGGGATCGCCGTGCGCGACTCCAAGGACCCGTCCGGCCCCGTCCTGCTGTTCACGGCCCCCGAGTGGCGGGCGTTCCTCGCCGGCGTCCGGGACGGGGAGTTCGACGGCGCCTAGCGGACGCCGGCCAGAACGCCCCTAGCAACGGCGTGTGGACCTTCAACCAAGGCAACGTCTCGCACAACAACCACATGGTCGACGGCGGCGGCATGACGCCGAACAGGCTGGTGAGCAACGACCACGTGGCCGGCGACATCTCCTTGCCGACGCTGTTCTACTGCACGGTGTTCAAGGGTCAGACGAGGGCCGCGTCGCGCTCTCCACCGGCAGCGAGCTTCGGGCGCCGGGAGATCATCGACTTCGTCGAACCGCAGCTCTCGGGAACCCAGTTCTCGATGAAGAACCTGCTGGCGGGCACGCGGATCCGGGGTCCAGAACGGCGGGTCGGCGCTCCATCTCAACGCCGCCGGCAAGCGGATCACCTCCCCCGCCTCGGGGAGCATGGTCAACGGTGTAGCGCTGGTCACGGTGACCGCGGACGGCCTCAGCAACGTCCGCCGGGTCGACCTCTACGTCGACGGGGTCCGGGAGCAGGCCGACTACCGCGGGCCATTCCTGTTCGCCTGGGCGGCCTTCACCCTCCCCCAACTCCCACACCCTGCAGGCCACCCTCGTTCGCATCGACGGCACCACGATCCGCTCCTCGCAGGTCGGCCGAGTCCGCACGGACCTACCGGAGCCGGCGGGCTGGCTGGACGAATCCGTTGCTGATGCGGTACGACCTCGGTGGAGTCCATCTGTCGTTATGGGGGCAAGCGGCTGGGCTCAGGACTGGGGGCCCATGGCAGCTCGACTAGCGAGACGACGACGCTGGTGGTTCCTGGGGCTGACAGTCCTGGTGGTGGTGCTCGTCACCCGGGGCGAGCGGCTCCTGGGTCGCGTGGGGCTACCACCATCAAGGACAGCGCATGCGCATCCCCGGCGAGGTGGCCTACTCCTTCGCCCTGGCCGAGGCCGGCCCCGCGCAGGGGGCGGCAGCTGAGGGACCGTCGCTGGTGACCTCGGTGAGTGCCGACGGTCGCTCCTTCCTCGACCAGTACGGAAGGCCCCCGCTGCTGGCGGGGGACTCGCCCTGGGCCCTGATGACCAGGCTGTCGCTGCGGCAGGCCCGGCTGTGGTTCACCGACCGGCGGCGGCAGGGCTTCAACGGGGCCATCGTGTCGTTGCTCGGCGCGACGGCCAACGGCGCTCCCAGCGACGACGGGGCCACCTTCGACGGGCTGTCCCGTTCGTGGACGGCGACATCCTGCGCTGGCAGGAGCCGTACTGGGAGCGGGTCACGGACTACCTGCGGCTCGCCGCCGACAATGGCATCACGGTCATGCTGTACCCGATCGACGGATGGACCATCGGGCACTCCTTCGTCCCCATGTCGATCCAGCAGTGCCGGACCTACGGCGCCAAGGTGGCCGAGCGCTTCCGCGACCTGCCCAACATCGTCTGGATGGCCGGCGGCGACTACTGGTACGCCGCCGACGCCAAGGACCCGACACATGGCCGGCCGTTCTCCATCCAGTTCAATCCCCAATCGATCTCCACCGACGAGACCCTCCGCCGGCAGGTGCTGTGGTCGCTGACCTCGGGCGCGGCCCGCGAGTTCTATGGCAGCGACGACTGGGAGTTCCACGACGGGTGGCAGCGGCGGCTGTCGACCCGGGCACTCGCCGACGCATGCGCACCCTGTTCTCCTCCCTTGCCTGGTGGCGGCTGGTCCCCGACACCGGGAACCGGCTGGTGACCGCGGGACGGGGCACGGAGTTGACCACCGATGAGCCCATGGACGTCCTGGACAACGACTACGTGACCGCGGCACGGAGCCCGCACGGCCGCCTGGCCGTCATCTACCTGCCGACCCAGCACACGATCTCGGTGCGCCGCTCGGCGATGGCCGCCGGCACCCGAGCGACCTGGATCGACCCGACGACCGGCGCCCGCCGCCCCGCGGCCATGGCGGCGATCTTCACCACGCCCGGCCCGAATGCCGGCGGCGACAACGACTGGCTCCTCGTCCTTACCGGGTGAACACGACCACGCTCCTCGGACCGCTCGACTGCTGGACGGATCTGGTGGCAGTCCCTGCGTGCCGCTGGGTGTTGTGGCCGGTCGGTCAGGGCCGGTGATCCTCGCAGACCCAACCCCGCTTGGGGAGGGCGATGAGCTCGCGGCAGGCCGGATCTCCCTGGGGTGCCTGAAGGCGTGGTTCAGTGGCGCCCGGCTCGGAGGCCACCGTGCGCCCGGCCACGGCGATCGCGCCTCCCACCAGGGCGGACACCAGGGCCGCTACGACGACGAGGCGCCGCCAGACCTGCGAAGGGAGCTGTGCGGTTGCTGACGTCGGCTGCATGTCGAGGTCCTCCTCGCTCCGAGCGGTTCGGGACTGCCTTGGTCAGCAGCCTAGGTCCCGCGGAGCGGTGAGGAATCGGAGGAAACCCTACCGTGGGTGGTGGCGATCCGGCGGGTGAGCTCGGTGCGCGAACGGACCCCGAGCTTGTGGAAGATCCGTGACAAGTTCGCCTCGACGGTCTTCACGGAGATGAACAGGGCCTCGGCGACCTCACGGTTCTTCTTCCCTTCCCCGACGAGCTGGGCGATCCGCTGCTCGGTGGGGGTGAGCTCGCTGGACGGCGGCATCGCACCACCGACACGGGCGAGGTCCTCTCGCGCCCGCTGCGCCCACAGCGGCGCACCGAGGGCCAGAAAGAGACCAAGCGCCTGCTCCAGGGTGGAGCGGGCGGCTCGCTTCTGCTTGGCTCGGCGCTCCACCTCGCCCTTCACCAACAGGGTCCGGGCCAGCTCGAAGGGTTGCGGCACGCGGCGGTGCTCCACCAGGGCCTGCTCGAGGGCCGAGCGTGCCGCCGACAGGTCGCCCCGGGCCGCGCTGAGCAGCCCACGGCCTCGCCCGGCGGTCGCGATGGCCCACGGCCGATCGTGGGTCCGTCCCTGGCGCTCCAGACGATGGAGGAGCGCTTCGGCCTCCTCCAGCCTGCCCAGGGAGACCAGCGCCTCGATGGCGTCCGGCAGGCACGGGACGATGCCGGGCTCCGGGGACCCCATCTCGTCCAGGAACGCGAGTGCCGGCTCGAGTCGTTCCATCGCCGCGGCGGGGTTGGACAGGGACAGCTCGAGGAACCCGAGCACCGCCCGATGGCAGGTCGCGTCGAGGAGGTCCTCGTTCCGCAGGCACCGGCGGAGCCCTTCCTCGGCGTCCGAACGAGCCGCGTCCACATCGCCGGTGAGTGCCGCGACCAGCGCCCGGGGAAACAGCATGTGGCCCTGCCCCAGCACCCGCCCGGAGTCGACATCGATCTCGTACGCCTCCTGGGCGTGCCGGGCGGCGACCTCCCAGTTCCCCGCCCGGCATTCCACCTCGGCCAGGTAGCAGAGGAGCTCGTCCCTGACCACGTACCGTCCCAGCCGCTCGTATTCGGTCAGCTCCCGGTGGAGCACCTCGCGTGCGGCCTCCAGCTCGCCCGCCCACAGCAGCTGGAGGCCGTGACAGGTCCGGGACGCTGTGAAGACGGTCGTCTGGCCCTCGGTCGTCGCCAGGTCCTCCAACCGCACGGCCTCGGCCATGAGGTCCTGCGGCGGCCGGCCCACCAGGAACTCGACCATGGCGAAGGTGGACAGCGAGTCGGCCCGAATCGCGGGATCGGCGATCCGCCGCGCGCACTGCCTAGACGCGCTCGCGTGCCCGGCGGCGAAGGCGAGGTCTCCACGGTAGATCCCAACCCAGGCCAGGTGCTCGAGGATCGCAGCCCGGGTCTCGGCGTCATCCCCCACCTCCTGCAGGGCCTGCTCGGAGAGTCCCTGGACGCGGCGCATGTCGAGCCAGCTGATGGATGCCAGGCGAAAGCGGATGCGGGCCCGGTCGCGGCCGGGGCGGGCGCTGGCGATCGACGCTTCCAGCAGGGCCGTCGCGTGGGTCGCGTCGCCGGCGTCGAAGTGGTACTCGGCCGCCGCGACGCTTCGTCGCGGGAGCCCCGCGGCGTCCTCGGGCGGCGTCAGCCTGCGGGCCAGCTCCAACAGCTCGGCGGCCGCGTCCGGGGCTCCCCGGGCGCGCGCGTGGCGGCCCGCCTCCTCCAACGCTCCCGCCACGTGCACGTGGGGACCGCTGGCCGCGAGGGCAAGGTGTCGGGCCCGCTCCTCGGGGTCGTCGACGAGCTCCGCCAGGCGGCGGTGCACGCTCCGCCTGGCATGGGGCGTGGCCTCGGCGTAGACGGTCGAGCCCAGGAGCGGATGGGTAAACGCGAGCCGGCCGCCGGCTCGCTGCAGGACGCCCGCCGCCTCGGCGCTCCTCACGCCGCCCGACGCCCGGTCCCGTCGTTCCGCAGCGGCGACGACCAGCTCCTCGGTCGGGCGGGCGGTGGCCGCCACGACGAGGAGGCCGTCGGCGGCGCCCGGCGGCAGCGCGGCAAGCCGCGCCCCCAGCAGCGCCTGGAGATCCTCGGGAACGGGGAGCGGTTCGCCGGGCGCCGGCCGGACCCCCCGCCGGGTGAGGGCCCGGGCGATCTCGAGGGCAAAGAACGGGTTTCCGTCCGAGATGTGGTGGAGCCGGCGCAGGATGGGGCGCGTCAGCCCCCCCTCGGTCCGATCTCTCAGAAGGCGTGTCATCGCCTCCTCGCCCAACGGGCCGATGGGCACGCGTTGGAGGGGCAGCGGCCCCGTCTGGCCCAGGCCGAGCGGGTCGCCGCCGGAGCCGACGCGCAACGCCACCAGGATCCGGATGGGCGCATCCCCCAGACGACGGACCACGAACGCCAGCACCCTGACCGAGGGCACGTCGAGCCACTGGACGTCGTCGATCGCAACGATCACCGGACCGGATGCAGCCAGCGCGCGCAGAACCCCCAGCGACGCGAGCGACACGGCTCGCTGGTCCGGGGGAGCACCCTCGACCTCGGCTCGGAGGAGCGCCGCGTCCAGGGCGCGCCTCTGCGGGGCAGGCAGATCGGGCAGCTCGAAGTCGAAGAGGTCACCGAGCGCCGCGTAGGAGAGTCGGGCCTCCGATTCCGCCGCGCGGCAGGCCAGCACCCGATGACCTCGTACCCGCGCGGCGGACACTCCCGCGCGCCACAGCGTCGTCTTGCCGATCCCGGCCGCTCCCTCCAGGAGCAGGGCGGAGGGCCCCTCCGACACCGAACCGACGAAGGACGTCACCAGGGCGAGCTCACCCTCCCGCCCGACGGTCCCGTGACCCGGCTCTTCCATCCGACTCCCCCCGCCCCGCCACCGCTCCGATCCTATGGGCGAGCAGCCGACGTGGCCAGCGTCACCGCCGTCCCGCCAGAGGTCGGACCGTCACTGGGCGGGGTAGGCCAGGCGCCGCTCCTGCCACCTGGTCATCACCTGGGCGAGCTCGTCGCGGAGGAACTCGAAGAACGCCCGGGTCTCCTCCAGCCGCGCGCCCGCCGGCGTGTCCGACCCGACGGCCTTGATCCCCTCCTGGAGGTCCTGCTCCCAGCGGGCCACCATCTGGTCGCGGCGGGTGACGGCCTCGTACCAGGTGTCGCTGGAGACCCGGTAGTGGTCGACCCGCTCCCCGGGCTCGCGCTCGCGGGAGACGAGCCGCAGCTGCAGCAGGTAGCGCACCGCGCCGGAGATCGCGGCCGAGCTGACGCCCAGCAGCTGGGCCAGCTCGGCCGCGGTCTGCCGGCCGTCCTCGGCGACCAGGATCGCGGCGAAGACCCGTGCTGGCATGCGGGCCATGCCCGCCTCGGTCAGGTTCAGCGCGAACCGTTCGATGAAGCGGCGGATCGCCTCCTCGTCGCGCCCAGTGGCTGCGCCCTCACCCACGCCGCATCCTTTCGACAGTCGTGCGTCGCCATCTGATCCGACGCCTTCTTGACTTCACAAGTGTATGAAGTGAGCGTAACTTGTGAACATTATGGATGCTACCGCCATTTCCGTATCGGGGCTGGTCAAGACCTTCGGCCCCACCCGGGCCCTGGACGGCCTGGACCTGGAGGTGCGCACCGGGGAGGTGCACGGCTTCCTCGGCCCCAACGGGGCCGGCAAGACCACCACCCTGCGCGTCCTCCTCGGGCTGCTGCGCGCCGACGCCGGCACCGCCCGGCTGCTCGGCGGCGACCCCTGGGCCCACGCCACCGACCTGCACCGCCGCCTGGCCTATGTGCCCGGCGACGTCACCTTGTGGCCGAGCCTGTCCGGGGGGGAGGTGATCGACCTGTTGGGGCGCCTGCGGGGCGGGCTGGACCCCAAGCGCCGGGCCGACCTGCTGGACCGCTTCGAGCTGGACCCGCGCAAGAAGGCCCGCACCTACTCCAAGGGCAACCGCCAGAAGGTGGCCCTGGTCGCGGCCCTGGCCGCCGACGTCGAGCTGTTGTTGCTGGATGAGCCCACCGCCGGGCTGGACCCGCTGATGGAGGCGGCCTTCCGCGAAGTGGTGGCCGACGAGCGCCACGGCGGCCGGACCGTGCTGTTGTCCAGCCACATCCTCTCCGAGGTCGAGGCCCTGTGCGACCGGGTCAGCATCATCCGCGCCGGCCGCATCGTCGAGTCCGGCACCCTGGCCGAGTTGCGGCATCTGACCCGGACCTCCATCACCGCCGAGCTGGTCCGCCCGCCCGATGGGCTGGTCGAGCTGGAGGGGGTGCACAGCCTGGTCCTGGATGGCACCAGGGTGCAGTTCCAGGTCGACGGGGCCCGGCTCGGCGAGGCCGTGGCCCGCCTGAGCGCGGCCGGGATCCGCAGCCTGACCAGCCAGCCCCCCACCCTGGAAGAACTGTTCCTCCGCCACTACCAGACCGACGCCGCCGGCGCCGACGGCCGGCCGCGTGAGGGGACCTCCCGGTGACCACCCTGGCGGGCACCGGCGGCCTGGTCCGGCTGATCCTGCGGCGGGACCGCTGGCTGCTACCGCTGTGGGTGCTGGTCCTGGCCCTCCTCCCGGCCCAGACCGCGGCCGCCATCGACCAGTTCTACGACACGCCGGCCAAGCTCGGCGACCTCTACGGCACGATCGTGACCACCCCGGGGCTGCGAGCCATGCTCGGGCCGGTGTTCGGCGCCACCCTGGGGGCGATCACCGTCTGGCGGGCCGGGCTGTACTTCACCATGGTGGGACTGGCCAGCCTGCTGACCGTCATCCGCCACACCCGCGCCGACGAGGAGGCGGGCCGCCGCGAGCTGCTCGGCTCGACCGTGGTCGGCCGCCACGCGCCGCTGGCCGCGGCCCTGCTGGTCACCTTCGGCGCCAACCTGGTCCTTGGTGCGCTGCTGGCGGCCGGGATGGTCGGCGTGGGGCTGCCCATCGCCGGCTCGCTGGCCTATGGCCTGTCCATGGCGGCCGTCGGGTGGACCTTTGCCGCGGTGGCCGCCGTGGCCGCCCAGGTGACCGAGGGGGCCGGCGGCGCCCGGGGCATCGCGGTCGGCACGCTCGGCGTCGCCTTCGCGCTGCGCGCCGCCGGCGACACCGGCGGCAGCGGCAGCGGCATCGGGTGGCTGTCGTGGCTGTCGCCGATCGGCTGGGCGCAGCAGACCCGCGCCTACGCCGACGAGCGCTGGTGGGTGTTCGCGCTGCCGGCCGCGCTGGTGGTGCTGCTGACCGCGGCGGCCTTCGCGCTGCAGGCGCGGCGCGACGTCGGCGCCGGCGTCCTGCCCGCCCGCCTCGGCCCCGCCGAGGCGGCGCCGTCGCTGCGCAGCCCGCTGGCCCTGGCCTGGCGGCTGCACCGGGTCGCCCTGGTGTCCTGGACCGCCGGGCTCGCGCTGCTGGGCGCGTTGATCGGCAGCGTGGCCACCAGCGTCGGCGACATGGCCAGGGAGAGCACGCAGCTCAAGGACGTACTCGAGCGGCTGGGGGGCGAGAAGGGGCTGAGCGACGCCTACATCGCCAGCGCGATGGTCATCTTCGCCCTGGCCGCCGCCGGCTACGCCATCCAGGCGACGCTGCGGCTGCGCGCCGAGGAGGAGAGCGGACGCGCCGAGCTGGTCCTGGCGACCCCGGCCAGCCGGCGGCGGTGGGCGACCAGCCACCTGCTGTTCGGGCTGCTCGGCCCGGCGGTGGCGCTCCTGGCCGCCGGCGCGGCCGAGGGGCTGACCTACGGGCTGGTCGGCGGCGACCTGGGGCACCAGCTGCCGCGGGTGCTGGCCGGGGCCCTGGTGCAGCTGCCCGCCGTGCTGGTGCTGTCCGGCATCGCCATGGCGCTGTTCGGGCTGCTGCCCCGGTTCTCCCCGCTGAGCTGGGCGGCGCTGGCGGTGGCGGCGTTCCTGGTGCTGTTCGGCCCGCTGCTGCGGCTGAGCCAGGGGATCCTCGACCTGGCCCCGTTCAGCCACATCCCCAAGGTCCCGGGCGCCGCGGTGTCCGCGACCCCGCTGGCCTGGCTGCTGGTCATCGCCGCGGTGCTCGCCGCCGCCGGGCTGGTCGGGTTCCGCCGCCGCGACCTCGTCAGCACCGCCTGACCGCCGCCGCCGCGTCGAGCCGAGGCAGCATCGTCCACCCTCGGCCCGGCTCACCTCAGGTGCGGTCGTCCTCGGCGGGAGGGAGCCCGCGGCCCTGGCCGGGTCGCCAGGTGCTCACCACCTTGGCCACCGCCGTCACCAGGAACAGCTGGCCGATGAGCATCTCCCCGACGGCGAAGCTCTGGCCCGGGTTGGTGGCCGGGACCAGGTTGCCGTACCCGGTGGTGGTCAGGGTGGTGAAGGAGAAGAACAGGTCCTGGGAGAAGCTGCCCTCCCCCTGCGACCCGAAGAACGGGCCCGCCTGGACCGCCCCCAGGGCACGGTAGGCGAACGCGAACGACATCCCGACCATCAGGTAGGCGGCGATCGCGCCCAGCACCGTCTGGGTGTCCACGACGCGTCGCAGCACCAGGTGGCGGACGATGATGACCGGCGCGGCGACATAGAGCAGGCCGCTGACCGTGGCCATGCCGCCGTCCTCGGCGGCCCGGCGGGGGAGGAAGAGGTTCAGGATCGCGGCGGCGGCCGAGATGACCAGGAGGGCCGTGGTGACCTCGCGGAGGCGGCGACGGGCCTTGGAGGCCTGCAGCGTCGCCCAGATGGTGGCGATCTGCACGAACAGGACCAGCGACACCGCCCACGACGCGGTAATCGACGCCGACAGCGCGTAGGTGACCACGATGAGCAGCAGGACCAGGCCGTAGCTGTCGGGCGAGGAGAAGGCCTGGAGGAGCCGCCTGGGCCGGCCGAGGCGGCGCCGTTCGTGCACCTGGTGGTCGGGGTCCTCCACCATCGTCGTCCTCCTCGCCGTCGCCACGTCGCGTCCTCAGGTCGGGTCTGGCTGCCCGCCTGAGCTGTCGGCCGCCGACCCGGCGGCGACCGCCGTGCCTCGCGCGGCCAACACCTTGGTGGCAATGTAGGCCACGACCACCCCGACGATGATGAGGGGGGCGACGCCGCCGCCCGCCTGGGTCACCAGCAGCGCGATGATGATGGAGGCCAGCGGGAGCTGCAGGACCGAGACGACCGTCGCGCCGAGCAGCACCCCCACCGCCGGCGTCTCGCTGAAGCCGGGCAGGTGCGAGGCCAGCAGGCCGCCGGCGATCCCCAGGAAGATCGCCGGGAACGTCGGCCCGCCCCGGGCGCTGCCCAACGAGACGCCCCAGGCAAGCCCCTTGCAGAGGACCAGCAACGCGATGGTGCCCAGCGAGATCGTCCCGGCCTGGCTGACGATTGGGTTCATGGCCTCCTGGCCGGAGAACAGCACCGCGTCCGCAGATTCGCCGGTGAGCTGGGCGAAGGCGATCGCCAGGGCCGCGATCACCAGGGCGGCCAGCGTGGTCAGGACCATGAGCCGCCGGTTGACCACCCGATGGGTGCGCCGTCCGAGCTCCATGATGGCGAAGGTGACGGCGGCCGCGACCACCGACAGCAGGATCGTCCAGCAGAAGTCGCCCAGGTTCGGCTGTGGGTAGGCCGGCAGGGACAAGGGACTGATGGCATAGGCGCTGGAGCTGAGCCCGGTCAACGATCCCACGCCGATGAAGACCAGCGAACCGACGCCGGCGGCCAGCAGTCCAGGGAGCAGGACCAGCGGCAGGGTCGCCCCGCCCAACCCGGCGGCCTCGATGATGATGACGGCCCCCACGACCGGCGAGCCGAAGACGGTGGCGAGCGCGGCGAAGCTGCCCGCCGCGGCCAGGATCATGCCGGCCTGGGCGGGCACGTCTCGCCTGGACAGCCGTACGGCCAGTAACGCCAGCCCCGTGCCCAGAGCGATCAGCGGCGCCTCGGGGCCCAGCACCAGGCCCAGCCCGACCGACGCCAGCGCGGCCAGGAGCACCCCCGGCAGCTCGACCGGGGTTGTCGGCGGCCCCGCCTTGAGGCCCTCGGAGGGGTTGTGGCCCCCGCGGCCGGGCAGCCGGGCGATCGCGAAGGCGATGACCACCCCAGCCACCGCGAGCACGGGCGCCGGCCACCACCACGGGACGCTCCCGAACCCCAGCCCGCTCGGCAGGTCCACATAGACCCACTGCTGGATCAGATGGAGCAGCTCCAGGAAGCCCCAACCGGCGGCCGACACCACGATGCCGATCACCGCCGCGAACACCAGCAGGGCCCGGTAGCTCCTGCTCCGGAGCAGGACTCCCGGGTCCGCTTCCGGAGCCGCCCCGGCGCTGGTCCGCGGGCCGGCCCCGTCGGGCCGCTCGCCAGCCGACATCACGATCTCCTTCCTCGGGTGAGACGCGCCGCCCAGAGGTCCTCCACCGGCCACTGCCTGGCCCACTCGGCGGTGGCGATGCCGTAGTAGGGATGGGTCTCGGCCTGTGCCGGGCGTACAGCTCGTGGAGGGCCTCGACCACGAAGCCGTTGACGCGCAGCACGCGGATCCAGTCGCCGTGGCTGGGATGGAACTCGACCCCGCCCGGCCACGCCAGCCGGCCCAGGTCCCGTTGCGGGCGCAGGAGGCGCTCCTGGGCAACGCCCTCCTGCTCTGGGACGCACAGGGTGGCCAGGACGCTGTTGGTCAGAAAGAAAGACCAGCCGCCCACCCGGACGCAGCAGCCGGGCGGACAGGTAGGCGGTGCCGCAGCCCAGCTCGATCACGTCCAGACCACCGACGTCGCCCAGGGCGCCCAGGTCGCGGTCGGGGATGCCGAACAGCCCCCAGGTGACCTCGTCCGCGGCCCAGGCCCGGGAGGCGTCCCGCTCGGTGAACTGCGCGTTCACAATGGTCCACAAGGCGCGGTTGCGGGCGACGTCCGCCCCGGCGTCCGGCAAGGCCGCCCGCTCTCCGCTCACGACTTCTCCTCTCCCACGCCACGGTCAGCCAGCAGCCAGCCACCCCCATGGTGGGTGCGGCGGCGCGAGCGCACATCACCCGATCCGGATAGTCAAGGAGCCAGGGTTGGAGTCGAGCCTGGTCGGGTCGTTACAGTTCGCCCATGAGGGCAGCGGTGCAAACCAGGTACGGTCCGCCGGAGGTGGTCCGGATCGCGGAGGTGGCCAAGCCCACACCCAAGGACAACGAGGTGCTCGTCAGGGTCCACGCGACCACGGTGAATCGGACCGATTGCGGCATCCGGGGGGCGAAGCCCTTCATCGTGCGGTTCTTCACCGGGCTGACCAGACCACGAATGAGGGTCCTGGGGAACGAGTTTGCGGGAGAGGTCGAGGCGGTCGGGCGTGGCGTCACCTCCCTCCAGGCCGGCGACCGGGTGTTCGGATACAACGGGTCCACGCTGGGGGCGCACGCCCAGTTCCTGGTGACGCCCGAGGACGGCATGATCGCGACGATGCCGGCGGACCTGACCTATGAGGAGGCCGCCCCCGGCACCGAGGGTTCGCACTATGCCCTCTCGGGCATCAGGGCGGCGAGGATCCAGAGCGGGCAGGACGTCCTCGTCTACGGCGCGACCGGCGCCATCGGCTCGGCCGCGGTCCAGCTGCTGAAGCGCCTCGGCGCCAAGGTGACCGCGGTCTGCGGCACCGAGCACCTGGAGCTGGTCCGGGGCTTGGGCGCCGACCGGGTCGTCGACTACACGGCCGAGGACTTCACCAGGGACGAGCAGACCTACGACGTGGTCTTCGATGCGGTCGGCAAGAGCTCGTTCGGCCGATGCCGGCGCCTGCTGCGACCGGGCGGGCGGTACCTCTCGACGGACCTGGGTCCCCTGTCCCTGAATCCCGTCCTGGCGCTCATCACGCCGCTCTTCGGGGGCAGGCGGGTGGGGTTCCCCCTGCCGCAGGAGAACCGGGAGATCGTCGGGTACCTCAAGAAGGAGATCGAGAGCGGGGCGTTCAAGCCGCTGATCGACCGGCGGTATCCGTTGGAGGAGATCGTCGAGGCGTACCGGTACGTCGAGACGGGTCGGAAGGTCGGCAACGTCGTGATCATCGTCGAGCCTTCGAACTCGTGACCTGAGCGGGAACGGTAGGCGCATGTCGTTCTATGTCGATCTGCATCTGCACTCCAGGTACGCGAGGGCGACGAGCCGGAACGCCGATCTGGTCGAGCTCGCGTGGTGGGCCCGGCGCAAGGGGATCACGGTGCTCGGCACCGGGGACCTCACCCATCCGGTCTGGTTCGAGGAGCTGAAGCAGGGCCTGGTGCCGGCCGAGCCCGGCCTGTTCCGGCTCCGGGACGAGCTGGACCGGGCCGTGGTGGAGCGGCTCCCGCCGTCGAGCCGTGGGCCGCTGCGCTTCCTCCTGGCGGTGGAGGTCTCGACGGCGTTCCATCGGGACGGACGTGCCCGGCGCATGCACCACCTGCTGTACGTGCCAGATCTCAAGACGGCGGCGGTCCTGAACGGCCGCCTCGGTCGCAGCGGGAACCTCACCGACGACGGGCGCCCGACCCTCGCCATGGACGCGGGCGACCTGCTCGAGGCCACGCTCGACAGCGGCGACGGCGCCTACCTGGTCCCGGCGCACGTCTGGACGCCGTGGGTCGGCGTCCTGAGCGCCACCACCGGGTTCGACTCCATCGAGGACTGCTACGGGGAGCTGGCGGCCCACATCTTCGCGGTCGAGACCGGGCTGTCGGCGGACCCGCCGATGAACTGGCGGGTCTCGTTGCTCGACCGGTTCCGGTCGGTCAGCTACTCCGACGCCCACGCCCCGTCGAGGCTCGGCCGGGAGGCGACGGAGCTCGCCACCGAGCTGGACTACTTCGCGATCCGCCAGGCGCTGCAGACCGGGGAGGGGTTCCAGGGGACGGTCGAGCTGTTCCCCGAGGAGGGCAGGTACCACCTGAGCGGGCACAAGCGCTGCGGCGTTTGCCTCGAGCCGGCCGAGGCACGCCAGGCGCGCCTGCGCTGCCCGGTCTGCGGCAGGCGGCTGACCATGGGGGTGCTGCAGCGGGTGGAGGACCTGGCCGACCGTCCGGCAGGAGCCCGCCCGCCAACCGCGGCCGGCTGGCGCAACCTGCTGCCCCTGGACGAGATCGTGGCCGAGGTCGCCGGGGTCGGCCGGACCAGCAAGACCGTGCGGCGGACCGTCGACACCATGGTCGAGCTGCTCGGGCCCGAGCTGCCGATCCTGGAGCGCCTGCCGCTGGACGCCATCGACCAGGCCGGCTTCCCGGCGGTCGCCGAAGCGATCGGCCAGGTACGCCGCGGCCAGGTGGTGCGCACGCCCGGCTTCGACGGGCAGTACGGGTCCATCCGGCCCGCCTTCGGTCTCACCGCCGCCCCAGCCGAAGGGTCGCGTCCGGCTCCCAGGCAACCGCCGACCTAGGGACTCGCCGTCGCCGCTCCCTCGGTTCGGTGCCGGGCCGGCACGGCTCGGAGGATGCAGCGGAACCCCAGGTGGGAGGTTGAGGTGTCGACCGGGTGGGCCATGCGGGCGGCGGGGCGGTAGCGCCGGCAGTAGTTGGGGGCGCACAGGTGCGAGCCCCCCTTCATCACCTTGCGGGGGATGGCGGCGACGTCGTTGGGGTCGCGGCTGTGCTCGCGGGCGCCGCCGCGGGGGTTGGCCGGCGTGCAGCAGGCGTGGGGCTGGTCGCCGTGGGCCTGGTACCAGTCGCCGGTCCACTCCCAGACGTTGCCGATCATGTCGACCAGGCCGTGGCCGTTGGCCGGGTACCGGCCCACCGGGGCGGTG
>Ga0114129_10003868_pt1 | contig 21115 bp, 20 predicted proteins | sample RhiMetdeltSRZDD1_FD_80071 | JGI IMG/M metagenome (GOLD analysis project Ga0114129, IMG submission 80071) | Populus rhizosphere microbial communities from Tennessee, USA - Rhizosphere MetaG P. deltoides SRZDD1 (version 2) (version 2) | ecosystem: Host-associated > Plants > Roots > Rhizosphere >... | reverse complement strand
CGTCATCGACGCCGCCGGCCGCGGGACCAGCGAGGGTCTGCAGCTCGCGCTGAATGTCGGTGCGATGCTGATTTCGTTTCTCGCGCTCGTCGCGCTGGTGAACGCGCTGCTCGGTGTCGTCCACCTGAGCCTGCAGCAGATCTTCGGGTGGGTCTTTGCGCCGATCGCCTGGAGTATGGGCGTTCCGTGGAGAGATGCGCCGATCATCGGGAACCTGCTGGGGACGCGCATGGCGCTCAACGAGTTCATCGCGTACTCGCAGCTCGGACCGCTGAAAGGGCAGCTCGATCCGAAGTCGTTCACGATCGCGACGTTCGCGCTGTGCGGCTTCGCGAACTTCAGCTCGATCGGCATTCAGATCGGCGGCATCGGCGCCCTGGCGCCGAACCGCCGCCACGATCTCGCGCGCCTTGGCCTGCGCGCGATGTTCGCCGGCACGCTGGCGAATTTCATGACGGCCACGATCGCCGGATTCCTCCTCTGATGGACTACTACGACAAAGTGAAAGAAGCGGCAGACGCCGTTCGCGCGCGGGTTCAACACCTTCCACAAGTCGCCGTCGTGCTCGGGTCGGGACTCGGCGACTTCGCCAATTCGATCGCCAACGCGGTGCACGTGCCGTACGACCAGCTTCCGCACTGGCCGGCGTCGAAAGTCATCGGCCACGAGGGCAAGCTCGTGATCGGCCCGGTGCACGGCCGCCCGATTGCCGCGCTCGCGGGACGATCGCACTTGTACGAAGGGCACGACATCGGAACCGTGACCTTTGCTGTGCGCGTGCTCGGCGTGCTCGGCATCAAGACGCTGCTGCTGACCAACGCCGCCGGCGGCGTGAACACCAGCTTTTCGGAGGGCGCCCTGATGGTGATTGACGATCACATCAACCTGATGGGCGCCAACCCGCTCGCCGGCCCGAACGACGACCGGTTCGGCCTGCGGTTTCCCGACATGACCGAGGTCTACTCGTCGCGGTTGCGCAGAATTGCCGACGAGGCGGGACGCCGGATGTACTTGCCGCTGCCCCACGGCGTGTATGCCGCCCTGCTCGGGCCCAGTTACGAAACACCCGCGGAGATCCGATATCTAAGGACGATCGGCGCCGACGCGGTCGGGATGTCTACCGTTCCCGAGGCGCTGGTCGCGCGCCACATGGGAATCGAAGTGCTCGGAATTTCATGCATCACGAACATGGCGGCCGGCGTGCTGCCGCAGCCGCTCAATCACCTGGAGGTGATGGAGACGGCCCGCCGTATCCGCGGCCAGTTCATCGCGCTGCTGGAGGGCATCATTGGCCAACTCTGACACCCGGCGTCTGTCGGTGACCCGTGTCGACGTGTCGAAAGGCCACGAAGCCGAATTCCACGCCATCGTGACGCAGTTCGGGGCGATCCTCACCCGCAAGGATTACGGGCGCGCGGTCGTCGTGGCCGACGAGGCCGACCCGCTCCGGTTCTATTCCGTGCATCACTGGAACGGCGTCGCGTCCGCCGAGCTGTGCCACGCAGACCCGGAGGTCCAGGCGCTGACCGCCAGGCTGTTTCAGATCGCGCGCGTCACGCACGTCGTCAACGGCGTGCGCCGCCCCGAGATCATGCGGCTGCTCGAGGATCGCCGCGCGCGCGCCGAATCCGATCGGCGCACCGGATTCGATCGCCGCATGAAAGATGTCGGCAGTCCGACCGGCGCCGAGCGTCGTGTCGCGGTCGAACGGCGGCTCGGACCGCGCCGGCTCCGCGATCGGCCGGGCGAGGTCGATCTGATTGGCGCCGCGCGCCGCGCGCGCGAGCACGCGGACGCGGCGTTTTCGCACTTCAAGGTCGGCGCCGCGCTCGAAACCGCCGACGGCGACGTCATCACCGGCTGCAACATCGAGAACGCGACCTACGGTCTGACGATCTGCGCCGAGCGCGTGGCAATCTTCAAAGCGCTGTCCGAAGGCCACCGCGTGTTCACGCGCATCGCGATCGTGGCCGACACCGACACCCCGACGCCGCCCTGCGGCGCGTGCCGCCAGATTCTGTGGGAGTTCGGCGGCAACCTCGAGATTCAGCTCGCGAATCTCAAAGTCGCGAAGGGGACGCATCGCCTCAAGGACCTGCTGCCGCTGCCGTTTGACGCGCGGCTCCTGTAAGATTTCTGAATGCTCCCGACGATTGCGCGCGAAGCGGACGCGGTCGTGATGATCGACCAGCGCAAGCTTCCCGCTGAAGAAATCTACGTGCGCTGCAAGACCGCGGCTGAAGTCGCGCGCGCGATCAAGACCATGGTCATTCGCGGCGCGCCGGCGATTGGCGTGGCCGCCGCGATGGGAATCGCGCTCGGGATGCGGAAGAGCAAGGCGACCGGCACACAGAAGTTCGCGGCCGAGTTCCACAAGACCTGCGAGCTGATGGCGGGGACGCGGCCGACGGCCGTCAACCTGTTCTGGGCGATCGAGCGGATGCGGCGCACGTTCGCCGCTGCCGCGCAGGCGGGAGAGGCGGTCGATCAAATCAAGGATCGGCTCGACGCCGAGGCGCAGGCGATTCACGACGAAGACATCGCGAGCTGCCGCGCGATGGGCGCGTTCGGCGCGGAGGTCGTCCCCGCCGACGCGCGCATCCTCACGCACTGCAACGCCGGCGCGCTCGCAACCGCCGGCTACGGCACGGCGCTCGGCGTCATCCGCGGCGCCGTGGAGAAGGGGAAGCGCGTCGTCGTGTTCGCCGACGAGACGCGTCCGTTCCTGCAGGGCGCGCGGCTCACGGCCTGGGAGCTCGTCCGCGACGGGATCGAGACGACGGTGATCACCGACAACATGACCGGCGCCCTGATGCAGCACGGCAAGGTGGACCTGGTGGTCGTCGGCGCCGATCGCATTGCGGCCAACGGCGACACGGCGAACAAGATCGGGACCTACGGGGTCGCCGTGCTCGCGCGCGAGCATCAGATTCCGTTTTACGTCGCCGCGCCGCTGTCGACGATCGATCTCGACACGCCTGACGGCCAGCACATCCCCATCGAAGAGCGGAGCGCCAAGGAAGTGACGCACGTCGGCGGGACGCAGCTCACGCCGGACGGCGCGCTCGTGTGGAATCCGGCGTTCGACGTGACGCCGCATCATCTGATCGCGGGGATCATCACCGAGCGCGGGATCTTCAGGGCGCCCTATACCGAATCGTTGAAGCGGGCGTTCGACGTCGAGCCTGCGGCTGCGCGATAGTCTCTAGAATCCGTACAGTCGCGCCGGATTGTCGACGAGGATCGTCTTCCGCACCGCCGCATCCGGCGCCCAGATCGGAAGCAGATTCAACAGGCGTCCATCGTCGATTTGAAGCGGCGCCACGACGTCAGTGGCCTTTCCTCCGCTGGGCGGCACGCCCGGAGGATGCGGCCAGTCGGTGCCCCACAGGATGCGCTGAGCATTCGCCGCGATCAGCGCCTGCGCGAGCGGCGTCGCATCGCCGTGGTCCGGCGCCTGGGTTGAGGCGCGATACACGCCCGAGATCTTCACGTACGCCTTTCCGCGCCGGACGAGATCCACGAGCGTCGCAAAGCCGGGCTGCTCCACGCCCGACGATGCCTGCGCGAGTCCGAAATGATCGAAGACGACAGGGACTGGCGACGTGCCGACCAGATCCTGGATGGCCTGGATCATCGACAGCCGCGTGTAGAGCTGAATGTGCCACGGCCGGCCGCTGAGGCGGCGACTGGCTGTCTGAAATCGCTGGCGCGCCGCCGACGGATCCGTCACGCCCAGCGTTTCAAGGTTGAGCCGGATGCCGCGGATGCCGCCGCGCTGCATCTCCTCGAGCTGTGCATCGGTGATCTTGTCGTCGATGACCGCGACGCCACGCGCGCGCGGCGCAAGCTGCCGGATCGAGTCCAGCGTGCACGCATTGTCGGTCCCATAGACGCTCGGCTGGACGATGACGACGCGGTCCACATGGAGTGCGCGATGCAACGTTCGCATTTCCGCGACGGACGCCGGCTCGGGCGTATACGTGCGGCCCGACCAGAACGGGAAGCGCGACGGGTCGCCGAAGATGTGGGTATGACAATCGCATGCGCCGGCCGGCACGTCGAAATTCACCGGCGTCGCCGGCTGTGGCGAGCCCCCCCGACGCGGCTGCCGCGTCGGGGGCCCCGGCGCCGTCGCGAGCGCGCGGCCGCGATGCATGAGCAGTCCAGCTCCCACGGTTGCGAGATGAACGAGCGCCATACGTCGCGTTATGATTTGCATGGTCCTCGGCGACGCAAGACTACCAGACTGTGAAAATTCTCGGCATCGAAACCTCCTGCGATGAGACCGCTGCGGCTGTGGTCGAAGAGACCGGCGACGCCGCGAGGCCGTGGGCGATCCGATCGAACGTCATCGCGTCGCAAGTGCCGATTCACCGCGAATGGGGTGGCGTGGTCCCGGAACTGGCGTCGCGACAGCACATCCGCGACATCTGCGGCGTCGTCGAGCGCGCGCTCGATGACGCGCAGACGCGCTGGCGGGATCTCGGCGCGGTCGCGGTGACGCAGGGACCAGGTCTGGTCGGTTCGCTGCTCGTCGGCGTCTCCTTCGCCAAAGCTGCTGCGGTAGCCGCTGGGCTGCCGCTCGTTCCCGTCCATCATCTGGCGGGCCACATCGAATCGCTCGTGCTCCAGGGCGGCGAAATGCCGCTGCCCGCCGTCGTGCTCGTGGTATCCGGCGGACACACGAGCTTGTTTCTCGTCGAGCGCCGCGGCGAGTACGAGCTGCTCAGCCGCACGCGAGACGACGCGGCGGGGGAAGCGTATGACAAGGTCGCGAAGCTGCTCGGCCTCGGATATCCGGGTGGGCCCGTGATCGATCGGCTCGCGCGTCGCGGCAACGATCGCGCGATCGCGCTGCCGACGACGCGCCTCACGCACGCCGACCGCAACGCGCCGGAGCTCAAGGGCGATCTCGATTTCAGTTTCAGCGGCCTGAAGACCGCGGTCCTGCGGCACGTGCGTGGCCGCGAGACGATCGCGGGCTTGGCGCAGCCCTTGAGGCCGGCCTTGAGCGAGCAGGAGGTCGCCGACATCTGCGCGAGCTTCCAGCGTGTGGTCGTCACCGCGCTCATCGAGCGCTCGTTCGACGCTGCCCGCAGGTATCAGGCAAAAAGCATCGGGATTGCCGGAGGCGTCTCGGCGAACAGCCGTCTGCGCGCGGAGCTGCAGGAGCGCGGCGAGCGCCGCGAGATTCCGACGTTTCTGCCGAGCCTCCAGCTCTCCACCGACAACGCGGCCATGATTGCCGCGGCAGGGCTCAGAAAATTCCGCGCGGGCGCCGTCGCGTCGCTCGATCTGAACGCCGATGCGTCATTGGCTCTGTGATCCGAACGTCGCAGCGGTGAGCGGCAAGACGCCGCAAGACCGCGCCGCGAGCGTGAGCGAGCGGTGGCAGGCGCGGGAGGACCCCGCGCAAAGTAGATGATCGTCCATACCGACTATCTCTGGTTCAACACCGAGAAGCGGCAGGAGTGCGTCCGCATCACCGACGATGTCGCCGCGATCGTGAAAAAGAGCGGCGTGCAGGACGGGATGGCTCTGGTGTCCGCCATGCATATCACCGCCGGCGTGTTCGTGAACGACTGGGAAGAGGGCCTGATTCACGATTTTCAGGAGTGGCTCGAGAAGCTGGCGCCGGCCGGCCTCGACTATCGTCATCATCAGACCGGCGAAGACAACGCCGATGCGCACTTGAAGCGCACGATCATGGGTCATCAGGTCATACTGCCGATCACTGCGAGCACGCTCGATCTCGGTCCGTGGGAGCAGGTGTTCTATGCGGAGTTCGATGGACAGCGTCGGAAACGAGTCGTCGTCAAGGTCCTCGGCGTCTAGGGAATTTCCGGAGCGGCCGGTCGTCGGCGTCGGCGCCGTCGTGGTCGACGGCAGCCGCGTCCTGCTGGTGCGCCGCGCCAACGAACCGCTGAAGGGCGAGTGGAGCCTGCCGGGCGGCGCGGTCGAAATCGGCGAGACGCTCGAAGTGGCGATCGCGCGCGAAGTGCGGGAAGAGACGGGCCTTCAGGTCGACGTCGGACCGATCGTCGACGTGCTCGATCGGATTCGGTTCGATCCCGACGGCAGGGCGCGCTATCACTACGTGCTCGTCGATTTCATCTGCCGGCCGAGCGGCGGCACGCTGGCGTGCGCCTCCGATGCCGAGGATGCCATCTGGGTGCCATTGGTCGAATTGAGAGACCGTGGCGTCGCCGACGCGACGATCAGCGTCATTCAGAAGGGCTTCGACCTCGTGCGCTCAGGATCGTGGACGCCACGCGAAGTACACTGGCACGCCGAGTAGCACGATGATGAGCCCGGGCCACGTCGTCGCGGTCCGGTAGACGAAGAGCACGATCAAGATCGTCGCGGCGCCGGCGATGTAGAGCGCGGGAACGGTGGGATAGCCGAACGCGCGGTACGGACGATCGACGTCGGGCCGCGTCCTGCGCAGGCGGAACAGGCCGGCGATCGTCAGGATATAGAAGATGAGCGCCGCGGAGATGATGTAGTCGAGCAGGTTGTTGTAAACATTTCCGTACGCGCGCGTCGCGGGATCGTAGGTCCGGGGCAGCACCAGAAACGCCGCCCACAATCCTTCCAGCACGAGAGCCCACGCCGGCACCTTCGCGTGATTGAGCTGCCCGGCGGCGCGGAAGAACAGCCCGTCGCGCGCCATCGCATAGGACGCGCGCGCGCCCGCGAGAATGAGCCCGTTCGCGCAGCCGAACGTCGAAATCATGATGCCGATCGCCATGATCGTGACGCCGAGGCCGGGAAAGATCGCGTTGATCGTCGCGGTCGCCACGCGATCGCCGGGCGCGTGTTGAATCTGGTCGAACGGCAACGTGACGAGGTACGCGACGTTCGCGAGCAGATACAAGGCGATGACGATGAACGTGCCGAGCGCGAGCGAGAGCGGGATGTTCCGCCGCGGATCCTTCACTTCGCCCGCCGTGAAGGTAATGTTGTTCCACGCGTCGGCCGAGAAGAGCGATCCTGTCTGTGCCACGCAAATCGCCACGAAGAGACCGAAGGTGGTCATCGCGGACAGGCCCGGCACGATGTCGACCACGCCGCGCGGAGTCCAGAGGTTGCCGAAGTTCTCCGCCACGGCGGCCTGATTCCACCCCAGAAGCACGCCGACGACGATGAGACCGAAGAGCGCCCCGGTCTTCGCCGTCGTGAACACGTTCTGGATGATCTTTCCCCACTGGAGCCCGCGCGTGTTCGTCCACGTCAACAGGGCGATGATCAGCATGGCGACGAGTTGCGTCGTCGAAAGCGACAATGCATACCCGGTCGACAGATGGACCGGCGGGATCAGATAGTTGTCGTCCGCGATCCATGGCACGAGCGCGCCGAAGTACCGCGCGAAGCCGACCGACACCGCGGCAATCGTGCCCGTCTGGATGACGAGGAACAGCGTCCATCCGTAGAGGAATCCCCACAGCGGCGAGAACGCTTCGCGAAGGTAGACGTACTGTCCGCCGGCGCGCGGCATCATCGCGGCCAGCTCGCCGTACGAGAGCGCGCCGACGACGGTCAGGACGCCGGTGAGGATCCACGCGCCGAGCAGCCATCCCGGACTGCCGATGGTACGCGACATGTCGGCCGAGACGATGAAGATGCCCGAGCCGATCATCGATCCGACGACGACCATCGTCGAGTCGTAGAGGCCGAGACCGCGATGGAATTCGGTGTCGAGCGTCGTCGCTCCCGCGTCAACAGCTACTGCTCGTTCGGTGTCTCGTCGCGTCGGATTGGCCATCAGGGACTCCTGAACTAAGATTTCGAGCGTCGGAACGTTACATGTTCACGCTCGATCTAATCAACACGGTTGCCTTTGGCGGCGCCGTGCTCTTCGTGGGCCACGGGGTCCGCCGCTTCGTTCCGGCGCTCGCCTGGTACAACGTGCCGGCCGCGGTCATCGGAGGACTGCTCGTGGCCGTGGCGCTCTGGGTCGCCCGTTCGCGCGGTGTCGACCTCCTGGCATTCGACACGCGTCTCCAGGCGCCGTTCATGATCGCGTTCTTCACGACCGTCGGATTCGGGGCCAGCCTGTCGTTGCTGAGGGTCGGCGGCCCGCAGGTCGTCCTGTTCTTCGCGCTGTCGACGGTGCTGGCGGTCGCGCAGAACGTGGTCGGCATCCTCATCGCGATGCCGATGGGGATGCATCCGCTGTTCGGCGTGCTGAACGGATCGGTGACGTTGACCGGCGGCCCGGCGACGGGTCTCGCGTTCGCCCCGGCGTTCGAGCAGGCCGGGGTCCGCGGCGCGGCAACGGTCGCGGTGGCCGCGGCGATGGTGGGCATCGTCTCGGGCGGACTGATTGGTGGACCGGTCGGCACGATTCTCATCGAGCGATATCGGCTGCGTCGCCGGCGCGGTGCCGTCACACACGACGAGCTGCCGATTGCCACACAGATTGTCGAGGCACAGCTGCCCGAGCCGGCCGACGCGCCGCCGCTCGGCGAAGACAAGGAATCGTACGCACTCTTGAAGGCGCTGGTCGTCATTCTGATTGCGATGTGGATCGGATCGGGTCTGAGCGCGTGGTTCACGCGGATCGGCATCACGCTCCCGGCCTACATCGGCGCTATGATCGTCGCCGCGGTCATCAGGAACGCCGACGATGCGACCGGCCTGATTGGGCTGTCTCAGCGGACGATCGACGATGTGGGCAGCGTCGCGCTGTCGTTGTTCCTGGTGCTGGCGTTGATGACGCTGCGGTTGTGGGAGCTCGCGGGCCTTGCGCTGCCGATGGTGGCGATCCTCGTCGTGCAGGTGGCGCTCATCGCCGCCGTCTGCTGGCCCATGTTTCGTGTGATGGGCCGCGACTACGATGCGGCCGTCATGGCCGGCGGCCTCTGCGGTTTCATGCTCGGCACGACCGCCAACGCGATGGCGAACATGGAAGCGCTGGTCGAGCGGTACGGGCCGGCGCCCCGCGCGTTCCTGGTGGTTCCGATGGTCGGCGCCTTCTTCGTCGACTTCACCAACGCCATCATCATTACTGTCTGTTTGAACATATGGGCCTGAATCGCGACGCGGCGTGGCAACTGCTGACCGAATACACGAAGAGCGACAGCCTGCTGAAGCATGCGATGGCTGTGGAGGCCGCCGTGCGCGGCTACGCGCGCAAGTTCGGCGAAGACCAAGACGACTGGGGCGCCGTCGCGCTGCTGCACGACTTCGACTACGAGCGGTGGCCGACGCTCGGCGATCATCCCGTGAAGGGCAGCGAGATTCTGCGCGAGAAGGGCTACCCGGAGTGGGCGATTCGCGCGATTCTGTCGCACGCGGAGGAAATCACCGGCGTCACCCGCGACAGCCTGCTCGAGAAGACGCTGTTCGCGTGCGACGAGCTGTCGGGGTTCATCACGGCCGCGTCGCTCGTTCGCCCGAGCAAGAGCGTGCTCGACCTCGAGGCGAGCTCGGTGAAAAAGCGGATGAAGGACAAAGCGTTCGCGCGCGGCGTGAAGCGGGAGGATCTCACCGCGGGCGCGGCGCTGCTCGGCCTTCCGCTCGAGGAGCACATCACGAATGTGATCGGCTTCATGCGCGAGCGCGCCGATGCGCTCGGCCTGAGGGGCGCGCTGTGACGCGAACATCGCGCGAAGCGTCCCCGTATAAGACACAGGATGGCTGAGGCGGATTCGGTCGCCACGCTCGAAAGCGTCACCGTCACCTACGGCCGCAGCGCGGCGCTGCGCGAGGTCACGACCTCGTTCGCCGCGGGTGCCGTCGGTCTGCTCGGCCCGAACGGCGCCGGCAAGAGCACGATGATCAAGGCGCTGCTCGGCTTCATCGTGCCGACGCGCGGCCGCATGCGCGTCCTCGGCCTCGACGTCGCCGAAGCGCCGCTCGCCATCCGCGCGCGCGTGGGCTACATGCCCGAGAGCGACGCGCACATTCCGGGCATGAACGCGGTGTCGTTCGTCGCGTACTGTGGGGAGCTCGCCGGGCTGCCGCGCGTCGACGCGATGCAGCGCGCGCACGAAGTGCTCTTCTACGTCGGGCTCGGCGAGGCGCGCTATCGAAACGTCGAGACGTACTCCACCGGCATGAAGCAGCGCATCAAGCTCGCGCAGGCGCTCGTGCACGATCCCGACCTGCTGTTTCTCGACGAGCCGACGAACGGGATGGATCCGAAAGGCCGCGACGAGATGCTCGAGCTCGTCCGCGATCTCGCGCACAACAAAGGCGTCAACCTGATCCTCTCGTCGCATCTGCTGCCCGACGTCGAGTACACCTGCGATCACGTCGTCGTCATGGACAAGGGAGCGATCGCGACGGCCGGCCCGATCGACGCGCTGAAGCAGCCGCGCGGCCGCGTGTACGAGCTGCGCGTGAAGACGCCGGGAGGTGAGCTCGAGCCGTTCCTGGAGCACCTGCGCGCGGCGGGACTCGACTGCCATGCGACCGACGAGGACGTGATGCGCGTGTTCGTGCCCGGCGACGGTGGCGCCCGGCGGCTGTTCCAGCTGGCCGCGGCCGAGCGCGTCCAGGTGCGGCATCTGCGCCCCAGCGTGCCGACGCTCGAAGACGTCTTCGCGCATGCGGTGGGTGAAGAGTAAATGCCGATTCACGATCAGGGATACCGTCGCTACGGCGGATCCAAGGCGCCGCTCGGGCAGGGTTGGACGGTCATCGCGCGCGCAGGCATCCGAACGATGTTCGCGAAGCGGGCGTTTCTCGGCTTGCTGCTGCTGTCGTGGTTTCCCTTCTTCGTGCGCGCCGTGCAGTTCTATGCGGCGGCCAATCTGCCGCAGGCGGCGCTGCTCGCGCCGACGGCCGAGACGTTCCGTCAGTTCCTCGGCCAGCAGGAAACGTTCGTCTTCTTCGTCACTGTTTATGTGGGCGCCGGCCTCATCGCGAACGACCGCCGGGCGAACGCGCTTCAGATCTATTTGTCGAAGCCGTTGACACGCGCCGAGTACGTCTTCGGCAAGATGGCCATCCTCGTCACGTTCCTGCTCCTCGTCACGTGGGTGCCGGCCATCGTCCTCCTCATCGTCCAGATGTCGTTTGCGGGAAACTTCACGTTCCTGAGGAACAATCTCTTCCTGTTTCCGGCAATCACGGTCTTCGCGTTCGTCGAAGTCGTCCTGGTCGCGACGACGATGCTGGCGTTGTCGTCGCTGTCGAACAGCAGTCGTTACGTCGGCATCCTTTTCACCGCGGTGCTCTTCTTCAGTTCGGCGATGTACGGCGTGCTCCGCCTGGTGACGCGGAGCACGTCGCTCAGCTGGGTGTCGTTCGCAGCAAACGTCGACCAGATCGGCGATCTGATCTTCCGGCAGCCGCTGAAGTACGACACCCCGTGGCCGGTGTCGCTCGTGATCATCGTCGGCGTCATCGTGTTGTCGGGCATCATCCTCGAACGCCGCGTGCGCGGCGTGGAGGTGGTCGTGTGACGACGCCCATCGTCTCTGCGGAGCACTTGTCGAAGTGGTACGGACAGGTCATCGGACTCAACGACATCACGCTGACGGTACCGCCGGGCATCACCGGTCTGCTCGGCCCGAACGGCGCGGGCAAATCGACGTTCATGAAGCTGATCACGGGTCAGCTCAAGCCGAGCAAAGGGAGCATCACCGTGCTCGGCGAGCCAATCTGGGGGAATCCCGGCCTGTACTTCCGCATCGGCTTCTGTCCCGAGCAGGATGCGTTCTACGAGCGCATGACCGGTCTCGAATGGGTTGCGGCGCTCGTGCGCCTGAATGGATTGAGCGAAGCGGAGGCGGCCGAGACGGCCCGCCGCGCGCTGCAGATGGTGGAGCTCCTCGACGCCGCGGACAAGAAGATCGGCGCCTACAGCAAAGGCATGCGGCAGCGCGTGAAGATGGCGCAGGCGCTCGCGCACGAGCCCGAGCTGCTGATTCTCGACGAGCCCCTGGCCGGCATGGACCCGATCGCCCGGCGGAAGACGATCCGGATGATCAAGGAGTGGGGGCGCGCGGGCAAGAGCATCGTCGTCTCGAGCCACATCCTCCACGAGATCGAGTCGATGACGGCGAACATTCTGCTCATCAATCAGGGACGCATCCTCGCCGAAGGCAACGTGCATCAGATTCGCGATCTGATCGACGAGCACCCGCACACGGTCTACATCAAGGCCGATCACACGCGCGAGCTTGCGCGCGCCTTCCTCGCGTACGACGACGTGCTCAGCCTGAAGTTCGAGGACGAAGCGGTCGTCGTGCAGACGGGACGGCCCGACGCGTTCTATGCGCGGCTCACCGATCTGGCCGCCTCGGGCGAGCTCGGATCGATTCACGAGGTCACTTCGCCCGACGACAACCTGCAGGCGGTTTTCCAATACCTGGTGAAGACATGAGCGGATCGCGCACTGCTCCCAGCCGGTTCGGGTCCGCGGCCCGCGTCTTCGATTTGTCGCTCGGGCAGATGCTCTGGTCGCGGCGATCCGTCTTCCTCGGCCTGCTCCTCGGATTCCCTGTCCTCCTGGCTCTCACGCTGCGGATCGTCGACGCCATGTATCGATCGGGACTTTGGCGACAAATCAACGGTGTCCGCGTGGGCGGCGCCACGATTTTCGGATTGATGATCTGGCTGCTCTATATCCGCTTCATCGTGCCGGTGCTCGGCGTCTTCTACGGGACGTCGCTGATCGCGGACGAGGTCGACGACAAGACCATCACGTATCTCTTCACTCGGCCGATTCCGCGAAGCGCCGTCCTCGTCGGCAAGTACCTCGCATATCTCGCGTGCACGACGCTGCTCGTTCTGCCTTCGGTGATGCTCGTGTTTTTTCTCATCGTCCCCATTGGCGGCGGCGGCATCGGCGCGGCGTTCCCGGCGCTTCTGCGGGACTTCGCAATGCTCGCGATTGGCTTGGCGGCCTACGGCGCGGTCTTCGCGTTGGTAGGGACGCGCATCAAGCGGCCGCTAATTGTCGGGCTCGTTTTCGCGTTCGGGTGGGAACCGGCGGTGCTGTTGTTTCCGGGTTACCTGAAGCGTCTCACGGTCGCCTATTACATGCAGGCGCTGGTCACGCATGAGATGCCGCAGGACTCGGCGGTCAGCGTTCTCATGCAGGTTTTTCGCGAGGTTCCATCACTGACGGTCAGCCTTCTCGCCCTGGCGGTCATCATCGGCGGGACCGTCTGGCTGGCGGGACGGGCGGTCGAGCACAAAGAGTACGTGCTCGAGCAATAAAATGCGGAACAGCCCGCAACTCCAGTTCGTATAAGATGTTCAGGCGCATTTTATGATGACGCGAACCCGCTATTTCGTCGTTGCTTCGCTCCTGGTGCTCAGCGTCGGCGTGGGCACGGGGCTGGTTGCCTATTACGTCGGGTTCCCCGCCGGCGCATTCACGCGCGGCGACGGCCCGGACGAGCTGCGATTGCTGCCGCGCAGTTCGGCTGTGGTCGCCTACGTGGACGTGCAAAGCGTGATGGCGTCCGAGGTTCGCCAGAAGCTTCATAGAGCCTTACCCGCCGGTGACAACGGTCAACGCGAGTTTCAGGACCGGACCGGCATCAACATCGAAACCGACATCGACCATATCGTCGCCTGCCTCAACCCCGGCGAGGAGACCAGCCGCCTACCGGGAGCCGGGATGGTTGTGGCGCGCGGCCGCTTCGACGAGGTGAAGATCGAGGCGCTCATGCGTGAGCATGGTGCCCACGTCGAGGATTACCGCGGCAAGCGGCTCGTCGTCTCGGATGTCGGCGACCGTCCCACGAGCTTTGCCGTTTCGTTCATCGAGCCCGGACTGGTCGCGGTCGGCAACACGAATCTCGTCAGGACCGCGGTCGAACTCCATCAGGGCGGCGACAATCCACAGACGGGCCTCGCGAGCGTCACCCGCAACGAAGAGCTGATGAATCAGGTGAAGTCGCTCGACAGCGGCAATGCATGGGCGGTCGGGCGATTCGACGCGCTCGCGTCGCGCGCGCGCCTGCCGCAGGGCATCGCGGAGCGTCTCCCTGCGATTACGTGGTTCTCGGTGAGCGGCGAGGTCAACGGCGGTCTCCGCGGCATCATCCGCGCCGAAGCTCGCGACGAGGAAGCGGCCAACAACCTCCGGGATGTCGTGCGCGGCTTCATCGCGCTGGGCAAGCTGCAAGCGGGATCGAATCCTCAGATGCAGCTCATGGCGCAATCGCTCGAGCTGGGTGGTACCGGGAAGACGGTCGCGTTGTCGTTCGCCGTTCCGGCGGAAGTGTTCGATGCGATCACGACCATGATCCCGAAGCGCCAGCACGAGGAGCCGCAGGTCGAAAAACCGCAACTCGAAAAGCCGCAAATCGACAAGCGATAGTCACCGTTTGTCTCCGGACGGCCGAACCGGCCGACGCGCCTAGCACCCAAGCGCCTTGACGCGCGTCGCCCTCGCCCCTACACTCGCCACGCGCTCTCTTCGAGCGGTCTCAAGGTCAAAACGATGACGATCAGGCGCAGATTGCTGGCCACGGTGCTCGTGTATGCGATGGTGGGCACCGCCCGCATCGTTTCGGCGCAGAGCGCCGATCTCGATCCGCGCATCGTGGCGCTCGTCGCGGCGATTTCAGAGGAGCGCCTCTCCGCGATCCTCAGACAGCTCCAGAGCTTCGAGACGCGGAGCACGCTTTCTTCCACCGCGTCGAAGACGCGCGGCATCGGCGCCGCGCGCGAGTGGATCCTTCAGGAGCTGCGCGGCTACAGCCCCAAGCTGCAAGTGAGCTTCGACTCGTATCAGGTGCCGAAGCAGGGCCGTATTGCGCGCGACATCGACCTCCGCAACGTGATGGCCGTGCTGCCCGGCAGGAGCCCGCGCCGCATTTACATCAGCGGCCACTACGATACGGTCGCGCGCGCCGGCGGACAGAGCGCGACCAATGCGAGCGGCGCCGCACGCGATCCCGATGCGCCCACGCCGGCTCCGGCCGATCCGAACGCGCCGCTCGACAACCTGGCGCCGGGCGTGAACGATGATGGGAGTGGTACCGCGCTGACGATCGAGCTCGCGCGCGTGTTCAGTCAAAGCGGCATCGACTTCGATGCGACGCTGGTGTTCATGTGCCACGCCGGCGAAGAACAGGGCCTCGTGGGTGCGCGGCTCCACGCGCAGAAGGCGGTCGCGGAGAGCATTCCGATCGAAGCGGTGCTCAACAACGACATCGTCGGCAACGACAAGGGCGGGAACGGCATCATCGACGGTGCGACGATTCGTGTGTACTCTGAGGGGCCGGAGGACTCACCGTCCCGCGCGCTGGCCCGATTCGTTCAGCGCTGGGGCGGCCGCTACGTGCCGTCGCACCGCGTGCGTCCGATGGCGCGGCCCGATCGCTTCGGGCGCGGCGGCGATCACTCCGCGTACAACCAGCTCGGCTTCACCGCCGTCGGCTTCCGCGAGTCGCGCGAGAATTTCACGCGGCAGCACGACGTGCGCGACACCTTCGAGGGCATCTCGCTTCCATACCTCGCGCAGAATGCGCGCGTGAACGCCGCGTCGGCCGCGACGCTCGCCCTGGCGCCGCCGCCGCCCACGGTCACGAACGAGCGCGGTCAGCCCCAGATCTCGCGCGCGCCGTCCGGGTACGACGCGAATCTCCGATGGACCGCGGCGCCCGGCGCGGCCGCGTATCGCATCTTCTGGCGCGAGGCGTGGGGGCCCGACTGGCAGCACGAGATGATCGTTGGGAACGTGACGAACGTGGTTCTTCCGAACATGCAGATCGACGACTACGTGTTCGGGGTTGCCTCCGTCGATGCGCAAGGACACGAGAGCTTCGTCACGGCGTACGTCACTCCGCCGCGCGCCAGCACGCCGATCCGCACGGGGCAGTGAATCCGTGGCGAGTCGCCAGTCAGCGGTCGCTGGTCGCGGCTGTTACAGCGCGCGGCGTCCGCTGATCACGGCGTCGATGAAGTCGCCGACCACGGCGGTGACGCGGTCAGACGGCTCGATGAACTCGATGCCCGACCGGTAGAGCACGCCTTCGTGTTCGACGTCGCTGATGCTGCAGTAACTCACGCGTCCTTTGACGACGATCGATCGGTCGCCGAGCGTGAGCCGGAAATCGTGAAGAGAATCGAGATGGAGCGGGAAGGTGGTTTCGACCTGAGCACCGCCGCGGCTGATGTCCTTGATCGCCATGGGCTGGAAAACCATGACTTCGCCGCTCAGGTCGCCGAGAATCTGGATGCGCTCTGTATCGCGCTTTTCTTCGTTACTCACTCGGGCCCGTTGAGGGCCCGCTCACTCGGATCCGTTTCGGCCCGGTCTGGAGCCCTTGGGCGCGACTATAACATCAATTCATCCACATGGTCGGCTGCGGCGCGAACATCGTCGATTCTGCCGGCTCCGGTACTTCGGCTTCGGACTCGCGTCCTTCGTACTCCGTCGTGTAGGTGAGGACCGGAATGTCGCGTGTCTCGGCGTCCAGCTTCAACATCGACAGCACCTGGAAGCCGTCCAAGTCGTCGATTCGCACGCAGAGGATGACGAGATTCGGTTGCACGCGCTTGATCTGCGAGTACGCGTGCGCGCTCGATTCCACGAAGACGACGTCGTAGTGCCCGGCGTCGAGGACCGTTTCGAGCATCTCGAGGATTTCCGCGTTGCCGTTGACGATGACGACCTTCTGGGCGAGGGTCGCCTCAGGGCGGCTACGGAGGGTGTCGGTCGTGGTCGAAGCGTTGGTTAGCATCCTGGTCCGTCTCCCTGGACGGTCATCCGCAATTCAGGATTCGTGCCACGCCCGCCGAGGTGAATTGCTCTCGTTTCGGGCCAGTTTTGGCCCATGCTTCGGCTAGCCCGTCCTGCTGACCACGCAAGATTCCACCAGCTTTGGAGACCTAAGCCGCTGCCGATGCGGACTTCTGTTCTGCTGGTTGCAGCCGGTGTCCACAGTACGGCACTCTCAAGCTCATGACGACGTCCACGGCGAACTTGACCACGTATCACAACTTTATTGACGGCTCGTGGGTGCCGTCGGTTTCTGGTGATGTGTTCGAAAATCGAAATCCCACAAAAACCCAAGATCTCATCGGCGTCTTCCAGAAATCGACGCGCGACGACGCCGAGCGCGCGATCGAGGCCGCGCGCCGCGCGTACGACCATTGGCGGCTCGTGCCGGCGCCGCGCCGCGCCGAGCTCCTGTTTCGCGCCGCGCAGCTCATCGCAGAGCGCAAAGAAGCGCTCGCGCGTGACATGACGCGCGAAATGGGGAAGGTGCTCGACGAGACGCGCGGCGACGTCCAGGAAGCGATCGACATGACCTTCTTCATGGCCGGCGAAGGCCGCCGCCAGTACGGGCAGACGGTGCCATCCGAGCTGCGCGACAAATTCGCGATGTCGATCCGCCAGCCGCTCGGCGTCTGTGCGGTCATCACGCCCTGGAATTTCCCGATGGCGATTCCCTCGTGGAAGATCATTCCGGCCCTCGTCTGCGGTAACACGGTCGTCTTCAAGCCGGCGACGTTGACGCCGCTCTCCGCGCTCAACTTCGTCAGGATTCTGGACGAAGCCGGCATTCCGCCCGGCGTCGTCAATCTGGTGACCGGCGGCGGCGCCGAAGTCGGCAACGCTCTGTTAGTGAGCGATGACGTGCGAGTCGTATCGTTCACCGGCTCGACCGACGTCGGCCGCACGGTGTCGATGCAGGCGGCGCCGACCTTCAAGAAGGTCCACCTCGAGATGGGCGGCAAGAACGTCATCATCGTCATGGACGACGCCGCCATCGAACTTGCGATCGAGGGCGCGGTCTGGGGCGGCTTCGGCACCAGCGGGCAGCGGTGCACGGCGGCGAGCCGCGTCGTCGTTCACGAGCGCGTGTACAAGACGTTTCTCGATCGCTTCGTGGCGCGCGTTCGCGCGCTCCGTGTGGGAGACGGCCTTGCGCCCGACACTGACATGGGCCCCGTGGTCAGCGAGTCCCAGTTGAAAACAGTGATGAAGTACGTCGAGATCGGCCAGAAGGAAGGTGCGACGCTCGCGTGCGGCGGCCACCGGCTGACGGCCGGCGCGTACGCCGACGGCTATTTCCACGAGCCGACGGTTTTTGCCGACGTCGATCCGACGATGCGGATCGCGCAGGAGGAGATTTTCGGGCCGGTCGTGTCGGTCATCCGCTGCACGTCGCTCGACGAGGCGGTCACAATAGGAAATAGCGTGCAATATGGTCTGTCGGCGTCGATCTACACTCAGGACGTGAACCGGGCGTTCTCGGCGATGCGCGACATGTACACCGGCATCTTCTACGTCAACGCGCCGACCATCGGCGCCGAAGTTCATCTGCCATTCGGCGGCACGAAAGCGACGGGCAACGGCCATCGCGAGGCCGGCACCGCGGCGCTCGACGTCTTCTCCGAGTGGAAATCCGTTTACGTCGACTTCAGCGGGAAGCTGCAGCGTGCGCAGATCGACACCGCGGAACTATGAACGCATCTGAGCGCGCCTGGCTCTTCCGTCACGCCTCGCCGCCCTCGAGATGAACTGGGCTCTTGCTGGCCTCCTCTATGCCGGCGCGTACGTCGCCATCGTGCTGGCGCTCGGCGAGCGAAACCATGCGCGTCTGCTCGTCGGAAACGTCGGTCTGCTGCTCCCGCCGCTCGCGCCGATCGTCGTCATGCTCTCGCGGCGCGGCGACTGGCAGGGTCGGCAGGCGGTCTTCTGGGCCGCCATCGGCGCGTGGCCGGTCCTCTGGCTGATCGGCCAGATCGGCTGGTTCGGCGACGAAGTGTTTCGCTCGATGCCGCTGCCCTGGTTCAAGTGGCACATCATTCTGCAGCTCTCCGGATCGGCGCTGCCGCTCGTCGCGCTCGTCGCGTGGCCGCATCGTGGCAAACAAGGCGAGAGCGCCGTCACGGTCGCCGTCGACATCGCGGTGCTCGCGTTTCTCACAGGGTTTCTCTACTGGTCGTTGATCATCGCGCCCGGCATGGATCCGCCGCATTCGGCGGAGGCGCTTCGCGCGCTGGCCACCATTGGTCCGAGCGTTCGACTCGCCGCGTTGGCTGGCCTGCTGTTCGCGCTGTGGAAAGCGGAAGGCACTCCCTGGGCCCTGGTCTATCAACGGCTCGCGCTCGGGATGACGCTCGCGTTCGTCGTGCTGGTCGGTCTGTCGATGGCCACCGTCAGCGGCGACTACCAGACGGGCTCGCCTGCTGACATCGGATGGATGCTGCCGTTCTGGTTTGCGGCCTGGGCCATGGCGACTGCGCCGGCGTCGGAGCACGAGCCCGCGCGTGCGATTGGAAGCGCCCCGCCGGCACGCCCGTCGCCGGTGGTGTTGTTCGCGGCGATTCTGACCGTGCCCGTGATCGGCTACGGCGCCCGCTATCTGGTGCCGGCCGCTGAACCGATCGAGCGAATGCGCGAGATCGCGACGGCAGCGACGATGGTCTGCGGCGTCGCGCTGGTCATGGTCCGACTCGTCGTCGAGCGCCGCTCGGTGGAGCTGGCCGACCAGCGCGTACGGCTGCTGGCCACCGCATGCGAACAGGCTGGCGAGCTGATTGTGATCGCCCGTCAGGGCCGCTTCGAGTACGCGAACGAGGCGTTCTGCCAGGTGACGGGCTATTCACGCGAGGAAATCCTCGCCATCCCGCCGATCGACCTCGTCGCACCCGAATCGAAGAACGACATCCCCCCGCTGCGCGAGGAGCTCCGGAAGCGTCAGGTCGTTCGCGCGACGACCAGGATGGCGCGCAAGGACGGCAGCACGTTCCAGGCGGCCTGGTCGGCGGCACCGATCCTCGACCACGCCGGCCGTGTCACCGAGATCGTCAGCGTCATTCGCGACGTGACCGACGACATGCGGCTGCGCGAGCAGCTCGTGCGCAGCGAGCGCATGTCGGCGATCGGCGAGCTCGTCTCGGGCGTCGCCCACGAAATCAACAATCCGCTGCAGTCGGTCATCGGAACGCTCGAGCTCCTGCTGGGCGAGTCGCACGATCCACGCGTGCGCGAGGACCTCGAGCGGGCCAAGTTCGAGGCCGGCCGCGCGGGGCGCATCATCCGCAATCTGCTCGCGTTCGTGCGGCGCTCGCCAGCCGAGCGCCTTCTCACCGATGTGAACGAAATCGTGCAGTCGACGATTTCGGTGCGCGAATACGAGCTCGCGCAGTCCAACATCGAATTGCGGCAGGAGTACGGGACGAAACTTCCGGTCGTGCTCGCGAACCGGGACGAGATTCAGCAGGTGATCGTCAACCTCGTGATGAATGCGCAGCACGCGATGGTGCACTCGCACGGCCGTGGAACGCTCTCGGTTCGGACGTTCACGATCGGCGATCAAGCCGTCGTCGAAGTCAAAGACGACGGACCGGGCATCTCGCCGGAACTGGCGGGACGGATCTTCGAGCCGTTCTTCACCACCAAGTCGATCGGAACGGGAACGGGCCTCGGGCTCGCGCTGGCGTTCGGCATCGTCAACGCGCACGGCGGCACGCTGGAGTTGATGCCGACCAGTCGCGGCGCCTGCTTCCGGCTCACGCTGCCCGGCGCCGGCTTCCCAGGCCCGGTTCATGTTCACTAAAATGGGCTGTTTATGCCCGACTCCGACGTCGTCGTCCTCGGCGCCGCGCGGACACCGATTGGAAAGTACGGCGGATCGTTCCGCGATCTCCATCCGGCGCAGCTCGGCGCGGTTGCCGCGCGTGCGGCGATCGAGCGCGCGGGGCTGACGCCGGCCGACATCGACGAGGTGCTGATCGGACATGGCCGTCAGGCCGGGTCCGGTCCCAATCCCGGCCGGCAGGTCGGTCATCGCGCGGGCATTCCTCACAGCGCCCCCGCGCAGACCATCAACAAGGCGTGCGCGTCCGGACTTCAGGCGATCGTGTCCGGCGCGCAGTCGATTCTGCTCGGCGAGTCGAACATCGTGCTCGCGGGCGGCATCGAGTCGATGAGCCGGATGCCGTACCTGATCGACTCCGTCGACGCGCGTTGGGGCCACCGGATGGGCAACTTCACGCTCGTCGACGCGATGTACCGCGACGGGTTTCAATGTCCGCTGTCCAACCTGATCATGGGCGAGACGGCGGAAGCCCTCGCGCGCCAGTACGGCATTTCGCGCGACGAGTCGGATTGCTTCGCACTCGAGAGTCAGCGAAAAGCGAAGAGGGCAGATTATTCACGCGAGATCGCTCCAGTCATCGT
>Ga0114129_10003867_pt1 | contig 21118 bp, 13 predicted proteins | sample RhiMetdeltSRZDD1_FD_80071 | JGI IMG/M metagenome (GOLD analysis project Ga0114129, IMG submission 80071) | Populus rhizosphere microbial communities from Tennessee, USA - Rhizosphere MetaG P. deltoides SRZDD1 (version 2) (version 2) | ecosystem: Host-associated > Plants > Roots > Rhizosphere >... | reverse complement strand
GAAATGGATCGGCTGACCAAGCAAATCGAAGCGGCTGGTATTGCTGTGGAACTAGGTGATCAATCCGCAACTGTATTAGACCCATTCCAGAATCGGATTCGGCTCATCCTACCCGATCAGCTTGTGAGATAATCTACCCGGAATCCAGATCGAGGAGGCAGAGAAAATTTTGTCTCCTCGATTGCTTGTTTTCACCAATACTTGAAAAAGAAATAAATCGTCAGAACAGCACCAACAAACACCACGAAGTAGCGCACATATTTCTGTTCAACTCGCTGTGCAAGGATCGCGCCGCCGTATCCGCCAAGAATTGCGCCGACAATCATCACCAGTGCGGCAGGCCACAAAATAGCGCCAACTAGCACAAACAATACAACAGCTACCCCATTAATCAGTGCGTTCAGAACCAGCTTGAGCGCGTTCATCTGATTGAGGTCTTCCATACCGGAAACTGCAAGCAGCGCGAGCATCATAATCCCGATGCCGCCGCCGAAGAATCCACCATAAACTCCGATAATGAATTGGAGCAGAGTAACAAGCCAGGGATTGTCCGCAAGTGGATGAGTTTTACGACTCCGCAGCCATTTGTTAATTGGCCCACTGGTTGCGAAGATGATCGTCGCAAGAAGCAACAAAAAAGGGATCATCCGCGAAAAGGTAGATTCTTTCGTATGGAGAAGTACATATGCCCCAACCCCGCCGCCAATAAGACTCACCAAACCCAGCCTTAATAAACTTTCGTGGAGCTTCGGGAGTTCTTGGCGGTATGCGCCCATTCCGGCAAGCACGCCGGGCCATAGGGCTATCGTATTGGTCGCATTCGCTGTGATTGGTGGAACACCAACAAAGAGCAACGTTGGGAAGGTAAAGAATGATCCTCCTCCGGCAACCGCATTAAGCGCGCCTGCGGCCAGCGCTGCGGCGAAGATCAGACCGAATTGGAGGGGCGTCATGATTCCTCGGAAGGTATCAATGCAGATGTAAAGGTTTTCAGGGCAGATTCATTTAGGGCGTGCTAATCGTTGCCAGTACTGGCGCGCAAGTTCCCGGTCTCGCCCGCTTCCATTAGCCCGGCTCACGAAGAAGTCAACCGCCTTCTGGCGGACGCCGCCTTTATTGCCAAGCCTGTTCGCTGATTGGAAGATGGCTTCATAAACGTCCTGGGCGCGCCGGGGGTCGCCTTTTGTTGCGTAATCGATCAGAAGCTCACAGCGCTGATCGGGGCGTTCTTTTTCGATGATGGAACTGGTCAGAAAATCTCCTAAGAATTCCAGCGTGGAGGGGTCGCTCTTTCGAATCTTCTGGATGAGAAGCGGGCGAGAACCAGCCGCCATCCACAAGTCCCAGGCCAGATCACGATCAAGATGGCCTGTGTCGTGCCAATTATCAATCAAATCTTTGTACGTGGCATCAGCGCTGCGCTTGACCCGTCCCGCGACTGCTCGGCGCAAGGCTTCATTGGCCTTTTCTTGCTGCTTGGTCGAATGAAATGTGACGCTGATACTGTCTTGAACCTGTTCAACACGATCTGAGAAATCACGTGGGCGCTGCGATTTCTCATGTGCCAAACGCACACAGCACTCAGCCCGAATATGATCGGGCGCGGCTTCTTCTAATGCCCAGTCGAGCAGCAGTTCCGTTGCGCCAACTTCATAAAACGCACATCTTCCCAACGCAAAAATGATATTGAACCAGTTTTCGCCAAGAGAGGCAGGCTCATTAGTTTGGAAGTAGCGCAAAAATGCTGCGGGAATCTGTTCGACTACGCTGCCGAGAAGTTTCTGGCGCTCAGGCTGATCCCGTGAGGTCTTCTCAAACATGTACATCGTCGGCTCGATCACATACTCGACCAGTTCCTCGTATTCGAGGCGCTCAAGAGATCGGATAAATCGCACCAGCTTGCGAAGTTCGTCCGCCAGATCGGGATTATCATGGTAATACCAAATCAGATCGAGGGCGGCGTCCGTTCCCTGGAGATCGCCCTTTTGCAGCAGCTTACCTGCCGCGTTGATCCGCACCGACGGCGAACAGTAGGGATCGAGGGCTAAGCGTGCCAAATCGTCTTGTGTGGCGACTTGCAGGGAGGCTTCATCGACAAGCTGTGCCAGCGCAGGGATTTCACTCCCTGCCGCTTCCAACAATACTTGCCGCGCAACTTCAGTTTGATCAAGTTCAACGAGACGGCTGAGATAATTTGTCAGCCAACGACGCTGCAAATCATCTGTTACACGAAAACTCTGGCGCAGAATCGCAATAAGCACTTCGACAGGTGACGCTTCCTCGAGAATATCGGCGGCAAGAAAACGCTCGGCATCAGTCTGGGTGGCTGGCGACTTCAACATATCGACCGCTTTCGCCACCATCGCGATAAGTTCGGGAGCCAGCTTCTTGTCGAGATAGCCTGCCTCATCCCGATTTAAGCGCAGCAGTTCGGCAATTTCGCGGCTTCGTAGAGCAAGATTCGATAACAGAGAATTATCAGCAGAGCGCAACTCTGCGCCGCGCGTTTTCGATGAGGTAACCGCCATATAAGTGTCTCCTACTCTACCTGTAAGTTTTTGAGTTGATCCTGCTGCTTGCCCAACATGATTGAAGCGTCATCTTTACGCTTAGACCGTCCAAACCGCTCAATGAGCGGCTGGCGGGGTTCCTTCGGAAGCCGCCACCAGTAATTAATGTTCCGGTTCGGCAGCACTTCCCACCCAAGCATGATCGGCGAACCTGCTTTCAACGGATTCTGTAGCTCGATGATGTATTCCTGTTCGAGCGCAAGAAACGGATCGTCAATCCGAAAGCCGTGATACAGGTTAATTGGAATGTGTGCTGGATAACCTCGCGGGGCTTCGAATGTTACTTCCTTCGACTGGGCCGCCACCGCAGATTGCGGAATCAGCATTTGCAACCCGTTCCAATCGACAAAGATAGACTCGAAGATTGGCTGAGGTTCTATTTTGATTCCACCGAAATTGGTAGCCTGCTCTTTGCCACGCAGGGTGTCATAGATGGCTGCGCCGTAAGCCACACTTCCCATTAAGTCAGGAGTCTCAAACATACGGGGCATCGGATTAACATCGGCAAAATGCTGCTCGACTAGAGTTCGGATGAACTTTAGCTGGCAGGTTCCACCGTGAAACAGAACAATATCGATTTGTGCCTCAGGATTTTCAGCGTCCGGGAAAGCCTCTTGCATGGCACTGCGGATTGGCTCGAAGATACTGGCCCCATTTTGCTCGGAGTCATCCTGAAGGAACTCTGCCCACACTGCTTCGAAATGCTGCCGCAGGCTCAGATTGAGCCGAGGCATCTCGATATAATCCTCGCCGAGTTGCAGAAATGAGGTCGCCGATTCCATCTCGACCATAATATCTTGCTTATCACGAAGCTGATCCACATAGACAAACGCTTCATTGAGACGAGCAGCAAGGGTCTTTTTTAAGTCTTCTGCGCGGAAGACCAGCCTTGACGCGAGTTCGCGGCGGTGGCGCTCTGGCATATTTGCCAGCGACCCCGACTGACTTTCGACGATGTTCATCAGGAACGCAGCCAGTCGGAGGTCGAAATCCAATCCAGCTAATTCGGTGTAGCGGGAGCGTCCCAAGATTTGGGCTTTAAGGAGGCCATCCTGCGGCGAAGTTCGCACAATCGAAACGTCGAGTGTGCCGCCGCCCATATCGAACACCATGACGTTCATTGGCTTGTCATCGATATAGCTGACCCTGCGGCTACGCTCCTTGACTAGGAAGTGCAGAATTGCCGCGCTCGGTTCGTCGATCAGGGCGATCTGCTTCGCATCGAACCCTGAAATCTGTGCAGCTTCGAGCGTAGCCTGACGCTGCCGATTGCTAAACGACGCGGGCACGGTAATCGTTGCTCCTTCAACCTTTGTTTGCAGCTTATTTTCAACAGCTTGTTTCATCTTACAGAGCAAAATGGCGGAGATGCTTTGCGGCATCCAGTGCTTGCCATCGACGGTGTAAAGCGTGCGCCGACCCATTTCGCGCTTTACCGACCGGACAGTCCGATCCGGGTAGCGGAGCGATGCATCACGTGCGCTATAAACTCCTGCCAACGCCTTTGCTTCGGTTTGTTCGAAGTAAACAACGGAGGGTAAATAGGGTAATCCTCGTTTGCTGTAAATCCGCCCTTCAAGGTACTGGGGGATGTTCAGAATTTCTGGTTCTTCGTTTGTCGGATCGAGCCGCCGATTAATGTAAGCCAGCTTGGAGTTTGCGGTTCCGAGATCAATACCAATATGAATACTCATTGCGTCTCTCTCATTGAGTTCCAAACAGCATAGCTCCAAGCCGCCGCGCCCTGTGCACAGGTCACCGCGCTATGCGCAAGTATTTCCGGGTTGGGAAGGGAAAGTTCGGCGAGTGTGCTGCGCAGATGATCTGCGATGGGTGCAAACACAGCGCCCTCTCCAGAGATGATTACATGATCGATTCGTTCTGGCTGGGCGCGCGCCACCCGATTTAGACGGCGGATGATGTCATCAACCCCCTCTTGAATTAAACGTAGATATTCCCCTTCGCCCACTGTCATCCACTGACTATTACCGGGTTGGAAGATTGGAATCTCGTCCTGTTCATTCTCATAGTCGGCGCGGGCACGTTGAGCATAAATTACTAAATCTCCAAGATCGAGGGTGCGTGCCAGATCATTCGTCTGTTGAAGATAGCTGCACACCCCCATATCGATCTGCCGCATACCTTGTGCACGCACAGGCACTTGAGCCTCACCATTCGTCCATAAGGTGAATTCGGTATAGATATACCCAACATTAATAGCAAGGGTGGTTTGATCCGTGATTGAGTCCACGCCACTATTCAGAGCACGATAATACAGCGCTTGAAGCAACGCTGGCTGTGGAGAGATCGCATTAATAAAGGTGAGGTTTGGAAGCGACATGCTTTCGTTCAGTGTGATTAACACATGCTCTAGGTCATCATTGCTCAAATCCTCAACCACTAGTGTCACATAAAGATGTTCATCCGGTTGCGGCTTTATATGATATACCAACGAATACTTGAGAAAGCGGTTGAGTTCGGTGAGCGCTGATTTGGGCAGCTTTCCCTGTGCCATCGCTCTAAAATACTCAGAATCGTACCGGTGAAACCGCCCGTGAGTCAGGCCACTCCAAATTGCAGGTAGTGCTTGAAATCCGAATACCTGCTGTTGGGTATCGTAGAGATTAGGGATCGCTTCCTTATATAGTGCGAGCCATTCAGGAGGAAGCTCGTAGTTCGGCTGCTTAAAGATTTCCCATTGAAGTTGATCGGTGCGGCTGGCAAAAGCTTCAGCGATCAGGACAGAAGTGGGTGAAAAGTGATAACCCAAATAGCGTTCGAGCGTCATAAATCCTCAGCGATCTGTGTTGTCACTTCCGGTCTCTGGAGCATAACGTCACCAATAGCGAATCCGCGCTTGGTTATCTGGACTTCGCAGGGCAGCGAGACTTGTTCATTAAGAGTGTAGTCATCACAATTTTCAGGAGTGAGCATCAGGCGCTCATGTTTATCGCCAACAAGTCGCAGCCCAACTTGATCATGCAGATAGTACCTGAGGGGGAAGAGCCAGCGTAGTTCTGTATCTTCGTCAAGGGTCAGAAGCTTCATTAGGGAAATTTGCGCAGGGCTGTTGAGAATATCCCTGAATAAATCAACAATCGCCTCTTCCTGAATAATCTCAATACTCTTTTCAGTTTCATCCAATTCGGTGCTTATACGCCGAAGCTCGATAGCTACATCACTGCGTACGTTTCCTAATAGTTGTTCGGCTTCAGCAGCTTGCTTCTCACGCGCCGATAATTCTACTCTGAGGCGGTTGCGCTCTTTTTCGAGGCGCACCCTGTCGTCCATCTGCCTCTGTCTGCGGGATGGCTTTCCATTCTTTGGCATAAGACCTCTTTACGATTAAGCGATCACTAAACGGCCATTGCGATAGGTAGCGGTAATGCTTTCCTGTCCTAGATGAATATCAAAACCCTCATTGCGGAGGATATTATAAACGCTTGCCGGGTCTTTTTGACTTCGATTTGCATCGCCATGCACTAAGATGATAGTCCGGGGTTCTAATTCATGGACAAAATTCAGCAGGCCCAAACGAGGTGCATGGGCGGTAAAGTGGAAATGTTGCACTTCACACCGCACGTCGATGCCTAATTGATCAAGTGCATCTTGTTTGTTGGCTGAGTAAATTAGCGCGGCTTCACTGTCTTCGGCCATATAACCTGTCAGGAAGATTGCATTTGCTGCATCGCCAGCCAGTGATCTCGCATAGAAGTGTGATGCGCTACCTGTCTTCAACATACCAGAACTGGCAACAATAACAGACGGGCGATCCTGGACAGACTCCAGGAATTGTTCTCGCTCGTCGTCCGTTGAAATTACCGTGAGCCGCCGATCCAACCATTTGCGTGCTGCTTGATAACGCAGCGTGGTTTCGTCGATATGGTAATCATACGCGGCCGTGATCGACCTCGCCAACCCATCCAGGTAAATCTCATAGAACAAATCAGCATTATTCTGGGCATGCTCGGAAAGTAAGCACAGAATTTCCTGCGCTCGTCCAACAGCAAATGCAGGTACGACGATTGTTCCACCGCGCCGTAAGACTCTATCAACCGCCTGTACGAACGCACTCTCCTGTTCTTCACGGCTCAGTTGAATATGTCCGGACTCCGAGCCATAAGTATGCTCCATAATAAGCACATCAATAGGCCCCGGCGGACACAATACCGGATCAACGGTCGCTTGTGCGACAGTGTTGATATCCCCTGTAAATAGGATACGAACATCTTGGTGCTCCAACAATAGCATTTGCGAACCAAGAATATGGCCTGCATGCCATGTTTCGATGCGTCCACGATCCCGGAAGGAATCAAGCTGTCCATCTTCTGGAAATGGGTCAATAGCTCGCAGAACCCCTGTAACATCAACTTCGGTAAAGGGAGGCTCTGCGCTCCTACGGTGCAAGTTAGCGCTGTCTTTGAGCATCACCGCAGCTAATTCACGTGTGGGGTCGTTCGCCATGATGCGAATGTTAGGTTTGCTCCCGGCGCTGGTATTGATCATCGCGAGGTCAGAGTCACGGTATAGCAGTGGTAGGAGGCCAATGTGATCGGTATGAGCATGTGAGATCAGAATCGCATGTAGGCGATTTATATCGGGCTTGCCATCTGAGAGGGCGGCTAGCAAATTTGCTTTGATTCCCTGATATGCCTGCGCCGGAGGGATATTGACATTTAGACCTAGATCGAGCAGCAGCAAGCTACTCCCTAGACGTATCAGGTGGCTGTTCCCACTGATCGTGCTCGCGCCTGAGATCGAGGTGAATGAAAATGTAGTTCCTGCCGATGTTGCAATCGAAGGAGCCGATACATACTTGCGTTTCAGGCCGAAACGGGCTGGCAGGCGAAGACCAGGTAGCACCTCATCAATTTCTCTGATCTGCTGAATATCTTCTGAACTTAGGGCGAGGATATTGGGGAGATAGCAGCGTAAGAAACTCGGCACAAAATGTAGGAACGGATCCGCCTTCGCAGCTGCACGCTGCAATCGGTGATCCCATGACTCATCAGGAGCAAATAACCACGCATACAGAGTCGCCACTTCAAAGACGCCAGGTTCAAGAATATCTGCTGAGAGAATCTCACGAAGGAGAGCAGCAGTGGTTGGGTTGACTGCGTGCCGGGCGGCGAGTGGAATAATTTGAAGAAACGAGTGGGATCGAATTTGGCTAAAGAATGGATATTCTTGATCAGAGTAAGTCTCAAGAAGTTCAAGAATAGTAGCAGCAGCCGTTGAGGCCGCTGCCCAGCGCTCCTCACCCAGCGTGAGATTCAAATCCGTAGCACAATCGATCAGCCGCAGTTCAGGGTGAATAGTATCGATCTCGTTCAACGTATCAAGAGGCCAAATGACTAAATCAGCTACAGATCGAATGCGACCCTGAGCATAACGATACCGTATCCAGAGCGGGTAGCTTCGTGCGTCGCGAGATGTGCTATCACCCAAAGCAACAATCAAATCCCATGCAAAGATGCTGGCACATGCATCTCCATAAGCTAGATAGTCCTCATTTATTAGGTTAGAAATGTTATCTTGAAGAATCTGGTGGGCTTGATCAAGCTTGCCTGAGGCCCGCAAAATTTGAAACTCACTTGACCACGATTTCAAGAAGTTGCCTCACATAGAAGCATCCGAGCGATTTCAAGACCGCGTTAGACGCCGAATCATAATAGATTTTGTAGCAAGCCAGCCGAGGGGCTGCCATCCTGTTGCAGCGAACGGATGTGCGAGCGACTTGGATGTTACCTTTGAGAAGATACTGTGTCAAATGCGAAATTTATCTTTTTCTGTACTGAAAAACGCCTATCGTGAACGTTCGTTCTAAACAGGATATAATGGATAATGAATAGGAAAACTTGTGTAATTGAGTTGTGATGCAGCTACCACTTTTTATCGAACATTTCCCGGTCGATCACGAAGCACTCGATGCCTGTTTGCGTGCATCAGTGGTTGCAGTAGATATTGAGACAGAAACTAGGTGGCCCGGTTGGGGGCCTCGGCATGATTTTGGTTTGAGCTACCCTGCCCAAATTACGATTATTGGACTTGCTTGGCGCGAGGCTGATCAGATTCGCACAACTGCGCTAGTTGCCCCTTTCGATGACACAGTTCAATCTTTCCTGATTCGACTTTTCAAGAGCAGCATAGCTATCGTCGCGCACAACGCGGTGTTTGATATTCGCCAGTTGAGCAAGCTGACTAATGGAGAAATTCCTCGACGCATCTGGGATACGATGGCAATGGCTCGACTTTTGCATCCCTCTACTCGCTTCAGCTATCGCTTGCTTGATGTAGCTGGTGCATTAAGTATTCCATTCTCTGATCAGCAGGCTAATATGAAAGAGTGGCGAGGCAAGCTGCATGAACTTCCGCGTCAGGTTGCGATTGATTATGCCCAGGAAGATGCGCGACTTGCCCTCTTAATCCATGAGAAACAGCAAGCGCTCACAGCCGATTCTGAGATGGTCGAATGGGAGTGCCGCGCAATTCGTGCATATTGCCGGATGGCAGCACAGGGCATTGCACTGAATCTTCCTTTCATCGAACAGCGCAATGTGGAATTAACCAACATCCGAAAAGTCGCTGCCGAGCGATTAGCAAAGGATGGTCTGCCGAACCCTGATAGCCCAAAAGCCCGTGTGAAATATCTCTATCAGACAAAGGGCCTGCCACTCCCAGAATGGGAACCTGATACAGGGATGTATTTCACGTGGGCCGGATACCGACGATTATCACGCTCAATTAATCCACGTGTGACACTCGATGATCTTAGCACCCGATCTCTAGTCATTGACTCATATGTAGAGGATGATAGTCCCTACGCAGGTGAGTTAAGGGACCTCGCAGCCTACACCAGCGCGGATTGGCTGATTTCCATGCTTGACTCGTTGGTTGAGCACGGAGCGCTTGATACTCGTGTGCACAGCCTTGTCACCATTGCAACAGACACTGGCCGCCGTGCATCAAGTAACCCTGCGATGCAAAACTGGAAAATGCCTGATATGGCCGGTGTTGCGAAGGGCGCAGATGGATTTACCTTAGTCGAAATTGATTACTCAAATGCAGAGAATGTCATGGCAGCCCTGATCTCGTCGGACGATAATCTCGCTGCCGCCTGTGCTACTGAAGATTTCCATTCCGCAATGGCCGTCCGTTATTTCGGCGAAGCATGGGAAAACGCCGATTCAGAATCCCGCCAGCGAATGAGAGGTATGTCAAAGCGGATCAGTTATGGAACTGCCTATGGAATGGGCGCTAAGAGTCTCGCTAAAAACCTCGCTATTTCAGTTGATGAAGCCTATGGTCTGCTTCGAGCCAAAGATGCCGCATTCCCCAAATCAGCACGAGCTAAGCAACTTGCTGAGCGGCAGGTCCGTGAAACCTCGCGACTAACACTTTGGTCTGGCCGTCCGATTGCAATTGATCAACCATTTGTTGCATGGAATTATCTGTGCCAAGGGGGTGTAGGCGAAATGCTCAAACGAGCAATTGTCAGCATCTCGGAAGCATTCGAAGCGCAGTCGCTCCGCTCTCGTGTTGCACTTGATATCCACGATGCCCTGATCATCGAAGTTGCGCATGAAGAATGGGATCAAGCGCTGAACAGTGCTAGTGAGATCATGCGGACGATTGTGCCTTCAAAGCTGCGAACCCAGACCACGCCGCCTATTGAATGGATTGTTAAGCCAGACATCGCAGCGAATAAGAAGAAGTGGGGCCTCCATCAATGGCATCCCCCGCAGGAATGATCTGATTAGAATCCTTTCACGCGCTCATTCGCTACAGCCGCCGCTTCGACATAACGACGTGGCATCGCAAGTGATGACCACCCACCCGCTTCCTGCAAAGTGAATGTATCGGTTCCAGAATGGGCGGCATGCGTCGCCCAGAAGTGCCGGCAATCATGAGCCGAGAGACCTTTGATTCCAAGCGCAGCCCCTAGACTCCTGACTCTCTTGGTGATCCCTCGCTCAGTCATCCCGGCTGAAGTTAAACCTCCTCCCTTCTGGCTCGCCCGTAGCAGTGGCCCTGATTTTGGAGCATCGCCGCTATACAACCACGCAAAAGCCGCGCGCAGCGTATCAGATGTCAGTTTATGAGTCTGTACTTTGTCCACTTTCGGGCGGTAGAAACGCATCATCCCCTCTCTAGGATCAATATCCTCCACTCTAAGTCGAGCCACTTCACCACAGCGCAATCCATGATCTAACAGCAAGCACATCAACATCGCATCACGCCGACCCTGTGCGGTTTCTGGCTGAGATTTGAGTGCTTTTGCCTGTTCAAGAGTCAGGCTGACTGATTGCGCTTTCTTCGGGCCTTTTCTACGAATCTCCCGCCGCTCATCTAGGTGCTTGGCTTCGACGCGCCGATAGCCCTCTACCGCTTTGATGAGCACAAACTCGTTGGAGGGAATAACACCAGCTTTACTGGCAAGACGTGCATAAGTCTTGATAGTTGATAGACGGATGTTGACGCTACTCACAGCATAGCCATGTTGCAGCAGCCACCTCTTAAAGCCTTCGACAATCCCCCATGTGATGCCATTCCAGACTATCGGGTCCTGTTGCAGCGCTTCGCCACCTGGCACAGAATGTGTACCTCCGAGTGCTTCCGCCAGATAGGTCGCAAACAGGGCAAGATCGCTGCGTTGCCGAATAATCGTATTTCTGGCTTTTCGGCTGATGTAATCATCAAATACTCCGCGACTGGCAATGTCGTTCGCTGCCTTACCCGCCGCTTGCAGTCGATTGGCATTGTATAGCACGAGATCACCGACTATGGTTTGGAGAGATTTGTCATCTTCTGTCATATGTAATGCATCCTAGAAGTAATAAGTTCCTATTTACCCTAATAATAGGAACCAATATTTTCACCATATTGTCCCTGTGTCAAATCCTGAAAATGCGCTAAATGCGCTTGATGATCACGAGGGTGATGTCGTCGGACTGAGCTACATCTACAGTGTGGTTTTCAAGAGACTCCAGAAGCGCACCAAGCATCTGGCCTGCGGATGCTGCTGTATAGGAGCGAATCACCGATTGAAGCCGTTCTTTACCAAATTGCTCCCGATTTGCGTTAAACGCCTCAGTTAGTCCATCAGTATAGAGAACTAAACAGTCATCTGACTTAAGTGTGATGTCCTTTTGCTCGCACTCCATCTCATTATCGAAGCCCATCATTAGAGCAGTTCGACGCAGTTCTACGAAGGTATCAGCTTCCTTTTGATACCAAAGTGGTGGATTATGCCCACAGTTGACATAGGTAAGCTGGTTGGTTTTGAGATCGATTTGAGCACTAAATAGGGTAACGAACATCCCACCCGTTGAGTCTGCACACACCAAGCGATTAGCTCGTGTTAGGTTCTCGGCAGGCATTTGGGTTGCGATAGTAGAAGCGCGCAGAATACTTCGTGTCAAAGCCATGAAGAGAGCAGCGTGCATCCCTTTATCCGAAACATCTGCTATGACAATTCCTAATCGATTATCAGAATGAATGAAGTCATAGAAATCGCCGCTCACTTCTTTAGCTGGTTGCCACCACGCAGCGAAATCCCAACCGTTTATGACAGGAGTTGTGCGGGGAATCAGGCTGGATTGAACCTTGAAGGCCAATTCAAGTTCTTGTTCTAGTCTCTGCTTCTCTAAAGTTTCTTGATACAAGCGCGCATTCTCTATAGCAATAGCCGCTTGAGCGGCAAAAGTCATGAGCAGTTCCGAATCTTCTTCGCTGAAATCCGTGCCATCAACCTTATTGATGAGTTCGACGACACCAATCAGGCGGTCCGGCACACGAAGCGGAACAGCCAAGAGTGATTGAGTGTGGAATTCGCTGTGTTCAAGTGCTCCAAAGAATCGGTCATCGTTCGCCACATTCATAACGACCAATGGCTTGCTTGTGCTAGCAACTTGCCCAACAATCCCCTTGCCGAATGGGATATGCGTGCCGATAAGATTTGATTCTCCACTGGTGACTACACGGAATACTAAATCTTGGGTTGCCTCGTCTACGAGGAATAAGGAACCTGAGCCTGCGTTTAGAATATCTTTGGCGCTGTTCATAATGAGCGCTAACAGTTTCTCTAAGTCTAGCGTCAAGGAGAGTTCGCGCGTAATCTCCATAATGATCTCTAGTTGGTTCGCGCGGACTTGGGCTGCATGGAGCAGTTGGTTTTGATCGATATCCATAAGTTGCTTTGGGGTTGCGTGGGACCTTCTCCCGATCCACTCTGGCAACTATTATATGCGTACAATGTGAATTTGAGGATTTTGAATTCAGATTGGATCAGGCAAACCCGCATCGAATCTAAAAAGGCACGTGATATTTCACGGACATCTGTTCGCACAATCAATACTTAACCGACTGCATTTCCAAAAGGCAGCGAGCCCTGTGCTTCGCTTAACCCAGAACTTCATGCGGGCAATAATGAAGACGTGCCGCTAAAAGAATTGCACGATGCAATTATGCGATTCTCAATTTGGAATGATCATCCTCACAGATTTGGAAATCTTACATCACAAAAATAAGAAGATCAGACCTTTGAAAATAGCATCTCGTACGTCATAAATAGGAACCTTGCATAATGTGGCGGCCCAAACCTGACATTTTCCTTATCGATTGCTTTGAGCAAGCCTCACAAAAATATGCCTGAACTTGTTACTGAGTACGAGATTTATCTCGGCTATGGTTCTGGGAGATCGACACAGTTCCCCGTATCCAGAATAACACTATGATCCGGATTAGCTACTAGGGCACACATTTGTGTTGCCGCAGCAGGTTTCTGCGAGAGCTTGTACCCGGTGAATGGTCGTGGCCCTCCATACAGTATCCACGGGCCTGCCCCAGGTACTCCAGCTTGTTCGGGAGTAACCGTATTGAAGAAGAAATGAACGTGCATGCCAGGCAGCTTTTCTTGGTAGGCGAATGTTTCATAATTTACTACATAGTGATCGCCATCAATCGTGATACTGTTAATCCGGGCGTACATACCTGTTGGATCAGTTGGAGTTGGGGAAAGAGTTGGCTCCTCTGTTTGAGTTGGGGGAGCGATTGTTGTTTCAACTACTGCTACTGCTTCCGTTGAAGTCGCCGTTGCTATCTCAGCTTCTTGCGTTGGTGTAGCCGTCTCCTTCCCTCTATTCAAAAGCGGTGCTGCTAAAAACAATCCGCCCCCGATGCAAATTGCCAAGAGCACAAATAATCCAATTCCGCCTCCAATCAAGGCAAATGACATGCCGCCATTACGCCGTGCGGGACGCGAAGGTGCTGCTGGTGCGCCATAGTAACTGCTATTTTGTGGCGCCGATGCAGCCTCATAGGTTGGGGTGGATTGATTAGGGCGCGATTGTTCTAGCGGCGGCATTAGGGCACGTGCATCCTCAATAAAGGTTGCATCGGCGGCTGGTTTCTCAACCTTAGTGACTCGTGCAGTACTCGCGGTACTGCCTGTGGGAACAGCTAAATCGATGCTCCGCAGAGCAACAGCAATCTCCCCTGCCGTCGCATACCGATCAGCAGGGTCTTTAGCGAGGGCTTTCTCAATAATCTGCTTGAGGGCGGCTGGCGTTCCGGGAGCAATCTCATTCAGATCCGGAACTGGCTGGTTCACGTGGGCCATCATCACGCTCATTGCTGAATCGCCTTCGAAGGGTGGCCTCCCACTGACCATCTCGAAGAGTGTGACACCCAACGCATAAATATCGGATTGCGCGGTTGGACGATTGCCAAGTACTTGCTCCGGGGACATATAGAGTGCTGTCCCGACCACCGCACCAGTTGCCGTGTGTGTTTCCCCGCCGATCATCTTGGCAATCCCAAAATCCATTAAGATTGCTTGGCCCTGTGGGTCTAACATCACATTGGCGGGCTTGATGTCCCGGTGAATCATCCCACGCTGATGGGCATAATCGACTGCATTGGCAAGGTCTGCCCCAATCCTGATTACATCTTCCAGGGGCATTTGCCTGCCCTCGTCGCGCAGAGTCTTCAAGTGATGCTGAAGGGTATCACCCGCGACATACTCCAGTATCATGTAATAAGTATCTTCGTCATGATTGAAGTCGTAAACATGAATAATGTTGGGGTGGCGAAGTTGGGCAACAGAGGCAGCCTCTTCTTCGAAGCGGCGTACAAATTCGGGGTTGTTGGAGAGATGAGAATGAATCAGTTTGACGGCAACCGTACGGCGCAGGTTAGGATCGGTTGCCTTATAGACCGTTGACATCCCTCCCTGACCAAGCAGTTCTTCGATTTGATAACGTCCACCAAGCGTATAACCCAACCAACTCGGTTTACTCATTTGTCAACTCCTAACATTTCAACATCTACTCGTCAATCTTCCAAAACCAGGCATTAGCGAAATCACATATAGTACGCCCTGATTCACTAAGGGCCACTAGCGCGATTAACCCTCTCTGATATTCACTGGCATTTACAGAAGCGATTTGTGTTCCATTGGTATAGATTGTGAAGGTATCTCCGCGACCGACAACGGTCAAACGGTTCGTCATGTCATTTTGCCATTCGAAGATAGGATCAGGGCCGTTGGCATATAGAGTATCTTGGCTTATAACCTGCCCTTCGGCTTGTTTAATGAAAATGACATTCCCTTGACCAGCGCGTGTCATTACGACGAGATATTGATTCAGAGAGTCCTTGTTGCCGTTTGAACGCAGTACAAAGCCGCAGCCGGAGACACCTGTTTGAGTATTCCAGGTAATATCGCTGGAGACAACAAAATCGTCTGCTGTAATAGTTGCATAAGGGTTAGTATAAGCGTATTGCAAGTGCCCCTCTACCGATAGTGGGGGTTCGAGATCAGGGATAATCCAGCCGACGTTTCCTTGTGATGGATCGACACCATAATTTGGTAGTTCAGCCCGAATCGGGGCAGCAGCAGTCGCTGTCGCAGCGCTGATCTCTGCTGCCTGCATATTCGCCTGCGTTTGTACGGCTTGCAGCGTCGCGTTTTGCGCTGTCGCCTGGGCTTGTGCTGTTTCTACATTGACAGGGCCGCCATTCTCGCCGCCCGCAGCACGAGAAGTAGCAGTCTGTTCAAGAGCAGCGCCAAAGGCTTTGCTCTCGCTCTGCTTGGTTGTGCAAGCCAAAGTCGTTATAACCAAGCAAGAAACACTGAGTAAGATAGCTGCACGGCCTTTCACTAAATTACGTCCTTGCGCTTCATCAGGATCAAGATTGCCACAAAGAGGATCGAAATGATGAAGACCTGTGCCAGCCATGAAATTGCCATTTGGAGAGCAAATGCAAGGGTATCTCGCTTATCGACAAACATATAGCCGAAATCGCGCTGAAAGCGATTGACAATATTTTCGGCAGGTTCCACCGCACCCGCCCGCGAAATCTGCCAATTCGCAAGGTCCGTCTGATATTGTACTTGCTGTGCCTGATATACCTGTGCCTGCGACTGATAAACATCTAGCTTACTCTTATAATCACTTTGAATCTGATTGACATTAGCCTCCCATGCCTTGAGCGCATTAAGATAATCAGCCATTGCCACCTGATTGGATTGGTCGGCAGGCTCCTCCGGGCGATCTGGGAGGGTTGGTTCCTCAGGCTTGTCTGGCAAGGCAGGCGGAGCTTGCGGTTGAGGCTCATCCATAGCCGATGAATAGAATGCGCCCAGGCCAGGGAAATCACATGACTGCTGATTCAGCATGTTAGTTCCCATGCAACGACAGTTTTCCTCTTTATCTTCACCAGTTAGCAAACTACGCTGATCAGGCGGTAACTGCCAACAAACATCGGCAGCAACATCGGAACCGATCCCTGTAGCACTCATTAGCGCCTGCAATCCCCATCGAGTAGAGGTTGGTGTGCTGATTGGCTGCGGTAGGGGGATTAAAGCGCCACCAAGTACAATCTGCGGCAGGATCAATAAGATGACAATGAGAGGCGCAGAATTAGCATTCGGGGCGAGGGCTGATGCAAATAAGCCAATCATCATACCTGCCATTGTTGCTAATACCATTGAGATGTAGATTAGAACAAATTCCAGTGCTCCACCTGGCATGTGGAATGCGATGTACTGGATAATTACATAAGCGGCAGCTTGATAGAGAGCCAACAGCCCTGCAATCCATACCTTCGAGAGAACATAGGGGAAGATTTTTAGATTGATCAAACGTTCCCGGCGGTAGATTTCTGATTCCTTCACAATCTCGCGCATCTGTGCGAGGCCGCCAACCATGACGCCGTATACGGGCAACAGGAACAAAATCAGTACAACATAGGGCATATGCCCGGACTGGAAGCTCATTACTTCGCGGCCCATGACAAGCGCCAAAATAACTTGGAGTAAAGCAATCAAGGGTGCTGCTGCTAACATGAGACCGAGGCTGAAACGATCTCTCGTCAAGATTTTGAAGTTGCGCGCTGAAAGAATAGAAAACTGCCTGACTGAAGAAATCTGCTTATTGTCTTTGCGCGCCTTTGCAGCAACCTGGCGCTGCGCACCGTCTTCTGTGGGAGAGTTCCCTGTGCTTTCAAGAGGCTGGGCCACATATCGCTCATAGACTGGATGGTTCAGATAACGCTCTGCCCAATCTGTTGGATTGCCGTACGATGAATTGTCGAGGATGGCATAAATGTCATCGAATTCAATATCTTTCGCACGGCGCTCCCGGTCAGATCGGTATTGGTCAAAGTATTTGAGCGCTTCTTCCGGCGGGCCGAACCATGCCATATAGCCGCCGCGTGCCAGAAAGATCACTTTATCGGCCAGCATGACGTTCTTAGTGGCATGCGTGATCAGCACAATAGTGCGGCCTTGATCGGCAAGACGACGCATCAGCTGCATCAGGGCGGTCTCTGTACCTGGATCAAGACCGGAAGTCGGCTCATCAAGAAAGAAGAGGCCCGGTTTTGTCAGCAGTTCTACGCCAATCGATACACGCTTAAGCTGTCCACCACTTAACCCGCTGATCTGAACATCCTCACGATGCTCCAGATCAAGGTCTTCCAGCACTTCCATGATCCGCTGGTGGCGTTCTGTTTTCGATGTATCGCGCGGCATACGAAGCTGCGCAGCGAAATCTAATGCTTGAAATACCGTTAGGTCAGTATGGATAATGTCTTTCTGCGGGACGAAACCAATGTTATTGCGGATCGCGTCAAAGTTGCGGTAAACGTCAATCCCATTTACCAGCACCTTGCCGTGTGTCGCAGGGCGGTATCCCGCAATGGAGTCTACAAGTGTCGATTTACCTCCACCACTTTGTCCGACCACTACAACAAATTCGCGGGGCTGAAACACGACCGAGATATTCTGAAGAATATTCAGGTCTTTGCGAACCCACTTGTTGAGACCAATGGCTTCGACCCGCAGGCCGCTTGTCTCATCGTACTGAGCCAGTTGATCTTGCCCGACGACGAAGCGATATGAACCTACTCGGATTGTGTCATTGGGATTTACCCAGACCGTTCCTTCAATGCGCTGATCATTTACGAATGTGCCATTCGAACTTCCCAGATCGCGCACACGGTAGCGATGTCCTACCCGCTCGACCTGAGCATGGAAGCGCGAAACAGTTGGAGCATTCAACGTGACATCGCTGCTGAGGTCTCTGCCGATAGTAATTTGTGTTGTCTCGCCAAAGCTAATGTTGTTCAGGCCCTGACCAGCAAGCATCTGCGCGGGGGCCTCAAACGATATCGTAACCATCGAGCCAGGATCGAGGCTGCCAATACGGAATTTATCTTCATGTTTGAGGAGACGAGGCTCTAAAAGGGGCCGTCCTTCAAAGAGAACTGGATTCCCGGCTTCTGGAGAAGGAATTATTTGATAAGTATCTCCGACGCGATCCAACTGCGCATGATGGCGCGAGACAATTTTCGAGCTGATAACAATGTCATTGTCTTCAGCCCGTCCTATTGTCATGATAGCTTTAGCAAGGGGATAAATAACAGGTTCTTCGCCTGCAATGGCTACTAATAACTGAGGGGGCAGTTCTGCACCAGATGGCAAATACGAGTCATCTCCAAGGACAGTTTCTGCGCGGTCGATACGCACTGCACGCGGGACTGCTTTAGTGTCAGGAGAGTCATCGTCTAGTTGGGGAACAGCGATTGGAGCCTGAACGGCAGCTTCCCCTTCTGCATCAAATGTGAGGACTGCATGATTCCCCAACCCAATCTGATCGTTAGGCCGCAGTGCAACTCTTCGCTGGACTTTCTGACCGTTCAGAAAAGTTCCGTTGCTGCTGCCAAGGTCTTCCAGACTAAAACTATCTCCTTCACGAATTACGCGGGCGTGTCGCCGCGATACCCCTGCCGAATTGACGATGACATCGACGGAAGGATCGCGCCCTAGAATGACTTCCGGCTTATCGGATTCAAATACCTCGTCGCTGTCAGCTCCATCTCTCGAAATCAACCTAAAGAATACTCGTCCCACAAATTGATCCTTTGTGAACACAACGCGTCTTAACTCGCATTATTATAGTATAGGTCGAAGGGGAAATTCCGCATAGAATTTGAGGCTGAAGCCCTGGGTGGTCGGTAAACAAAAAGCGGGGCTAGTGCCCCGCCACATTCATTTGCTGCTGGCTATGACAGACTCGTGCTGAGAATATACCCCATCCCTGGCACAGTTTTGAGAAGCTTTCCGTACTCGTCCCCCATCTTATTGCGGATTCTGCCGAAGTAGACATAGAGGTAATAGCTGGTATCTCTATATTCTACACCCCAAACACGAGACAAAAGCTCCTCATGGCTGAGAATCTCATCGTGATTCTTTGCCAGTTCCGCAAGCAACGCGAATTCCGTCCGGGTGAATTCCAAGTCGATGCCACTCACAAAGGCGCGGCGGGCTTTCAAATCAATTAATAAATCCCCAATCTCGATTCGATTGTTCTCCTGCTTCTCGTTTTCTGAAATGGGTTCAACCGATGCACGTCGCATCACAGCGCGAATTCGAGCAAACAACTCTTTGATACGAAAGGGCTTAATTACGTAATCGTCGGCCCCGGCTTCCAGCGCACGAACGATCAGTTCTTCGTCATCTCGCGCACTAACTACAATGATCGGAATATCAGATCGACTCCGAATCCATGTACAAACATCTACGCCGCCCATACCGGGCATAATAAGGTCAAGAATGACAAGATCAGGCATCCCCTGCTGAAGTAAGGAGATGGCTTCATTGCCACTTGAAGCGCCGATGACGGTGTATCCCCGTTGCTCCAGATTGACCTTAGCCAATTTCCGAATTGTTGGGTCGTCATCAACGACTAATATTCTGGGCATTTTTTGCTCCGCCCTCTCCCTCTTAGATTGCCGGAGTTGCTCCATATAGGCTCCAACTACCCAATCGAAGAACGTGGGTTTTAGAGTAGAAATTGTGAGGTTGATTATACCAATCAACAGGATGAGTAAAAGACAGGTAGTTATAAAATGAATGCGAACGCAACAAATCGTATCTGAGATGCATTCCCGATCTACATCATGAATGGAATCATTCAGCATCCTCACTATAGATGTACTCAAACGACCTAAGAAGCGCGTTAGAAAATGCGAAGATTAGATGATTTGGAATATTCTTACAGGGAACAACATCTACCTTCCTCTCTGTTTGATTGGCCCTACATCACTTTAGAGAAGGCATTTTGCCATGCAATGAATCGCGGATTGCGGCACGGGCGGCAAACCAACCACACATCCCGTGTACGCCACCACCCGGTGGCGTCGAAGATGAACACAAATAGACATTTCTGATAGGCGTGGAATAGGGTACGAGCCGTAATGCGGGCCGTGTAAATAATTGTAGTAAATCCTGAACCCCTCCGTTGATGTCTCCACCGATGTAGTTAGGGTTATATCGTTGTAGCTCTGCCGGACTAGTGACATTTCGAGCGATGATCCGATCCCGAAATCCGGGGGCAAATCGTTCTAGCTGCTGTTCGATCTTCTCCGTCATATCAACAGTCGAGCTATTTGGCACATGGCAGTATGACCATACTGTATGTTTACCATCAGGTGCACGTGATACATCAAAGAGACTTTGTTGAGCAACCATCACGAAGGGTTTTTCAGGATGCTTTCCTTTCCAGATTTGGTGCTCTGACTCAGCGATCTCTAATAGAGTCCCGCCGACGTGTATCGTTCCTGCGCCGACACATTCCTGTGCAGTCCAGGGAATTGGGCCATCCAATGCGAAATCAACTTTGAACACCGCAGGCCCGTAGCGATAGTGAATAAGTTGACGTTTGTAACCGGTTGGAAGGCGATCTCCAGCAATTGTTATCAATTGAGCGGGAGTGATGTCGAATAGAATTGCACGGGCAGATGGCAAATCATCTAATCTGTTGACAGGGCCATCAGTAACAATTTCTCCCCCCAATGATTTCAGGTAAACACTCATCGCATTTGCTACATTCTGTGATCCGCCTTTGGGCATAGGCCAGCCAACCACATGTGCCAGTATCCCCAGCATTAATCCAAAGGCCGCACTTGGGACACGATACAAGGACATGATTGAATGTGCGCCAAGACCAGCAAATAAAGCTTGTGCGCGCTCCTCGCGGAAG
>Ga0114129_10003866_pt1 | contig 21120 bp, 16 predicted proteins | sample RhiMetdeltSRZDD1_FD_80071 | JGI IMG/M metagenome (GOLD analysis project Ga0114129, IMG submission 80071) | Populus rhizosphere microbial communities from Tennessee, USA - Rhizosphere MetaG P. deltoides SRZDD1 (version 2) (version 2) | ecosystem: Host-associated > Plants > Roots > Rhizosphere >... | reverse complement strand
GGATGCGTCGCCCCTCTCCGTCGCTCTGCTGGCCGAAAAAGACCGCCGCGCCCTGGTGGCGCTGCTCCTCGAGAAAGGGGCGAACCCGGAGGCTGCCGCCGACAGCAGCGGTGCCACCGCGCTGCACCAGGCCGCCGGCAGCTCGTCGTTCGACGAAGAGGTCCTCGCGCTCTTGCTCGCAAAGGCCTCGGGTCTGGGCGGCCCGGACGCCCACGGCCGGACGCCCCTCCACAGCGCCGCGGGGAGCGCCAACGTGGAGGCGATTCGCCTGCTCATTGCCCGCGGGGCCGACCGGAACGGCCCCACGCTGGCGCCGCGCCCGCCGTACGGCGGGTCCGACGATATCGCCGGCGCCACCCCGCTGGCCATCGTCGCCCGCGATCGCCAGATCGACGCCGCGGCCGCCCTCTGCGCGTTGGGCGCCGATCCGGACATCGAAGACTCCACGCACGCTTCCGCCCGCAAGGTCGCGGCGCGCGTAGCGGCGGAATACGCGGCGGCGGAAGCGGCGCGGTCTGCAAAAGGCGCCCCCGTCTCGTCGGACGTCCTGCGCCACCACAACATGGCGGCATTCCTGGCGCCGCGCGGCGGCTGCGATGCGCTCCTCGCGCGCAAGCGTGCCGGCGAAGACGTGCCCGCGGCCGAGGTCGACCGCATCGCGAACGAGAGCGAGTGCGAGACGGGCTGGGGATGGGCTTGCGGCAAGGCGGGCTGGGCCTATCACCGCAGCGAGGGCGCCAGGGAGGACAAGGCGAAGGCGCTCGCCCTATTCCGCAAGGGATGCGAGACGGTGGTCACGAAGAGCCAGTGGTGCTGCGGCATGGTCGGTATCTTCTACATGGAAGGGATATCCGTGCCGCGGGATCCGGTGGAAGGCGCGGCCTGGCTTTCGAAGGGGTGCGAGGCCGACCCGGCGCGAGCCGACGAGCAGGCGTGCAATCGTCTCGGCCTCGCGTACGTGCGGGGCAGCGGTGTCTTCAAGGACCTCGCCCGGGCCCAGTCGCTCTTCAAGAAGGCCTGCGCCGCCGGATACAAGGACGCGTGCGCCAACCTCGAGCGCCACGGCGGAAGCTAGCCGCCGGCGGTCACTCGAAGACCTGCGCCACGGGGACGAGCGGGCGGACGTCCAGGGCCTTCCACGTGGCGAGAACGGCGAGCAGCAGCGGCCAGACGAGGACGCCGGCGCAAAAGCCGGGGCTCGCGCCGGCGAGATTGAGGACCACGTCCAGCAGCACCAGCGGGGAGTACGCGGCCAGCGCCACCCGGACACACGGCGCGTAGCCGATCGCTGGATTCCTGATCCTGGCCCGCGCGCAGGCGATTCCCGCCGCGATCGGTACGTAGACGAGCAGCGCCAGCCCCTCCTGGCACCCCGCGAACAACAGCAGGAACGCGCCGGCGGCGGCCGCGCCGCGCGTTCCCCATCGCTTGTCGAAAGAACGGAGGCTCTCTCCGTCGATCCGCAGCGGATCGGCCGAGAGCAGTCGTTGCAGGTCGCTGATTTCCATCACCTGGTCGCGGCGGAGCGAGCGCTTGAGGATGATCTGCGTCTCGCGTACCACGACGTACTCGGCACTGGTGATCGACTCCAACGGGATGGTCTCCCGGGGGTCGACGAGGAACGTCGCGTCGTCCTCGTCGAAGCGGATCACGGCGTCGCCTTCGACGCGGACCCTGCCGTCCTCCACCACCACGGCCGGATTCGAGGCGTCGTACTGTTCCACCCACCGCCGGACCTCCGTGCGCACCTCCCAGCTTCGATAGCCGGCCAGGAGGCCGTAGACGATGGCCATCCACACCAGCAGGGGCCAGAGTACGTCGCGGAAGCGCCAGCCCGCCGCCTCTGTCCACAGCGGCGGCAGCAGGGGCACGAGGAGGAGGCGTCTTCCGAAGCTCGGGCGTTCCATTCGCGCGTAACATTAGCCCGAACGACACCCGCCGTCATTCACAAAGAGGCCACCGTCTTGACCCTGAGCGCGGGCAGCAACGTCGGCGCCTACCGCATCATCGAGCCGCTGGGCCGCGGCGGAATGGCGACGGTCTACAAGGCCTACGAGCCGGGGCTCGATCGCTACGTCGCCCTCAAGGTGCTGCCTCCGAGCTTCCTGCACGACGAGACCTTCGCCGAGCGCTTCCAGCGCGAGGCCAAGGTGATCGCGAAGCTCGAGCATCCGAACATCATTCCCATCCACGCCCATGGCATCGACGACGGCGTGCCGTGGATGGCCATGCGGCTGATCCCCGGCGGCACCGTCCATTCCCTGATGGCGGCGGGGCCGCTCGACAAGATGCAGGGAGTCGAGATCCTCCGCGGCGTGGCGAACGCCCTCGACTATGCGCACGAGCAGGGCATCGTGCATCGGGACATCAAGCCGCAGAACATCCTGCTCGACGCCGCGCGCCACGTCTATCTGGCCGATTTCGGCGTGGCCCGCATGATGGAGGGCTCGACGTTCGTCACGCGCGAAGGCGCGATGACGGGCACCCCGCAATACATGTCGCCGGAGCAGGCGGAGGCGAAGCCGGTGGATCGCCTCAGCGACATCTACGCCATGGGGGTGGTGGCCTACGAGATGTTCATGGGGCGCGTCCCCTTCCAGGCGGACACACCGATGGCGGTGCTGATGAAGCACGTCTTCGAGCCCATTCCGCTGCCTGCCCAGGACATCATGCCCGAGCCGCTCTCCCGCGCCGTGCTGCGCGCCCTCGCCAAGAGGAAAGAAGACCGCTGGCCGAGCGCGGGCGCTTTCGCGCGGGCGATGGAAGAGGCGCTCGGAATTCACACGACCGGCCGCATGGCGGCGGTCAGCGCGGTGGCGCCCGCGGCGGCGGACGCGCCGAGCCCCGCGCCCCTGCGCCGACGGCTCGACCGGTCATGGCTCGGCGTGGCCGCCGTGGTCGGAGTCGCCGGCTTCTCGTGGTACGCCTACCACCGCGGGTGGACCGCGGGGCCGCGAGGGATGCCGCCCGCCGCCGCGCCCGTCGCCGCCTCGCCGGTGGCCACGGCGACAGTGGTGACGCCCGAGCCGTCCGCCACGCCCAGCGCCGCCCCGGCCGCCCGTGAGCTCGCCGCCGCGCCGCCGCGCACGGCCAAGCCGGGCGCGGTATGGACGAACCCGCGCGACGGCCTCGAGTACGCCTGGGTGCCGCCCGCCGATCGCTTCAAGATGGGTTGCATCCCTGGAGACCGCGAGTGTTATCCCGACGAGAAGCCGCGGCACGACGTGGCGCTGCGGCGCGGTCGCTGGCTCGGCCGCACGGAGGTCACGGCGGCGGCGTTCCGGAGGTTCGCGGAGGCCACGAGCGCGTCGATGCCATCGGCGCCGGGATTCAACGCCGGTTGGGGCGCGGCCGACCATCCGATCGTCAACGTCAACTGGGCGGAGGCGGCGGCCTACTGCCGGTGGGCCGGAGGGCACCTGCCCAGCGAGGCCGAGTGGGAGCATGCCGCGCGCGGCGGCAAGGCGGGGTTCAAGTACCCGTGGGGAGCCAAGGACCCCCAATGCCGCCCGGGCCCGCGCGTCGCGAACGGCGCGCGTTTCGATGATCGCGGGGACTGCCGGGAAAGTGCGACGCAGCCGGTCGCGTCCTACGGCCCGAACGGTTACGGACTATTCGACGTGGCCGGCAACGCCTTCGAGTGGTGCGCCGACTGGTACGGGCCGAGATACTACGCGGCGTCACCCAGGGCCGATCCGCCGGGCCCGGGCACCGGCACCGAGCGCGTGCTCCGCGGCGGATCGCTCAACTCGCGGACGCGCGGCCTCCGCGTGTCGCTGCGCAACCACATGATACCGGGCACGCGCAGCGTCTTCGTCGGCTTCCGCTGCGCGCTCGATCCCGCCGAACGCTGAAGCGGCCCGCGCCCGTCATTCGTGGATGGAGGCCGGCTCCCCGGGCTCGTGGTCCCCGCCCGCGCGGCGCTCGTCGATGCGCCGGCAGCCCTGGAGGAGCAGCCGATCGAAGTTCCCGGCGAGCGGCGGGAGCTCGCCGGTCGGATCACCCGGGCGGAACTCGAAGTAGCCGCGGGTCCAGCCCAGGGCCTCCCACACCGCCTCCTCGCCCTCCGTCGGGCCCAGGGTGGCGGCCACGACCTCGCCGCGGACCCACGACATCTCGCACGTGCGCATGCCGGAGCGGATCGTGAGGGTGCCCGTGAGCTCGGCCAGGTGGCACATCTGCATGAGGCCCGTCATGCCGATCGCGTCCACCGCGCCGCGGAGCCCCTCGCGGCTGGGCCGCCCCAGCGCGGCAAAGCGGCTGAGGATCAGATGGACGCGGATGAGCAGCTCGCGCGGCGGCGTGTCCTTGGACAGATACTCGTCGGCGCCCGCCCCCAGCGCGTGATCGCGATGTTTGTAGTCGTCCCAGTCGGAAAGGAAGATGAGCGGCGTGTGTCCGATCAGGCTGTGGCTTCGGACGTGGCGGCACAGCTCCAGGCCGTTCATGTGCGGCATGCGCATGTCGGTGATGATCAGCCACGGCTGGTGGGCGAGGGCCAGCTCCAGTGCTTCCTCGCCGTCGCCGGCCTCCAGCACCGTGAAGCCGTGGGGCAGGAGCTGGCTCTTGAGGAAGGCGCGGGAGAACACGCTGTCGTCGACGATGAGGGCGGTGCGCAGCGCCGCCGGCAGCGACGAGAAGTCCAGGGGCAGGTCGGGTTTCACGGCCGACCGGGTGCCTCGCTCGGCCAGCACCCGCGCGACCTCGCGCACGAGCCGGGCGCCGGTCAAGGGTTTGGGCAGGCGAGCCACCGGGCACGCCGCCGTGGGCAGGTCGGGCAGCTCGTCGCACAGGACGAGGCAGGGATCACAGGCGCTGGCGAGGGTGCCGAGGCGGGCGGGGTCGCTGATGACGATCACGTCGTAGCCGGCGGCGGAGAGATGTTTGTCCACCGCGGCGCGCACGCGGGGGCTGGCGCCAAAGACGACGATCGGGCGCGGCTCGCGCGCGGGTTTCTGTATGGGTTTCTTCTGCACGTGGTGGCCTGAGGATACTCTCATTCGGGATCGCCGGGCTCGAGGGGGGGCGCCAGCTTCTCCAGCCACGAATAGAAGTGGCAGCGCTCCAGCTCGTCCTCGAGCAGGTGCGTCGCTTGCCGCACGGGCACCGCGTCCGCCTTCTCCACGATCCCGCCGGAGGCGCGCAGGAAGGCCGTCGTCCAGGCCGCCACCGCTCCCACCGCTTCGGATCCGGCCGCCGCTCCCGGCGGCGCCTCCGCTTCGGGCGCGATGCTCCCGTCCGGGGCGACCGTGAAATGCCGCAGCGCGGGATGGCGCAGGAGCTCCGCGCGCCGCGTGCTGCGGAGCAGCGCCGCCACCATGACGTTGCCGATGTGGAGCCGCACCTGCTCCGCCACGAAGGAGAGCGCGCAGGCGAGAGCGGGTGAGTCCGCTTCCTTGACCGGCGCCTTCTTGTCCGTCTCCAGCGTGCGCAGCATGGCGACCACGCGGTCGTGCTGGCGGTCGATCTGGCTCCGGGCCAGCAGCTCGTCCTCGCGGCGGCCGAGGGGATGCTGCCAGGCGTTCTCGATCTTGCGGATGACCTGGCCGGCGCGCGCCACCACCGTGGTGACGGTGAAGTTCGGACGGTTCTCGCCCTCCGTCTGCACCGCCACCGGCTGGCCGCGTACCTCGACGCGCGAGACCCGTCCCGTCGGCAGCGGGGGAGCGGGCGGGGCGTCGCGCTCGCGGCGGGGCTCTTCGGGGGCGCGCGTGCGGGCCGGGACGGGCAGCGCGGGGATGGCGGCGGCCTCGAGAGGCCGCTGCTCCACGACGTAGCGCCCGCGCGTCATGCCGACGAGGGCGTCGAAGGGGTCCTCGCCGGCGCGCGCAGCGCGGCCTCCCGTGTGCGTGAGGTCGCCGCCGCTGAACTCGGCCCAGATCTCGCCGGCGTCGCTCGTGACGGTGAGGCGTCCCGTCAGGCGTCGCTGCTCGCAGAAGCGCAGGAGGGCGAGCGTGCCGTCCTCGCCGATCTCGCCGGTCACGATGTCGGTGCGGCGCCGCTCGACCAGCCGCAGCATCGCCCGCACCTTCGCCACGAAGCGGCCGAGGTGGAACGGCTTCGACACGAAGTCGTCCGCGCCCTGCGAGAACGCGGCGGCGGCCTCGTCGTCCGTGCTGACGGCGGACATGAGGAGGAACGGCACCGCCTGGAGATCGGGCGAGCGGCGGATGCGCTCGAGGAGTGTGTGGCCGTCGAGCCCGGGCATGGCGACGTCGCAGATGATGAGGTCGGGGTGGAGGCCCGGCAGCTCGGCGAGGGCCGCCGCCGGCTCCTGGTAGGTATGGGTCTCGAACTCGGGGGCGGCGAGCGCGCGCGCCAGGAGCGCACCGATCTCCGGGTCGTCGTCGATCACGACCAGCCGCTTCGGCGGCGTCATCGATGCCTGAATCAGTTCTTGCCCGCGCGGTCCGGCCGGTTCTCTTTCTTGACGTAACCGAGCTTCTCCGCGCATTTCTCGTGCCCGCCGAGGAGGGCGAAGTCGAGGGCGGTCCGGTTGTTCGATTTCAGGTCGCGGCGCGCCTGGGCGCGCAGCAGCGCGTCGACGGTCTGCTCGTTGCCTTTCTCGGCGGCGATCATGAGCGCCGTCTTGCCGCCGTATCCGGCGCGGCGATCGACGTCGGCCCCCGCCCGCACGAGGCGCTTGATCGAGCCGGCGGCGCCGTACGACGAATGCGCGGCGGCATACATGAGCGCCGTCCAGTTGTTGCCGTCGATGTGATCGGGCTCGGCGCCGCCCACGAGCAGCGCCTCCACCACGTCCTCGTGACCGCTGGCCGCGGCCAGGATGAGGGGCGTGCGGCCCTGCTTGTCGGGGAGGTCGGGCTTCACGCCGGCCTGCAGCAGCGCCGCCACCACGCGCTCCTGTCCGCGGGAGGCGGCGGCGTGCAGCGGTGTCTCGCCGTCCCAGTTGGAGTAGCCGAGGGGCGCGCGCGCCTTCATGAGGCGGATCACGACGTCGACGCGATCGTTCTTCGCGGCCACCAGCAGGGCGTAGCCGCCGAACTCGGGGTTGCGCACGTCGCACTTGGCCTCGATGAGCTCGTCGACGAGAGCGGTGGTGCCGCGCTCGGCGGCGAGGCTGAGGGCGCTGCGCCCGTCGCTCGTGCGCACGTCGAGCTCGGCGTTCTTGCGGATCAGCTCGCGCGCCACGGCCAGGGTGCCGTGTTTGGCCGCCTCCATGAGCGCCGTCCATCCGTCCTTGTCACGGACGTCGAGCTTGGCGCCGGCGGAGATGAGATCGAGGGCGGGCTGCGGCTCGTCGCGTTTGGCCGCTTCCATGAGGGCGGTGTTGCCGTCCTCGTCCTGGATGTTGATGTCGGCCTTGGCGTCCAGGAGCGTGCGGACCGCCTCGAGCTTGCCGCCGCGCACGGCGTGGATGAGCGGCGTGCGCTGGTCGCCGTCCTGGGCGTTGATGTTCGCCCCCTGGCTCAGCCACTGGCTGACCTTGCCGGAGTCGCCCTTTTTGGCCGCTTTGATGAGCTCTTCGTCGGGCTTGTTCTTGGCCGACACGTTGACTGCCGCCAGCAGTACCGCCGTCACCAGAGCAGCACGACCGGGACTCAACACGCGCATTGGCTTCCCCTCTCGGAAAATTCAGGCCGGAATGGCCACCACGACCGCCGTCGTGTTGTGCCAGCCGTCGAGCTTACCTCCATAACGCGCGATCTCGCCATAGGTCAGGAAGCCGGCCACGGGGACGTCGCCGAAGACGCGCCGCACGGCGTCGATCTCCTGCGTGAAGCGATCCTTCAGGATCATCCCGCGGCAGACGCAGTCGAACACCGCCACCCCGGCCGCGCGGCCGCCTTCGAGCCGGCGCTGCGCCTCGCGGGCCGCCTCGTGCGCCGCCGCCACCATGTTCTCCGGCTCCCCGTCCAGGATGCACACGCTCGCCCCTTCGGGCACGTCGGCGGCGAGGTTCAGCGAGCCGTCGGCGTTGACGCCGAGCGGGGCCCGGGCGCGGTTCAGATGATCGAAGAGGAACAGGCCGAGCTCGTTGCCGATCATGTACGGGCCGGCATCGCCGGCGGTGATCGGGATGCCGCGGCCGGCGGCGTGCTCCTTGTAGATGTCGAAGGCGGGGCGGCCGTCGATCTGATGGAGGACGTTGCCGGAGGCGCGGGTGACGCGCATGCGCGGCGACGCCGGCCGCAAGCCGTGGCCGAGGCCGACCCCCCAGGTCTTGGCGCTGAACACGTGCAGCGCGGCGACGGCGTCGCTGCCCGTGCGCGTACCGGCGGCCACCGACGTCTCCTTGAAGCGCCCCTCGTCGCCGGCGGCGCCGCCGACGATCTGCTGCGCGAAGCCGGTGCGATCGGAGAGGACGCCGAGGCTGCGCTCGGCGGTGCCGGCGAGGCCGTCGGTGAGCAGCACCGTCGTCGAGGCGAGCCGGCGGTGTGACTGCGCGTCGGCATGGGCCTTGGAGAAGCCCGCGGTCAGCTCCTCCGCCACCCGCTCGTGCTGCTGCTTGAGGCCGGTGGAGAACGCGAGCAGGTGCTGCGTGTCGTCGGAGGCCACGAGGAGGACGGCGACCCCGTTGTGGGTGAGGCCTTCCTCGGTGAACTCGCCGGCGGTCGTGCAGCCGACGAGGCCGGCGCCACCCGCCGCTTCGCGCGCGGCGGACATGAGCTGGGGGAGCGGATGATCGGGGCCCGCGAAAACCATGCCGAACTGCGGCGGCTTCCCGCCGAGGGTTCGCCGCGCCTGGGCGACAGCCTCGGCGGCCGCCTTGAGGGTGTTGGGGCTCGTCGATCGTCCGCTACCGGTAAGCGTTGGCATGCTTCACCTCTTACCGTTCGTACGTACGGAAGGATCTTAACGGTTTTGCCGTAGCATTGCCGGGTTGCAGACTTCCGCGATCCGCTATCGCGTCGTGGACTTCCTCCGGCAGCACACGCCGTTCCATGCCATGGATGAGGAGGACCTGCTGGCGCTGGTGGCCGGCGGCCGCGTCCGTTTCCACGAGGTCGACGAGTACGTGTATTGGCAGGGCCACGCGCCCGGCCCCCATATCTTCGTCATCCAACAGGGGACGGTCTCGCTCTGGGAGGAGGACGACGAGGGTGGCCGCCTGCGCGACGTGCGCGGGCCCGGCGACCTGCTCGGCATCGACGGCCTGCTCGGCGCGCCGCACCATCGGCAGTCCGCCAAGGCGGGGAGCGACGTCGTCCTGTACGCGCTGCCGGCGGCGGACTTCGAGCGGCTGCTCGCGAAGTATCCGGCGGCGGCCCGTTATCTCGCCGCCCATTCCACGGTCAGCGTCTCGTACGAAGCCTCCGACCTCAAGCCGCGGGCGCCGCGCGTCTTCGTTCACGAGGTGATCCGCCGACGGCCTCTCGTCACCGGCGTACCGTCCGAGGCGGTGCGCGCCGTGGTGCGGCGGATGCGTCTGGCGGAAGTCGTGGCGGCGGCCATCGTCGGCGAGGGCGGGCGCCTGGCCGGCGTCCTCAGCGCCAACCGGCTGCTGTCTCTGGTCGCCGACGCCTCTCTGGATCCGGCGGCCGCCGTGGAGGCGGTGATGGACCGCGCACCGCTGACGGCGGCACCCGACGCGACGGCGGCGGCCTGCGTGCTGGCCATGGCGGAGGCGCGCGCCGATGTCCTCGCCATCACCGATGGCGGCGCCGCCGGCGGACGGGTGCGCGGCCTGGTGACCTCGCGCGACCTGGAGCCGCTGTTCGGCGATCACCCGCTGCACCTGCTGCGCGAGGCCGCGAGCGCGGCCGGCGCGGAGGGGTTGCGCGCGCAGAACGTCCGTGCCCGCGCCTTCCTGCTCGATCAGCTCGCGGCGCCCGCCGCCGTCGACTGGCTGGCCGCCCTCGCGCTTCGCTTCGACGCGCGGGTCGTCGAGCGCCTGGTCGCGCTCGCCGGCGGCCAGCCGCCGGGCGCGTGCTGGTTCTTCTTCGGGGCCTCCGGCCGCGGGGAGTCGATGACGGCGCTGTCGCCGCAGCTCGGCCTCGTGTTCACCGCCGGCGGCGATTGGCCGGCCGTCTATCGCCACCTGTTCGACAGCCTGCCCTCGTGCGGGTACCTGCCGCGCGCGTCCTTGGGCGACGCCGACGTCGCGTTCCGATGCGCCTCGCTCGGGGAGTGGCAGGACCGGTTCCGCGGCTGGGTGCGCGATCCGCTCGGCACCCAGATCTACCAGGCGCGCCCGCTCTTCGATCTGCGGCCGATCCTGGGGGACGCCTCCCTGGTCGCGTCGATCGAGTCCGTCGGGCGGCAGGAGGCGGCGGCGCACCCGGAGCTCGTGCGGGTGCTGGCTCACGATTGCCTGGCGAACCTGCCGCCGCTGGCCTTCTTCCGCGACGCCGTCGTCGACGAGAGCGGCGAGCGGCGCGAGGTGTTCCAGCTCGAGCGCAGCGCCCTCCGGCCGATCGTCGACGTGGGGCGCGTCTTCGGCATCGCCGCCGGCCGCGCCTTCGGGACCTCGACCTTGGACCGCCTCGCCGCCGCGCGGGCGCTCTTGCCCGCCCACGACGCCGTCTTCCGCGAGGCGGCGGACACGCTGCGCCTGCTGCTCTATCACCAGGTTCGCTCGGGGCTGCGCCGCCAGGACGGCGGCACCGAGATCGCGCCCGCGGGCCTCGGCGGCTACGACCGCCAGCTCCTGCGCAGCGGCTTCCGCTCGATCCTCCGGCTGCTCGAGCTCACCGAGCGGCACTGGGACGGCGGGGCATGAACGTCCCCGGCGACGAGGCGCCCATCGACGACCTGCGTTTCGTCGTCCTCGACTGCGAGACGACCGGCCTCGATCCGCGCAAGGACCGGCTGGTGACGATCGGGGCGGTGGCGGTGGCGCGCGGCGAGATCCGCCTGGACGACGTGTTCGAGGCGCTCCTCAAGGTCGAGTACAACACGAGCGCGGTGACTGTCCACGGTGTCACGCGCGATCACAGCCGCCGCGGCCTCGAAGAGGCGGAGGCGGTCTCGAGCCTGCTGACGTATCTGGGGGCCGATGTCGTCGTGGGCCATCACGTGCGCCACGACCTCGAGACGATCGACGCCGCCTGCGAGCGGCACCTCGATCGGCGGCTCGCGTGCCGCAGTGTCGACACCATGGACCTCGCGCTGCATCTGGAGCGCGCCGGGGCCATCGGGAACGGCGAGGCGACGCCCCATCTCGAGCTCGACGATCTGTGCGCGCGCTTCGGCATCGTGCCGCACGATCGGCACACCGCGCCGGGCGACGCGTTTCTCACCGCCCAGGTCTTCCTGCGCCTGTTGCGTCTGGCCGCCCGCCACGGGCGCACGACCCTCGGACGCCTGGCCGAGCCGTTTCCGCCCTCGTGACGGTAGAATCCGGGCATGGTGCGAATGCCCCGCTACCGGATGCTCCTCTCCGGCGCGGCCGGCGCTGCACTCGTCGTCGCCGCGTTCCTGCTTCAACGATCCCTGAGCCGGCCTTTCCGGCCCGACGTGCTGGTCATCGTGGTCGATACGCTGCGGGCGGACCGGTTGGGGAGCTACGGCGGTCCCCGTCCGACGTCCCCGAACCTGGACGCGCTCGCGCGCGAGTCCGTCTTGTTCGAGGAGACCAACGTCTCGAGCCCTCGAACGTGGTCCTCCTTCTCGTCCATCCTCACCGGCCTGTATCCCCCTCGCCACGGCGTCCGGTTCATCTACGACGACCCGTTGCCGGCGAGCGTCCCCAACCTGGCCTCCATACTCCGCGCGCACGGTTACCAGACGACGGCTTTCGACCCCATCGCCTTCGTTCGCGACATGACCGGCGGGAAGGCCTTCGACGTCCACTTCGACTCGGACGCCGTGGGGCACTGGGTTCAGGACCACGACATCACCGAGACTGTGGGTCGCTGGCTGGTTCGACCGTTCGAGCGCCCGCGTCTGGCCTTCGTGCGCCTGCAAGGGCCGCACTGGCCGTACCGGAACCGTCCCGAGGACCTGCCCGCTCTCGGGGCCCCGGACTGCCGGCATCTCGATCATTCGTTCCTGTCGATGGGCCACGGCGACGGGCTCGACTTCAAGGGCCCGGGCAAGGGGTTTGCCGTATCGGACCCCGCCGCCTACCGCCGCCTCATGTTCGACGTCGACCGGCGCCCCGAGGTCCTCGAGCACCGGATGGTGCACTACGACGCGGCTATTCGCACCACCGACGCCTACATCGGCCGCCTGCTCGAGACGCTTCGCACCAGCGGGCGCCTCGACAAGACGCTCGTCGTCGTGACCTCCGATCACGGCGAGAGCGTCGGCGAGCACGGCTACCTCCAACACGGTCCGCGGGTGGATTTTTCGGTCATGCGCGTGCCGCTGCTGATCCGCTTCCCCGCCCGGCTCCCGCACGGTCATGCCGGCCAGCGTGTTTCGCAGCTGGTCCGCAGCGTCGATGTCCTGCCCACCATTCTCGACACGCTGGGCCTCCCCGCGCCGGACGCCCTCGACGGCGTGAGCCTCCTGCCCGCCGTACGCGGCGAAGACCTGCGGTTGACCTGCTACGCGGAGAGCGAACGTGAGTTCGCGGGGGTGGACCCGGAGCTGGCCCTGCCGGGCAACGCCGGCAAGCAGCGCATGGTACGGACGCTTCGCTGGAAGCTGCTCTACCGCCACGACGGCCAGCGGCCGCTTTATCGCTTGTTCGACCTCGCCGCCGATCCCAGCGAGCGGCACGACGTCGGGGCGGAACATCCGAAGGAGCTGGCCATGCTGCGCGACCTCCTCGACCGGTTCATGCGGCTGGACGCCGGCGACAGCGACGGCCAGGGCGAGCTCACCCCCGAGCAGAAGGAGCAGTTGCGGGCCCTGGGATACATCAACTAGCGTCCACGTCGTGACTACGGGACGGCGAAAACGCTGACCTCCGTGACGCTGTTGAACGTGTTCACGGTGTTCATGTGGCCGAGGTAGCGGACCAGGCGCGCGGAGACGTCCGTGAAGTCGAACGTCTCCTCCGCGGTGGTGGTGCCATTGCTGCGGCCGCTGAAGACGGTCGTCCAGGTGCCGTCGCCCGTCGAGACCTGCAGGTCGAAGATGTTCTGGCGCGCGTCCCCGTTGTAGGCCGCCACCTTCACATAGCCGACCGTGCGCTCGCTGCCGAGATCGAGCTGCAGCCACTGCCCGTCGCCGTTGGCCGACCAGCGTGTGGCCAGGTTGTTGTCGACGGCGTTGCCCGGCACGTTGCCGTCGCTCGTGCTGGCGGTCACGGCCCCGCCCGTCGGCGTGATCTCGACGTAGGACGGGGGCGCGGTCGGCGTGGGGGTCGGCTCCGACGCCAAGGCGAAGACGCTGACCTCGGTCACGCTGTTGGTCGTGGGCTTGCTGGGATCGGTGCTGCCGTGGCCGACGTAGCGTACCCAGCGGGCTGGCTGGTCCGCGATGTCGTGGCTCTGTTCCTGCGTGGTGGTGCCGCTGCTGAGGCCGCCCTGGAGCGCGTTCGTCCAGCTCATGTTGTCCGTCGACACCTGGATATCGAACCGGTTCTGGCGCGCGTTGCCGTTGTAGACGGCGATGCCGACGCGGGTCACTGTCCGCGTCGTCCCGAGGTCGAGCTTGAGCCACTGCCCGTCGCCGACCGCGGACCAGCGCGTGCCGAGGTTGTTGTCGACGGTGTTCCCCGGGACGTTGCCGTCGTCCGTGCTGGCGCTGACGGATCCGGCGCCCGGAGTGACCTCGACGTCACCCGTCGTCGGCGTCGTCGGAGTGGGCGTCGGCGTGGGGCTCGGAGGCGTCGTGGAGGTCGGCGTCGGAGTGGCGGTGGGGCTGGGAGTGGGCGTGGGTGTGCTCCCGCCGCCACCGAGGTTCACATCTTCGAAGGTGGTGCCGATCCTGAGGTCGTCGACGTACGAGTCGATCGTGGTCCCGCAGGCGCCGTACTTCCCCCACTTGGGATTGATCTCGCTGCCGTCGAACGTCTTGCCCGTGAAGCTGGTGCCGCCGGTGAGCAGCGTGGCCGGCGTGCTGCTGCCGTTCCACCAGAACTGGACGCGGCCGCCGCTCGCCTGGTCCGAAACCACCACGCGCAGGACGACGGAGTACCACGTGTTGGGAGAGATCGTCTGCCGCCACAGGTTCGTGGCCGATCCGCTCTGGTAGTGCTGCAGCGTGAGCTGGTTGCTGATCACCTTGATGACGAGCGGGTAGTTCTGGTTCATCGGCGAGCCGTACGACTTCCACTGAAAGACGGAGTTGTCGTTCACCGTGCTCGACATCTTGAGCCGCCAGCCGAGGTAGTACGTCACACCGCGGGTGATCGTCACGCCGTCCGCGCCCTTGCCTTCGCAGCGCCGATCGTCACTGACCTTGTGGAATCGGATCACGCTGCCGAACTGCGAGTCGGTGACGTTCGTGACCGTCGACCCGTTGGTGGAGTGGTAGTTGCCTTGGCAGTCCTGCTGCTCGTTGCTTCGGAAGCTGTCTACGGAGGTGGCCGTCCAGAGCACGCTGGCGTGGGCACCCTGAGCGGCAAGCGATATCGCGAACGCGGCGGCGATGCCGGACCGAACTTTGAGTGCTGGATTCATCCCTGGCTCCCGTGGTTTGGACAGAGCATGGGCTCCAGGCTCGGTCCAAAACAAGTGGCTCGTTGGGTACCGCGAGAGAGGGACGAACGGCCTATTTCTTTACTGCTTTACGACCTCTACTTCTCGAGGCTGGCGCGCAGGAACCAGGCGTGCTTCTCGAACTGGGAGATCGTCTCCGTGAGGAGGTCGACGGTGTCGGCGTCGCCCGCCTTGTCGACGATCGTCCGTGACTCGCGCAAGCCGGTGAGGTACGTGTCGAAGCGTTCGGCCAGGAGCCCGACGTGCTCGAGGTCGCGTGTCGTCTCCTGCGGGTACTCCGCGATCCGCGAGTGCGTGCTCACGTGGCGGGCGGTGCCGTAGGCGAGGCCGCCCAGGGTGACGCCGCGCTCGGCGATCTCGTCGTTGCGCAGGGCGAGGTCGTTGGCGAACGTCTCGAACAGCGGGTGGAGGCCGGCGAAGTGCGGGCCCTTGATGTTCCAGTGGGCGACCTTGACCTGCGTCCACAGGTCGAGGCCGTCGGCCAGCCGGTCGTTGAGGGTGGCGGCGATGCGCTGGCGCGCCTCTTCCGGCAGCGCGCTGGGGCTTCGGTAGGTGCTCATGACTCTCAGCGTAGCCGCGACCTGTCCTGCCGTCCAAGCGAAAGAAGCTATCGCGGTGATAGGAGGCGGCTACCGAGAATGGACTCGGCCAGCGCCTCGCCGAGACGCCGGTGCCCGGCCTCGTTGGGATGGATGTGCTCGACGAACAGCTCGGCGTTGCCGGGGGCACCGGCCTCCGTGAGCTCGGGGACCTCCAGATACGGAGTGTGGTCGGCGCGCATCGCCTCCGCCAGCGCGCGGCGGCTGGCGGAGACGCGCGCGGCCTCGTCGGCCACCGTCCTGTCGTCGCGATAGACGGCGCCGAGGACGAGGGCGGTGGCACCGACGCGCGCCGCCTCCGCGACGATGCCGCGGACGTTCGCGACGTAGCGCTCGTGGGGAACGCGCGCGATGAGGGTGGGCGGCAGCCCGGCCACCGGGTCATGTGAGCGCAGCGCGGCCACCATGTGCAGGGCGGCCTGGCTGCGCAGCATCAGGGCACGCGCGCGCACGTAGGCCGGGCCCATGGGCATCGCGTCGTCGTCGGCGGCCGGCATCGCGCTGGCGTCGTTCCAGCCGAACGCGATCACCACGAGGTCGGGATCGAGCCGGTTCAGGTCGCGTTGGGCCCAGGCGAGGCCTTGATGGCTGCTGTAGCCGGGTACGGCCATGGCGATCACTTCGACGTCCTGTCCGGCCGCACGCAGCGCTTCTTCGAGCACACGCGGGTACGGCTGGCCGTCGCGCGTGGGTGTCGGGTGCTCCACGGTGGCGAACGGGACGCGGAAGCCGAACGTCACCGAGTCGCCGAGGCAGACGATGCGCCGCCGGCCCGTGGCCTTCACGCCGATCAGCCCGGGATGACGTAGCCCGACGTCGTTCGTCGAGACGAGCGTCTGGTTCCAGACCGTGGGCGGCACGTTCGGTTTGAGCTTCCAGAACAGCAGCGGGTCGGCCTCGAAGATCCGCGGCCGCTCGCGCCGGGCCTCCGTGTCCTGCCGGCCGACGAGCTGGAGGAGCTGGTCGGGCGCGGCCACCAGCACGTCGAGCCCCTGCAGCGGCGGCAGGGTGAGGCGCACCACCACCTCCACGCCGATGAGGACGGCGGCCAGGAACAGCGTGGGCAGCACGCGGAAGAGCAGCCCGCGGCCGCGCCGCCGCGCAGGGGGTGGTGCCGGTGTGGCGCTGGCCGCGGGTGTGGCCGGCGAGGATCCTGGCGGCGTCGACGACATCGGCCCAGAGGGTATCATTCGGCGTGTCACTCGAACGGAACGATCCTCAGAAGCCGCTGCCTCCGGCCGTTCCCTCCGTGGCCGCCGGATGGGTCTGCATCTTGATGGGTACGGCGGGCATCGCCATGGGTTGGGCTTTGTCCCTGGCGTTGAGAGGCGCCGGCATACTCATGATCTTCATCGGGGGGTGGTGCATGGTGGGCTTCGGTGTCGCCGCCCTGCTGCATCCGCGCCTGTTCCCTCGAGAACCGGCCTCGCAGAACTACTGGGGCCTCGGTGTCTTCGCCGGAATCGTGTCCGCCGCCATTCACGCCTACTGGCTCGGGCTGTTCGGCGCCTTCTTCTGACGAGCGCTCCCGGGCGGGGTGTTGTTTTTCAGGCTTGGAGGTATCATTTTAAATGATAACCACAAAGCCGAAAAGGACACCCTCATCCCCCGCCGGGCGGTGCCGCCGTGGCCTTTAGACGCAAGACCGTCCCCACGCCCGTCGCCGATTCCGGCCCGTCACCCCTGGCCGCCGACCTGGCCGCCATCGGCATGAAGCTGAGCGTCGCCCCGGCGAAGAACGAGCCGAACATCGAAGACACGCTGATCCGCGCGGCGGAGGAGGCCCTGGATCGCGACTTTCGCCTGCTGGCACCGCTGCTGCTCTGGTTTCGCATCCATCACCACTGGATCAATGCCGACCGGCTCACGCGGCTGGTGCGCGACCACGCGTCCGACCGGGCGCGGGCGCTCTGGGCCGGCCTCGGCCGGTGGATGAAGGTCGATCGCCGGTTCGCGCGCCTGATCCCGCTGCATCGTGGGCCGCGCGTCGTCGTCGCCGGAGAGGGCCCGGAGGACCCGCGCTTTCGCCGCGGCCCCATCCGCATCCCGGCGAGCGCCACCCGCGAGCGCGCCGCCGACGTCTTGAGCCCGGCCCTGCTCGCCCGGCGGCACGGCGCCTATCGATGGCGTCTCGTCATCGGCCCCTCCTATCGCGCCGATATGTGGGCCGCTCTCGAAGCAGACCCGACCCTCTCGACATCCGAGCTGGCGCGCCGCGCCTACGGCTCGTTCGGAACGGCGTGGCTCGTCAAGCGCGACCGCGACATCCTGGACACGGCGCACGTTCGGGTCAAGACTAAGCGGCATGCAGGATGAACCCAACGACGACGTTCGCACCGGCCTGAGCGCGGCCGCGTTCCAGAAGGCCTTCACCGACAACCTGCTGTACGTGCTGGGGCGATTCCGCGCGGTGGCGACCCCCAACGATCAGTATCTCGCCCTGGCGTATTCCGTCCGCGACCGCCTGCTGCGCCGCTTCATCGCCACCAGCGAGACGTACTACCTGAAGCGCAGCCGCACCGTCTGCTACCTGTCCGCGGAATTCCTGATGGGGCCGCAGCTCGGCAACAACCTCGTCAACCTCGGCGTATACGACGAAGTGCGCAAGGCAATGAAAGACGCCGGGGTCGATCTCGAGGAGCTGCTCGAGCAGGAAGAAGAGCCGGGCCTGGGCAACGGCGGCCTCGGCCGGCTGGCCGCGTGTTACATGGACTCCCTGGCCACGTTGCAGATCCCCGCCATCGGCTACGGCATTCGCTACGAGTTCGGCATCTTCGATCAAGAGATACGCGACGGCTGGCAGACGGAGCGCACCGACAAGTGGCTGCGCCTGGGCAACCCGTGGGCGATCGCGCGGCCGGAGATCACGCTGCCCGTGAAGCTCGGCGGGCACACCGTGGGATACCGCGACGAGCACGACCGTTACAGCGTGCGCTGGATCCCCGACCGCGTGGTCATGGGCGTGGCCCACGACATGCCGGTGCCCGGCTATCAGGTGAACACCGTCAACCTGCTGCGCCTGTGGGCGGCGGAAGCGTGCCAGTCGTTCGATTTCCAGGCCTTCAACCAGGGCGACTACTACCGGGCCGTCGACGAGAAGGTCGGCTCCGAGAACATCACGAAGGTCCTGTACCCGAACGACGAGGCGCTCTCCGGCAAGAAGCTCCGCCTCGAGCAGCAGTACTTCTTCGTCTCCTGCTCGCTGCAGGACATGATCCGGATCTACAAGCAGTCGGGCAAGAAGCTCGAGCGCTTCCACGAGAAGTACGCGGTGCAGCTCAACGACACCCACCCCGCCATCGGCGTGGCCGAGCTGATGCGCCTGCTCGTCGACGAGCACGGCATGGACTGGGAGCCGGCCTGGCACGTCACGCAGCAGACCTTCGCCTACACCAACCACACGCTGCTGCCGGAGGCGCTCGAGAAGTGGCCGGTGCCCCTCTTCGCCTCGGTGCTGCCGCGGCATCTCGACATCCTCTACGAGATCAACCAGCGCCACCTCGAGAAGGTCCGCGCGAAGTTCCCGGGCGACGAGGCGCGGCTGGCCCGCCTCTCCCTGATCGACGAGGCGGGGGAGCGCTACGTGCGGATGGCGCACCTGGCCTGCGTGGGCAGCCATCGCATCAACGGCGTGGCCCAGCTCCACAGCGATCTGCTGAAGCAGGACACCCTGCGCGACTTCTACGAGCTGTGGCCCGAGAAGTTCACGAACGTCACCAACGGGGTCACCCCGCGGCGGTTCATGGTCCTCATCAACCCGGCCCTCACCGGCCTGCTCCGCGACGCGATCGGCGACGCCTGGCCCTCCGATCTCGCCGAGCTGCGCCGGCTCGAGCCGCTGGCCAAGGACTCCGGCTTCCGCGAGAAGTGGGCTTCCGTGAAGCTGGCGAACAAGCGCGCGCTCGCCGCCGAGATCCAGAAGCGCACCGGCGTCACCGTCGATCCGCAGAGCCTGTTCGACATCCAGGTGAAGCGCATCCACGAGTACAAGCGGCAGCACCTGAACGTGCTCCACGTCGTCGCCCTGTACAACCGCCTGAAGGCGAATCCCGGCCTCGATGCGCCGCCGCGGACGGTGATCTTCGGCGGCAAGGCGGCGCCCGGGTACTGGACGGCCAAGCGCATCATCAAGCTCATCCACGCCGTGGGCGAGGTGGTGAACCACGACCCGGCGGTAGCGGCCCGGCTGAAGGTCGTGTTCATGCCGGACTACAACGTGAAGAACTGCCGGCGGATCTTCGCAGGCGCCGATCTCTCCGAGCAGATCTCGACCGCGGGCAAGGAGGCCTCCGGGACGGGCAACATGAAGTTCGCCATGAACGGGGCCCTCACCATCGGTACGCTGGACGGGGCCAACGTCGAGATCCGCCAGGAGGTGGGGGCCGAGAATTTCTTCCTCTTCGGCCTGACCGCGGACGAGGTCTACAAGAAGAAGGCGGAAGGGTATCGGCCGCGCGAGTACTACGAGAACAACGAGGAGCTGCGGCTGGCCCTCGACCAGATCGCGTCCGGCGCCTTCTCCGGCGGCGATGCCGAGATGTTCCGCCCGCTCGTGCAGGGGCTGCTCGATCACGACCCGTTCATGCTGCTCGCCGATTTCGAGGCCTACATGGCCGGCCAGGACGAGGTCGGGCGCGCGTATCGCGATCACGAGCGCTGGACGCGGATGTCGATCCTGAACACGGCCCGCACCGGGAAGTTTTCGTCGGATCGCTCGATCCGCGACTACTGCCGCGAGATCTGGGACGTGGCGCCGCAGCCGGTGGTGTTGGGCGACGCCGACTGACGACCGTTTGCCTCTAGTCCTGCAGCACTGCGTACGGCGCGGTATTCTGCCCGAAAGACCCATTCAGCCTATTGCAACCGGCGCGGTTCCGGCCGATGTTTATAGGAAGGGTCCGCCTACTCGGGGGCCTGCCCCGGCTTCGCTGGGTGATAAACACGGAAAAGCAGGGGGATCCTGTTGGCCGACAAGCTCCGTTTCGTGGTGGCGTTGCTCGACGAGGCGCAAGAGTTCCAGCGCCATCAGGCGGCGGACGCGCGAGCGGTCGCCGCACAGCTCGACGTCGATCTCGAGGTCGTCTTCGCGGAGAACAACGCGATCTTCCAGATCCAGCAGCTGTATCGCGTGATTCGCAGCAAGCCCCACGCGATCCTGGTGGAGTCGGTGGCGGGTGAAGGGCTCGAGCGCCTCGCGCGGGCGGCGGCCGCGGCCGGCATCGGCTGGCTGCTGATCAACCGCAACGTCTCGTACTGCGACGCGCTGCGGCGCGAGTATCCGGCCCTGCCGATCGGGACCATCAGCACCGACCAGCTCGAGATCGGCCGCATCCAGGGCCGGCAGTTCCGCGCCCTTCTTCCGAACGGCGGGCGCGTGCTCTACGTCGAGGGGCCGCCCGACACCTCCGCCGCGCGCCAGCGGCTGCAGGGCGCGCAGGAGACGCTGGCCGGGTCGAAGGTGGAGCTCACCGTCGTCGAAGGCCAATGGACCGAGGCGAGCGGCACCACCGCCGTCGAGCGCTGGCTGCGCTTGAAGCGCGACCTCGACGTCATCGGCTGCCAGAACGACATGATGGCGATCGGTGCCGGCCATGCGTTGGCGGCGGCGGCGTCGTCGTCCGCGGCCGACTCGCGCCTGGTGCCGCGCACCGGCGTCGACGGCCTCCCCGACGGAGGCCAGAGGCTGGTGCGGATGGGGCAGCTCGCGGCCACGGTGGTGGTACCGTCCAACACCGGCCCCGGCCTTCACGCCCTCGCCCAGTTCTTCCGCTCAGGGGCGCGCTTCGCCGCGGAGACGCTGCTGCTGCCGAAGTCGTTCCCCGAGGTCAGCGAGCTCGCCAAGCCCGGCGCCGCCCGCGGCTCGCGCGCGTCATCCGCCGGCTAGCCGATCTTGCGCAGTAAGCCGGCGCAAGATCGGCTAAGGGCTTACGGCTCAATGTCGGCACTGGTTAGGTCTGTACTACATCGGGCCCGGTGACGGAGTCGGCACCAAGCTTCTCTGG
>Ga0114129_10003863_pt1 | contig 21124 bp, 20 predicted proteins | sample RhiMetdeltSRZDD1_FD_80071 | JGI IMG/M metagenome (GOLD analysis project Ga0114129, IMG submission 80071) | Populus rhizosphere microbial communities from Tennessee, USA - Rhizosphere MetaG P. deltoides SRZDD1 (version 2) (version 2) | ecosystem: Host-associated > Plants > Roots > Rhizosphere >... | reverse complement strand
GGCCTTGGCGATGCCGCCCGTCCTCATCCGCTGCAACAATCTTTTCTCGCCGAGCAGGCCGGCCAATGCGGATATTGCCTCGCTGGCATCCTGGTCTCGGCGAAGGCTTTGCTGGACAAGAATCCGAAGCCGTCGCGGGCGGAAATTGCGCAGGCGCTCGACGGCAATATCTGCCGATGCGGCTCTCATAACCGCATCCTGCGCGCGGTGGAAAAGGCCGCGGTCCTCATGCGCGCGGGCGCGGAACGATGAATGCTTCTCTTCCGGGACCGCTCAATGACAATCCCAATCTCGACCGCTGGGTCGCCTTCCCGTCGCCCGGACAGGTGACGATTCTCACCGGCCGGGTCGAACTTGGTCAGGGCGTGCTCACTGCGATGGCGCAAATAGCTGCCGATGAACTCGACGTCGCCATGGAGCGAATCACAGTCCGTTCCGGCGACACCGAGCAAGCGCCAAACGAGGGCTACACGGCAGGCAGCCAATCGATTCAGTTCGGGGGCGTGGCCTTGCGCCAAGCCTGCGCGGAGGTCCGCGCGCTGTTCCTTGATCAGGCGGGCAAGGTATTGGGCTGCAAGGCTAGTGAAATATCCATTCGCGATGGCCGCTTTCATCGCAACGGCGCATCGACGGGTCAGGACTACTGGACATTGTCGGGCGCGATCGATCTCACATCCAGGGCAACCGGCGCTGCCGCGCGCAAGGCAATCGCGGATCTGAAAAGCGTCGGCGCCAGCAGCCCTCGCCTTGATCTGCCGGGAAAAGTGTTCGGCGACAGTGTTTTCATTCACGATATGGAGCTCGACGGAATGATTCACGCCCGCGTTATCCGTCAGCCCGACCGGGATGCAACCATAGCCTCGATCGACGAAAGAGCCATTTGCCGCGTCGCAAAGGGACCGGTCGAATTCGTTCGCAATGGCGATTTTCTGGCTATCGTCGGCGACGATGAGACTGCTGTCGATGCGGCAGCTGCTGCCGCCGTCGGTCATGTGATCTGGCACAACGTCGAGGCACCCATCCCGACACAACAAGAAGCCAGCTGGCTGCTGCAGCGGCCCGCTGTCGATCGCGCATTCGGGGCTGCGCCTGCAGATTCCCAAGGCCGGGAACGCTTCGAAAGATCCTACACGCGCGGCTATCTCGCTCACGCCTCGATCTCTCCGTCCTGCGGGCTCGCCCTCTACCAGGACGGCAAGTTGAACGTTTGGACGCATTGCCAGGGCGTATACCCGCTGCGGGCTGCCCTGGCGAAAATCCTCAAGCTCGACCCCTCCTCGATCATTGTGCACCACGTGCAGGGTTCCGGTTGTTAGGGGCACAACGGGGCCGACGATGCTGCCGCCGATGCGGCGATTATCGCCATGCAGAAACCCGGTCGGCCCATTCGAGTGCGCTGGCGCCGCGAGGAAGAGTTTATCTACGAGCCGAAGACGCCGGCGATGGTTGTGAAGGTGCGCGCGATACTTGATGAGGCTGGAAAACCGGTCGACTGGACGCAGGAAATCTGGAGCCCGACGCACAATCTGCGTCCTGGGGCGGGCGGAAATCTGCTCGGCGCCCTTGCCCTGCCCAATCCGCCGCCGGAGCCGCCCCCGAACGACGTCCCCGAAGCGAACGGCGGCGGCGCGACCCGAAATGCAGAGCCGCTTTACGACATTCCCGCCAAGCGCATTCTCCACCATCTGGTAACCGAACCGCCTGTGCGTACCTCGGCATTGCGCGGGCTTGGCGCTATGCCCAACGTGTTCGCGCTCGAATGCTGCATTGACGAGCTTGCGGACCGCGGGGGTAAGGATCCGGTTCAATATCGCCTCTCGATCATCACTGATCCACGCGCCCGCGCCGTCATCGAAAAAGTCGCCGCGATGGCAAAATGGAACCCCGACGCGGCCGGTGGCACGGGCCGGGGACGTGGAATCGCCTTTGCGCGATACAAAAATCGCGCCGCCTATTCCGCTGTTGTTGTCGAGCTATCTGTTGACGAAGACATCCGCTTGCATCGTGTGTGGTGTGCAACCGACGCCGGCCTGGTCGTCAATCCCGACGGGGTGATCAACCAGCTTGAAGGGGGCATCATCCAGTCGGCAAGCTGGGTACTGAAGGAGCAAGTCCGATTTGACAACGGCGTCGCCTCGTATGATTGGCAGACTTATCCGGTGATAAAATTCAGCGAGGTGCCGGAGATCGAGATCGAATTGATCAATACACAGGACGAGCCTCCGCTCGGCGTCGGCGAGGTTACGGCCGGTCCCACGGCCGCCGCGATCGGCAACGCGGTGTCCCATGCGCTAGGGGCCCGCATCCGCGATCTGCCCCTGACACGGGAACGCATCACGGCCGCGCTGCTGAAGGAATAACTTCCGGTCCCGCTATGCTAAACCATGAACTGATCGACCAACACGTCGATGCGGTGCGTCCGAACTATCGCGAATATGCTCGTTCCGATGCCAAAGAGCTTGCGGCGATGTTGACCAAACGCCTGAAGGAAGTCACGGGCGAGTTTCTCCTGCACGAAAATTCCGGGCGTTCAGAAGTTCTCGACCAGCTTAAAGGCCCCTCGATCGTGCCCGAATAGGCAGCACGCAAATGAGGCTACGCCGCCGCCAGATGCTCCTCGACATACGATTCGTCGGCCTGAAGAATTGCAGCGTCCGCCACCAGGTCATCGCAGAATAGCCGAGCCTCCTCGCGCGCCGCTTCCACGGCAAAGCGCCGCAACAAGCCGACGAGCGCTGCGGTATCCTCCCTGCGTTTATGGGCGCAAGCGCCGAGCACGCGCTCGACCATGCCCGCTTGAGCCGGGCCGCCCCGCCCTGCTCGCCGACCAAGAAGCCGGCGCGCATTGCCGCGAGCGCTGTCCCAGCGCGGCACCATCCTGTTTCATGGTGCCGAGCCAGGTTTATCGATGAACTGGTAGAGGCCCTTTGCCGACGAGGTTGATGCCTGTGTCGATGGATTGAAGTTGGATTTGATTTTCGCCGTGGTCAGCAGATATTCGAAGCTGATGCCCGTCGACTGGGCCGCCTGGCGGATCGCTCCGATGATCAGTGGCGCCGCGCTGGAGGCAGCCGGATTGACGGTCATGGTGTTGCGCCCTTGCAAAGCTCTCGGCTCATGATCAGTGACGCGGACGCAACGGCTCTCGCGGGCCTGCCGAGCATGGGGAATTATGGTAAACGAATGGTAAATTGCGTTCGCAAACGCACACTCGGCAAGGAATTCGGAGGGCTTCGATGGTGGAAACGGTCCAGCGGCACAAGCGTGGCGGCCTCTATTTCGAGGATTTTGAAGTCGGCAAGACTTACGAGCACCGCTATACCCGCACGGTAACGCAGATGGACAACATGCTGTTCTCCAACATGACGCTTAATCCGCAGCCGCTGCATATCGACCGCCATTTCTGCGAGACCGAAACCGAATGGGGCCAGCCCTTAATGAACTCCTTGTTCACGCTCGGGCTCATGATTGGAATCCAGGTGTCGGACATGACGGTTGGCACGACCATTGCCAATCTCGGGATGACCGACGTGAAATTCCCCAATCCGCTCTTTGAAGGCGACACCATCAATTGCACCACCCAGGTCGTGAGCAAGCGCGAATCGAAGTCGCGCCCGGGCGCGGGCATACTCGAATTTCACCACAAGGCCTTCAAGCAGGACGGGACGCTCGTGGCCGAATGTCACCGGCAGGCTTTCATGCGGATGAGGCCGAAATAAATAAAAAGGCCCGGTGGTTATCCCCGGGCCTTGCTGTTTTTTCTCAGCGTGTTTGTCTAAATGCCGCGGCCGTAGTAGCCGCACCAGCGGTGAACGTTCCACTCGATGTTCTGCTCGTAGTTGGCCAAGGTTTGATATTTAGGCACGCGTACTTCCTTCGTTGCCGGGTCGAAGCACTTGCCGGCATCGGACGCCTTCTTAACTTCGGCGGCAAGATCCGTCATGAAGGCTATCTGCTCTTCCATGTCCTTGCGGGTGCCGAGGCGGCCGTTGGGCCCGGGATGTCCGGGAATCATGCGCTCCCATCCGAGGGCAAGAGTCTTTTTCAGAGAGGCCTCCCACTCGGTGGGATAGGAATCGTTCACCGCGAGCCGCGACGGCACGGCGCCGAGTGAATTGAAGTCGACGGCAAACAGGATCTTTTCCTTTGGCAACAACATCACGATCGAAGAATCGGAGTGGTTGCGGCCGGTGTAGATCAGATCAAGTGTGGTGCCGCCGAGCCTAATCGTGCGCTTTCCGTCGACAACCTGATCGGGAATGACAACGTCGGAGGGCTTGAGTTGCGCAAGCCGTTCCTTGGCGCGACGATGCGAAATTACGGTGGCGCCCTCATCCTTGAAGACCTTGCCGCCGGCGATGTGATCGTAATGGTGATGGCTGTAGATCAGATATTTGATCGGTGCCTGGGTAATCTTGCGGATCTCTTCCAGGTAGGCTTTCGCGGCCTGCGGCCGGCCGTAGCCGATCGGATCGGTGACGATGACACCGGCGGGCGTGACGATGAACATCGCCTGGTGGTTTTGATACCGGAACACGTAGACATTGTCGGTGCCCTCGACCTTGGTAGTCGCGAACATCGGTTGTTGTTGGGCCGGAGCTTGCGCCACCGCGGTCGCTGAAAAAGCCGCGGTGAACAGAGCAGCCCAAAGTGTTATAAATTTACTGCTTCCCATGGGTGATACCTCCGCGCACATTTAACCCCGAGATACTGCCGAAATTCCAGCGCCAAAACCGCGCATCTCTACGGCATTTGAGCTAAATTCAAAGCCTCAACAAAAACATCAATAAGGACGACTACATGCGCTCTCTCTTGTTCGTCCCTGCAAACGGCGGGCCAAAACTCGATAAGGCGGTCGCGAGTGGCGCGGATGCAGTCATCATTGATCTGGAGGACTCAATCGCGCCCGAGCGAAAGGATACCGCCCGCGCCGCGGCATTGGCTTTCCTTAAACGAGCTTCTGCAGCCAGTGAACGGCCACGTCTGCTTGTGCGCATCAATGGACTGGATACCGGAATGACGGACGCCGACCTCGATGCAATCGTCGCGGGCACACCGGACGCCGTTGTCCTTCCCAAGGCCGAGGGGGCGGCAAGCGTGGTGCATCTTGACGCAAAGCTGACCGCGCGCGAGGCGATCGCAGGCGTGTCGGAAGGTCATATCAAAATTCTCGCGCAAGCGGTGGAGACAGCCGCAGGCCTGTTTTCCGCCGGAACATTCCGCGGCGCAAGTGCGCGATTGATCGGACTGACCTGGGGGCCGGAGGACCTTTCAGCTGAATTGGGCGCCGCGGCCAACCGCAACGCCGATGGCGCTTTGACCGAGCCTTATCGTCTGGCCCGATCACTGTGTCTCTATGCCGCTGCCGCTGCAAACCTACCCGCGATCGAAACTGTGTTTGTTGATTTTCGCAACTCGGAAGGATTGCGGCGCGACACCGAAGCTGCGCGACGAGACGGCTTCACCGGACGTCTCGCGATTCACCCGGCCCAGGTGCCCATCATCAATGACGTGTTCACACCGACGAGCGCCGAGATTGAGAAAGCCAAAGCCGTGGTAGCCGCCTTTGCAGCGCAGCCTGGTGCCGGCGCGGTAGGGATCGAGGGCAAAATGTACGACCGGCCGCATCTAGTTCGCGCTCGAGCGCTGCTTGCGCGTTACGGCGGCTAACCAACCGCGCGAATCGTCGGCTTAAAGTTTCGGCTTGTAGGCCAAATCCGGATCGAAAGTTTTGTCCGCGTCGCGAAACTCGAGCGCAGCCGCCCCGCTCTTGCCTAGCGGGACCGCACGGTAAAAGCACGAGCGCCGGCCGGTGTGGCAGGCGCCGGCGCCTTGCTGATCGACCCTGAGCCAGACTGCGTCCTGGTCGCAATCGACCCGCAATTCGACCACGTGCTGAACATGACCGGACGTCTCGCCTTTCTTCCACAGCGCTTTGCGGGAGCGGCTGAAATACCAGGCTTCGCCGGTTGCGATGGTTTTGCGAAGGGCTTCCTCGTTCATGTGCGCAACCATCAGCACATCGCCCGATTTCGCATCGGTGACAACTGCCGTCATCAGGCCATTGGCGTCGAATTTGGGCGTGAACGCCAGGTTCTCTTCGAGATCATGCGCTGGTGACAAGGACGGCTCCTGCCTGTGCGCGAAGCACAGCTTCAGTCGCTAGGGATACAACAGACCGATAGACCTTACCGCAGCGCACCGCCCAGCATGGTCATGAAACGCACCTGTTCGGCGGGATCATTGCGGAACGCACCGGTAAAGTGCGTCGTAACCGTTAGAGCGCCGGGCTTCTCCACCCCACGCAGCGACATGCACATGTGCTCCGCTTCGATCATGACCGCGACCCCGCGGGGTTTCAGGATTTCGTCAATCGCTGTCGCAACCTGCGATGTCAGATGTTCCTGCGTCTGCAACCGGCGTGCATAAACGTCGACCAGGCGTGCGAGCTTCGACAGCCCCACAACGCGATCGGCCGGCATGTAGGCGACATGGGCCTTGCCGAAGAAAGGCATCATATGGTGCTCGCAGTGCGAATTGAAGCCGATGTCCCGCACCAGGACAAAGTCATCGTAGCCGCCGGTCTCGCTGAAGGTGCGGTCGAGCACCTCAATGGGGCACTCCCGATATCCTTGGTAGATTTCATCATAGGCGCCGATCACGCGCTTGGGCGTTTCCAGCAGGCCTTCGCGACCGGGATCATCCCCGGCATAAGCAATCAGCGTGCGCACGGCGGCTTCAGCCTGCTCGCGCGTGGGGCGCGGTTCAACGGAAGCTGGCGCTGCCCGCACGTGATCGGTCAGGCCTTGCTTCGGCCACGGCTTTACATTGGTATTCTTCGCGTCCATGACGGGTCTCTCCGTTCGACCAGCACGCAAAGGTGCCGGGTGTGTCACCGGGTTGGCCGCGTCAGTTAACCCTCTGGACCCGCTACGGGACCATAGGCCGTCTGGACGCTGCATTCCCACCTGACGAGCTGGATGCTCGCCCGGCGCCACGAACCCTTTTCGCGGCGCCGCATCAGCCCCTATATATTGATTTGCATCGCACAGGCAAATCGGCTCTTTGGAATATCGAAAAAACGCTAATGCTTAACGAGGTTTACAACGAGCGCATCCTGGACCTGGCAGGCAATATCCCTCGCCTGGGCCGATTGTCTGCGCCCGATGCCACCGCCACCGCGCATTCAAAGCTGTGCGGCTCTACGGTCACCGTTGACCTCAAGATGAATGGTGACAAGGTTGCGGATTTTGCCCACGACGTGAAGGCTTGTGCGTTGGGGCAAGCTTCATCGTCGATCATGGCGCGCCATGTCATCGGAGCGAAGCCAGCCGAGCTGCGCGAGTTACGCGAATCAGTTCGCAAAATGCTTAAGGAGAATGGTCCCCCGCCTGCCGGGAAATGGGCCGATATCGCCGTGCTCGAGCCCGTGCGTTACTATAAGGCGCGCCACGCCTCGACCTTGCTGACTTTCGATGCTGTCGTTTCAGCGCTCGACCAGATCGAGGCGAAGTCAGCCCGCAAGCGCACGCAGGCCGCCGAATAATCTATTTTGCCGCCGCGAGCCCGCCGGCTCTCGTTCTGGGCAAATCCGCGCGGTCATTGCGGGCCTTGCTGCAACCTGCAATCAACCGCGGAACGTTCTGCGAAGCACCCGTATTGCCGATGCGAATTCCCGTGACAAGGTTCGACGTTTCCGTCTTGACCAGCATCGAGCGGCTGCCGGCGGCGGCAAACGCATTGATGAGTGCGCTTGGGACGCGGCCCGCCGCGTAGGTTATCAACTCGTCCGGACCAGTCCGCCGTTCGGAAGAAACGACCTTGAGCCCCGCAGAATTACTACCGACGCGCAGGCTGATGCTAGCCAGTGCGTCAGGCAAGGGCTTTTGCTCTGCGGAACGGCGTCGCTCTATGTAGGTCACGTCATACCCATCACCGCCGGCGACACACGCGACGACCAGATCGAAACTGCCGATCTCTTCGCCTTCAACAGTAAGTGGATGCCGGCGCGCGAGTGAGGCGACGCCCGAGCGATCGACAAGAGCCCATCTTTGCTCGCTGATTGCGGTCGGGCGCAAACCATTGGTCACCCGCGGAGATGGCTGCGCCGCCGGCGTCGGCGACGACGCTGTAACGGGTGCGGCCACTGGGAGTTCAGAATCTTCGGTAGTCAGGCGCGTACGCTTCAATTCAGCACGCGTCAATGCGTGCATCGGCTCCCATGGCGGAATGCGCAGCGCCAGATCGAGCAGATCAGCGGTCGCTCCCATTTCGGCGGTATATTGCGCAAGTCGACCGATATCACGCTGAATGAGCACAAGGTCTTCAGCTGAGTAGTTTGCTGCTGTGGGATCCTCGCGGCGATCGCCGAGCCAAATCTGGTGAACCATCACCCGCGCATCCGACGGAACCAGGCGCCGCACGCCTCCAAGCAAAACGAAGGCGCACATCGACTCACAATCAGCGTTCGGCGAAAGCAGCGCGCGTGCGCCGTCCTGCTGCCCCTCCGCCGGCAGATCGACCAGCCGTCCCACGGTCGTCGTCAGCTTGAGCTTTCGGATTTCGCGGCCCAAGGCGATTGCGCCCAGCACTGAGCCGCCGTCGGAATCGATTGCAAGGGTGGCGTCTGAAAAGTCGCGTCCCTGCGCGAACAGAAGGAAATGGCGTGCGGTATCCGCCGTAATCGCGCCTGACGCCGAGATAAGGGTTTTGCAGTTCGGAGCGCATGCATCCGCGGGGCCCTGCATTCGCAATTCGAAATGCATAGGCAGCGTGCGGTCTGCCGCCGCTGGCAACGATGACGGGAACAGCAGCAAGGGCGTCGCCAAAGCGAACGCAATCGTCAGCAGTCGAGTCATTCTTCCCCTGTCTCGCCGCCGTAGCCCTTCTTCTTGCGTGGCTTACATCCACGTTCTGGCTGGGCTTGGGCAGCGCTGGTAACCCCCGGCGTAGGTAATTCTTAGTGCAGGTGCGAGATTCGGGTCTAGTGTAAAAAAGTCGCTATCCAAACAGTCTTTTGTTCCATTGCGATGGAACTTGTCGGAGCCGCTCCATCCTGATCCTCCACTGGAAGTTGAGTTTGACGGCAGCGAAGACATGACCCCACTTGCACGCCTAGCCCGCTTGCCCCGCCTTGCTGGGCGGTGGCTGGTCGCGGTTTACCGCGTAATGCTCTCTCCCCTTCTCGGGCCTCGTTGCAGACACCTTCCCACCTGTTCCGAGTATGCGGACGAGGCAATTGACCGCTTCGGACTATGGGCGGGTGGTTGGATGGCGTTGGCCCGCGTTCTGCGGTGCCACCCCTGGGGAACGTCCGGACTGGATGTCGTGCCGACGGCGCTGCCCGAACGGTCGCGCTGGTTCCTGCCATGGCGGTACGGACGCTGGCGCGCCGCGAATGACAGCTTGCAAGCCTAGTTGCGTCGTCCGATTCCCCTGCTATATCGAGTTCCACGCTTACCTGCATTCGTAGGCAGCGAGTGAGCATGGAGATGCTGATGGTCGCGCTGACCTTCCCCGACGGCGCACGCCGCGAATACCCCTCAGGCACAACTGGTCTCGACGTCGCAAAGGGCATCTCGCCCTCCCTGGCGAAGCGCACCGTAGCGATGGTGCTTGACGGCGTCCCCGCCGATTTAAGCGACCCGATCGATCGCGACGCCAAGATCGAATTCATTTCGCGCGAGGATCCACGCGCGCTTGAACTCATCAGGCACGACGCGGCACATGTCCTGGCGGAGGCTGTCCAAACGCTCTGGCCGGGCACGCAGGTCACTATCGGGCCGGTAATCGAGAACGGATTCTACTACGATTTTGCCCGCAACCAGCCGTTCACGCTGGAAGACCTGCCCGTCATCGAGAAAAAGATGCGCGAGATCATCGCGCGCGACAAACCATTCACAAAAGAGATCTGGTCGCGAGAGAAGGCCAAGAAAACCTTCCGTGACATGGGCGAAGCATTCAAGGTCGAACTGATCGATGCCATTCCTCCCGACCAGCAGATCAGGATCTACAAGCAGGGCGACTGGTTTGATCTTTGCCGCGGCCCTCACATGACTTCGGTGGGCAAGGTTGGCGATGCCCTCAAGCTCATGAAGGTGGCGGGCGCCTATTGGCGTGGCGACGCCAAGAACCCAATGCTTACCCGCATTTACGGGACCGCATTCGCCAAACAAGAAGAACTCGACGCTTACCTGAGGCAGATCGAGGAGGCAGAGAAGCGCGACCATCGGCGTGTCGGGCGCGAAATGGACCTGTTTCACTTCCAGGAAGAGGCGCCCGGTTCGGTGTTCTGGCACGCGAAAGGGTGGACACTTTTCCAGACACTCGAAAATTACATCCGTCGCACCCAGACCGCGGCCGGCTATGTCGAGGTCAACTCACCACAACTGATGGACAAGACGCTGTGGGAGACAACCGGGCATATACCGACCTATTCGGACATGATTTTTCTGACGCAGAAGCGCGAGGAAGACGAGCGCGTCTATGCCGTCAAGCCGATGAACTGCCCGGGTCATGTGCAGATATTCAAGAACGGGCTGCGCAGCTATCGCGAGCTGCCCGTTAAAATCGCCGAATTCGGCAAGGTGCACCGCTTTGAACCCTCGGGTGCACTGCACGGGCTCATGAGAGTTCGCGCCTTCACGCAAGACGACGCGCACGTGTTCGTCGGCGAGGCCCAGATCGCTGAAGAATCACTCAAAATGAACGATCTAATTCTCTCAGTTTATGAGGATTTTGGCTTCTCGGACGTGAGCATCAAATTCTCCGACCGGCCGGACAACCGCATCGGCGAGGATGCCGTGTGGGACAAAGCCGAGGCTGCTTTGATGGCTGCGCTTAAAGCATCTGGTCGGCCGTGGACCCTGAACAAGGGAGAAGGCGCGTTCTACGGACCGAAACTCGAATACGTGTTGCGCGATGCGATCGGCCGCGACTGGCAGTGCGGCACCGTGCAGGTCGATCTCAATTTGCCGGCCCGGCTTGGCGCTTTTTACATTGACGAGCATTCAAACAAGGTCACGCCGGTGATGCTCCACCGAGCGATGTTCGGCTCGCTCGAGCGCTTTACCGGCATTCTCATTGAACACTATGCCGGCCATCTGCCGCTTTGGCTATCTCCGGTGCAGGCCGTCGTAGCTACCATCACCTCAAACGCGGATGCTTTCGCCCGTGAGGCACTCGAGGCGGCCCGAAAAATGGGCCTGCGCGTTGAGGCCGACCTGCGCAATGAGAAGATCAACTACAAGGTGCGCGAGCACTCTCTGGCCAAGGTTCCTGTTCTGCTCGTGGTTGGGAAGAAGGAAGCGGCTGAACGGACCGTATCGATCCGGCGCCTTGGCAGGGAAGATCAGCAGGTGGTCCCCCTCAACGCCGCACTCAAGGCGCTCAGCGAAGAAGCAGTCCCACCAGATGTTCGTCGCGCAAGGGCGGCTGCGTAGCGGTAGCACCGTTCCAATTATTGAAGCCTACGCGTCGCGCCGGAGGCGTCAGCGGCCGCCCGCCACGCGCACCAGCGTGCGCGCGTCAGTTGGGGCGGCGGGCTGGGTCAGCGCCCGCAAAAAACGCTCGGCCCAATGGCCGAGATCGTTGCGCACAAGCACCTTGAAAGTGTCCGCGTGACGCTCGCGCCGCTCCTCAACGGGCATCGACAGGCCGCGGTTAATGGAATTGCCCACGCCCTCCGGGTCGTATGGATTGACCAGCAAGGCGGCCGCGCACTCGTGTGCAGCCCCGGCAAACCGGGAGAGGATCAGGACGCCGGGGTCATCCGGGTTTTGCGCAGCGACATACTCCTTCGCGACGAGATTCATGCCGTCGCGCAGCGGCGTCACGAGACCGGCCCGGGCGGCTCGATATAGCCCCGCGAGCGCCGTGCGGCTGTGCGCTTTATTGATATAGCGAACAGGCGTCCACGAGGCTTCGCCGTAGGCGCCGTTGATGCGCCCCACGGCCTCGCCCACCGCGCGCCCCATGTCGGCGTATTCGGGAATGCCGGTGCGGCTGCGCGGCGTAATCTGAAGGTAAGTGACCTTGCCGCGCCAGTCGGGGAAATTGGCAAGGAAGCGTTCGAACGCGCTCATGCGTTCGGGAATGCCCTTGCTGTAGTCGAGACGGTCTACCCCGATGATCATGGCCCGTCCGGACAAGCTGTCCAGCACCTCGCGCACGAAGTGGGTCTCAACAGCACGTCGCGCCAGGCGGGCGAAGGCTTCGGCTTCCACTCCGACGGGGAAAGTCCCGACATGCACGACGCGATTGCCGAAATGAAAACTGTTGCCACCTCCCCACGGCAGGCCGCATTCGTTGGCGATGTAGCGGGAGAAATTGGCGGCATCGACCTCAGTCTGAAATCCGACAAGATCGTAATGGCAGAGCGCCGGAATTAGCTGATCGTGATTGGGCAGGGCCGCAAGAATTTCCGGCGGCGGAAACGGAACGTGGATGAAAAACCCAATCTTATTGTCATGGCCGCGATCCCGCAGCGCCTTCGCCAATGGAATTAGGTGATAGTCGTGCACCCATAACACGTCATCAGGACGCAACAGCGTCTCAAGATGCTTGGCAAAATATTCGTTGACGCGGAAATAGCCGCCGAGGTCACGCCGAGTGAATTCGGCGAGATCGAGCCGGTAGTGCAGGATGGGCCACAGCACGCGGTTGGCGAAACCGTTATAGAATTCCTGGTAGTCATCTTTGCTCAGGTCCACCGTTGCGTAGGAAATGTTGTCTTGCACAACAGACTTTATGGTCCGCGGCATGTCCTCGGCTACGCGACCGCTCCAGCCAAACCACAGGCCACCGTGGCGCTTGAGCGCAGGCCTGATTGCAACTTCGAGCCCACCGGCTCGCGCGCCGCGGTCAGGAATGCCAACTCTGTTCGACACTATGACGAGCCGCGCCAATACCGGTCTCCCCAGCTTCGCGACAGCTTGATTGCCGTCAACGTCAGTCCTGACATTGAGTAGGTTTGCGGAAAATTCCCCCAGAGTTCTCCAGTCACCGGGTGAACATCCTCGGGCAGAAGGCCATAACGATTTCGAATTCGAAGCGCATCGACGAACATGTCGAGAGCCTCCTCGCGCCGTCCAATCTCCCACATTGCATCGATTAGCCAGAACCGGCAAATCAAGAAGGCCGACTCTGGCAGGCCGAAATCGTCAGCAGCGACATACCTCATAACGTGGGAGCCGCGGCGAAGTTCATGGGCGATCGCATCGACGGTCGTCACATAGCGGGGATCATCCGGCGCGACCAACCCGAGTTCAGCCAACAATAGCGCACTGGCATCGAGGTCGTCGCTGTCAAAAGCTGCAGAAAACGACTTGCGCATGGGATTCCAGGCGCGCTTGAGCACTTCCTCGCCGATCCGGGCGGCAATACCGCCCCAGTAGCTCGCACGTTCGGGTAACTTGAGGTGGTTCGCGATCGCCTCCAGCCGCTGGCATCCCGCCCAGCACATTGCCGCAGAATGGGTATGGACGCGTTTACGCCCCCGATATTCCCATATGCCGGAGTCCGGCTCGAAGGCGAGCCTTGCAGCCTGTTCGCCGAGCGGCTCGATCGTGTGAAACAATGCCGTATCGCCGGGGTGAGGCAGCCTCCGGTCGAAGAACATCGGCGTCGCCGCAAGGATGATGCTACCATAAACGTCGTTCTGGTTCTGCTTGCCGGCTGCGTTTCCGATCCTTACCGGACCGTCGCTGCGGTATCCGGCAAGAGCCGGTGCAGTTCTCTCCGCGAGCAGATCCGTATGCACGACGCCATAGAGCGGGCGCACCGGTTCGCTGCGCCCACCCGCAACGCTTAGGATATACGAGATGAAATCCTCCATGGTGCGCGTTGCGCCGATGCGATTGAGCGCTCGCACGACGAAAAATGCGTCGCGCATCCAGCAGAACCGATAATCCCAGTTGCGTCCAGAGTGCGGCATTTCTGGAATCGACGTTGTCAAAGCCGCGACGATCGCGCCCGTTTCTTCATAGCTGCTCAACTTGAGGGTAATGCCCGCGCGAATGATTTCGTCCTGCCAGTCGACCGAAAAGGCGAGCCGCCTCACCCACTCGATCCAATAGTCGCGGGTGCGTTCGCAAAAATCGCGACACGTGCCTTCCAGCGGTCCGTCGAATGGCTCATCGGTGCCGAACACCATGTGCACGAGGCGAGTGAGCACAAATGATGCCTCGTTTTCCACGTAAGAAAGGGGCGCATCGGTGGTGAGTCTCACCGATACTTCGTCGCGCCAATAGCGAATATGATTGCTGCCTGAAGAGCGCGATGCGACAGGTTCGCCGTAACGATGCGTGGCGCGAAAACGAATTGTAATGCGCGGCATGCCTTTTATCGGCTCAACAATCCGAATGAGCTGCGGCGGACGAAATGTTCGGCCATAGGCCTGGAAGCGCGGCGCGAAGTCAGTGACGCGGACGGCATTGCCCTTGTCGTCGATGAGTTCGGTAACGACGATTGCTGTGTTTCTCACGTATTCCGACCGCGTTTCGACCTGGCCCTCGAGCACGACGTCGGTGAACCCCTTCTCCTCGCTGCCGGCGACCAGCCGGCAAAACACCGGATCGCCGTCGTAACGAGGCAGGCACCACCACACGATTCGAGAGGAAGGATCGACCAGCGCCGCGGTGCGCCCATTGCCGATGACGGCAAGATCCAGCCCGTAATCTGTCATGCGGCAGCCTGTCCATTTGCAGCCAGCATACCGAGGGCATCACGCACTTGCGCCGGATTTGTGAAAATGCCGGCAAGGCCCGGAAAGTAGCGATGGACGCTGAAGCCCTTGCCGCCGATTTCGGGCAGGACTCGGAATACCGATTCATCAGTGATGTCGTCGCCGACGAATACGGGTATCCGGCCCGCGAAGGGCGCAGGGGCCATAAGCTTGCGGATGGCCTCTCCTTTATCGATGCCCGGGCGCTTTACTTCAAATACGGCCTTGCCAAGAAGCAGGTCGGTTGGCTCACCCGGAAACGCCGCGCGACACCCGGCGACATGCCGGCGAAGGCGCTCTGCGAGCTGCGGGGCTTTTCGATAGTGCAGAGCGATTGAATAGCCTTTGTCTTCGACCACAACGCCCGGGCCAAGCGCCGCACCTTCGGCGAGACAACGGCGCAAGTCCTGCGGAAACGGTTTTGCCCAAAAGAAGAGCTCGTTATCTGACAAGCGCATCTCGGCCCCATGGCCGCCGATTGCGGGCAATCGCAAAGGCGCGAAAAGTCGATCGAGATCGGTGATGGGACGTCCGCTCACCAGAGCGAGTGCACCCCTCGTCAGCGCGAACAAACGCTTGAGCGTTTCAGGCAGGCCTGCAGCAATCTGCACCTCGACGGGTGACGGACCGATATCGACGATAGTGCCGTCGACATCGAGTAAAAGCGCAATTTTTCGCAAATCCAAATTGGTAAAAAGATCCATACTCGCGTCGTCTGCAATCGTCCGCACTACTATAAGTCCGAGCAGTGGAAGAAAGTTCAGCAAAAACGTTCGCGGTCAGCGCGCCAGAACCTCGACATCGCCGTCAACGCCGGTAACGACCTTGAAGTCGCGCTCGTAAACTTTGCCTTCGTTGCGCGCAATTGCGCGATATTCACCCTCGGCAAGAATTACGCGCGGAAACGCACCGATTGATTCCTTAATCACGTCGCCGCCGGGCGTAAGGACCGACCAGGCGGTATTGGCAAGCGCCTCGCTGCCCCGATCGGTCACCAGTTTGAGCGTGATGACGGCAGCGCGATGGGTAACTGTGATGTCAGTCAACTTCCCGGGCTGAACGCGAATGTCGGAGCGCACGACCGAATTGGCGTCACCGTAATTCGACATAATATAATAGGTGCCTTCCGGAACCACGACGACATCGCTGCTCGCTACGTGCTCGGCGATAGGACGGCGATCGCCAGGTTCGAACTGGCTGCCTTTGTACACGTCGAAGGAGATTTGACCGGGAGGAATGCGCACGTCGCCGACCTTGCCTTCTATGCGCAGTCCGCCCGCAGGCAGCTCAAATTCCTCGTTTACATTGGCGCCGCGCAGTTCGACCGGTTTGACCGCGGTGGCAAGTCCGAATCCGACGTGCACGATGTAGGCGCCGGCAGGAAGCACAAGTGTAGGCGTGGGAGACTTGTCTTCCTTGACCAGCTTGAAATTTCCATTCGTATCGGCCTTCGCGCCATAGACGCGCCAGGTCAGGCCCCCCCCAATCGGCAGCGCGTCCTTGCCAAAGCGCGCGCTAAGCGCGAGTGCAAATTGGCCGGCGGGCACAACGGGAATTGAACCTGTCGTGCTAGCTGAACTGGATCCCTGGGATGGACCTTGCGCGGGCGGCCCGGACGGTATCGGCAAATTGCTTGGCCCGAAGATGTCGCTGCGCGTCGCGGGGACCGGTGAGATCAAACCGGTGGACGGTGTCGCCGAGAAAAGCGAATTCTGCGCCAAGGTCTGTGTCGGGCTTTGCGCCCTGGCCCCAAGCGGCACAACTGCAAAAGCGGCAATCAAAACAGCCGGCCCTAGACGGGCAAACCGGGCGGCGATTGCAGGCGCTCCATTCATGCGTGCTTGTTTTCGTCCGAAATCGCGGCGATTTCAAGCCGCGTTCGCATGGTGTTTGTGGCCTGATTAACGCTGTGGTAGGCGCAACCCGGATTGTTCAGAGATGACCTATGCCTGACGCTTTGGAGTTGTTGAAGACGCGCCGTTCGGTAAAGCCCATCGAACTTGTTGGGCCCGGCCCGACCGCGGCTGAAATCGAGACTCTGCTACGGATCGCTTCGCGAGTGCCCGATCATGGCAAGCTCGCGCCTTGGCGATTCATCCTGTTTGAAGGCAACGGCCGCGCGGCTGCCGGCGAAGCTATCGCTTCAATCTTTGTTGCAGATCATCCCGACGCTACCGCGGACCAGCTGGAGTTCGAACGCAACCGGCTCGCCCGCGCGCCGCTTGTGATTGCCGTTGTCAGTCGTGCCGGCCCGCATGTGAAAATTCCCGAATGGGAGCAGCAACTATCCGCGGGAGCCTCTGCCATGAGCCTCGTTTTCGCCGCGCACGCGATGGGCTATGCCGCAAGCTGGATCACCGAATGGTACGCCTACGACCGACGCGTGCTCGATGCGCTTGGGCTTTCCCCGCATGAGCGGATCGCGGGTTTTGTGCACATCGGGCGCCCTGCCCGCCCTCCGCAGGACCGCGATCGGCCGAACCTCGAATCCATCGTCACGCGATTTGGCAGCTGAGGAACCCTGATCCAGCCTGGCTTTTAACCTTTATGTAACGAGGCGGGCGCACGTTCGTTGTCACGTTTCGGTCACAACACTCCGTCAGCAATCTTGTATTGCTGGTTTCACATGCCGTTGCCGGGGTCATTGTCTTCCCGGCAGAGAGGGCGCTTAGGAGATTACGTTCTTGGTCTTCGAGGGCTTGTTCGCGCGAACGCGAAATGGCGACCGTGCAGCGGAAGCGACGACGCAACCGCAACCGGCAGCCGTACGCCCGACCATCGGTTTGGCGCTCGGTGGCGGCGCCGCGCGTGGATTTGCCCATATCGGGGTCATGCGCAAGCTCCTCGAGCACAGCATCGTCCCCGATGTAATTGTCGGCACCTCGATCGGCGCGGTAGTCGGCGGATGCTACGCGGCGAAGGAAATGGATAACCTGGAAACCTGGGCGCGCACTCTCACCGTCCGCGGCGTGCTCAGCTATCTCGACCTCAGCCTCTCGGGATCCGGACTGATTGGAGGCGGCCATCTTGCGACCCGCCTTGAATCCGCGCTGAAGGACACGCGCATTGACGATCTGCCGATCCGTTTCGCCGCGATTGCTACGGAGTTCAACACCGGTCACGAAATATGGCTCACGCGTGGGCGCTTGAGCGAGGCTCTACGTGCATCCTATTCGCTGCCCGGAATTTTTCCGCCAGTCCTAATTGGCGGGCGCTGGCTTGTGGATGGCGCGCTGGTCAATCCCGTGCCGGTTTCGGCGGCCCGAGCCCTGGGTGCCCGCATGGTGATTGCCGTGAACCTCAACGCCGATTTGTTCGGGCGCGGTACGATCATCGCGAGCCACGGGTCGGACGACAGCGAGACTGTCAACGTGCCGACGAAATCTAACGGACTGCGTGGCATGTTCGCCGGCGATCGTTCATTACGCCGGCAATTTCTCGGCCGACGCGGACGTCCCGGACTGCCCACCGTCATGGTTGAAGCTTTCAACGTGATGCAGGATCGCATCACGCGCGCGCGGTTGGCCGGCGATCCGCCGGATGTGCTCATAAGCCCGCGCCTTGGCGGGGTCGGGTGGTTCGAATTCCACCGCGCGGCCGAAGCGATCCAGATCGGAACAGAAGCTGCCGAAAAAGCCATCGATGCGGTCAGCGAGGCCGTGACCGCGCTGTCGCAGCCGGCCAATGGATCGCAATAGGTCGGCTGTTACGCGGTGCGGATATAATCGCGCATCGCCTCGGATTCGCCCTCGATCTCTTCGACGCGCTGCTTCACGACGTCCCCGATCGAGATAAGTCCAACCAGTCGTCCGTTCGCGATCACCGGCATGTGACGAAATTTTCCGGCGGTCATGCGTTCCATGATGCTAGCAACCGTGTCGTCCTCGCCGCACGTGGCAACCTCACGCGTCATCACCTGGCCGACTGGCAGCGCAAGCGCATCTGCGCCATGCTCCGACAGTGCCCGCACGATATCGCGCTCGGACAAAATGCCGGCGAGACGTTCTCCCGCACCGCGGATAACGACTGCACCGATACGATGCTCGGATAGTAATTTTGCCGCCGTCGCGAGATCGGCCATCGGCTCGATGCTGATGATGTCGCCGCCCAATTTCTTGGCGGCCAGGATCGCCTTGACGTTCATGGCAGCCTCCCTGGCGCATGACTATTGTTCATGCAAGTTCACGCGCAAAAAATACACCGGCTCACAATGCTGGTCGCAGCCGGATTTGGTGAACCTTCATGCCGGGCCGGCGGTTCCGTCAAGAAGTAAATGCGGAACGTGCCTTGCCGAGCAAAGCTGTTAATGACGCGTTGCAGCAGAGTCCTCGGATGGCGGAAGTTGCGGCGATGGATCGAACCAGGAAAATAGTAATAATCCCGCGAGAAACCCGCCGATATGCGCCTGCCAGGCGACCGGGTGCTCCTCGCCGATAATCGGAAACGACCCGAGCCCGAACAGGATATTGATACCGAACCATACCGCGAGGAAAAGCATCACGCGCATATCCGACAGGACGCCGCGCAGCGGAATGGCCGGGACGCGATAGGTGGCCTCATCTGTCCGTCCCAGCAGCGTCAGCGGGCCGCCACGTTGAAATGCAAACCGCATGGCTGCCGCCATGGTGCCCGAGACAACTGCCGACGCGCCTATCATCGGAAATCGTTCGCCTGCATGCGTCGCCAGATGCATTGCGGCTCCCGCGGCAGCCGTCACGACAAAAAAGGCAAGAAAGCGTGCCGCGCCAAAACGGCGCGCGACCGCGCTGCCGAAGGGCAGAAGCCATATCGCATTGACGGCAAGATGGGTCCAGTCGGCATGGATGAGCGCGTAGGTGACGAAGGTCCATATATCGGCGCCGCCGCCCGGCAGCACGCTTGCAAGCACATTCGACGTGTCGTAACGCGCTGGAATAAACGCGAAGGTCAACAAAAATTCCTGCTTCTGTTCCTCGCTCAGCAGCAGCGTGTATCCATGCACAAGCACGAGCACAGCCAGCACCGCAACGAGTACTGAAGGGATGTTGAAAAGCGGTTCGCGCTTCACGAGTCGATCCGGAGGGGCACGACTGAGTTACGCCGCTTTGCTGCTCCGCCGCAAGACGATTATTTGCAGAAAATAAAAAGGGAGGGCATTTCGCCCTCCCTTGAGCCGAGTTACGGGGTATCTCGCCGTAGTTAACGGCCAGTCACATCCCCTCGCCTCCCCGAGGCTCTCAGCTTTTAGAACCCGCCGTCACGAATTGCGGCGGGCCTGACACATGGATGACGCAAACCATAGCCGGCCGGCGTGCGATCCATCCGTGATGTATTGCCCGATGCATTGAAGCTGTCAGCGGATTTCACTGACGAGATAAAGTTTCGTCTCGCGGGCACCCGTGTGTGTGCATTGTTTCCGCGCGAGCTTAAAGGCGAGTCATTCAGAGTCTTTGGGCGAATGCGAGCCGAGATCAGGTCGATGCGATCCTGACCTCTGTGAGTGAAGAAAATGAGGCCTTCGTGGCCGGCGTTCTTGGCCGCACCGAAAGCGGGGCGAAAGCCAGCCGGGTGAATTGCGTACGTGGATCATCTAGGCAGGCTCGAAGGCAAAATTGCGCGCGTGACCTAAATGGTTTTGCAATGATCATTTCAGCCACGCTGCGCAAGCGAGACAAGCTTGCATCACAGCTGACCTGGCTCGCCAACCGGCAGATCCTCAACTTGCCTCAAGATCGCCGCCATGACGGCTTTACCCCGCGAAAGACGGTGGCGCGGCTGGTCTTGCCAAATGGCACGAATGTCGCGTGCCGAGTGATCGATCTTTCACAGTCCGGTGCCGCCATCGGTGTAACCGCCCTGGCGTCGGCGTCGTCGTTACCGTCGGCAAGACGCAAGGCCGCGTTATCCGCCATATCGAAGATGGCTTCGCCATTGAATTCATGCGTCTCCAGCACCCCGACTTCGTCGAAGACAACGTGACCAGCGAATAGCGTCACTTTTCGGTAAATCCTGCGCAGGGTCGTCAAAGTTCAGGTCTGACGGCCAGCTACAGATCCTTGCCAAGCACCCCACTTCCCCGACGGGCCGACGGCCAACGTCGCGTGCAAGTTCGCGCCGGGCCGCGCATAATGCGCCGACCAAGTTCTTAATGCGCGTAATTTGATTCAAATTGCATTGCTTATGTTTTTAATCGAATTCGAATCCAAGTTTCACAGTATTCGTGCCTATCTTTACTTGAGTTGTATTAAAAATGACGCCTCGAACTTAGTGCCAATACAAAGGCTTTGTGGGAAATGTGGCCCCAAACAGGGGAAGGGGCCGCAATGGCCGGGCGTCTGGAACAGGCAGTTCGAACCGGCAGCGCGCTGGCTCTCACCAGCGTCGCTTTGGCGATATCCACGGTCGCTGCGGCCGCCGGTGAAT
>Ga0114129_10003862_pt1 | contig 21126 bp, 17 predicted proteins | sample RhiMetdeltSRZDD1_FD_80071 | JGI IMG/M metagenome (GOLD analysis project Ga0114129, IMG submission 80071) | Populus rhizosphere microbial communities from Tennessee, USA - Rhizosphere MetaG P. deltoides SRZDD1 (version 2) (version 2) | ecosystem: Host-associated > Plants > Roots > Rhizosphere >... | reverse complement strand
TAGATCGATCGGTACAGTGCGGCGATGTCTCCGTACACGGTACCAAGCGGCAGTTCGACGACGGCTCCTTCCCGAAGCGATTCGAGCGCCGGGAATCGCGGTGGCAGGTTGGCGAGCGGCAGGGTTGTCAACCACCCGTCGCCAATCGCAGCCGCGACCGCCACGAGCGCCAATGTCGACGCGAACCGGCCAGGCACACGTTGACGAATACGGTCAAGTCCGATCGCCGCTGCCACCGACACACACAGTTCGGCAAGCGTCACAACGCGCGCCGGCGCGCGGACGTTCGAGTAACCGGGAAGCTCCATCAGCCATGCATACGGCGGCTTGTACCAGAAATGCTTTCCGAGAACGGTTGGCTCGGGCCCGAAGCTGAACACGTACATCACGATCGCTGCGCCGACGTAGAACGCAAACACCGACCGTTCGGTCCACGCGCGCGCGAAGGAGGCGCTGGCGCCGATGGCCAGGATCAGACACCACACCAAGACGGTAACTGGCTTGGCGTTTGCCGTGACGCTGACAAGCGTGTGTCCGCCGACACCCAACCGCCACGGCCCGAGGAGCCACGCGACCAGCGCTGCGGCGACCGCGAGAGATGCGATGGACGCACACGCGGCCAACGCGAGCGACCGGCGGCTCGATGGCACGGCTCGCCGCGCCGATATGAACGCTGCGGACAGGATGACGACGACGATCGTGATGCCGGGAAACAGCTGCAGCTCCGCGTTGAGCTCGCTGGGAAGCAGCGCCGCCGCGGGCACGAGTGGCGACGGTGCGGCCAGCGCCGTCACATCGGCACTGAACATGCGGACTTCTTCAATCCGTCGTTCCAGCGCGAATCTCTCGGTCAGGTGGCTGTACGGCAGGATAACGGGCAGAAGCAGAATCGTGCCGATCGCCCAGGTCGCCGCCGCCGCTGCGAGACGACGCGGACTCGCAGACATGAACCATGCCAGCCACAGCGCGATGAGGACAGGGAAGAACAAAAGAAAGTAGCCGTTCGAGAGCGCCTGCCCCACCCACATCGCGGCAAACAGCACCAGCCACTGTCGGCGGCCGTCGCGGGCGTAGCGGTGAAGCGCCATGAGTGCGACCGGCATCCAGAACGACCACAGGACATGCAGATGTGAGAGCTGCGAGGTGCGATAGGAGTTGAAGGCAAAGACAATCCCGGCAAGCGCGGCGACGTCGTGCCGACCGATTACGGTGTGGGCGAGCGCGTGCGCAGCGATCGCGCACAGAGGAAACGACAGGAGAAAGACGACGTTGTAAGCTGCGATCGGATCGACGCCGAGCCCCTGCAACGGGCTGGCGACGAGGCTCATGCCGAGCATGTGCTCGGAGAGCGTCAGCGCACCGGTCATCGGCCAGAACATCGGCGCATTCCACCACTGGGCGGTCAGTGGTACGTGATGGGCGTTCCAGGCGAGAATCCACGTCGTCAGAAGCGGATCGCCGGCATCGTGTGGGACGACCGATGCCAGACGACCCGCCAGCGGCCAGGTGTAGATCAGCGTCAGGGACACGTAGCCCGTCAGAGCCAACAGCCAGGGCTTCAGGTGGCCGCCGCGATCGTTCATGTAGTCCCGCGCGAACGAACGGGAATCACGAACTTCTCGGCGGTGTGGGTCAGCGAAAAGCTGACGACTTTGACGTCGACGAAGCCGGCGGCCTTGCCGGCTCGCATCACGGCCATTTCGGAAATCTCAGGGCGCCCTTTGGGACGGATCACCCACAACGCGCCGGCCGGCCGGAGCCGGGTTTTCAGCCGTTCCATCCGGGTCAGGTCGGTTTCCTTCGTCGCGCCAAGGAAGATCGCGTCGCTTTCGTTCACGACGCGGCCAATCGACAAGGACGCGACCGCACCTTCGAGCTCCTTCAGGAACGCGTCATCGTGGACGCCAATCGCCGAGACGCGCCAGTCAGGCTTCACGCCGAGCTTGGCGAGACGGGACGGCGGATGAAGAATCTTGTCCTGCCACTTCGACGCAGCCGGGCCGAGATCGAAGGCCGCCGTTCCGTCGGGACACGTCACACTCAGCGTCCCGCCGCGCGCGACGATCTTCGACATCTGCTTGAACGGGATCGACAGCTTCAGCTCGCCCCCTCGAAACTGCAGCACCTCGGTCTCGAGGCGTGCCTTTCCGGCGGCGGTCTTACCCTTGAATCGTGCCGTACACGTCGCTTCAGCACCCATCGTCAGTCCCAGTTCTCAGTTCTTCTTTCGCGTCACGGCAAGAAGATCACGACGCTTCTCCTCAGGAAACCTTTCGATCGCATACCGCAGCGTCGTCCGTGGAATAGACGGCCCGTTCGCGCGGAGATAGCGCTCGAGACGCGCGGGATCGGTTTTTCCAGCTTCTCGGAGCGTCCAGCCGACCGCTTTCTGAATCAGGTCCTCGCCATCCGCGTGCAGGCGTTTCGCAATCTCGTACACCAGGTCGAGCGACTCGCCTCGTCTGGCGCGTGGGATCAGACCGACAATCGAGGCGCGGCGCACCCACATGTTGCGATCGCGCGACCACGCGCGAAGCCGCGCGCCGAGCTCGGGAAACGAAACGATGAGTGGGCCGATGAGCGCGCCGCACATCGCGTCCGTGGTGGCCCAGTTGGCCGAGTGGTTCTCCGCGAGCCATCGCTTCCAGATCTGCAGGAGACGCGGCCGGAAGTCGCGTCGATAGCGCGCCACGACCTCGATGCCGACCGATTTGACTTCGAGATGGCGATCCTCGATCAACACATCGGCAAACGCGAGCGCGTCGTCCACGGTCCAGACGCCGCGATGTTCGGCGTGAATCTGCCTTGCCAGCGCGCGCATTCTGGCAGTGCCGACGTTGTAGAAGCCGAGGTCGCCGGCGCCGCGGAAATAGCGGCTCGCATCGAAGCCGCCAGGCGGCTGCGACATCCGTTTCAGCTCTCGCCGCGCACGCGTCACAGCTCGCGCGATATTGGCCTTCATGCCAGCTTCCGCAGGATGAAGCATTTCAGGTAATACGTCTCCGGGACGCCGAGCAGGACCGGATGATCGCGACCCTGCATCCGCTTCTCGACGACGGTGACGTGTACCTGCGCGTCGACGGCGGCCTCATAGACGATTTCCGCGAGCGCCGCCTCGTTGACGTGATACGAACAGCTGCACGTGATGAGCGTCCCTCCCGGCTTCAGCAGCTTGAGGGCGCGCAGGTTGATTTCCTTGTAACCGGCGCGAGCGTTCGGCACCGCGGCCTTGTTCTTGGCAAAGGCGGGCGGGTCCAGGACGATGATGTCGAAGCGCTCACCGAGGCGATCCAGACCGCGCAGCTCGTCGAATGCGTTGCCGACCCGCGCATCCACGCCAACGCCGTTGCGCGCGGCGTTCTGGCGGATGCGCGCGACCGCGTCCTCCGACACGTCGATGGCGATCGTTTCCTCGCACGAACGTCCGAGCACCAGGGCAAAGCCGCCGTTGTAGCTGAAGCAGTCGAGCAGCCGGCCCCGCGCGTACGCAGCGGCCGCCGCACGGTTCTCCCGCTGGTCGAGGAACAGGCCGGTCTTCTGTCCGCGGCGGAGATCGACGTCGTATTCGACGCCGGTCTCAATCACCGTGACGGACTCGGGCACGTCGCCGGCGACGACCTCGACCCGCTGCTCCAGCCCTTCCAGCACGCGTGCACGCGGGTCGTTGCGCGCCAGAATCCCACGCGGCTGCAGCCGATCGACGAGCATCGACGTGAGCACCGGCAGCAGCCGATCCATGCCTTGCGAGAGCGTCTGCACCACGAGGTACTCGCCATAGCGATCGACGATGAGCGACGGGAGCAGATCGGCCTCGCCGTGCACGAGGCGGAACGCACTCGCATCGATCGCGAGCGATGTGCGAAAGGCGATCGCCGCTTCGAGCCGGCGCCTGATCAGCGTCTCGTCGCCCGGCTCGTCGCCGTACGACAGCAGCCGCAACGCGATCTGCGAGCGGTCGCTGTAGAGCGCGGTGCCGAGCGTACGGCCCCGTGGACTGCGGATCTGCACGAGGTCGCCCGCCTCGGCCCTGACGGTCGCGACGTCCGCGCGATAGATCCACGGGTGCCCGCTCTGCAGCCGCTCTTCGCCACGCGACGAAATCACGACGGTTGGGGTCATAAAGAACGGGACGTTCGTCGTTCGGGGTGCGTGGTGCGTCGAACCAGCGAACGTCGAACCGCGAACGTCGAACCGCGAACGACGAGCCCGAACGACGCACGTCGAACGTCGAACGTCGAACGGACATAGTACAATCGTTCGCCGTGCGAATTGCGATCGGTGCTGACCACGCGGGGTTCGCGCTGAAGGAGCACTTGAAGCAGACGCTCGCGCAGCTCGGCCACACGGTCGACGATCACGGTACGCACAGCGACGCGCCGGTCGACTACCCGCCGATCTGCGCGGCCGTGGGACGCGCCGTGACGTCCGGCGCGTCGGACCGCGGAATCGTCGTCGGCGGCTCCGGTCAAGGCGAGCAGATCGCCGCCAACAAAGTCGTCGGTGTCCGCGCGGCGCTCTGCAACGACCTCTATACCGCGCGGCTGTCGCGCGAGCACAACGACGCCAACGTCCTCGCGATGGGAGGGCGTGTGGTCGCCTTCGGTCTCGCGGATGAGATTCTGACGCTCTGGCTCAACACCGCGTTCGAAGGCGGCCGTCATCAGCGGCGGATCGATCAGATCGCGGCCGCGGAGAGATCGCAGGGCTGAAGCCTGCGCCACGATCCACTATGGCCACACAGACCACGCCTGCCACCTGGCGCGCGCTCGCGGAGACGGATCCCGACATCGCCGCGGCCATTCGCGACGAGCGGCACCGGCAGAACAGCGGGCTCGAGCTCATCGCCTCCGAGAACTTCGTCAGCCGCGCCGTCCTCGAAGCCGCCGGCTCGGTGTTGACGAACAAGTACGCCGAGGGCTACCCCGGGAGACGCTATTACGGCGGGTGCGAGTTCGTGGACGTCGTCGAGCGTGCGGCGATTGCCCGCGCGAAAACGTTGTTCGGCGCTGCACACGCCAACGTGCAGCCCCATTCCGGCGCGCAGGCGAACATGTCGGTCTACCTGACGCTGCTGCAGCCTGGCGATACCGTGCTCGGCATGAACCTGGCGCACGGCGGACACCTGACGCACGGGCACCCGCTCAACTTTTCCGGAAAGCTTTACACGATCGTGCCGTACGGCGTGCGGAAGGAAGACGAACGCATCGACTACGACGACCTCGACCGGCTCGCCGACGAGCGCAAGCCGAAGATGATCATCGTCGGGGCGAGCGCGTATCCCCGCGTGATTGATTTCGGCCGCATCCGAGGCACCGCCGACCGCGTCGGCGCGACGGTGTTCACCGATATGGCGCACATCGCCGGCCTGGTCGCCGCGGGCGTGCACCCGAGTCCGGTGCCACATGCCGATTTCGTGACGACCACGACGCACAAGACGCTGCGCGGTCCGCGGGGAGGTCTCGTCCTGTGCCGCGAGCAGTACGCCAAGGATCTCGATCGCACCGTCTTCCCCGGCGTGCAGGGCGGACCGCTGATGCACATCATCGCCGCCAAAGCGGTGTGCCTGAAGGAGGCCGCGGAGCCGGTGTTCGCCGACTATCAGCGACAGATTGTCGCGAACGCCGCACGGCTCGCAAGCGCGCTTTCTGCTGCGGGATTCCGGCTGGTCAGCGGCGGCACGGACAACCACCTGATGCTGGTCGACGTGTTCTCGAAGGGGATCACAGGCAAGGTGGCAGAGGCGGCGCTCGACAAAGCCGGCATCACGGTCAACAAGAACGCCATTCCATTCGATCCGAATCCTCCGATGGTCGCAAGCGGCATCCGCGTCGGCACGCCCGCGGTCACGACGCGCGGGATGCGCGAAGCAGACATGGAAACGATCGCCGAGCTGATCACGCGCGCGCTGGCGACGCCAACTGACGACCGCGCGCTCGCGATGGTACGCGCCGAAGTGGAACTCCTGTGCCGGAAGTTCCCACTGTACCCAGAGACATGAAATGCAAAATGGCATGACGGCTAAATTGCAAGACGGTGAGCCTTTCCCATCTTGCAATCCTGCCATTTTGCAATCCTGCAATTTATCTGACGCGGCGACTGCCGCGTTCGCTGAGGATGGCCCGCTCGCTCGGACGATGCCGGACTTCGAGCCGCGCGCCGGCCAGATCGAGATGGCCGCCGCCGTCGCGCAGGTCTTCGCGCGCGGCGGCGTGCTGCTCGCCGAGGCGGGGACCGGCACCGGCAAAACGCTCGCGTATCTCGTCCCCGCCATCCTGAGCCGCGAGCGGGTCCTCATCTCGACCGGCACCAAGAACCTGCAGGAGCAGATCTACTTCAAGGATATCCCCGCGCTGCGGGCCGCCCTGGGCATTCCGTTCACGGCCACCTGCATGAAGGGGCGTGCGAACTACGTGTGCCTGCACAAACTGGATCAGCTCCACGACGAGGCCGGGCCGGCCATTCACGACGTGTTCCTGCCGGTCATCCGCGAGTGGTCGACGCGGACGGACACCGGCGATCGCGCCGAGCTGCGGGATCTGCCGGAGGATCTGTCGTTCTGGAATGAGGTCTCGGCCACGGCCGACACGTGCCTGGGCGCCGAGTGTCCACGCTACGACGACTGTTTCGTGACGCGCATGCGCCAGCGCGCCGCCGCGTCGGACATCGTCATCGTCAACCACCACCTGCTCTGCGCCGACGCCTCGGTCAGACAAAACGCCTACGGCGAGGTCATTCCGGCCTGCAGCCGGGCGATCATCGACGAAGCGCATCAGCTCGAAGACATCGCGACACAGCACTTCGGGTTCAGCGTGAGCAACTACCGGTTCGAGGAGCTCGCGCGCGACGTGCAGAAGGTCGCGGGATCGGCGGCGATCGAAGAACAGGCCGACAGGATGGAGATCGAGAAGGCGATCGCCCGACTGCGCAATCACGCGACGTCGTTCTTCAACGAGGTGGCGTTCGCCCATCGCGGCGACGGGCGAATGAAATCGGAGGAACGGGTCCGCGCGACGCCGGAATCGCTCGGTCATGCACGCGACGCGGCCGCGCACCTCACGGGGGCACTCGACATCCTCGAGTCGGCACTGCAGTTGGTCCGGCTTCCGCCTTCGCCGCAGGGCGGCTGCGGCGTGACAGGTCCGCCTTCGCCTGAAGGCGGCTTCAGCGGGACAGGAAAGCCGGGCCTTGACGTGTCCGACACGGACCTCGAGGATGCTCGCGAGGACGTGCTGGCGCTCGCGCGGCGGGCGGGCGAGCTGCGCACCGAACTGCGCTTCCTGCTCCGGGCGGGCGACGACGACTACGTCTATTTCGTCGAGTTCCGCGGGCGCGGCGTCTTCCTTCGCGCCTCGCCGATCGACGTCTCCGCCATCGTCCGCGAGCTGCTCATCGACAAGATGCGGACGACGATCCTGACCTCGGCCACGCTGACGGTGGATGGCGGCTTCGACTACGTGCGCGCGCGGCTGGGCATCGGCAGCGCCGACGAGGTGCGACTGGCATCGGAGTTCGACTTCACGCAGCAGGCGATCCTGTATCTGCCGCAGCGGATGCCGGATCCGCGTGAAGAACGGTTCGCGATGGCGGCCGGACGCGAAGTCATCGAAATCCTGAAGCGGACGCGCGGACGCGCCTTCGTGCTCTTCACCAGCTACGCGACGATGCGGGCCGTGCAAGCCATTGCGGAAATGGCGCTCGACTATCCGATCCTGGCGCAGGGCGGCGCGCCGCGCTCGCAGCTCCTCGACCAGTTCCGCCAGACGGCGCATTCGGTGCTGTTCGCGACGGCCAGCTTCTGGCAGGGCGTCGACGTCGTCGGCGAGGCCCTCAGCTGCGTGATCATCGACAAGCTGCCGTTCGCGTCGCCCGGCGATCCGATCACCGCGGCACGCATCGACGCGATCCGCGCGCGAGGCGGCGATCCGTTCGGTGAGTATCAGGTGCCGCTCGCGATCCTTGCGCTCCAACAAGGGCTAGGCCGACTCATCCGTCATCGACGGGACCGCGGCGTCCTGGCCGTGCTGGATCCGCGCCTGCGGACCAAGGGGTACGGCCGGCGGTTCATCGCGTCGCTGCCGCCGGCGCCTGTCGTGCATGATCTCGCGCGTATCGACGCGTTTTTTTCGGCCTGATCACCATCCAAAGTCCCATTGTCGACGTCTATGATCAAGGCTTCGTGAGATCTCGCATCCGCATATTCCTTGGCGCGCTCTGGTGTGTGATTGGCATGACGGCCGGCCTCTCTGCGCAGGCCGTGCGCGACGGCAGGCTCCTCGTCACCGTCGTGGACCAGACGAAAGCGGTGATTCCCGGCGCCACCGTCACGGTCACCGGCCTCGAGGAGGCGACGAAGGCCACGGTCGTCCCGCCCGCACAGACCTCGCCCGAAGGGGTCGCGACGATCGGCGGGGTTCGACCTGGCCGCTATCTCGTTCAGGCCGAATTCCCGGGTTTCGAACCGGGGCTGCTGCGCGAGGTGCGCGTCCGGGCCGGCGACAACAGGCACGTGATCGTGCTCGCGATCAAAGGCTTTCAGGACTCGGTCACGGTGGGACGCGACGCGCAGGAGTCGGCGGCCGATCGGCGCGGCGGTTCGTTCGGCAGCGCGCTGACGCGCGAGCAGGTGGACGCGCTGTCCGACGATCCGGACGAGATGGCGAAGCAGCTCCAGGACATCGCTGGCGGCGGCGCGGTCCTTCGCGTCGACAGCTTCGAGGGCGGGAAACTCCCGTCGAAGGCGCAAATCAAGTCCATCCACATCACCCGCGACGCCTTCGCCGCCGAGAATCACCATGCCGGCGGCCTGTTCATCGACATCATCACGCAGCCGGGCATCGGGCCGATGCGCGGCGGCGGCCGTTACAACCTGCGCGACGGCTCGCTGGCCAGCCGCAGCCCCTTCACGCCGACAAAAGGGCCGGAGCGGACGCAGAACTTCGGATTGAACTTCGCGGGATCGCTCATCAAGGAGCGGGCGTCGTTCAACCTGTCGCTGAACGGCTCGACGTCGTACGAAACGCCCAACCTGTTCGTCGCGCTGCCGGACGGCACGCACTCGGAGGCATTGCCGATCAAGGCGCCGCGCGACAACGCGTTCGTCTATGCGAACTTCGATTACGGGCTCACGAAGGATCAGACCCTGCGCGTCAGTTACAGCCAGAACGACTTCCTGCAGCGGAACCTCGGCGTGGGCGGGTACGAGCAGATTGAGCATGCGTACTCGAACGACGAGCACAATCACACGATCCGGATTCAGGAGGCGGGCCCGCTCGGCCGACGGTTCTTCACGAACACGCGCTTCGAGATCTCGTGGTCCGACGGCGAATCGCGGTCGTCGTTCGAAGCGCAGACAGTTCGCGTGACCGATTTCTTCACGAGCGGCGGCGCCCAGATCGCCGGCGGGCGCCACACGCGGACGTTCAACCTGGCATCCGACCTCGACTACGTGCGCGGCGTCCACTCGCTGCGAATGGGCGTCGTCTTCACCGGCGGCGGGTACCGGTCCAACGACACCACAAACTACCTCGGCACCTATACCTTCGAGAACCTCGACGCGTACAAGGCCGGACTGCCGCGGAGCTACACGCGGCGGATGGGCGATCCCAACATCGACTACTTCAATCTCCAGGCTGCCGGATACATTCAGGACGACGTCCGCATCCGAAAAGGCCTCACGGTCAGTCCTGGACTGCGCTACGAAGCGCAGACCCACCTCCGCGACTTCGACGCGCTCGGGCCGCGGATTGGCGTCACGTGGGCGCCCTTCAAGAGCGGCAAGACGACGCTGCGCGCGAGCGCGGGCATTTTCTACGACTGGCTGGCGAGCAGCACGTACGAGCAGACGCTGCGCGTCGACGGCTTCCGGCAGCAGGAATTGAACATCGTCAACCCGTTATACCCCGATCCGGGAAACGTCGGCGTGGTGCCGCCGATCAATCGGTACCTGCTCGGACCGGATTTGCAGATGTCGAAGAACGCGCGCCTGAGCGCCGGCATCGATCACGCGTTCACGACGAAAGTTCGTGCCGGCGTCACCTATTCGCACATCAACGGCTCGGGTCTGCTGCGCGGCCTGAACCTCAACGCACCGGTTGGCGGCATCCGTCCGAACGCGCTCTTCGGCAACATCATCGAGGTCGCCGGCGACGGCGAGTCGCGGCAGCATACGGTCAACAGCTTCTTGCAGGTGTTCATCACGCCGCCGTCGCCCAACCGGAGTCAGCAGCTGCTCGACTGGAAGCGTACGAACTTCGGGATCAACTACAACGTCGGGAAACTGGAGAACAACGCCGACGGCGCGTTCAGCGTCCCGGCCACCGGCAGCCTCGCGGCCGAGTGGGGCCCGGCATCGGGCGACATCCGGCAGCGGTTCAACGCGTTCTTCGGTTCGCAGGCGCTGCGCAACTTCAGTGCGAACCTGAACTTCTCGATGTCGAGCGGCTCGCCTTACACCGTTCGGACCGGCTTCGACGACAACGCCGATCAGATCTTCAACGATCGTCCGATTGGGATCGGCCGGAACACGCTGCGCGGCGAAGGCGCGCTGAACCTCTCCGGCTTCTTCAACTACACGTTCATGTTCGGCAAGCGGCGCGTCAACCTCCCGCCCGGCATCTTCATCAACGGCGTGCCTGGCGGCGATTTCCGCGTCCAACAGGTCCAGGCCGACCCGATTCCGAGGTTCCGGATGGGCATTCAGGTCAACGCCCAGAACCTGACCAACCACACGAACTACGTGGGCTACAGTGGCACGCTGACGTCGCCCTTCTACGGCCGGCCGACGGCGGCGCAGGGGATGCGCAAAGTCGACGTTGGGCTGAATTTCAGCTTCTAGCGCGGCACCCACCCTCCCGTTGTAAACTGATCGGCGCGTTGGAGTTGTTCTCATTCTCCAGGAGGATTCCATGGTCCGCCCAGTGAACGGCCGGCATCTGTGGCTGGTGGGCTGCGCCGCGCTCGTGGCGATGGCGATGACCGTGCCCGCCGCCGCCCAATCGACCGGGATGGTCCGTGGCGTAGTGAAAGACGCTGCGGGCAAACCGGTTGAAGGCGCGAAGGTCATGGTTGAAGCCGAAGGCAACAACCGGAAATTCGAAACGAAATCCGACAAGAAAGGCGAGTTCGTCCAAATCGGCCTGGCGCCGGGTCCGTACAAGGTCTCCGCTGAGAAGGACAAGCAGGTCTCGGCTCCGACGTCGGTCAGCGTGAGGATTTCCCCCGGAGCACCGCTCACGCTGGTGATCGGCGCCGGCGGCGGCGGCGGCGCGTCACCCGAGGTCGCGGCCAAGAACGCGGAGCTGAAAAAGACCTTCGAAGAAGGTGTGACGGCCAGCCGCGCGGGCAATCACGACGAGGCGATCGCGAAGTTCCAGAAGGCGGCCGAGCTGAACGCGACGTGCTACGACTGCTACTACAACATCGCGTACTCGGAGACGCAGAAGAAAGACCTCGAAAAGGCGGAGGCGGCCTACAAGAAGGCGATCGAGCTGAAGGCCGACTACGGCGAGGCATACAGCGGACTCGCCAACATCTACAACATGCAGCGCAAGTTCGACGAGGCGGCTGCGGCGAGCGCGAAGGCGATGGAGTTGAGCTCGGCCGGCGGCGCCGGCGCCGCGGGTAGTGGCAACCCCGATGCGCTCTTCAACCAGGGCGTCATTCTCTGGAACGCGGGGAAGATCGCCGAGGCGAAGAAGCAGTTCGAGGCCACGATCGCGGCGAAGCCGGATCACGCCGAAGCGCACTATCAGCTGGGCATGGCGCTGGTCAACGAGGGCAACCTCGCCGCCGCTGGTGCCGAGTTCGAGAAGTACGTCCAGATCGCTCCGAACGGGCCGAACGCGGCCACCGCCAAGGGGATCCTCGCCACGATCAAGAAGTGATCGATTCGTCAGCGCTCCGCATCCGGCTGGAGGACGTCCGCGCGCGCATCGCGCGGGCCGCCGGCCGGGTGGGGCGCGACCCCGCCTCCATTCGACTCGTCGCGGTCTCGAAAACATTCTCCGCCGAGTTCGTACGCGCGGTCGCCGACCTGGGTCAGGTCGATTTCGGCGAAAACAAGGTGCAGGAAGCGCTGCCCAAGATGGACCAGACGGCCGACCTGCCGATTCACTGGCATCTTGTCGGTCACCTGCAGTCCAACAAGGCGAAGAAGGCTGGCCGTTTCGACGTGATCCACTCCGTGGACAGCGCCGCGCTCGTGCCCCGACTCGACGAAGCGGCTCGGGCGGCGCAACGGACTGTCGAGCTGCTGGTGCAGGTGGATCTGGCGGGAGAGACCACCAAGTACGGGGCGCAGGAAGACGACGTGGCCGGCGTGTTCGAGGCGACCCGCCCGCTGAGCGCCGTGAGACCGGTTGGCCTCATGCTCCTCCCCCCGTTCTTCGAGGATTCCGAAAGGGTCCGGCCTTTCTTCCAACGCCTGCGTGACCTCCGCGAACGTCTTCTGGCCCGGGGAATTGCCGCGTCCAGCCTGCGGCATCTGTCGATGGGCATGAGCCACGACTACGAGGTGGCCGTGGAGGAGGGGGCTACGCTGGTGCGGGTCGGGACGGCTATTTTCGGGGGGCGTTCCGTCCGATAAGGGTCCCCGGTAGATCACGCATGAACGTCAGCCCGCTCGACCTTCGCCAACAGCGGTTTGCCTCGGCCCTGCGGGGGTTCGACAAGATAGAAGTCACGTCGTTTCTGCTGGCCGTCGCCGACGACTACGAGACAGCGCTGCGCGAAACCGACCGCCTGCGTCAGGACCTGAGCCGCATGGAAGCCGTCATCAACGAGCACCGCGAGCAGGAGAAGAGCCTCCAGAGCACGCTGCTGACGGCGCAGAAGCTGGCCGACGACATCAAGAAGAACGCCGAACAGGAAGCGCAGCGCATCATCCGTGAAGCTGAAGGCCGGTCCGACCTCCTGCTCGAAAAGACATCGGCGCGGCTCGAAGACGTCCAGCGCGAAATCGACGGGCTGAAACTGAAGCGGAAGTCGGTCGAGACCTCGATCGAAGCGACGATCCAGACGCTGCGCAACACGCTGGAGTACGTCCGCGAACAGGAAGCGCGCGATCGCGAGGAACGGATCCTCCTCCACCGCCCCCGCCATCAGGAGGCTATGGAGATCCGCGAGGCGAGCGAAACGAGAAAGACCGGATGAAAATGATGGGATGATGGGGGATATCTCCCCATCACCACATGATCTCCGCTGACTTTCTCATCCACAACACATCCGAGGTTCTCACCTGCGCCGGGCCCGCGCCGCGGCGCGGCGCCGCCCAGGCCGACGCCCGTGGCATCCCGGGCGCGGCTATCGCCGCTCACAAAGGCCGCATTGTCTTCATCGGATTCGAAACCCTGCTCACGCACGAGGTCGCGCTCGCGCCGGACGCGACGATCGTCGATGCACAAGGGGGCGCCGTCGTGCCCGGGTTCATCGATCCCCACACGCACGTCATCTTCGCGGGCGATCGGCGCGGCGAGCTGCGCCGGCGGCTGACCGGCACCAGCTACGAAGAGATCGCCGAGGAAGGCGGCGGCATTCTCTCCACTGTCCTGGCGACGCGCAGCGCGAGCGAATCGGTGCTCGCCGCCGATTCCGGACGACGGCTCGCCGAGATGCTGCGCTGCGGCACGACGACCGCCGAAGCCAAGAGCGGCTACGGACTCACGACCGAGTCCGAGCTCAAGATGCTGCGCGTGATCCGCGACCTCGGCGACACGCAGCCGATCGAGCTCTCCCCCACGTTCATGGGCGCGCACGAAGTGCCGGTCGAGTACCGCACGCGCCGGCATGGCTACATCGAACTGATCGTGACGGACATGATTCCGGCGGTGGCGCGCGAGCGACTGGCCGAATGGTGCGACGTGTTCTGCGAGAAAGGGGTCTTCACACCCGATGAAACGCGCGAGATCCTGACGGCGGCGCGATCCGCCGGCATGAAGCCCCGGCTTCACGCCGACGAGCTGGCCGCGAGCGGCGGATCCTACCTGGCTGCGGAGATTGGCGCGCGATCCGCGGACCATTTGATCTTCGTCGACGAAGCCGCGGCCCACCGACTGGCGGCGGCGGGAGTCGCCGCGACGCTGTTGCCGATAGCCTCGTTCTATCTCAAGCTCGGTCGTTTCGCGCCGGCGCGGATGCTGATTCACCGCAACGTCGCGGTCGCGCTGGCAACCGACGTGAATCCCGGCGGCGGCTACTCGCCGTCGATGCCGTTTGCCATGACGCTCGCCTGCTTCGGGATGGGATTGACGTTCGAGGAAGCGCTCGTCGGCGCGACGATCAACGCCGCCTATGCGCTCGACCGGCACGATCGCGTCGGCAGCCTCGAACCAGGCAAGCAGATGGACGCCGTCATCGTCGACGGGCCGGCGATCGATTTGATTCGCGTCGGAGCGGAGACGATTCGGACGGTGGTGAAAAAAGGGCAAGTGGTACATGAAGCTCGTCGATCGCCCGCTCCGTGATCTCCTGTCGGCGTTCAGCGCTCCCGATCCGACGCCCGGCGGCGGATCGGCGTCAGCGCTCGCCTCGGCTGTCGGCGCGTCGCTGCTGATGATGGTGGCGGGCCTGTCGAAGACACGAAACGGATCGGACGACGACCGGGCCGAGCTGGCCGCGGCCTCCACGACGTTGGCGGCGATCCGCGAGGACCTGACCGCGGCCGTCGACGCCGACACGACCGCCTACGATCAGGTGGTTGCGGCTTACAAGCTGCCGAAGGGGACTTCCGAGGAGCAGCAGGCGCGGAAAGCGGCGATCCAGCGCGCGCTGCGGGCGGCGACCGACGTCCCGTTGTCCGTGATGCGGCTCTCGGCGCGCGGATGCGACCAGGCCGTCACCATCGCCGCGCACGGCCATCGCGCCGCCGCCAGTGACGTGGGCGCCGCGATGGCGTTGCTGCGGGCCGGCCTCCACGGGGCGGGCCTCAACGTCGCGATCAATGTCGAAGGCGTGTCCGACCCGGCGTATGTCGACGCCGCTCGAGCCGAGGCTGCGACGCTCGCGGCGCAGGCGTCACACGCCGGGGACATCGCGGGTGCGCTCCTGCGAGGGGACGGTACGTAGTGTCCGCCTTCAGGCGGACGTTCTGCAATCCGGTAAAGCCGGACAATCCTCACGTCAGCGCAGTTTGAGCGAGAGCACGTCGATCTTCCAATCGAACTTCATCGGGTAGGTGAACCCGGGCAGGATCTCGACGGGACGGGTATAGGAGCCCGCGCCGATGACGTGATTCTCCTCGCGGCGGACGGTGAAGCTCGCGTCCGTCACCGGGACGTCGTACTGCGCGGCCAGCTCCAGAATACGCGCGCGCTGCTCCTGCTCGGATTTTTCAGTGTTGTACTGCATCGCGGACTGCACGGCGTCCTTGAACTTGAAGTGCGCCGAGTAGACGCCCCAGAGATGCCACGTTGCGTTCGCGAGAAGCGCCACGACCGCGAGCTTGAGCAGCACCTTCATCAATGTATCTGGTGGAACATGCGATCCCACCGCGTGCGCGTGAAGAAGTGCGCAAACACGGAGATGAACCCGCGCGCGGTCGCGCCGGCGCCTTCATCCTGATAGTCCTCGCGGCCGGCCTCGTACGACCAGTAGATCACGAGCGCCTTCCCCTTGACCAGATCGCGCGGCAAGAAGCCCCAGTACCGGCTGTCCTGCGAGTTGTCGCGGTTGTCGCCCATCACGAAGTACTGGTTGGGCGGCACGGTCACCGGTCCGTACCGCTCGCGCACGTCAAACGATGTGACCTCGTTGAACTCCGACCCGCCGGTCCGCGGCGGCTGCAGAAGGTGCACGTACGGCTCGTTCAGCGGCGTGCCGTTGATGTACACCTTCTTCTCCCGCAGCTCCACCGTTTCCCCCGGCAGGCCGATCACGCGCTTGATGAAATCGCGGTCGGGCTCCTCGGGATACTTGAAGACGACGACATCGTTGCGCCTGAGCGATCCCATCGGGAGCAGGGCACGCTCCAGAGGTGTGGCGCTCGGACCGAAGACGAATTTGTTGACGAGCAGGTGGTCGCCGATCAGCAGGTTCTCCTCCATCGATCCGGTCGGGATCTTGAACGCCTGCACCACGAACGTGCGGATGAACAGCGCCAGAATCACGGCGATCACAATCGACTCGAAGTACTCGCGCAGCGTCGATTTCTTGAACGGCTCGGCCATCAGTCCCCTAGTCCCCAAGTCCCCGCGTAGCAGCCAGCCCCCAACCCCTACGTCGTATCAGCTACGTAGCCCTTACTCAGGCTCCGTCCCCATCTTCAGCACGGCGAGAAACGCCTCCTGCGGAATCTGCACTTTACCGACCTGCTTCATGCGCTTCTTGCCTTCCTTCTGTTTCTCGAGCAGCTTGCGCTTGCGCGTGATGTCGCCGCCGTAGCACTTGGCGAGCACGTTCTTGCGCATCGCCTTCACCGATTCGCGCGCGATGATGCGGCCGCCGATCGCCGCCTGAATCGCCACCTCGAACATCTGGCGCGGAATCAGCTCGCGCATCTTCGAGGCCAGCGCGCGCCCGCGCTCGTACGCCTTGTCGCGGTGGACGATGATCGACAGCGCGTCCACCGGGTCGCCGTTCACCAGGATGTCGAGCTTCACCAGCGGCGACGGCCAGTACCCAGTCACATGATAATCGAGCGACGCGTATCCCCGGGAGATCGTCTTGAGCTTGTCGTAGAAGTCGAGGACGACCTCGTTGAACGGCAGCTCATATGTGATGAGTACACGGTCCGACGCCAGATACTCCAGCGTTTTCTGGACGCCGCGCTTGTCCTGGCACAGCTGCAGGATGCCTCCGACGTGCTCGGCGGGCGTCAGCACCATGGCCGTGATCACCGGTTCCTCGATGATCTTGATCCGCCCGGCATCGGGCAGCTTCGCCGGGCTGTCGATTTCCTGGACCTCTCCGTCCGTCGTCGTCACGCGATAGAGCACGCCCGGTGCCGTCGTCACCAGGTCCATGTCGAATTCGCGCTCGAGGCGCTCCTGCACGATCTCCATGTGCAACAGGCCGAGAAACCCGCAGCGGAACCCGAACCCGAGGGCCATCGAGGTTTCGGGCTCGTAAAAGAATGACGCGTCGTTCAGCCGCAGCTTCTCCAGCGCGTCCCGCAGCTCGGGGTACTCGTGCCCCTCGACCGGGTAGAAGCCGGCGAAGACCATCGGCTTGAGCGGTGTGAAGCCCGGAAACGGATCCAGCGCCGGCCGATCGCTCTCGGTAATCGTGTCGCCGATTTTCGCGTCGCTGATCTTCTTGATGTTCGCGACGAGGAAACCGACTTCGCCAACGCCGAGCTCGTCGATCTCGACCGACTTTGGATTGAAGACGCCAACCTGCAGCGATTCGTAGTCCTGCCCTTCGGCCATCAGGCGAATCTTCATGCCCCGACGGAGCACGCCGTCGATGACGCGGACCACGATCACGACGCCGCGATAGGGGTCGTACCACGAGTCGAAGATGAGCGCCTTGAGCGGCTCCTCGGGCTTCCCTGCGGGCGACGGCAGGCGATGGACGATCGCCTCGAGCACTTCCTGGACGCCCGTGCCCATCTTCGCGCTGGCGAGCAACGCGTGGTCGCCGTCGAGGCCGATGATGTCGGTGATTTGCCGGCGCGCCTCCTCCGGCTGCGCGCCTGGCAAGTCGATCTTGTTGATGACGGGGATGATCTCGAGGTTGTTGTCGACGGCGAGGTAGGCGTTGGCGAGCGTCTGCGCTTCCACGCCCTGCGATGCGTCGACGAGCAGCAGCGCGCCCTCGCACGCGGCCAGCGAACGCGTCACCTCGTACGAGAAGTCGACATGTCCGGGCGTGTCGATCAGGTTCAGGATGTAGGTCTGGCCATCCTTCGCGTTGTAGGTCAGGCGGACGGGATGCGCCTTGATGGTGATCCCGCGTTCGCGCTCCAGGTCCATCGCGTCGAGGACCTGCGCTTCCATCTCGCGCGCTTGCAGCGCCCCGGTGATCTCGAGGAAGCGGTCGGCCAGCGTCGACTTGCCGTGATCGATGTGGGCGATGACCGAGAAGTTCCTGATGTGAGCGGGATCCATGCCCTACTCACACCTCAGCGCGATCATGGGATCGACGCGCGTCGCGCGGCGCGCCGGGATGTAACACGCCATGATCGCGACCAACGCCATCACCGACACGACGATCGCCAGCGTGGCCGGATCGTGGGGCGACACGCCCCAGATTTGACTGGCGACAATCCGGGTGACGCCGAAGGTCGCGACGAGCCCGATGACCACGCCGAGGGCGACCAGCCGCAGGCCCATCGTGGCCACCATGCGCATCACGTCGCGGCGGCCGGCGCCGAGCGCCATCCGAATGCCGATCTCGTGCGTCTGCCTCGACACCGTGTACGCGATGACGCTGTAGACGCCGATTGCCACCAGCAGGAGCCCAACGCCCGCGAAGACCGCGAGCAGCGTCAGGCTGAAGCGCGGCTCCGCGTACGAGAACTGTTTGAGGAACTCGCCCAGCGTCCCTGTATTCGTCAGCGCGACGTTCCGATCGACCGCCCAGATCTCGCGCCGCACGGTGGCGAGCAGCGCCTCGGGCGCCGAGCTCGTCCTCACCAGGACGCCGCGCATGAAGGCGCCGGTCAGCGTGTACGGGACGAACGCCTCGGGCATCGGCGGTTCCTGGATGCCGCGATTCTTTGCATCCGAGATGATGCCGACGATTTCGAAGACCGGGTTGGCAACCGACTGTTCGCGCAGCTTCTCGAACTCCAGGAACTTGATCGATTGGCCAATCGGATTCTCGCCGCCGAAAAACCGGTTGACGAGCGTCTGATTCACGACGACCACTCGCCGGCCCTCGTCGACTTCGGGCGCGGTGAGGAACCGGCCACGAATGAGGCGCAGCTGAAGCGTCGGAAAATATCCTTCGCTCACCAGTTGCACCATCGATTCCCATTTGTCGGGATGGGTCTTCCCCGGAATCTCGATGTCGCTCGTGATGCCGCCGTACGGCGGCAGGGTTGTCGTCTCAGTGGCCGCGACGACGCCCGGAAGAGCAGAAAGCCGCGGCAGCAGGGTCCGGAAGAACCGATGCTTGGCGTCGGCCGTGTCGTATTGACCTCGCGGAAGCGGCAGCCTGGCGACCAGGATGTTGTCCGGATTCAGCCCGAGCTCCACATTCTGCAGCATCACGAAACTGCGCATCAGCAGGCCGGCGCCAGCAAGCAGCGTCAGCGAGAGCGCGACCTCGACAATGACGAGCGTATTGCGCAGCCTGCCGCCGCGGAACCCGCCGCCGACGCCCTTGCTCGAGTCCTTCAGCGGCTCGACCATGTCGCGTCTCGCCGTCTGCATCGCCGGCACCAGGCCGAACACCACCCCGGTGACAATGGCGACTGCGAGGCTGAAGAGGAGGACCGGCACGTTCAGCCGGATGACTGCCTCTCGCGGAATCAGCCCATCCGGGATCAATCCCACCAGCGCCGCCAGTCCGGCGTAGGCGAAGACGCACCCGACCGCCGCGCCGGCGAGCGCGAGCAGCAGGCTCTCGATCAACAGCTGCTGCACGAGGCGCGACCGGCTGGCGCCGAGCGACGTGCGGACGGCCATCTCTTTCTCGCGGGCAGCTGCGCGCGCGAGCAGCATGTTGGCCACGTTGCTGCACGCGATCAGCAGCAGCAGCGCCACGGCCGCCGCCAGCGTGTAGAGCGTCGTCTTGAATTGCCCGACGACGTTATCGACCCAGCTGATGACGCTGACCGAGAACTGCTTCGGGTAGTTCCGCGGATAGACCTCCGCCAGTCGGCGAGCAACGAGGTCGATGTCGGCGGTGGCCTGCTTCAGAGTCACGCCGGACTTCAAGCGCGCCTGAAAGGCAAAGTAGCGGCGGCTCAACTCGGGATCGCCACGATCGAGGCGGGTGGGTCGATAGAGGTCAGACGCCAGCTTCGTGAAGCGCGGCGGCATGATGCCGACGAGCGTTGTCGGAACGCCATTGAGCACGAACGTCCGCCCCAGGATCTGCGGATCACGGTTGTAGCGACTCAGCCATAGCTTGTACGCCATCACGAACACCGGTGGCGCGCCCGGCTTCGCATCGTCCGGGACGATGACGCGGCCGACCAGTGCCGGCACACCGAGAAACTGGAATGTGTTCGCGGTGACGACACCGCCGGTGAACTGCTCGGTCCCTTCGTCTGTCGCGGACAGCACGTCCTCGTTGGTCCCGCCGATGACCTCCTCGAAGACGTGACTCTGTTCCTGGTAGTCGAGGAACTCCGGTGTCTGAAACCCGGAGCGGCCGCCTGGACGGCTGCTGCTCGTGTCGTGGATCTGGATCATCGCGACGCGATCCGCGTTGATGTACGGGAACGGATCGAGCAGCACGTTCTGAATGACGCTGAAGATCGTCGTCGTCGCCCCGATGCCGAGCGCGAGCGTCACGATCGCCAAACCGGCGAACCCTGGCCGGTTGAGAAGGCCACGCACTCCATACCGAACGTCCTGCCAGATCGTCTGCACTGAGCGGTTCTAGTGAAACGTCCAGGGTGATTCGGGGCAGCGACGCGGGTTGCCTTCGTGCCTTCGTGGCGATCCCAGGCGGTCCGGATTCATCGTATACACGCCACTAGCGCGCTTCGACTGGAACGTACCGCTGCGGATAGGCCGGCCCGATGTACTCGGCGCGTGGGCGGATCAGGCGGTTGTTCGCGTACTGCTCGAGGACGTGTGCCGTCCAACCCGACACGCGGCTGACCGCGAAAATCGGTGTGAAGAGCTCGATGTCGATGCCGAGCGCGTGGTAGGTCGACGCCGAATAGAAATCGACGTTGGGGTTCAGCTTCTTCTCGCTCTTGACGAGCGCCTCGATGCGCTGCGACATGTCGTACCAGATCGGCTGCCCGGCGCGCTGACCGAGATCGCGCGACATCTGCCGCAGGTGCGTCGCGCGCGGATCCTCGGTGTGATAGACGCGGTGCCCGAAGCCGGGGACCTTCTCCTTGCGCGCGAGCTTGGCGCGCACGACCTCCTCCGCCTTCTCGAGCGGCGCGCTCGGTCCGATCTCGAGCAGCATCCGCATCACGTCAGCGTTCGCGCCCCCATGAAGCGGCCCTTCAGCGTGCCGATGGCGGCGACGATGGTCGAGTGGATGTCGGTGAGCGTCGCCGCG
>Ga0114129_10003861_pt1 | contig 21132 bp, 16 predicted proteins | sample RhiMetdeltSRZDD1_FD_80071 | JGI IMG/M metagenome (GOLD analysis project Ga0114129, IMG submission 80071) | Populus rhizosphere microbial communities from Tennessee, USA - Rhizosphere MetaG P. deltoides SRZDD1 (version 2) (version 2) | ecosystem: Host-associated > Plants > Roots > Rhizosphere >... | reverse complement strand
CGCGGGCACATCACGACGTACAACGAAGGCATCCAGTGGCTGACGGCCGACTACGCGCTGCTGTTGTCGGCCGACGACGGGTTGACGCCCGGTGCGCTGCGGCGCGCGACGCGCCTCATGGCGGCGCATCCCGACGTCGGTCTGACCTACGGACAGCAGATGCCGGTCTTCGACGAAGAGTGGCCCGACGTCGCCGACGCGGGTGACCGCGCCTACCGGGTGATGACCGGGGCCGCGTTCCTTCGGCACACCTGCGCCTCCGGGCAGAACGCCGTGCCGACGCCGAGCGCCGTCGTCCGCACGTCGCTGCAGATTGCAGCCGGCGGATACAAGAAAGAGCTGCCGCACACGGGCGACCTCGAAGTGTGGCTGCGCCTCGCGGCGCGCGGCGGCGTCGGCGTGATCGACGCCGTTCAGGCGATCAAGCGGTTTCATGGCCGCAACATGCAGATCGACTATCTCCAGGATCCGCTCGGCGACCTGAGCGAGCGGCTGGCGGCGTTCGACATTTTCTTTGGCGAGCATCCGGGATTGGCCAACCGCGATCCGTTGCGCGCCACCGTCATGCGGCGACTCGCCTCCGAAGCGTTCTGGGCGGCGAGCGCGGCGTTCGATCGCCGCGACGCGGCGACCTGCGACCGTCTGCTCCAGTGGGCGCGGAATCTCGATCCCGATTGTGTGCACCGTCCGGAATGGTCGCGGCTGAAGTGGAAGCGGCGGTGCGGACCGCTGCTCTGGAGCGCGCTGCGTCCCGCCGTCGATCGCGTCCGCGGGGCTTCTCTGGCGCAGAACGCCGAGTCGGTGTCATCCCGATGAAGCCCATCGGCGTGCTCTACCTCGCCAACTCCGCCAAGATCGGCGGCGGCAACCGCGTGCTGATGGATCTGGTGATCGGGCTCGATCGCTCGCGCTTTGCGCCGTTCATCGTGACGCCCGGCCGCGGGTCGCTCGCCGATTGGGCCGCGAGCCAGCAGATTCCGTGTCGCCCGATCGAAGACGGCGACTGGGCGGGCCGCACGGGCTTGATGCGGCGCGCCGCGCAGCTCTCGCTCGCCGTTGCCGGCCGCGGCGTCCGGATCGTTCACGCGATGGCGCCCGGTTCGTATCGGGCCGCCGGCCTCGCCGGCGCGTTTCTCGGCGCGGTTCGCGTGTGTCACCTCGGATTTCCGCCGGAAGACGGCGAGCTGCAGTGGAGCTTCCAGTACGGCCCCGAAGCGGTGGTGGCCTGTTATGAGGGGCAGGCCCGCGACGTCGCCGACGATGTGCGGCGCGCGCGGCCCGAGAGCCGCCTGCTGGCGATTCCGAACGCCGTTGATACCGACACGTTCGTGCCGGCGCCGCACTCGCCGGCTCGCGAGCGATGGCGCTTCGGCGCGCGCCACGTCATGCTGATCGTCGGCCACCTGAGCGACGTCAAGGGCTATCCGACATTTCTGCGCGCGGCGGCGAAGGTGCAGGCCGCGCTCGGCGACTGTGCCTTCGTGCTGCTCGGCGGCGAGACCGTCCAACCCGGATTCGGCGCCGTGCTCGAGCGGCTCGCCGACGATCTCGGCATTCGCTCGCGCGTCCACTTCCTCGGCTGGCGGCCCGAAGTTGCGGAGGTGATGCAGGCGGCCGATCTCGTCGCGCTGCCGTCGCTCGCCGAAGGGTTGCCGATTGCGATTCTCGAAGCGATGGCGTGCGGCAAGCCCGTCGTCTCCACGCCGGTGAACGGCGTGCCCGAAGCGGTCGAGGACGGCGTCACCGGTCTGCTGGTTCCCCCGGGCTCCGTCGATGCGCTGGCGTCGGCAATGCTTCGCGTGCTTCGCGATCCGGCGGCGGCGCAGCGCATGGGCGAAGCGGGACGGCGGACGGCCGAGATCCGCTTTTCGCGGCAGCGCTTCGTGTCGAGCGTCGAGACCCTGTACGACGACCTGCTCCGCGGCGAGGAGTACCGCCGGTGTTCCAGCGTGATGCTGTGACGAGGCGCCAGCCAGCGAATCCTCTGCGATGACCCCCCGCGGCATTCTCTACATCGCGAATTCAGCGTCGGTCGAGGACGACAACCGCGCGCTGATGGATCTGGCTGCGGGAATCTCCCGCGACGAGTTTGCGCCGCTCATCCTCCCGCTCGGCGGCGGGCCGATCGAGGCATGGGCGGCCGATCGCGACATCCCGGTCTGCACGCTGACGGACGGCGCGCCCGCGGCGGCGCGAGCTGCGCGGGACCACAACGTCGCGCTCGTCCACGCGCTGGCGCCCGAGTGCGCGGGCCTGGCGGGAATCCTGAGCGATCTTCTCGACGTCCCGCACCGGTGCCATGTGCCCGGACCGGCCGTCGACACGCGAATCTACCGGCCGGCGCCGGTGAACTGGGAAGCGCATCAGCGGCTGCGCGCAGGCGCCGCTCATGTGGTGCTGACTGTTACTGATGACGTCGGCGACTGCTCGTGGCAGTCCGACGCGGCCGACATTTCCGCGTGGCTGCCGGACTGCAGGTTTCTGACGCTCGACGCCTGCGGCGAGGATCGGGCGGACGTGCTCCGCGCGGCCGATGTCGTCGTGCTGCCGTTGCTCCATGCCGATCGCCCCCGCGAACTGCTGGAAGCGATGTCATGCGCCAAACCGGTGGTCGCCGCGCCGATCGGGTGCGCGCACGCGGCGCTGGTGGATGAGCAGACCGGATTGATCGTTCCGAGGGATCAGCCGCAGCGTCTGGCGGATGCCGTGCTGCGCGTCCTCAGCGATCGGCCGCTGTCGCGGCGCATCGGGATCGCGGCGCGCGGCCGCGTGGAGGCGCAGTTCTCGGTGCACCGCCTCGTGTTCGTGGTCCAGGCGATGTACCGCGAAATGATCGCCCGCTTCGAGCGAGCCCGCCGTTTCGCCCCGAACGTCGAGACCGGCAACCCGGCCTCGCTGGGCGGCGAAGACGCTCGCCAAGCGTCCAGCGTCATCATGTGAGATTGCTCCCGCATCACGTGCGGTGATTACAGCCGGTCATCCCTGTCGGACCGGCGTCTATTTTTTCTGCCGCTTCGCCGCGGCACCTTCGGCGGCCGCCTGCAGATCACTTCGCCACCAGGTTTCTGTCTCCGCGCGCTGCGCCTGGTTGACGCCGGCGACGATGAAGAATGTCGGCTCGATGGGGAAGCCGTCGAGAATCATCGCCGAGGACTTCGTTTCGTGCGCCTTGAGTGTGCGGCGTCCCGGCGCCACCTGTCTCGCCTTCAGCGTCCCTTGCGCGTCGAAGATGAACACGAGCACGGTGAACTGCTCGAGCTCGTTGTCCGTGAGATTGGTAGCGGCGTAGATCAGCACCGGCGGGTTGCCGTCGGTCGTGACGACCACGGCACGGTCGAGCCGGACGGGCGAATCCGGCGCCTGCACGAGGACCGGGTCTGTCGTCACTGCAGCGAGCGCGAGCAGGGCTCCAGCAGCCAGCGTCATCATGGACTTCTATCGTAGCAGTCCCACGACAGGAAATATCAGCGCGCCCGCAACGACTGGTGAAGACAAACCGGGCGCCTGGAAGAGGCACGGAGCCTAGCTTAGAGTGGTCACAGGTGACCGTGTCTCTCATCCAAGGTTGATAAGTGCTTGACGATCTACCCGACGAACGAGAACTGAAGGCACTGTACATGCTGCGACGGCCGCAGGCGTCGTCAAAGCCATCGCTACCTCCGACTTTCGATATCTGCTCTGTTCCCAACGAGCGCTTGCAAATCGCACGCGCAATCGTGGAGCTTGACGGTCCTCTGTCAGATCCCGCATGGCAGTCGTTCAGCGACGCGGTTCTGCCTGACGGGTTGTTCATCGCACGTGAACGCGCCACTGCGAGGCTTGTCGGCACGGCCAGCGCCGTGCACAACCCGCGCGGGAGCCGCTTCCTCTTTCCCGGAGGCGGCGAACTCGGCTATCTCGTAGTGGAGCCCGCGTGTCGTGGTCGCGGTCTCGGTGCCGCGCTCGTTGCTGTAGTCGCGCACCGTTTCGAAACCGCTGGCTATCGCCACGTGTGGGTGGGTGTGCAGGGGTGGCGGGTGCCGGCGATCCGCACCTACCTGGCCGCCGGCTTCAGGCCGTTTCTCCACGCGCCGGAGCCAGCAGTTCTGGAGGCGCGTTGGCGCCGAATATTCGCACAATTGGGCCGCGAGGTGGACACGACCCTGTGGCCACGAAGCCTCTTTGACGACACGACCCACGGTTGATCGGTTTCTCTGGCTGTGGCGGCAAATCGCGGAATTTGTGCGCCGACCCAGACTTTCACCACGGGCAGCCAGGGTTCATCCGGCGCGGCGGACCGCTTGCGCGCAGACGCCGCTCACGGCTTCGCAGGCGGTCTCTCCGACGGCGCTCCAGTCGTAGCGCGCATGCGCCAGCTCGCGCGCGCGTTCGGCGAGACGCGTCCCGCGCGCCGGTTCGCGCAGCGCCGCGAGCACCGCGTCGGCGAAGGCGGCACGCTCGGCGATCACGAGGTGCTCGCCGTTGGCGACGCGCAGCCCTTCGCATCCCACCGGCGTGCTGACGACGGGCAGGCCGGCGGCAAAGGCTTCGAGAATCTTCAAGCGCGTGCCGCCGCCCGCTTCGAGCGGGACCGCGAGGACGCCCGCGTCGAGCAAGTACGGCTGGACCGCCGGGACCTCTCCAAGCACGTCGACGCCGGGATACTGCGCGAGCGCTTTGACGGCAGGCGTGGGACCGCGGCCCACGATGAGAAGCCGGGCCTCGGGCAGAACCGCCCTGATGCGCGGCATGACCTCCCGCGCGAGGAAACACACCGCCGTCACGTTGGGCGCCCAGGACATGGCGCCGACATAAATAATGTTGGTCGCCTGCGCCGGCCGCCCGGTCGGCAAATCGGCATACGCCGAACAATCCACGCCGTTTGGCACCACCGTCACCGAGCGCGCGCCGAGCGAGGCGAACAGCCGGCAATCCTCCTCGGACGTGGTCAGCAGCGCGTCGCTTCTACGGGCCGCATCGAGCTCCCGCTCCTGGAGCAGCTTGGCCTCGCGCCGCAGATAGACGCGTTTCGCCCAGAAGCGTTGTTCATCCGCCGCCCGCGCCGCCAGCGTGGAATAGACGTTATGAAGGTCCCCGACGGCCGGCGTGTTCGGCAGCGACGATCGATAGACGAACGAATCCAGATGGTCGAGATACAGGACGTCAGGCGGTTCGATGACTGCCTGTCGGCAGAGCTCCGTGCGGACGGCCTGCCAGTCGTGACGCCGGTAGAACACGTACGGCTCGCGCGACATCGCGGCGGCGGTGACGCGCTGCGCCTCGCGGCGCGGGGTGCGTGGGCCGACCCGCACCGGCGTGATGTCCACGCCGTGGTCGCGAAGCGCCTGCACCGCCGCGTCCGCGTCTCGATCGGACGGCGCGACGAGCCGCACGCGATAGTGCTGCGAGATCGCTCGCATCAGATGAAACGTGCGCAGATGGCCGCCGGTGCTCAACGGCCACGGCAGCTCGCTGGTGACGGCGAGGATCGACTTTTTCATACGGCAGGCGCCATCCGCGCCAGCGATGCGTTGCGGATTGAATTCCGCTCGAGACGGTGCCACCGTTCGAGCATCCAGACGGCCCAGAGCGCATAGGAGTGGTCGCGCGTGCCGGCGCAATGCTCCTGAAAAATCTTCCGGACCCGGTCCACGTCGAGCAGGGACGCGATCGAAGATCCCGGCGCCAGCGCGTCGTCGCGGAACTCGGCCGCGTGCGTCGTGGCGATCCACCGTCCGATCGGCGCCGAGAACCCGTGCTTCGGCAGCGTCAGGAGCGCGGCCGGAAGACGACGGCGGCCAAGCCGGCGGAGCAGCGGCTTCGATTCGCGCATCGAGAACTTCTGCGACGCCGGAATGCGGAACGCGAGCTCGACGATCCGGCGGTCGAGCAGCGGACACCGCACTTCGAGGCTGTGCTGCATGCTCATGCGATCGACTTTCACGAGCACGTCGTTCGGGAGATAAATCTTCAAATCCGCGTACTGCGCCCGTTGCACGGGGCTCGACGACGTGCAGCGGCGATAGGGCGCGGTGACGCTCTCGTACACGGCGTCTTCGCGAATGTCGCCGTACGGATCGCGTCCCAGCAGACGTCTCATCTGCGGCGGTTTGATCACGCAGAGGTCGGCGTAGTACGCGGTCGCGGCGTCGTACGCCACGTTCTCCAGAAGCGTCCCGGCACGAAGCGGCTTGGGCATGCCCTGCCAGCGCGGCCAGCGGCGGCCCAGCCACGACACGGGCCCGCCCGCGTGGAGACCCGACACCCACGGTCGAACATGCGACTCGAGCGCATGCGGGACGTAGCGGAAGTCGTAGCCGGCGAACGATTCGTCGCCGCCATCACCGCTCAGCGCGACCGTCACGTTTCGGCGCGCGATGGCCGACAGGTAATACGTCGGGATCGCCGATGCGTCGGCGAACGGTTCGTCGAAGGCGCGCACGATCGGATCGAGCACCTCGCTCAGCCGCGGTTCGAGCACGGCCTCGTGATGCTGCGTCTTGAATGCCTGCGCCGTCACCGCGGCAGCCGCGAGCTCGTTGTGCGCGCCGTCGCTGAAGCCCACGCTCGTCGTCAGCAGCCGGTCGCCGAGCGTCTCGGCCATGAACGAGACGACGAGTCCCGAGTCGATGCCGCCGGACAGGAAGGCGCCGAGCGGCACTTCGCTTTCGAGCCGCTCGTGCACGGCCGACCGGACCGCCGACTCGATCTCGCCGACGAGCTCGCTGCTCGCCGCACGATGCGTGTCGAACTCCTCGACGTCCCAGTACTTCTTGATCTCGACGTGACGCCGTGAGAGGTGCAGCCAGTGTCCAGGCTCGAGCTTGCGGACGCGCCGGTAGATCGTCCCCGGCGCGAGGATGTAGCCGAGCGCCAGATAGCCTTCGAGCGCCGACGCGTCGATGGCGCCGTCCCAGGCGGGACTCGCCTGAAGCGCCTTGATTTCGCTCCCGAAATGCAGCGCGCCGTCGAGAACCGCCCAGAAGAGCGGCTTCTTGCCGAGCCGATCCCGCGCGAGCAGCACTTCCTGACGCCTCGCGTCGTAGACGGCGAACGCGAACATTCCCTCGAATCGCTCGACGCAGCCCGTGCCGTACTCCTCGTACGCGTGCACGATGACTTCGGTATCACTCGTCGTCCGGAACCGATGGCCGCGTGACAGGAGGTCTTCGCGAAGCGACTTGTGATTGTAGATTTCGCCGTTGAAGACGACCCAGCAGGTTCGATCCTCGTTGGTCATCGGCTGCGCGCCGCCGGCGCGGTCGATGATCGCCAGGCGCGCGTGGCCGAGCGCGGCGGCGCGATCGGTGAACGTGCCGTTGCCGTCGGGACCGCGATGCCGCAGCGTCCCGATCATCGGTTCGATCGCGTCGCGGAGCGCTGGATTCAGATCGCCGTCGGTTGAAACGATGCCGCAGATGCCACACATAGATCGTTATCCTGCCAGTCGCGTGTATACGTCGGCGTAGCGCTCGACCATGCCGTCAATCGCAAAGCGCGCCTCGATGCTGAGCCGCGCCGCGTTGCCCAGCGTCCGCCGCCGTTCGGGCGATTTGCTGATGGCGATCAGCGCGTGCGCGAGCCGCACGGGCTGCCGCGCCGGCACCAATACGCCGCTCACCCCGTCCTGCAGAACCTCGGGTGTGCCTCCGACCGAGGTGGCGATCACCGGCAGCTGCGCCGCCATCGCTTCGAGAATCGTCAGCGACACACCCTCGGAAATCGAGCTGTTCACGTAGACGTCGAACGCCGGCAGCACGCGCCGCACGTCGCGCCGATCGCCGAGGAACCGCACGGCGTCGCTGACGCCCGCGGTGCGCGCGACCGTTTCGAGCCGCTCGCGCTCCGGGCCGTCGCCGAGAATCACGAGCACGCTTCGAGGCAGCACGACGCGCAGGTCCGCGAACGCTTCGATCAGCGTTTCGAGATGCTTCACCGGATCGAGCCGCGCGACCGTCCCGACGACGAACGCGTCTTCCGGAATCCACAGCGCATGACGCGCCGCCCGCCGATCGACCGGCGTCGGGCGCGGGCCGGGGTCGACGCCGTTGTGAATGACGTCGATGCGCCGTTCGGGAAACCCTTCGGCGACCATCGATCCGCGCAGCTCGCCCGAAACGGAATGGAACGATCCGGGCAGACGGCCGAGCAGGGTGTTGACCAGACGGCGCTTGAACGACGGCGGGCCGTCCGACAGACGGCCGTGTTCGGTGAACACCAGCTTCAGCCGCGGCCGGCACAGCGTGGCGATGCGTCCATACACGAACGGCGAGTACTGATGGCAGTGCAGCACGTCGGCGCCATACCGCTCGGCGAGCTTCGCGATGCGATAGCCGAGCGACGGCCGGAATCCGGCATTGCGATTCAGCGCGGCGACTTCGATGCCGCGCTCGGTCAGCTCGCCCGCGAGCGCGCCTGGCGCATCGAGACAGCACACCGCCATGCCGAAGCGTTGGTGCAGCTTCGTGCAGATCTGGATGACCAGCCGCTCGGTCCCGCCCGTGTCGAGGCTGAGGACGACCTGGAGGACGCGGTGCATCAGACCGGCTCCCGCCGCAGCGCCCGCACCGGCGTCCGGTACGTGCCCGGCACCGTCACAGGTATCGGCAGGGCCCTCGGCGCGAACGCTGGCTTGACTTCGTCGACCATCCGGGCCGACATGATGTCGAGCGTCGCCAGCAGCGAGAACGTGAGCCAGGTCACGTCGTTCAGCGCCATCCCGAGGAAGCTGCCGCCGACGAAGAACGCGGTCATCGACGCGATGAGGCAATTGGCCGTCGACATCAGGAAGCGGGCCGACTGTGGCGACAGTCCCGGCGCCCACGCCCGCCGCCGCACCTGGAGCGCCACGAATCCCGCCATGGCGAACTGCGTGAACCAGATCAACACGCCGAAGTACCCCAGCTCGGCGAGCACCTGGAAATGGCTGCTGTGCACCGCTCGACCGCGCCCGTATTTCCCGTAGGAAAAGTCGTACTTGTCGTACGCGTACTCGTAGTTGCGCAACCCGACGCCGAACGGCTTGTCGTCGGCCATGGCGAGCGCCACCTGCCAGAAATGCGTGCGGCTGATGGCGGATTCCTCGCCGATTTCGTCGTAGGTTTGAATCGTTTCGAGGCGATCCACGTAGGCGTCCGGGATCGGGACGAACGTCAGCAGGAGCGTCGTCGCCGCCGCCAGGCTGAGCGCAAAGCGGACCCGGCTGCGGTGCAGCGCCACATACACCATCAGGGCGGCGGCCAGCGCGAGAAAGCCTCCCCGCGAGTACGTGCTGACGACGGTGAACATGCACAGCGGGACGGAGATGCGGAAGGCGCGGCGTGCCCACTTCAGCGCCCGCGGGTACTCCGGCGGCACGATCAGTGCGATGTTGTCGCCGACGGCCACGAGGAGCGGAATCATCATGGTCGTCCCGCAGGCGTAGCCGTTGTTGTCGACGAACGCGCCCGAGAGGCCGTCGTAGAACCGCAGGCCGCCGCCCAGAATCGACGCGAGCCCCGCCTTTGCGGCGTGAAATCCAAATGATCCGGATACCACCGCCAGCACCCAGATGAACCTCTTCGGCGTCGTCGTCAGCGTGACGGCAAGAAGGCAGACGACGATCAGCCGCGTGTAGAAGTCGATCCAGTCCCAGCCCAACGGCGCGTTCACCGCGTTGAACTGCGCGATGAGCGCCGAGAGCAGGAACATGCACGAGCCGATGCTCAGGGGATGCGTCAGATTCGGATAGAACCCGCTGAAGATGGACGGGACGATGAGCAGCAGGCCGAGCAGCAGCGACGGCTGAAGGAACGTGATGTCGACCCACACCCAGTCCTGGGGCCGGAAGAACGCCCACCAGAAGTAGAGCAGCAGCGCCTTGAAGCGATCCCTGATGCCCAGGGCAATGCCGGGCACGAGAATCGCGAACACTAAAAACGTTCTGAGCATTCCGTCCCGCGACTCATGTGCGCGCAGCGAGACGAAGCTGCAGTTCCGACACCGCCGCTGCCGCCCGCTGCCAACTGAAGCATCCGTGCGCGCGCACCCGGCCGGCGAGGCCCATGCGCGACCGTCGTTCCTCCGATGTGGCGAGCTCGTGAATCGCCGCCGCGACTTCATCGACGTTCGATCCGTCGATGAGCAGACCTGTCACGTTGCGCTCGACCGCTTCCGGCACGCCGCCGCTGTTGCCGCCAATCACCGGCTTGCCGGTGGCCGCCGCTTCGAGGAACACGATGCCGAACCCCTCGATGTCGCCGTCATCCACGCGGTTGGGCAGGAGGAAGACGTCGCACGCGGCGTAATACGCCGGCAGATCGGCGGAGGGCACGGTACCGGCGAAAAAGACGCGGTCTTCCACGCCGTGTTCGACCACGAGGCGCTCGAGCCGCGCCCGCTCCTCGCCATCGCCCGCGATCACGTAGCGCAGATTCGGCAGCCGCGTGCGAAGCGCCGCAACCGCCTGGATCGCGACGTCGTGTCCTTTGCGCCGCTGGAGACGGCCGACCGACAGCAGCAGGATGTCGTCGCGTTGTGCGTACCGGCGCCGCACCGCGCCGCCGTCGACCGACGGATGGAATCGGTCGGCGTCGACTGCCGGATGGACGACGTGAATCTTCGTGTCGGGCACGCCGAGCTCGGCGAGCATCGTCGCCGTGTTGCGGCTGTTCGCCAGCGCCACGGAGGCGAATCGATAGACGCATCGCGTCAGGAACGTGAGCTCGCGCGAGGTGAGCGCGCTGGCGAGATCTTCGCCATGCGTCCAGCAGACATACGGCGCGCCGCCGAGGAGGCGCGCGAACATCGCGGCGACGCCCTCCGGCAGGGCGCGCGCGCAGTGCACGACGCCATGGCGCCGCGGGATGAGGCGGCGCAACTGCCAGGCGAGCTTCAAATGCCCCCAGAGGCCTTTCGGATCGGCCACCCCCCAGCGACGTGTTGCGAGGGGCCGCGTCACGACGCGAAGCCGTTCTCCCTCGACGCGGGGCGCGCCCGATTGCGACGGACCGTCGGTGAGGACGAGCACGTCGGTGTCGGCCAGCCTCGAGTAGATGCCATGGAACAACACGGCGCTTCCGCCGACGGCGGGCGGAAAGAGCTCGGTCACGAGCAGCGCCCGGCCGCCGGTCAAACTTGCAGTTGTCGCCAGAGGCGACTCGACGAGCGTCGCCGCGCCATGCGTCATGGAAGTCACACGCGTCCTTCGTTGAACTGCGGTCTGCCGAGCAAAGAACCGGCCATGACGCGGAATCGCCGGCAGCACCCGGAATCGGGCCGATCGCGGACTGAAGTTCCGTTGCGAGGTTGACTAAAGTCGCCGCGCGATGGCCGCACGACGGGCGAAAGCGGCGGCTGCCGAGCGTTTTGCTCGCGTACACGTTGCGGCATGTCCATTGCCTCTGTCCGGTGTTGACGCTTCGATTCCCAAAAGAATTCGATAAAAAGGTTTCCTCGCGGAGACCTTAAGTCTGAGGTGTACCCGATGGATCAGAATCAGATCCGCGACATCGTCATGGACGCCCTGCGCACGACGAATCTCGCGCGGCCGGCCGAGAGTCAACTGGAAGTCTCGAGCACGGGACCGATCTTCGGCGCGGCATCGCCGCTCGACTCTCTCGGACTGGTCGCGCTCCTGCTCGACGTCGAGGAAGCGTTTCAGTCGCGCGGCTACGAGCTCGCGCTGAGCGACGCGAGTGCGATGTCGCGGACGCGGAGCCCGTTCAGGGACGTGCCCGCGCTGGTGTCGTACATCGACGGCCTGATGTCGGCGCGCACGTGAGCGATCCGCGGCACATCCTGATCACCGGCGCCAGCCGCGGCATCGGCCGCGCGCTCGCGTGCCATTACCTCGCCGCCGGCGATCTGGTCTTCGGCTGCTCGCGCGGCGCGTCGGATCTCGTTCACGACCGATACGCGCACTTCTCCGTCGACGTCGGCGACGAGGACAGCGTCGATGCGCTGTTCAAAGAGCTGCGGGGCCGAATCGGCGCGCTCGACGTGCTGATCAACAACGCCGGCGCGGCGAGCATGAACCCGATCGTGCTCATGCCCGCGAAGAAGGCGCGCGAGGTCATCGAGATCAATCTCCTGGGCACGTTCCTGATGACGCACGCGGCGGCGCGGCTGCTGCGAAAGTCGAGCGCCGGCCGCATCGTGAACGTGACCACGGTCGCGGTGCCGCTGCGTCTCGAGGGCGAGGCGGTGTACGCCGCCTCGAAGAGCGGCGTCGAAACGTTCACGCGCATCACGGCGCGGGAGCTCGGGCCGTTCGGCATCACGTGCAACGCCATCGGGCCGTCGGCGATCAAGACGCGGCTCACGCAGGGCGTGTCGGACAAGCAGATGCAGGCGCTCATCGATCGCCAGGCGATCCGGCGCGGCGCCGAGGTCTCGGACGTCGTCAACGTCGTCGATTTCTTTCTCCGGCCGGAAAGCCAACTCGTCACTGGTCAGGTGATCTACCTCGGAGGGATCGGGTGAGCATCGATTGCATCGGTTTCTTGCGCAACGTGATGATCGGCCGGCCGGCGGAGCTCGCCGTCGTCCACTCGGGGTCGCCGCACGACTACGCCGAGCTGCAGGCGAGGCTCGCGTTCTGGGAGGATCGGCTCGTCCGCGAGGGCATCGCGCCGGGGCGCGTCGTCAGCCTCGAAGGGGACTACACGCTCGAAACGATCGCGGCGTTTCTCGCGCTGACGGCCAATGGCAACGTCATCGTGCCGATGTCGGCCGATTCGATGCCGCACGCCGAAACGTTCCGCAGGGTCGCGCAGGTCGAGCACTGTCTCCGCCCGGAGCACGAGCGCCCGGTCGTGACCACCGGTCAGCAGGCCAGTCATCCGATGTACGAAACGCTGCGCGCTCGATCGGCGCCCGGCCTCGTGCTGTTCTCGTCGGGGTCCACCGGCGAGAAGAAAGCGGCCGTTCACGATCTGACGCGCCTGCTCGAAAAATTCCGGACGCCGCGGTTCGCGTACCGCACGCTCGTGTTCCTGCAGCTCGATCACATCGGCGGCATCAACACGCTGCTCTACACGCTGGCGAACGGCGGGGCGGTCGTGGTCGCGGCGAGCCGATCGCCCGTCGCGGTCGTCGAGGCGATCGAGCGGTACAAGGTGGAGCTGCTGCCGACGTCGCCGACGTTCCTGAATCTGCTCATGCTCTCGGGAGAGCACACGCGGCACGACCTGTCGTCGCTGAAGCTGATTACCTACGGATCGGAACCGATGCCCGAAAGCACGCTGCGGAATGCGGCCGAGGCGTTTCCACAGGCGAAGCTGCTGCAGACCTACGGTCTCACCGAAGTCGGCATCCTGCGATCGCAGTCTCGCGGATCGAATTCGCTGTGGGTCCGCGTGGGAGGCGAGGGCTACGAGACGAAGGTCGTCGACGACCGTCTCTGGATTCGCGCCGCGTCGGCGATGCTCGGGTACCTGAACGCTCCGAGCCCGTTCGACGCCGACGGCTTTTTCGACACGGGCGATCGCGTGGAAGTCGACGGCGAGTGGCTCCGCATCATCGGACGCGAGAGCGAAGTGATCAATGTCGGCGGCAGCAAGGTCGTCCCCACCGACGTCGAGAGCGTCCTTCTCGATCTCGAGAACGTGGTCGAGGCGGCGGTGCACGGCGAGCCGCATCCGATTACCGGTCAAATCGTCGTCGCCACGGTGCGGCTGCGCGACGAAGAGCCGCTCGATGCGTTCAAGGTGCGGCTGCGGCGGTTCTGTCAGACGCGGCTGGCGCCGCACGAGGTGCCGGCCAAAATCCGGCTCGCGACGGGACCGCTGCATTCGACGCGATTCAAGCGGATGCGAAAAGAGCTGTCGCTGAGCGCTGCGGACGCACGATGAAACAGTCTGCCGCGCGTCGAGGACTCAAGCGGATCGTGAACGGCGTCGCGCTGGCGATCGCGTCGCCGTGTGCCGCGGCGTGCTGGGTCGAGGCGCGGCTGACGGATCACGGTGAAGCGGTGTTTGCATTCTGGGCGCAGGTGTTCGCGCTGCTGCCGGGCAAGCCCGGCATGTATCTTCGCCGCGGGTTCTACCGGCTCACGCTCGACTCGTGCGATCCGAGCTGCTATATCGGCTTCGGCGCCCTGTTCTCGCATCGCCAGGTCCGGATCGAGCGCGACGTGTACGTCGGGACCTACGGCCTGGTCGGATCGGCGTGGCTGCACGAGCGATGTCTCATCGGCAGCCGCGCCAGCCTGCTGAGCGGCGGGTCGCTGCACGAGCTGGATGCCGATCACCGCTGGACGCCGAGCGACGCGCGGCGGCTCCGCCAGATTCACATCGGCGCGGATACGTGGATTGGAGAGGCCGCCGTCGTGATGGCGGATGTTGGTCCCGGCGCGATGGTCGCCGCCGGGGCGGTCGTGTCGATGGCGGTGGCGCCCCGCATGATGGTCGCCGGCAACCCCGCGCGGTTCGTGCGATCGCTCGAGCCGGCGCCGGCGCCGCCGAACGACCCTGCAAAGGAAGTCGGAAAGGAAGGCCACCGTGAGACGCTCCTCGTTTGATTTCATCGACTGGATGAAGGCGATCGGCATGTCGCTGATCGTCGTCGGCCATGTCGCCGGATCGCTGATCAACGATCTCACGCCGCCGATCTATCCGAAGCAGCTCGGCGTGGCCTTCTTTCTGTTCGCGATGGGCTTCTCGCTCGCGCGGGAGCGCCGGCCGCGCTGGGAAGTCGTTCGCAACCGGCTGTTCGAGGTGTATCTGTTCGGCCTGGCGTGCGCGTTGCTGCTGACCGGAATCGCGTACGCGACGAGCGGCGCGCTGTACGCCAGCAACTACCTGCCATTCCTCGGCGGCGCCAACGTCGTGTTCAACAACTTTCCGGTGAATCCCACGACGTGGTACATCGGCACCTATTTGCATTTCCTGCTGCTGTGGGCGTTCGTGCTTCGCGAGGTCCGGGTCACGCCGCTGACAATCGGGTTGGCGATCGTCTGCGAGATCGTCGTGCGCGCCGCTCTCGTGACGAACCTGGGCGGCTTCGTCGGCTACATGATGATGCCCAACTGGATCTCCGTGTTCCTCTTCGGAATGTGGTACGGGCATCGTCCCGACGCGCGCCAGACGGATCGCGTCCCGCAGCTCGTGCTGACGCTCGCGACGATCGCGGCGCTCGCGGTGGCCTGGGCCGTTCTGGCTCCGCAGATCGTGGCGGAGCGAACCATTCCGTTCATGCGCATGGGCGGCGGACCCACGGCGTTCTCGGCGATCCTCACGTCCGCGTGCGTGTCGTTTCTGTATCTGAGCTACACCTGGCTGACGTTTCAGGCGACGTCGCGCGTGAAGGCGAATGCGCTCGTGCAGCTGGTTGCGCGCAACACCATCCTGGTGTTCATCGCGCACATGCCGATCTACTACTTCCTGGATGCGCGTCTCGGCGCGTGGACGGCGAGCCGTCCGCTGCAGGTCGTCATCCGCGTCGTCGTCTGCCTGTTCGTGCTCGTTCTCGCATCTGAAGTCATCAGGCGCGCCGTTCGTCCGAAGGAGCTGCGGGACTGGATGTTCGGTCGTGCGCATCGCGTGCCGCCGGTGAAGGCGGTCCAGCCCGAGCGCATGGGCGCCGCGTGATTGTCGGGATCGTCAAGGCACTGTTCGTACCCGGGTCCCTCTCGTTTTTCGTTGTCGGGTGTGTCGCCAGCAGCGTGCTGATCGCCATCGGCGGCGTCAGCCGGCGAGTCGGTCAAACGTCTCTCGCGCTGCTGGTGCTGACGTACCTCGTGTTCAGCCTTCCATGGGCCGCCGAACGGCTGGCGGCGACGCTGGGATCCCGCCCGCCTGACGGCGCGCGACATCTCAAGACACCTCCCGCGGCTGGCCACGGCGCGATCGTCGTTTTTTCGGGTGACTATTCCCGCGGCCGTATCGACGAAGCCGTTCGCCTCTACCAGGACACCGATCCGCGCTGGGTGATTGTGTCGGGCTGGCCCGCGCTGTCGGGGAGTCTCGTCGCGAGAGGCATTGCGCGCGAGCGCCTCGTGTGGGACTCGGTGCCGCTCACGACGCGCGAGCAGGCGATGCGCCTCGTGCCGTTGCTGCGCGCGCGCGACATCGACGATTTCAGTCTGATCGCGTCGTCCATCCATATGCGGCGCGCGCTCGGCGCCGTTCACGCCGTCGGTCTCGATCCGGCGCCGGTCGAATCGGCAGTGGCGAGGCCGTGGGTGTCGAGCGGGCGTGCGCGACTGCTGCCGGATCGTGCCGCGCTCCGGCTGAGTTATGAAGTCATGTACGAGTATCTCGCGCTCGCGCTGTATGCGAATCGCGGCTGGCTCGCGAGCGATCCGGCGCCGGCCGCCGCGACTGATGCCGCGCCGCCGCTGGTGCCGCGCGTCGCCACGCCGCCGCCGCTGCCGCCCCCGGGCGGACACGTCGTGCACGTGTCCAGCGAGCCGATGCTGCAGACCGCGGTGCGGCATCTTGCGCCGGACACCACCGTCGTGCTCGCGCCCGGAACGTATCGGCTGACCAGCACGCTCTGGATCAACGGCCGCTTCAACAACATCGCGATCGTCGGCGCCACCGGGAATCGAGACGAGGTCGTGCTCGCGGGGCCGGGCATGACGGCTCCCGCCGCCAGCGTACCGCACGGCATCTGGACCGGCGGCGGCGTGCACGACATCACGATCGCGAATCTCACGATTCGCGACGTCGCCGAGCACGCGATCGTGTTCAACGCGGGCACCGAGCGGCCGCGCGTATATAACGTTCGGCTCGTTGACGCCGGGCAGCAATTCATCAAGAGCAATCCGGCTCCCGGCCCTGGAGACGACGTCGAGGGACGCGGCGTTGACGACGGTCGCGTGGAGTATTCGCTGATCGAGTACACGTCTTCGGCGAAGGACGGGTACACGAATGGCATCGACGTGCACGCCGGCGCCAACTGGATCATCCGCAACAACGTGTTTCGAAACATCGTCTCGCCCGCGGGACAGCTTGCCGGCCCGGCGGTGCTCATGTGGAACGGATCGCGCGACACGCTCACCGAAGGCAACACGTTCCTGAATTGCGCGCGCGGCATCTCGTATGGGCTCGAACAGAAGTCGGCCGAGCGCGACAGCCTCGATCGGTTCGATCACAAAGGCGGCATCATCCGGAACAACTTCTTCTTCCGATCGGCCGATCAGCCGGGTGACGTCGGCATCATGGTGGCCGATTCACCGGGCACGGAAGTGCTGCACAACACGGTGTTCGTCTCGGGGACCCATCCGGCGTCCATCGAATATCGCTTTCGCGCCGCTCGCGATGTGGTCGTCGCGAACAACCGGCTCGATGGACTGATTCTGGCGAGGGACGGTGCGACGGGCACCGAACGGGATAATGTGAGGCAGTAGGGATCAGGGATCCGCGATCCTACGAAGACGATGGCCAAAGATCAGATTCGCATCCTGGAACTCCGCAGCGTTCGCGGGACCGGCGGCGGCCCCGAGAAAACGATTCTCCTCGGGGCCGCGGGCGCCGACGCCGAGCGCTTTGCCGTGACGGTCTGCTACGTGCGCGACGCGCGGGACGAGGTCTTCGGGATCGGCGCGCGGGCCAGCGCGCTGGCGGTCGACTATGTCGAGGTCCGCGAGCGCCATTCGTTCGATTGGTCGATCTGGCCCGCGCTCGCGTCGATCGTGCGCCGGCGTCAGATCGACATCGTGCACGCGCACGATTACAAGACGGACTTTCTGGCGCTCGCGCTCGCGCGCGCGACCGGCGCGATCGCGCTGTCGACCGTTCACGGCTGGATTCACGACAGCTGGAAGGAACGCCGCATCTACTATCCCGCCGACAAGTGGATGCTGCGCCGGTTCCCGCGGGTCATCGCGGTCTCGGCCGTCATTCGCGACACGCTGATTGAATCAGGGGTCGAGGCGTCCCGGATCACCACGCTGCTGAACGGCATCGACCCCGCGCAGTTCCGCCGCGATCGGCGCGACGAGGCGGCCGCGCGGCGCGAGCTCGGGATCGAGCCGTCGGAGATGGCGATCGGCACCGTCGGCCGGCTCGAGCCGGTCAAGCGATTCGATCTCCTGCTGGATGCCGTTGCGCGGCTTCAGAAGACCGGCCGCGCCGCGAAGCTGTTCATCGTCGGCGACGGCAGCCTGCGCGACAAGCTGAGGGCGAGGGCGACGGAGCTCGGGGTCGACGGCTGCCGGTTTCTCGGACATCGCGCCGACGTCGGACGGCTCCATCACGCGTTCGACGTGTTCGTGCAGAGCTCCGATTCCGAGGGAACACCGAACGCGGTGCTCGAGGCGATGGCGCTCGAAACGCCTGTCGTCGCCACTGACGCCGGCGGCACGCGCGACATCGTCGCGCACGGCGTCCACGGCCTCATCGTCCCGTGCGGCGACGCGGCCGGTCTCGCGCGTGCGATCGAACGAACGATCACCGATCGCGACGCGACACTCGCGCGTGTCGCGGCGGCCCGCGCGCGCATCGAGCGCGAGCTGTCGTTCGAGCGCCGCACACGCGACCTCGAAGCGATCTACGAACAGCTCCTGATCGGCCGCCGCGCAGGCGGCCGAGAAGTCACCTGCTTGAGTACATGACGCGATGCCCGCGCCCGTTACATCGCGTGAGCTGAACTGTCGCGCGTAATCCGATGCTGCAATCGGATACGTACTTGGAGCGAGAAACGCAACTCAACGACGGACAGAGCGATCTCGCGAGGCCGAACCTGAGTCATCGACATCACCTCTGTCCTGTGGACTTGTTCTTGCCAAGGGGACTCCGGCAATTCGGATCGCGGATTCTGATCCCTCCTCAGCATTCCCGCGAGTCCGACGGAGCACGTTCCTAGTCGCCGATCGCCGGCGCGATCACTTCCAGTCGTGTTCCGTCGTGTCTCCTGCGTGACGCGCATGCGCGCGCAGCGGGGAGGTGTGCCTCGATGGGTCCGGTTTGCGCAGCACGCACGGTCGTGGCGGCGGCACTCATGATGTGCGCGACCGAACTGACGGTCGCGGTCGCCGCGGCTCAGACGGCGCTTCCGGGAGGAGTTCCAGACTTTTGCGCAAACCCATCTATTACGAGCGCGCGTTCGGGCCCGTGGTCGGATCCACTGACGTGGTCGCCCGCACGCGTCCCCGTCGCCGGCGATCTGGTCCGTATCGATGCCGGCGACACCGTGACGTACACCTCGGTGAGCGACGCCGCGCTCACCTGCATCAGCATTTTTGGCCAGCTTGCTTTCGGGATTGGCGCGCCCACGCGCCTGACTGTCGGGACGCTTACGGTGATGGAGGGGGGCGTTCTGGCGATCGGCACGATGAGTGCGCCGGTCCCGGCCGGTATTTCGGCCGAGCTCGTGATCGCGAATCAACCGCTGAATACGAGCAGCGATCCCAATCGCTTCGGCACCGGCCTTCTCGGCCTCGGCACCGTGACGATGTACGGCGCCGAGAAAACACCGACGTGGACGCGTCTCGCAATCGAGCCGCGCGCGGGGGACACGACGTTGACGCTGTCGCAGCCGGTCGCCGGCTGGCGCGCCGGCGACCGCGTGATTCTCCCCGACACGCGTCATTTGAAATGGAACGAGGTCACCAACTGGACGCGCACGAGCCCGCAGTGGGAAGAGCGAACCATCTCGGCGATTTCACCCGATGGCCGCGTGGTGACGCTGACGGCGGCGCTGCAGTTCAATCACTTCGGCGCGCGCGACGGCGTCACCGGGAACGGCACGCTGCGCCTGCTGCCGCACGTCGGTAATCTCACCCGCAACGTCGTCGTCCGATCGCAATCGCCGATCGGCAGCGGCGGCACGCAGGGACACACCCTCTTCATCGAGCGCGCGAACGTCGACATCCGCTACGTCGCCTTCCGCGATCTCGGCCGCACGACGATCGGCGCCGGCGCCGCAAACGGACGCCTTCCCGTGTACTTCGAAGACTTGATGGGGCCGGTGACGACGCCGGCGAATGGATACCAGTACACGTTCGTCGGCAACGCGGTCGACGGCGGATCGACGAATCACAACCGGCGGTGGGCGATCAGCCTCGACAACGCGCACTACGGATTGATCAGCGACAACGTGCTCTACAACTATGCGGGCGCGTTGCTGATGACGGAGGGCGGCGGCGAGAGCTACAACGTCGTCGAGCGCAACTTCCTGATGCGCAGCTGGGGAACTGGCGGCCGGCTGGGCATGGGCGACGAAGGTCAGGGCATGTGGTTCCGCGGCACGAACAACTACGTCCGCGGAAACGTCGCCGCCAACTTCGATTCGGATCAGCCCGAAGCGGCGTACGGCTACAAGTACTTCATGCGACTGCTCGGCACGGTCAACGTTCCGACCGCGAAAGGGCAGAACGAAGCGTCGTACGTTCCGGTCGACGGCAACAACCTGCCGATTCTCGAATTCAGCGACAACGAGGTGTACGGCGCCGCGCAAGGCCTGACGTACTGGTGGCTGAGCAGTCAGGATCCCGCCGCGCCGCCCGATCCCAAAGAAAGCGTGTTTCGCGATCTCCGGATCTGGCACGTCTACAACGCCGCGGTCTATCACTATCCCGCCGCGCGCGTGCGCTTCGACGGCCTCACGATTCTCGGCCAGGACCCGGCGACGAGCGCGTGCTGCGGCCGTGGCTTCCACGGCGAGGACTACGCAGCCACGGACATTCGCCTCGTCAATGCCGACATCGAGGGCATGGGCATCGGCATCAAGTGGTCGGCTGCGGGGACCGGTCTGCAGGTCGTGGAGAACAGCACGCTGCGCAATCAGACCGATACGGTCGTGAAGACGATGTACTCGGCGAACGGGCCCGGCTGGCTGCCGCCGCGGACCATCATCGCCAACAACGTCAACTTCCAGGGCGGCACGACGGTCGCGATGGACTGGACAGTCGACAGCCAGTCGAACACGACGCAGCGCGACACCGTGCTCGTCTACGCCTACAACGGCGTGCCCTCGGATGATTTCCAGGTGTTCTACAACCAGCAGGCGTCGCAGAACGTCGCGGGCGGCCTCGCGCCGTGCGGCAATCACCGCCCGGAGATCAACGGCATCGTCTGCGCGACGGCGGCAAGCAGTGGTCCGGCAATCACTTGGTTAGATCCATTTCAAGGATCGACCGCAGGTGGAACGCCGACGACGATCTCCGGCGCGAACTTCGTGAGCGGCGCCTCTGTATCGTTCGGCGGGACCCCGGGAACGAACGTCGTG
>Ga0114129_10003860_pt1 | contig 21138 bp, 16 predicted proteins | sample RhiMetdeltSRZDD1_FD_80071 | JGI IMG/M metagenome (GOLD analysis project Ga0114129, IMG submission 80071) | Populus rhizosphere microbial communities from Tennessee, USA - Rhizosphere MetaG P. deltoides SRZDD1 (version 2) (version 2) | ecosystem: Host-associated > Plants > Roots > Rhizosphere >... | reverse complement strand
TCACGTCTTATCTAGAATCTGCTCATCACCAGTCACAACCGTGAGACTCCACGCGGCAAGCGCGTGGCATCCCAACAATCCGTTCACGGCTGTTTGTAGCTGCAAACGTGAAGTACCACGCCGCAAGGGCGTGGCATTGTCTTGATTTTTGCAGAGGCTCTTTAGCTTATCGTGGTGATGCGTTAAATGTGACTTCTTTCAGGAAACGCGACGCGGTGACAGTTAGAGATTCCTGAAAGAAGTTGAATCTAGCGCATCACAACGACAAGCTAAAGCGTATCGGACATTTGCTTGACCGATTTGTGAAAGACGTTGTAAAGCTTATCGGGCATTAGAATCTGCGGGCTAATTACTTGTACCTGCGAGCTTCTCCATCTCCTTCACAGCATCGTCAGGCTTCCATGTATTGTCCCGATAGATCTTTGCGACCTTTCCGTCTGGCCCAACGATCACCGTTCGCAGTCCGTGAACAATCTGATCGCTACCCTGGAAATACCGCAGCCCAAAAAATTGTGCAATACCCTTGATTTGGTCCATAGTGCCTGTGGCGAATTCCCAGTGCGTGAAGGTTTCGTCCTGATATCGCTCTGTATGGGCAGCGCCATAACTTCGCAGTACCTGCGGTGTGTCGTAATCCGGATCAATAGTGATACTGAGTAGATGTGTTTTACCGTAGATAGAAGGTTGCTGTTGAAGCTGTTTGTCGACGGCCGCGAAGTTGTCGCTCATTAGTGTGCAGTATTCAGGCACAGGACATCTGGTGTAGATGAACGTCAAAAGCAGAGTCTTGCCGCGATAATTACTAAGCTTTATGTCGCGCCCATCCTGATTCACCAAACCATAATCAGGCACCTGATCACCCTCGTTAGCTTCGACTATTCCCGGGGCTGCCGGCGCATTTTGGCTTTGCTTTCGAATCACCAGGTTTTCGAGCCATGACTGAGAGCCATCGACAACAAGAGTTGCTGTCACTTCATCTTCGGGTGCAAGGATCTGCAAGTCGGCGTCACTTGGCACGGTAAAAGGCATCGTCATAGATGGCATGAAGTCTTTCACTTCCTCGTGCGCGATAGTGACGAGATGTTTGTCAGGCTCGACAGCTACGACTTTACCTTTAAGATCGTAGCGTTTTTGATTAGCGGATGAATTGCGACAGCCTGTGGTGGAAGTAATGAAAATAAATGCGGTCAGAATCAGGATGAATATGGTTCGATTCATTGAGAGTTCATTTCTTGCGGTGCTCAGTATCAACATGGACTATCTGAGCCCAATCGGCTGCAACTGCGCATCATACAGTTGCTGATACGTCCAAAAGTTCGACATCACACGATACACGTAATCCTTACTCTGCGAGAAACCAATCTCAGGCACGTAACGTTCCGGTTCGGTGCTTCGCGATCTACTCCTCCATCGACTCATGTTGTCTGCGCCACCGTTATAAGCAGCAGCGACTGCCTCGGGTTGATTCGGAAATTGCTGAAACAAATTGCCGAGATATTGCGAACCAAACAGAATCGCCGTGTCGGGGTCGTACAGATTGTCCTGGCTAAAGTTGTTGAGCTTTAACTGCGCGGCTACTTCGTTTGCCGTGGAAACGATGAACTGCATCATCCCTCGTGCTGCTGCCGCAGATTTCGCGCCTGCCTGAAATCTGGATTCCTGTCGCGCGATCGATAATACGAACCGCAGGTCGACGTTGCGCGATGGAGCATGTCTTAAAAGTGAGTCACGATAGGGGATCGGATAAAGAAGTTCGACAAGCGTGCGAGGCGCCAACTCCAGAACGTAATCAGCGGGCACTGTTCGCCAGAATTGTTCCGCGAATCGAACCGCGCGATTAGGCAATCCACCCTGAAGCGAATAGACGGCAACACTGTAATCTTCATCTGAAAACTTCGCTGTCTCTTTTATTGTTTGTGTTTTGTCGCTTCCGCTTTGCGCTGAGGGCGTTGTAGCACGTTCGGCACGTGCAGCCAGGAGTTCGGGCAGCGCTTCATCGTACAGTCCGAGCAGGAGTAGATCGTTTGCGAGCATTTGGTGACTTGATATATCGCCAGCTATGCCCGCGGTTACTAGAGACACTACTGCAAAATTTTGAAGTTGATATGAAGGCAATGCGGCGTAAGCATTTCGGAGAATTACGAGGGCGTCATTTCTTGCGGCAAGGTCTGCGCTCAGTCGTATTGCCGTCTGAGCAGCCTGCCGTGCTTGTTCAAGCTGGCCTCCCGCCGCTGCTGTCCTGGCAGATGACAGAAGATCGCGACGCCGGTTCTCAATGACGCTACGCGTTCGGTCGTTAGATGCCAAACTCGTCAAGCGTTGCGTCGCGCGCGTCCCGTAGTAATCATTTCGTCCGTCGGGAAGTGCCAGGTAACCCGTGACTGCTTCATCGACTCTTCCTGATTGTTCAAGCGCGTACGCCCTTAGAAAGTTGACCTCTGCCGTCGTGGTACCTCCCGGTACGCGCGTCCCGCCAAGATCCGTAAGCTTTAATAGCTCCTCAGCGTCTTTGATAGCGTCTTGCCAACCGTTCTGTGCCAGATGGATGCGCAGCTGCGCGAAGAGCGCGAGTGTTGCTCCAATATCTCCTTTGAATCGATTGCGGGTTTGTTGGACCCAATTTAGAGCTTCCGGGTATCGAGCGGCTTCATGAAGCGCATCAATGACATTCAAATATGGTCGTTCCAAGCCCGGACCATCTGTGAATCGATCAATCAACGTCTTGTACGCATTAATGCCATCGTCAGTACGTTTCATGCGCATATAGCTTGAAGCGAGATATCCAAGCGCATCACGGGTACTTGAACTTTGCGGAAACTGATCAGAGACGCGTTGGAAGTAAGTGATCGCCTCCGAGTATTTGCCTTCCTGATACAGTCCGCGACCAAGCTGGTACATTGCGTTGGGAACAGTTGGGCCCTGGGGATTCTGTCTGATGATCTCTTCGTAGTGAGCGCGCGCACCGGCGAAGTCTCGATTGAACTGATACACAGATGCTCGCAACAGCCGATCGGCTTCGGTCGGTTGTGCCTGGCCGGAGACCTTTTCCATCTGATCTAATTCGCGAGTTGCCTGTAGAGCAAAATCGTCGGGACGTGAAGCGTCGGGCATTTGATTCAGCAGCTTGAGAAACACATCACGTGCTTCCGGTGTTTTGGCCTCGCGTAACAGAGCCTGACCGAGCAGCAATTGATTTTCGCGAGCAAGGGAAACGTTTTTGGAAGACGTACCAGCGCGTGCACTGGTTGCCGCGGCGGCAAAGTCGCCGCTCTCGAAAAAACTTTCAGCGAGCCGGAGAACAGCAGCGTCGTGAAGCAAACTGTTTGGTGACGAAGCAATCAATCTCCGTAAATACTCCCGCTCCTGAGTGAGGTCACCAGTGCCGCGGGCCAAGCGCGACAGATGCCACAGCGCGTACTCCGCCAATCGACCATTACGTGAAACGACGGCTTGGTAAGAAGATCCGGATGTCGCAAGGTCGCCTGTTTTTTCGGCTGCCCTCGCGTGAAGGTAATCGTAGTTTCCGGCTCGAAACAGATTTGGATCGGAGGTTCGTATCCTGGCAGTTTCAGCAACGACTGTGGGCCAGTTTCGTTGCTCGACGGCGGCTCGAATAGATTGCTGCGTACCATCAGGCGACTGTGCGTAAATCATAGTCGCCGACGCGAACAGCAATAAGAACAGGTACCTGACCTTGATTAACATTCAATCGAATTATCAGCGACGTAGAAGAAATTGCCAAACAGAGAGATCAAGTCGCCGATCCTCAGATCAAGATCGGACTTTTGCAATCTGACTTTATCTGCGAAAATCGCCTGTTAGTCTCAAATGAACTATGGTTGCAGAAAACATCAAAACAAACTCAGGCCGAGCGGAGTTGATCGATGGCGCGGTTGTCGCGAACAAGATCAAGCAGGAAGTAAAGTCCGAGATCGCTGAAATGGTCGACAAACTTGGCGTGCGACCTGGACTTGCCGCAGTGCGCGTCGGCGATGATCCCGCGTCAGCCGTCTACGTCAAAAACAAGATTCGTGCGTGCGAGGAAGTTGGCATTCGTTCGGAACATCACGCCCTGCCTGCCTCTATTACGGCGGATCAGTTGTTGTCGCTTATCCAAACTCTAAATACTCGCGACGACATCCACGGCATATTGGTCCAGTTGCCACTCCCAAAGGGTATTGTCGAATCGCAAATCATTGAAGCGGTCTCGCCAGACAAGGACGTCGACGGGTTTCACCCAATGAATGTCGGAAAACTAGCAATGGGTCAGCAGTCGTTCGTGCCCTGCACGCCCGCCGGAATTATTGAATTGCTTGACTACAACAACATCGAGTTACGGGGCACTTCCGCGTGCGTCGTTGGACGCAGCCAGATCGTTGGGCGTCCGATGGCCCAATTGCTGCTGCAGAGAGACGCTACCGTTACCATCTGCCATTCGCGAACCAGGGATCTGGCTGCCGTAACTCGCGAGGCTGACGTGTTGATTGTCGCCATTGGACGAATTGGCCTGATTAGAAAACAGCACATTAAACCAGGTGCAACCGTGATCGACGTTGGGATGAATAAATTGACTGACCCAGCGCAGATCCAGGAGATGTTCGGTGACCAAGCCGACTCTCGTCTCGCTGTGCTAGCGAAACGTGGTTACACACTTGTGGGAGACGTGAATCCTTTCGAAGCTGACCAAGTCGCGGGCAAACGCACTCCAGTCCCAGGCGGTGTCGGCTTGCTGACGGTGGCGATGCTGATGAAGAACACGTTGATGGCGGCAAAGCGGCAGATCTCCTAAGAACATGCTCCGTGTCGGACTCACAGGATCGATTGCCGTCGGAAAGTCTTACGTCTCTTCTGTTTTCGCAGAATTGGGTTGCCATGTATTGGACGCGGATGAAACCGCGCGGGCAGTAGTTGAGCCGGGCAGCGCCGGACTAGCGGCTGTCGTCGATTATTTCGGATCGGAAATCCTGCTCAACGACGGCCGTTTGGACCGAAAGCGTCTCGGTCAAGTTGTATTTGAAAATGAGAAGCAAAGGCAAAAGCTCAATTCAATTCTGCATCCATTCATTATCGCCAGGCAGGATGAGATTCTACGTGAATGGGAAGCGCTCGACCCTGGTGGAATCGGGATTGTTGACGCGGCGCTTATGATTGAATCAGGAGGCTACAAGCGCTTTGACAAACTGATCGTAGTGTATTGCAGACCGGAAGTGCAGCTTGAACGCTTGATGCTTAGAACTGGTTTGTCGCGAGACGAAGCCGAGCAGAGAATTGCTTCGCAGATGCCGCAGGAAGAGAAGCAACGATACGCCGATTACCTGATCGATACATCCGACGGCTACGAAAACACACGGAAACAAACCATCGAAATCCACGAGAAGCTGCGGCGACTGGTTCAAGTTTGAGAATGATCCTAATTGTCAGAATTCACCAACTGCTTTATCGAATGCGGGTTAGCACATTGAGACGGTGGCGCGCAAAGACAACCGTTCTGCTTCTGCTCGGACTGACTTTGACACATGCCGGATGCTTTGGTGAGGAAACTCCTGCGACCTATTACGGCAAAGTAATAGTTCCGCGGTCGCAGGAATTCCGTTGGAGTGATGGAGGTCTTCCGCAGACTTTTGATCCGGCATTTGCCGCAGCGCCACCAGACACTGATGCGGTAAGGGCCTTGTTCGAAGGTCTGACCGATTACGATCCAAAGACACTTTCCCCCGTTCCGGGTGTTGCTATCCGATGGGAACCGTCGCCGGACAATCGTGTTTGGACGTTTTATTTGCGACAAGACGCGCGTTGGTCCAATGGAGATCGTGTCACCGCATCTGATTTTGTTCGCTCCTGGGAGAGAACCGTCAGAATCGGTCCGCTTGCGCCACACACAGAATTGCTGGCTAACATCGAAGCTGGTCCGAATCCGAATCGCGGAACTGCAAACACCGCACCTTCTGGCACGTCACCACGTCTCGCAGTCGAGGCCATTAGTGATGACGTCTTGCGTGTACATCTGCGACATCCCGATCCCGCATTTCCATCTTTGGTCGCGCATCCGGTGTTCCGTCCAGTAAAAATCTCCCAATCGACTGATACGCGCCGATTGGAAGCGAGAGACCTGGTTTTCAACGGCGCATTCCTTCTCGGCGGCTCGCAACCCGACCGCGTCTTGCTGGAACGCGCAAAGACTTATTGGGATGGCGATTCAGTGTCACTGCAGCGAGTTACCTTCGTGAACGCCTCGAACGCTGAGGGAGCGCTGGCGGCGTATCATTCGGGAGAGATTGATGCAGTTTCCAGCGCGCCGTTCGAGCCGCTGGCATTAAAACTCCTAAGCCCATACAAAGACTTTCGGCGCTCAACGTTCGGTGCGCTTACGTACTACAGCTTCAACGTAGCGCATGCTCCGTTCGATGACGTCCGCGTACGCGAGGCTTTGGCTATCTCAATTGATCGCGAACGGTTGAGTCGAAACGATCTCGGAGGAGCGACCGAGGCGGCGGGCAAGTTCCTTCCTGATGAGATGGCTGCGGCTGAGCCAGTTGTAGGGAAGACCGATATGCTAGAGCAGGATGTGGAGCGCGCAAGAGGTCTTTTGGCCGAGGCAGGCTTCCCTGGCGGCGAAGGGTTTCCGGTCGTCAGACTTTTGATCAATCGCAACGAGCAGCAAAGAATTGTTGCGCAGGCCATAGCGGCGATGTGGCAAAGCGTGCTGAACATCAAAACGGAAATCATCGTCAAGTCTTGGGACGAATACGAAGCATCGCTACGTGCGGGAGATTACGATGTGGCACGACGTGGTGTGGTGATGCAAACACCCGATGAGGTGACTAATCTTCGTCTGCTCTTTCCAACTGAGCAAGTCAATACCGTTGCGAGTTCACCCAACACAGCCGGCAATCAATCAGGTCCCTTCGAAAGAAGGCCGACGACAACGATTGAATCGCAGTCACAGGCACTTAAAGAGCTGAAGGCGATGCCGATTTACTTTGCCTCGTCGTATTCACTGGTGAAGCCTTACGTTTCAGGCTTTGACTCGAATGTTTTGGACGCCCCTTCCTTGAAGCGAACCCGGATCAATACGAACTGGACAGAACCGAAGCCTTGAGCTTTAGTGCTGAAGGGTGGACGAATCGCGCCAATAGTCCCAAACGATCCTATTTCCGTGTCAAGCGCATGATTCTTCCAGACAGCCAATCAAATCGAAAGCGCGTGGCTGAGGTGGTCTTAGCCGGAGGCTTGGTCGCATTTCGCACCGACACCTTTTACGGATTAGGAGTGGATCCTTTTAACCGAGATGCAATCAAGCGCATCTTCGATCTCAAGGGAAGAGAACAGAAACCAATCCTGTTGCTGATATCCGACGTGGATGAAGTAGACCGCTTCATCGAAATGCGATCGAACGTCTTTGATATGGTCGTGAAAGCGTTTTGGCCCGGGCCGTTGACCATCGTAGACATTGCAAAAACGGCGGTGCCTGAAGAATTAACTGCCGGTGGACGCACGATTGGCTTGCGTCTGCCAGCCGACCACGAACTGCGTGCACTTTTGCGAGCTTCAGGTGGAGCGCTGACTGCTACAAGCGCGAACCCCTCAGGCTCACCCCCGGCGCGCACCGCTGCGCAAGTGGCTACTTATTTTCCGTCTGGACTCGATCTCATACTAGACAGCGGTGAAAGCTCAGCGACGGCAGCGTCGACAGTAATCGATGTGAGTCAATACCCAGCGCGACTTGTTCGGGAAGGTGCCGTTTCCCGCGCTCGTTTGGAGAGTGTCTTACGATGCGAGAGGGCTTGATGTCTGATAGCTCAAGCTAAACGCCGTTCTAAAAACCCTTATGCGTCGTAGCAGGTGCTGAAGAAATGCCATCAATGAAGGGCTTCAGCTCACCAACGAAGCCGTCTGTGTTCCTGATACTTCTTAGCACGATGACAATCGCATCCGTTGGGAATCCCGACTCGAGAGTGAACGTGTAGCCGGCAAAGGTGTCACCTGTATCGTCCAGACCCCAGAACAGGAAATTGTGATCACTAAAGTTAAGAAGTTTTTTGGCAAAGGTCAGAGGATCTTTTGCTTTGCTAACATTGATGTATTCGCCCTTATAGTGGGGGTAGACGCGGATGCCGATCGTCTCATCTTTTGTAACACTGATGACGATCTCGAGCCCATCGACATGATTGAAGTTCATGCCATCTCGCATCATTCCCACAAAGTTGTAAGGCTGCTTAGACGACTGCCGAAAGTTTGTGTTGATATCCGCCTTTTCGCCGGCAGACTCCAGCAGCTGACGTAGTTTTTCACGCGTCGCGTCGCGTTTCTGCTCATTCGTCTGGCCAGTGGCAATGCCAGCAAAGCAGCTGAACAGAATTACGAACAGAGGAAGTAAGAGTAAACGTTTCATAAAGCATCGGGTCTCCATTCTTCAATGCTAGTTTGTCACGGTCAGGTCTTTCACAAAACCCCAATCACCGCTGGCGTTAACGTGGATATTACCGACGTTCTTACGTGCAATGACTATGTTTGCCTGATACCAGAGGGGAAACACGGGAAGCTCGCGGCTAACTATGTCTTGGACCTTTGCGTAGATTTCGCGTGCCTTCTGTCGGTCAAAGGTATTGACCGCTTGATCCAGCAATGCATCTAGTTCTTTGTTGCTGTAGCGGCTCCTGTTCCTGGACGCACGAGTCTCTGTAGGTATTTCTGAGGTGGCAAATAGATCCTTGTAGAAAATAGGGTCTTGATTGCCGCCGACCCATTGACTATAGAAGATCTGAAAATTCCCACGACGCACTTCGTCGAAGACGGTATTTTGTTCGGGTGTGACGATCTCCACGGGAATTCCGACAGCTTTCAGGTAATTCTGAATCACTCCGGCATAATTTCGACCGGCGGCACTGCTGCCGGAAACCTTGTAGACCACTGGTTTGGAAAACCTCATCTGTGGCCCATTCCCATCAGGATCTTTGAAACCCGCTTCATCAAGAAGTTTTTTCGAACTGGCCGGATCGTAGGAATAAGTTTGACCGGGCGTGTAGGCCCAGGATTCTTCGGGGATAATTGAGTGGGCGATCTTGCCGAAGCCCAGCAAGAGGTTCTTGATCATACTCTCACGATCGATCGCATAAGCTATCGCCTGCCTCACCTTCACATTATCAAGTGGAGCAGAGGACGTGTTGAGCGTGAGCAGGTTGACGTTCGAACCGGGAAACTGATGCACTTGAAGGCTTGGATCCTGTCCTAACAGTTTCACAGCGTCAGGTGAAAGACTTGTCGGAAGCGGTGCAATGTCCACACGCCCTGACCGCAGTTCAGCCTGCAACGCGTTCATATCCGAAATCACTCGCACGCGAACGGACTGAATTTTTGCGGGACCTTCCCAGTAATCAGCAAAGGCCGTCAGGTCGACTACTTGCTGCGAATTATCGTAATTAACAAACGTAAATGGACCAGTACCAAGCGGGTGGGTCTTTTGCGATTCATAACTATCTTTCGGAATGATCGAGACGGGTACGAGATTGGACAACAATCCCACCCATGGCTTAGTGAGGGTAACGACCACAGTTCTTGCATCTGGCGCTTCGACGCTCTTGATGAGACTTCGCTTGTCAGCTCCTGAGCCCTCGTAGAAACTCGCCGACTTAGCGAAGTCACTCGAAAACACCTTATCGAGCGTGTACTTCGCATCTGCAGAACTCATGGGGCGTCCGTCATGGAATTTCACACCATCGCGGAGAGTGAAGGTAAATACGAGTCCATCGTCTGAACGCCGGATGTCAGAAGCGAGTTCACCCACATAATCGAAGTGGTCGTCCTTTTTCACAAGCGAATTGAACATGAGCGTACGAACACGCTCGCTTGCGGCGTCGACAGACGGTGAACCTATGGGATCGATTGTTCGGATGTTGTCACCGAGTGCGATGACGAAAGTGTTGCTTCGTTTTCGACAACCACCAGATAAAACGAGGACAGCGAGCAGGAGCGTCAGGAGAATTGCGGAGAAAGTCCTCACTTAATCGTGCCTCCATAGGTGTAGTTGAGCTTCTTATTCAATTTGAGAATGTCGTCGGAAAGTGTTTGAAGGCGCTCTCGATCGAAAGGCAAGGGAGGCTGCACGATTGCTTTCGAGGCTGCGATGCGTCTCAACGACGCGCGTATTCGATCTTTCGGAAGTCTATCCTGTTTCGCTGCGTTTAATAGAGAGTGATAGCCCGCGCGAATCTTTTCGGGCGTCGCGCAAATCAGCAACATATCCTCTCCCGCTTTGAAGGCACGCAAAGCTGCGGTTTCGATATCACAGTGACGCGCAATTGCACCCATCTCAAGATCATCTGTCACGACAAGGTGTTGGTAACCAAGTTCCTGTCGAAGCAGCTCAGTTACGATGTTGTAATTCAACGACGCCGGCTCAAGCAGTCCTCCAGTCACTTCCTGGTGGATGTCGATGTTTGGAAAACCTCCATGGCTAACCATGACGCAGCGGACGCGATCATCCTTTCGTTGAAACAGCTCAATATACGGAGCGAGATCCTGAGCGATCAGATCGTCGTGCGACAGCTTTACGACAGGCATCTCCTCATGTGAATCAACCTCCCCCGCGCCGATCCCTGGAAAGTGCTTGAGGCAACCGAGGCAGCCAGCGCCCTGCAACCCACGCATGTAGACGGTGGTGTAGCCCAGAACTTCACCTGGTGATCTGCCGAACGAGCGTGAATACAGACCGTTGGAAAGCAGGTCTCGGTCTTCTGTCATGATCGACATGACAGGAGCGAAATTCAAATTAAACCCCAGAATCCGCAGTACTTCGCCCGTTATTCGACCAAGAGCACGAGCCGCGGCCAAGTCGCCGTGTTGCCGAATAGTTCTAGCTGAGGGCATTGGAGTAAAGATCTTGCGGAGGCGATCAACTAAGCCGCCTTCCTGATCAACGCCCAAAAGTGGGGGCACGGGCACAAGTTCGCGTACCCCGTCCAGCAAGGAACGTAGCTGCTCAGGCGCAGCAACGTTGCGACCAAAAATAATGACTCCGCCGGGTTGAATTTCGGTTATCAACTCGCGCGTCTGGGCGTCTAGTTCCGTTCCTGGAAGCCCGATAAAGAAGAACTGCCCGATTTGTTGTTCGAGTGGAAGTGAATGGAGTGAATCTACGGCCATTTAGGATCGATTTCGAGTTTCTAGCTTCATAGCGGTTGTTTGAAGTACAAATGTCTGGCTTTGAGCCCAAAGTAAACTCGAATCCCAAACTTCGAGCTGTTGTCGAGTTTAGCACGACGAACGACCTGAGGATAGAAGGTCCTTGAAGTGGCTCAATGATGTTTGCCGAGAGAATGAATATTTATATTTCTTTCTGTCCGTAGTATAAACGAGCACATGCCGCGCGAAATTACGGATCGGGAGCGCGTCGTTCAATCAGTTAAAGCCCTCGCTCCCACTTCGGAACTCTTCGAAGAAAATAACGGAAGACAGAAATACGAGAGCGACCTCGAGGTGATCGTGCAGGGGCGCGACTACGGCAACGGGAAGCGCGTTGGACCCTACCTTCGGCTGCTTGAGTTCGACGGAGGCGAACAAATCATGCGGCAAGGCGAGTGGGGTGGGAACGCATTCTACATCGCGGTTGAAGGCTCCCTCGACGTAGAGGTTCTTGACGACAGTGGTGGTCAAACAAAGATAGGTGAACTTCAGCCGGGCATATGTTTCGGCGAGATGGCTCTACTGGCGGGTATTGAGCGCAACGCAACCGTTTCCGTCCCGATCGGTAAAAAGGCTGTCGTGCTGGAAGTCGATCGACCCGCTTTGCGCTTGTTGCGAAAGCTGCCGAAGTTTGGCCAAATCCTGGATGAGACATACCGCACGCATGGCCTGGGAAGAGTGTTCGAAGATCTAAAGCTGGACGAATCCCAAGCGAGCTCGGAACTGGTAAATGAATTGAAACGTGTTGCTCGCTATGTGGTCTACGGGAAACATCACGTCGTCTGCGAAGAAGGCAAACCTATAGATCGCATTGTGTTCCTTAAGAGCGGGTGGGTCCGCCGTTCCCACGGCATTCCGATCAATCCCACGTCGCCAGAGGTGGTGATGGGCTTCGGCGAAGCGATCGGAGTCGATTTTCTGGGAGCAGGGAATTGTCTCGGTCTCGAAGGCATCGTACGGCCCGAAAGGTGGAAATATACGGCCAGCCTTATGGCCAGAACCGAAGTACTTGAGGTGCCGTTGGCGAGCTTCTCAGCCAATCCTCAACTCCGCGATGAGCTCGACAAGTTGTTCTCACGCATCTGTGACAAGGCTGATTATCTTCCTAAGGCGATCGATAGCCACTCGGACCCGCGAACACTGAAGTCCTCGGAACAAGAGATTGCAACTGGAATAGTTGACGGCGCAAATCTGCTCGTCATGGACATGGATCTTTGTATTCGTTGCGGTAATTGTTCGCTCGCATGTCACAAGGTTCACGGTCAGTCGCGTTTGCTGCGCCGCGGAATCCAGATAGAACGTCCGGTGTCGATTAGCAGTCGACATTTGCAACACGCCTTAATTCCGCAGGTCTGCATGCATTGCAAAGATCCGGAGTGTCTCACCGGTTGTCCTACAGGCGCAATTTTTCGTGATCCACTGGGGCACGTTGATATTGATGCGGCAACTTGCATCGGATGTTTTGATTGCGCCACACAATGCCCTTACGACGCGATCACAATGGTCCCTCGCAAAGTTCCAGCTAAGTCGCTGAACTTGCTAGCAAGAATCACGAAGCTTCTGAGTCTTAGAACAAACGACCTCCCACAGTTAGGAGAAGCAGATGATGTTGTCGCCATCAAGTGCAATCTGTGTGAAAACACTCCTCTGAATCCCCCAGGGGCGCGCCGCCAGGCTTACTCGTGTGAAGAGAACTGTCCGACGGGCGCACTCGTGCGCGTGAATCCGCTTGAATACTTTTCGGAGATCACTGCAATTCAGGGCACGATCTTCAAAGACCAAACTCACGCCATCGGTAGGAACATTCACAAGAGCGATCCTTTAGCGCGCGCGTACCATTTCATCGGTAGCTTGCTGGCAATCGCGGCGATCTTCGGAACGGTTTGGGGATTAATGCGCTTTGGTTTTGATTCGCCTGTGTCGGGAAATTGGTTGACGATGAGGTGGATAACCGGCTTGGCAGGTTTACTTGGAGTTGCAGTGGTAATGACTTATCCATTGCGACGACAGATTTACCGGCGGCGCGCTGGAGCCTTACGTTACTGGTTGCTCATTCACAGTTACGTCGGGTTCATCACAGGTGTAGTTCTACTATTACACAGCGGTAAACATACAGGCGGATTGTTGACGACGGTCTTATACACCACGTTCGACGTCGTAATACTTTCCGGATTAATCGGAATCATTTCATACCTTCTCGCTCCCCGTGTGATGACTCGCATAGAAGGTGACCCGTTACTAGTAGAGGATCTTGAAGCTCGGCGGAAAGAGCTGAACCAACAGCGCTCCGAGATCCTGACGAAAAGTGAAGGCTGGCTGCGCGAAGAAATCGAGACGCGCGTCTACCCCCGCTTCCTTAATCTTCGGTTTCTGTGGCGACAACTATTCAAGCGTGAGGAGCTCAAAGCATTACTTGCACAGTCGCGCGAGGAATTTAAGGAAAAGACGACGCGATTGGCCACGGACGACGAACGAGAGTTGCTGATCTCTGCTGTCGAGACGGCAGTAACTCTGCGGCGTGTGGATGCGCTTCTGCTGCTGCATAAGTCGTTACGTTTTTGGATTGCGCCGCATGTCGTTTCAACCGCGCTCATGCTTGCCTTGATGGTCGTACACATAGTGCAGGTTGTGTTCTTTAAGGTGAGATAAGTACCGATGGCCTCCCGCAACAAATACGTCATCATTCGCAGCGATCTGACTACTGATCCCGTCACGATGTTTAGTGAGGGGCTGCTAATCGGTCGCTTACTAGCCTGTGAAGTCCTTTTGAATCATCCCGCTGTTTCTCGTGTTCAAGCCGGCATTAAGCAAATTAACGACGACTACTACTTATTTGCATTGCGTCCGGGAAATCCGGTTTTACTCAATGGAAAGGCGGTCACTGAGAACGAGGCTCTCGCGCCCGGAGATGTGCTGAAAGTCGGCCCATTTCAGTTGGAAGTCGACGAAACAGAGGAAGCACTCGTTTTGCGCGTGTCGTTGCAAATCGGCATGTCCGCATCTGAGGTTGATGTTAGCAGTCCAGGCCTCGGCACAGAGACTCTTGTTCCAACAAGTACTGGCAAGACAGCGGCTAAACCGAGACCAGCTCCTGTTGCAGGGACAAAAGCGCTGGATATCTTTTGGGACAAGCGCATTCGAGAGGCCGGTAAGATGGTCCGACCTTCGCCACTTTTCCCAAAGAGTCAGCGCCGTTCGGGCAAGGCCCAATTCCACTGGATACCTACGACAGACCTCACGTCGCGTTGGCCAGTAAGTTTTTTCATCTGGTCTGTGTTGGTTGTCGGAGTCCTTGCTGTAGTTGCTGCTTACTCGTACACGAAGGCCTACACACCTGGCCCAATATCGCACGCGCATTCCATGTCGGCAATGACACTCAGTCCCACAATCGCAGTGCGACCAAATGCTGGTTCATGCACCGGTTGTCACTCCTTACAAAGCAACATCGCTCAGAAATGTAGTGCCTGCCATAACACAGACGCCTTTGTGGCAACGGTGATCACGCCGCACGAAGCAGCAGGGATCACTTGCGTCGATTGCCATTCCGAACATCAAGGCAGTTCCTACAGTGCAAAGGAAGCTGCGTTGATGTCATGTACTGGATGTCATAACGACAGCAATAAGAAGACCTATTCAGGCAAGCGTGTTTCGACGCCGCATGGTGGAACGTTTGGTTATCCGGTAGTAAAGGGCGTATGGAGTCAGAAGGCGGTGAATGAAGAAGAATGGTCGCTGAGGAAAATGGTGGTTACACGGCTTCCCAGCGATAGTGAAGAGAAATGGCGCAGCAATCAGTTTCACGCATTCCATACCGAGCGCGTGAAGTTAACTGGCGGCTTAAAAGGCAATGCTCAAGGTCAACTGTCTTGTTCCAGCTGCCACAATTCATTTAATCCGATTGATCGAGAAACGCCGCGAACAACATGCGGAGCGTGTCACAATGGGCGTATTGCTGCTGGATCTAATCGCGTGCTGATAGCCGCCAACCAACCGAACTGCACGTCCTGCCACATGCAACACATCAGAGACAAACGACGCTGGGGCACGCCGATGATTACGGTTGAGTAGTCTCTAAAATGAGGGATGAAGGATGAAGGATGAAGGATGAGGGATGAAGGCATAAATCTTCGCCAAACTTTTTCATCCCTCATCCTTCATCCCTCATCCTTTGCCATGGAGTCGGTGGATCTGCTTATTGGACAGGTTTATGGCATGGGAAACAGTCGTTTGAACCTGGCACTTTGCCTTTTAGTGTTGGGCGCGCGGCAATCGCACGATCATGACAAAGATTGCAGTTGAGATGGTATGCAACTTCGTTCGTTAGCTTCGTAGGCGCAGGCTTATCAGGATACTGGACAGCGGGCAAAGGCGCGCTGTCGTCGCCCGCCTGAAGATGGCACGCCCGACAGCTTTTCACGGCTTTCGCATCAGCAGCTTGCAGAACAGCTGCAGTCAAAACCACGGGACGCTCCGAAGTTTTTAAGGGAGGTTTCAGATTTGCTGCGGGCTGATCAGTGTGATGGCATTCAACGCAGGTAAGAGGAGCTGTCCCTTCAGGACTATAGTTTTTAACAGCGTGGTTTTCGTGATTGAACGAAACCTCACCATATTTGTCTGACTGGCTATCCTTTGAAAGGACTACTTCCTTCGGTTGAGTCTTGCTCTCACGTTCTGCCGTCTGCGGTATCGGATTTGGTGCCCGACGTGAACCTGCCAAAACAACACCAATACAACAAACCGCTAGAATGGCGATGATGAATGGCTTCATTTCAAATCCTTCTCGATTGTTTAGGTTAGGAGCGGGAGAGCGCTGGTCCGAATCTTAATTAGGGGCTAGTCGGAGTGTCAATAAACAGGAGCAGGAGCAGCAGGCAGGAGCAGGAATTATTTGCCATATGACATTTGAGATTTCTCAATTCTCATTTTGAAGTCGCCAGGAAGTGTAAAATGACAAATGAAAAATGTGAAATGTCATATGGCAAAGGATTCCTGCTCCTGCCTGCTGCTCCTGCTCCTGTTAGTTGGGCATGCGGAACGTCGCAGCTGTGTGGCATCTGCGGCAGTCCTTGAATGCAAGGTCCCCACCAAACGATCTGCGCCCACCGTGACACGTTGCGCAGTTCATGCCACGGCCTGAAGGAAAGTGCTCGACAGGCGCGGGCGAACTCACTTGACGCAACTGAGCGGCACCGGCTGTGACCTGATGGCAATCTGTACACGCCAATCGTTCCCGCGCGTCATGCTTCGCATGGCTAAAAGAAAAACGAAAAGCACGCGCGGCAGTGGAAGTGCGCCCATATTTCTTCTGGTCATGACAGACACCACATGAAGCCATCTCCCGCCCTGCCGATGTCTTGCTATCTGGCGTGTGACACGAATAACAGACCGTGTGGGCCGAGACGTTGATAGGAATCGACAACGCTACACCGCGGTTTAGTGGCGATCCGTGACAGGCTGCACACCCATTCCTGGGCCGCGCCGAAGGTGTCAGATGTTGAGCGTGATCGAACTTGACGTTGAAACTTTCTTTGAAGTCTGTCGGAAAAGTTTTTAAAGGCGGATTGCCGCTGCTGGTGTTTGTATGACAAATCATGCACATCGGAATCGCCGGCGTCGTGAATTGGCCAAGATGGCAACTCGTGCAGGCCTTGTGTCCCGGAAACCTTGGTGTAATTGAATTGTCGGATGAGCGATCGTGGCAGCTAGTACATGCAAGCGACAAATGTTTCTGACTTGAATGGAGAAACTTCGAGTAGTCCAGATTCGGCTCTTGGTATGCAGAGTTGACAATGCTTTGCAGAGATCGCACTCCTCGGCCACCCATCGCGACAAATAATAGAGCGCCAATAAGCGCCGTGCGCAAGAGCACGTTCATTTGATGTCCTTACGCTTAATCGGCGGTCGTTCAGCAATCAGGTAATGGCTTGCCGGAGGATCCTGTTTTCCAACGTTCGACGTGTGACAATAAACACAAACGAACGTTGCGTTCTTATCAATGGCCAACAGTTCTCTACTGACGTCCTGCCGCAGACCTTCTTTGTTATGACACTCAGTGCAGGATGTGATCGGCACGTCGGGCTTCAGGCCTCGCAATGACGCAGCTTTCGTGATGTTGATGTGGCAGGTCGTGCATTCCGCGACATGGTTTTTCTTTTGTCCGCCACCCTCGTGATTAAACTTCAAGGAGATTCTGAGCGGACTACCCTTTGCTGAATAAGGTTTGGGCGCGAGTGTATGACAACCAGCGCAGTTCATGGCTACAGGCTGTTGGGATTTCCAATGACAGTTGAAGCACGAATCATGGGCCGATGGAGCAGACTTGAAGCTTGAAGTATCGGGTACAAATCCATCGATCCAGCCACCGGTAGGCGCGGTAGGCGCTGTGACTTGCTGCGAATGACAGATCGAACAGTTGTTGTAAACGGGTGGCTTGTCGTCGATTGAACCGAGAAAGACCGCTCTGCGAAATGCAAACCCAGCTTCAAGCGTTGATTGTGGCTGTCGACGGGCGATCACATCCTGATGCTTGTCATGTGGGAATACGGTCGAAAACTGCAATTGACCGGCGGGATTGCGGAACGGAAACCTCACGTCGTCGCGCGGCGAGATTTTTGTATGACAGACAGCACAAATTGGCGGTCGGGCGCTACGAAAGAACTGTGCTCGATGGCAACTGACACACGCGGCATGGTCGGGATAATCCGTGATGTCAGGATACGTCTTTACTTTCTGCCAGTCCTCGGTCGGGACTTTATGACAGCTGTTGCACGCTGCTTGGTGCTTCTTCGTAGCGTGAGAGAACTTCGAATAATCAACCTCAGATCTAACAGGTGGCCGCGCAGATTGACGCCGCTGACCAATGACCGTTGGCTGGCCAAAGAGGCTTAGTGCCGTTACGCCAATGAGTAACGCAACTGTGAATGGACGGCATTTCATGGGAGGGCGTTAATCATTTCTCACAAGCGGGCAGCGGCTTCTCAACGGCCATGCATTTCACGTTTCGGTCTTTCCGGTTCGAAAGCAAATAAGGTTTTTCGGTCGCCAAATCGCCCGCCTTCACTTGAACCTCACAGTTCCAGACAACGCTCGTCGATTCGATCTGCGCCGGCAATAAGGTCGACACTACATAATTTCCCGGAACAAGATCAGTGAAGTACGCAGTACCGTTCCTGTCAGTCATCACTGATATGACTTTGCTGCCAGAATTTGTTTCGACTTGTTTGATGATTCCCTGTAGTTCGACCTGGCGACTTTTGTAAAAACCATCGCGGAGGTTCTCAGGCACGTTCGTTGTCAGCCACTTGCGCGCAGTCTCGCGACTGCCATACTCCTTCTCACCGGCATTCAACGCATTCACGAATTCTGGAACACTGCTCGGTCCATCGACATCCTCATTTGAAATCTCGCGGCAATAAACGGATTCACAATCTCCCTGCTTCAACCAATCGATCAATGCTTTGCTGGCACCAAGTTTCGTGTAGTAACAGTCGCGTGTAACAATCGGCCGCTGTTGCGTTCCTTCGAGCAGACTCCGGTTTTGCTCAAGCGTCCCAGGTAGAAGAAAAAAGCGTTTGCGAGCAAATCCCTTTGTCGCTTCTCCTATTTTTACCCGAACCCGTAAACGAAGAACGCCCGTCTTGGCATCCTGCGTTAATCCACGAATAGGAGAGATTGACAGCCCTGTGAGCAGTGAAGCAACCACCAATAGCATCAACCGACGATTCATAAAGGCGTTCTTCGATTTATCAAAGGTTAGGACTGCGTGGAAACTTCAGAAACGGTAAACGGACATTGCGCACAAATACCTGATCAGACCTAATCCCAGCCGGCGGAGAGAATCCGTTCGCGCCGGCTGCTCCAATCAAATCATCCTGGTCCACGCCGTCGCCACTGATTCCGATTCCGCCAACAAGCACGCCATTCTTAAAAAGTGGAACACTGCCCGGAAAAATCTGAATTCCGTTTGGAAGGTTGGGAATCGAACTACACGGAGTCGGCGTGCCTCCCAGTGCTATTAAGAAATTCGTCTTCACGAGATCGAGTTGAAGACCCACATTGAAGGGACTCCAGGCGGGCAGTCCAGTGCTAAATGGTCCAGGCAGAGTGTCGTTTATCCCGTCCGGAAAAAAAGGCCTGTGCAGAAACCCTGTCGCCCGGTCCGAAAAAGCAATGGAACCATTCAATGCCAACCCATCTGCTGCGGCCCGATCGACATATGAGTCGAAGCCTGCAGTTCGCAGAAGTGCTCCGGCGTTTGCGCTGGAAAAGAAAGTTGCGGTTCGAGCTTTTTGAACGGCGACATCAAAACCAAATACGGGCGCGTCTTTCTGCCGGAAAATCCCCAGGACGGTTCCCGCCGTATCGACGACTGCCATTGTGACGCGTGCATTGCTGCCGAGAGGTTGTCTGATCGCAGCACGAGTAATATTCCCTTGTTGAGCCGCTCGACTGATAATCGTATCTACGTCAGAGGCCGTCAGCGCAGCAGGACCCGCAGGTGAAGTTCCGGCAATGAAAGGAAAGAACCGAGGGCTGACCTCTCCCGCGATTCCACCAACCACAGCTGGAACAAATTCAGAGGGAGGTGGAATGTCGCCTGGTAGAAAAATAATGAATGGCGTTCCCGGCAGACTTGCGAAGGGAATCGTTGGCGGAGCCGGTGGATTAGTGACGTTTGAATATGGAAGTCTGATGCCATCTACCAAAATGTTGTCGGCACGAATTAGTGGCGGCGCTTCATATCCGCGAACTCCAGATGCGGCAATTAGTTCTTCAAATGGTTGATCTTGATCTGTAGGAACGCGATCGACCGTATAAATGCCATCGCCTTCAATGCCAATACCGCCCGCCGCTAAACCATCTTTGTAGATTGGCAAGCCGCCCGGATCTCCTGATAGCCCAAGGCGCGCGGAAGGTCGCTTGATATCGCTGCAGGGAAGCGAAGAAAACTGAACGCCGTAAAGTGGACCAGCGGGACGGAAACTCACACCCGGAGGGAAGTGCTCCTGGATAATGAATCCAGCTGTTCTCGTCGTGAACGCGTTGCCCGTAGTACTAAACAACGCAGCGGTTGCCGCCTTCGCGATCGCTGCTTGAAATGTCGGCACTACAGCTCCTTCCAATCCTTGTCCCACAGCACCGACGCTCCGAATGGTCGTTGTAAGCGGGCTACCAATCATTGCGAAGAAGCCCAGTATGTTTGCTTCACGATCGGTGATGATGATGTTTACAGGATGGCCAAGCTGAATAGCTGCCGACGCAGCCTGCGCCATAATCGTTTGCACGTCCGACGGCGTCAGATTTGTAGCCGTGACCGCTCGTGTTTGGACGGGGGGAGTGATCGCGGAACCTGGCGTCGGCACGGCGTTGAAGTCATCTGGTGGGCCGCCGCCAAGATGTCCGATTCCCAGCCGCACTCGATTGCTGGAAACACCTCGGTATCGAATTCTGACTAACACATCGCCGACATCAGTCAAATCATCCGATAAACGGACGATAATTGAGGTTACCCACGGCTGATCTGGAACGGCGCCGACGTGTTCGACTGCTAGTGAATAGATTCGATGTTCGGCATCCTCCATGTCGGCAGTAACGGCAGTCGCCGTTTCCCCAGGCTGAAGCTGTAGATTCTTGGCGAATAATATGACGCGAGTTGCGGAGTCGGAGCTAAACGCGACCGTAGCGATCGGTGCGAAAGGTTCACGTTGTCGCGTAACGGAGTTGAGCGCGATTGCTCGAGTCGAGTCGTCGTTACTGATGAGGATTGGCGCTGCTATTTGAGCGCGAGCTCTTTCGAAACGAAACTGAGCGGCAACTGTCAACAGGAGACAGCCTAAAACGCTTATCGCGAACCGGAAACGTTTCTTTGTTGTCCTTCGCATTCTCGGAGAAGGCGTCGCCCTGCGGGAATCGGCGCACAATTTACCACAAAGCCTATTCCGTTTTTAAAAAACCTTT
>Ga0114129_10003859_pt1 | contig 21141 bp, 18 predicted proteins | sample RhiMetdeltSRZDD1_FD_80071 | JGI IMG/M metagenome (GOLD analysis project Ga0114129, IMG submission 80071) | Populus rhizosphere microbial communities from Tennessee, USA - Rhizosphere MetaG P. deltoides SRZDD1 (version 2) (version 2) | ecosystem: Host-associated > Plants > Roots > Rhizosphere >... | reverse complement strand
TTTAATTCCTGAAAACCACACAAGTTATCCGGAAATCACCTACAAACTGGAAGATATCTTAGCCATCTTTAGTATTGAGTCGGTGGTTATAAAGTAATCTATCAGATGCCGAATGGCTCTCATGTCCCGGGCCGCATGGGTTACCGTGAGTACGGCATCAAATTAATCAACGCAAGGTATAAGTATTGCAAATTGTTGGCTGGCTGGCATTGATCACTTACGCTTAATTGGTCGATAATTCCCACGCTGACATTTCAAGCTGATGCTTCCTTCCTCTGGTGTTTACCTAACCCACGCTAAGCAATAACTATTACCAACTAAAAAATTGGCCTGTACGACCAGGTAATACGGCCATGCACAGCGTTTCATACCCGTGAAACGCAGAGCGCCTGTGCAGTAATGGTTTCTCTGTAACGTATAAACTTTATTTTATGAAAACAGTTCTTATTGTAGATGACTCAGACTTTGTTCTGCAAATGCTCAGGTTTACGCTTGAGCAGGAAGGATATACCACCCTCGAAGGTACTGATGGCGTAGATGCATTGAAGCATTTCGACGGCCAACCCATTGATCTGATGATCACTGATTTGAACATGCCCAATATGGATGGCCTGAACCTCATCAGCAACATCAGGCTACAACCCGGTTACCGCCATATGCCTATTGTGTTGTTCGACTCGCACAATGCCGATGATAAGGAGTATATAAAACGATCGGGAGCTACGGCCTTGCTGTCAAAAGACATGCTGAGCGAAAAATTGATTTCCACCGTAAAACAAATGATCGGTTAAATGACACCGTTCGAAGCCAAATACACCGAAGAGGCGCTGGAACTCATTGCCGAAATGGAACAGCTGATGTTGCTGCTCGAAGAACATCGTTATTAGTGCCATCTTCACAAAAAAGGCTCTTCCGCCTTATCTCCCAAAGTATCCGTGCGGGAGGGGCAGAAGAGCCGGCCTTCGCAAACAATCTTAATCAGTAGGGTAGATTGTTAATTTTTAAGTGGTACTGATCCACTGGCGGGCGCATTAAAATCAAGTTCATTTTGCGGCACATCCCAGTAGTCCATATAATTATATTCCATAAAGCAGGGAACGGGTGCTGCATCCGGTTGCTGAGGCGATAACAATTCTCCGGGAATAACAACAATAGCATTGGCCCTGCCGCCACCCTGCGAAGCTGGTTTGGTAACTCCCCACCGGCGTGCATCATAAAATGCAGTGCCCCACAAAAACAGGGCAACTCTTCTTTCGCGCCGGTATTCTTCGAACGCCTGTGTTGCATTAAGTCCTGTACCTGCAACATGTGCAAGCCCCGATCCCTGGCGATCGCGAATGGCATCAACGATCTGCAACCCGGCTTCGGTACTACCTGTACGAATCAATGCTTCGGCTTTCATCAGTTGATTTTCTTCAAAGCTACAGGCAAATGGTACCAATCCCTGGTTATTACCTGTTGCATACCGGCCGCCATTTTCAATAAAAACAGGGTTCCAGCGCGTTCCGAACTGTAAGCCGCGGCCTCTTTCATTAACCTTTGGCGGATCAAAAAGAACAAAACTCTCTGTAAACCGTTTATCGTTAGGTTTAAATTCCTGTACAAGCCGTTCACTTACAAAAGTGAACTGTTGCACTTCGCCAATAAATGCATAGGGATGAAAGAATCCTGAAGATATATCGTTGGTGCCGCTGGGGTCCATACCAAACCAAAAGATGTTATCGGCTGCCTGTATACCCTGGTTGGTAAGGGTTATTATTTGTTGCCAGTTGGCAGTAGACATATCAGTGATTTTTTTATTTACCAGTAAGTTGCGCGCCTGCAGGGTATATATCTGCCGCTTCCACATGGCTGGTGAAACAATTTTTGAATTATTATTAAATGAGGCTACAATGGCCGTCATGATGTTGTCGTAATCATCTCCTTCACTGATAGCATCTAATGTAGTAGCACACTCATTCAATACCTTATCGGCTTCTGTCATTATAGCTGTATGATCTACAAAGTTGGGGTTCACCAAACCGAAAGAGTCGGTAATTACACCGGCGAGATACATGGAACCAATGCGCGAGTAGGCATATCCTTTCCACCATAATGCCCATGCTTTAAATATATTGATCTTATTGGCTGCATCGCCGCTTAATGAAAGGGTGGGGTCGTTCAGCGCCTGTAAAAGCCGGTTTGCCTGCGCAATAAGATAATAACTTACCGACCATTCGTACTGAAAGGCATTTCTTTCACCTGCATCACGTGAGTCAAATCCTTTTAACTGCGTTTTCTGATCAACCGTATTGGGGTTAACTACTACCTGTCCGCTCGGTAATGTTATTTTATACACCTGGTCAACCCAACGCAATCCATAGTTGCCGTAAGGGCAATAGGCTTCATCGCCCAGTATGCTATGATTGGTTAAGGCAATATGAAATATGTTGGTGTTGCCTTCGTCGGGAACATTGGCAATCATTTTTTGTAAAATGCCCAATGAAAAATTTTTCAACCCTGCTTCAGTAGGCAATGCAAACTGTGGCAAAGGCTCATTCGGATTATTTAATTCGAGGGTTGATTTTTTACAACTCTGAATTATCAGCATGGTTGTTAAAATATATATAAGATATCGTTTCATAAATTACTTATTAATATTTAGAACTGAATATTAATACCAAACTGGAAGGAGCGCAGGTTGGGTATGGCAAAATAATCTGCTCCTATATTTGAACCGGCTCCGAATGTGCGGTTACCCTGACTGTCCTGAGCAGATGTTGCTTCAGGATCAAGACCTTCATAATCTGTGATCGTTAACAAATTTCTTCCCGATGCAGTAATAGCCAAACCTTTTACCCATGGCACATTCAATGCGCTTCCGAGTTGATAAGTAAGTGTAAGATCGCGTAAGCGCCAGTATGACCCGTCTTCAACAAACCAGCCGGTACGCTGCACACTGTTATATAAGCTGTTGTAAAAATTAACAAACGCCCCGGTTTCGCCGTTTACTGTAATGGGTTTATCAAAATCTTTTTGCAACCTGTCGCGGTACATCCATTGTTTGGTAAGGTTGTAAATTTCATTGCCATGTGACCAATCCCACTGAAATGAAATATTTAGTCTTTGCCATAATGTTACACTATTGATAAACGACATGGTAAAATCAGGATAGGCATTACCTGTTATACGCTGATCGGTGGCATCTGTAAGCGTTGCCCGTTTGGTTTTTTTATTTACCACAAGGCCATTCACTATTTCATATTGTGATGCATCGGCTTCAGGAATGTATCTTGATTTATCGGGCCGTGTTTGGTCGATGCTGGTTAAAGGTGTAACTGTATAAAAGTTGCCCAGCGGTTCGCCTTCTTTTACCACAAATAAACCACTTACAAAATCGCGTCCGTTGGCAACTTTCAACACTTTGGTTTTAAAAGTGCCAAAGCGAACACCCAGTGTCCAGTCGACCATTTTATCGGTATACATATTGGCATCCAGACTAACATCGGCGCCTTTTACATTCAGGTCTATCAGGTTATCTCTGATTTGCTGTGTACCGCTCGACGCAGGCAGATCTACGTATTGAATATTGTCTTTATTTTTCTTATTCCAGTAAGTGAACGATAAATTTACCCGGTTCAGCCAGTTTTCAGTACCGGGTGTAACAATTATATCTGTTCCCACTTCGAGCTCACGTACTTCCTGTACTTTCAGGTTGGGGTTTCCGAGAATGTTTGGCACATACAACCCAACCCCTTCGCCCAATTGTATTGAACCGAGCGTTGTTTGGCGGGAATAATATTCTCCATCAAATTCATTTGGCGGAATACCGGCAGCACCATAGGCGCCACGCAGTTTCCATTCGGTAAGCTTATTTGCTTTTAGCAGTTCCGACAATCTGAAATAAGCCGTTCCCCTGCCAAATGTGAATGCCTTTTTCTGATCGCCAAACTGTGAGTTATAGTCTGACCTTAAACCGCCAGTAATACCAAATAAGTTACCAAAATCAATCGTTTGGTTTACTAAATATCCATAGGTAATATAGTCAAAGCTTCCATCGCCACTGGTTTTAAGGGCCCCGGACGAAATATTGGCGGGTGGATATTGTGGCAAATTAAGACCCTGCGAAAAGAAAGAAGTATACTGCAACTTTCTCCAGTCATAGGAAAGTTGTGTGGTTGTAGTGATCGGCAAATCTATTTTAAAGTCCTTACTGAAATCTGTTCTTACATAAATAGTCGACAATGCATTCTGATAAGTTGATTTCGCATGGTCGTCTCTGACAGATCCCTGTGCGGTAGGTCCCCAGAACCCCAGTGCCACCTGTGGTGCTAATTCCTGGTTTTTATACAGGTCCTGGTATTCAGAGTTCCATAATTCAATACCATATTTAAAATCTAATTCAAGAAATTTCGGGAACTTATAATTCAGGTTCGAATTGTTGATGATACGGGTGTCTTTACTATATCTTTTATGCCAGTCGGGTTCCGATAGTACATTCAGCTGGTTTTCATCCCGTGGCCGTACTACAATAAGATCGGTTCCATTATATGTCGATTTAAAATCAATCCAGGGGTAGGAGTTGATCATTTCGAACCGGTTGTTATTGGTGCCTTCAAACAATGCGTCAACATTATATTTTATTCGGTCGGTAACATTGTAGGTACCCGATAACAGGTTTTCATCCTGCAATATGGCCTGTGTGGTGTTGCGTGCTGTAAATCCTTTAAACAATTCAAACCCCAGGTTGGCCGATAGATTGTTGCGCCGGAGGTGATTGGCCAGTACATTTTCCTGATCGATATGCGACAGGGTAAATGAGTAGTCAGATTTGTTGCCGCCTCCTGAAATGCCAATTGAGTTGGTTGTTGAAACAGCAGTTTGGTATGCCTGTTCCAGGTGGTTGTATATAGGCAGGTCTGCCGGGTATGTTTTATCATTCTTCAAATTTAAATTGGTATTAAAATCTTCTTCAGCCGGCTCGGGCCACATACCATTTGCATCGGGTTGTAAAACAGTGCCTTTGCGGTTGAGGAGGTGGCCGTTGGCATCCATTAGAAAATGATGATATTTAGCACTTAAACGTTTGTCTTTGCCCAATATGACTTTATCGATACTTACTTTCGAAACCAGTGAAATGGAGATGGGTTTGTTACGGGTCCCTTTTTTGGTGAAGATCTGAATTACGCCGTTGGCCCCCTGCGCTCCGTATAACATACCAGCTGCAGGTCCCTTGGCAATTTCAACACGGTCAACATTCGCAACGTCGAGCCCGTTGATATCAGTTACCTGAACACCATCAACCAGTATGATGGGATTGGTTGATCCTAACGAGTTAACCCCACGGAGAATGATATTCGCTTTTTGCCCTGGTTCGCCCGAGGTGGTTTGAATTTGTGCACCGGCTACTTTACCTATCAACGCCTGGTCAATTGATAAAAAAGCAGATTTAGTCAGGTCTTTGTTAGCTACACTCGCTACATCAATGGATAGCTTTTTCTTTTCGGTGGCTACACCGGTACCGGTTATGATCACTTCGCTGAGCGCTTTTATTTCGGTGGTAAGCTGTACATCAAATACGGTACGGTTTCGTACAGCCATTTCCGATGCTTCGTAACCAACACCTGAAAATACAAGCGTAGCGCTTTCGGGAACGTTCAGTTTAAATGTACCATCAGGGTTAGTGGTAGTGCCCGATGAAGTTCCTTTTATTGTTACTGAAATGCCCGGAACGGGATTTCCGGATGCATCGGTAACCTTTCCGGTTACCGGTTTGGTTTGTGCGTATGCTGAGCATAGCATGCATAAGAAGAAGATCATGGATAATACATTCTTCATAAATCTCATGTTGTGGGTGAACAAAAAATTACCCTTTAATGATCTGCCGTGAGATGGCACACCATTATCACTATCCATTTTCGGGGTATGCGATTGTGTTTGCGAAGGTGAGGGCCGGATTGTGTAGTTCTGGAATTGTAAAGGGATGAGTGCGGACTGTGTTTTAAATGGGGTAGGTTGCGCTCGTTTGCCGGTGAGGTGTAGGGGTTACGATTTTAAGACAAACAGTTGTTCGTATTTGCTGCTTTTATGTCTTTTTGTTATGTAAACTATGTGTCATATATTCAGTAACAGCAAGAAAGTATGGTGTTTTAATAGGGTAATGAATTCTTTATTAATGCATTAGGTAAAAAAGAAAAGCAATGCCGGATGCAATGCGAGCGCTTTTCCGGCGCTAACAATGGTGTGAAAGCGTGATTTGGCGGCCATTTCGGGCTCAGGAGGGATATTTTTTATTCAGGTATTCAACTGAATTGCTGATCAGTTTACGCAGCACTTCAATATCAATATCCTGCAGTTTTTTAACATACACACAGCCTGCGCCTGACCTGTGTTTACCTAATTGCTGCAGCAATTTTTCTCTGTCGGTAAATTCCTGGTACAGGTAAAGAGATATTTCTTTGGCGCGCGGTCTAAAGCCTACCAGTGGCGCATCGCCTTCGCGCCCGCTTTCGTATTTGTAATGATAACTACCGAAACCAACAATCGAAGGGCCCCACATTCTGGCATCAAAACCGGTTTGTTCTTTCATGATCTGCACCAGCCGAAAACTATCGGTACGTTTTGTTTCGTCGGCAACAGCATTCAAAAAATCATCAACACTTACATTGGTTTCGGTTGTTTTATTTTTTGCCATGGGTTATAGTTTGAAGTATATCAAATATAACTCAACCACCACTTGTTTCTATGCGCTCTTTTATAATTATCGTACCATTTGCATAAGGGATATAACGCAATAATCAATAATATCCATAAGGCATATACCAACCACAAACTATAACCAAAACCTCTTAATTGCGCATTCATACTTACCCAGCCGGTTAAAACCATATCGCTCCATTTATACCCCGACATAACTGCTGCCAGTATGGCCAGTATATGAATTAAATAAATGTGAACGATGTAATAGAACATGGGCACACGACCGAATACCACCAGTTTTTCTGTAAGCCGGTTCAATGGTTTTTCGGCAAAGGCAAGCACCAGCATGGCGGGGCCTAACGTCATTAAAATATATAATAAAGAAGGCGGGTACTTGGTGGTATTTAAAAATGAAAGCAGGGTGAGCACCGGTGTTTTTTGTTCTGCCCAATGCCGTGGATCGCCATATATATCAATATACCGAAGGGTGATAAAAAGCGCAATGGCGCCAAGGCCGAGCCATATTAATATTTTTTTTCTTTTGGCAGTATCGAATAACGGCAGGTACATTTTACCAAATACATAACCGGTTAGCATGATGCCGATCCAGGGAATTACCGGATAGCCAAGCATAACCGAAAATGGTTGCCCCGGAAAAAAGTGCTGCTCATGAAGGGCCGACAAAACAAAATCGCCGCCACTGGCGCCCGTTGCATGAAAGGCATCCAGCAAATTGTGTCCGAAGATCAATACAAGGCCTGTAATAAGAATTAGTATTTCGGGCAAAAAGATCATTACCGATAGCACCATCATACTAAAACCGATAGCCCATATCACCTGAAGGATCAGCACTGGATACACCGGGTTGAACGTCCACCCAAGGGTAATGATCAATACTTCGGCCAGCACCAGCCACAACCCCCTTGTGAAAAGGAACATCGATAATTCCTTTTTACTTTTCTTAGCGCCGTTCAGATAAGCCGAAGCGCCGGCCAGAAAAGTAAATACCGGGGCGCAAAAATGGGTGATCCACCGGGTAAAAAACAGGGTAGTGCTGGTTTGGGAAAGATCGGTTGGGTCGTACAAAAAAGCTGCATCATGAAAGTAATCGCGCACATGGTCCAGCGCCATAATGATCATTACGGCGCCCCGTAACAGGTCGATGGAAAGAATGCGTTTACTTATCACCGGTGTTACCGGTGCGGCAGTGGCTAAGGTTACCATAAAATGTTGAAATATTGTTGATTATAAAAAGGGGGACAGCTTCGTTCTTTCGTATGGTACTTTGTTCTGCGAATATAAGAAATTTCAGAATTAAATTCATTGAAAAATATTATTGTTAGAATTTTATTCTGTTTTTTAGTTGCGACAACAACAATTTCACGGAAATTATATATTCGCCGCCGGTTTGCCGGTTGCAAAAGGTGATCATGCTCAATATTATTCGCGCAATCAGCAGCCCATTTGTACGTTATTAGTTTAATAAAATCCAACCTTGTGAAAAGAGTCATAGCCTTTTTTACCCTGGTGGCGTGTCTGCAGCAGGCAACCGCTCAATCCAGCGTTAGTGATACCGGCAAGTTAATAGTGCAAAAGGATAATATTATTACCGCGAACACGATCCTTAAGATCGAAAATTTAGGAACCAACATCAATTCTGATCTGCCCGAGTTACGGCCAACAGTTTCGGCCGATGGCAACCTGTTATTTTTTATTTGTGAAAACCATCCGGCAAACACCAAGTACAACTCTGTGCCCAATTCGCAGGATATATGGTATGCCGAGCGCGATACTAACGGTGTATGGCAGGAAGCCCGCCATTTAAAATTTCCGTTGAACACCGTACAGTACAACGCCGTATATTGGATATCGCCCGACAATAACCGAATTTTAATACGTGGGGCGTTTGGAAATGGCGGCGCTTATTTTGGTAAGGGGGTTAGTATGTGCGTGCGCAAGGCGAATGGCCGCTGGAGCGACCCCGAGGAGTTGCGTATCAAAAATTATTCAAAATACGATCGGGGTACTACGTCGGGCGCTACCATGACGCACGATTGTAAAACCTTAATATTGTATATGACGCCTGAACAAGGCGGCGCCAACAACGATTTATGGGTGTGCTTTTTACAACCCGATGGCAGCTGGACGGAACCCAAAAGCCTGGGCAAAACAATTAATTTTCCCGGTGATGAAATGACGCCATACATTGCCGCCGATGGAGTAACCATGTACTACAGCAGCAACCGCCCCGGCGGTGTGGGTGATAATGATATATGGATGACTACCCGCCTTGATAAAACCTGGACCAAATGGAGCGAACCTGTAAATCTCGGCGAACCTATTAATACCGACGGCTGGGATGCATTTTTTACCCTGGATGCCGGTGGCGAGTATGCGTATTTAACCAGCAACAAAGATACCTATGGCGAAAGCGATATCGTGCGTGTAAAACTGCTGGAGCGCGAAAAACCAAACCCGGTTATATTGGTGAGTGGCAATGTTTACAATGCCAAAACAAAAGAACCGCTCAGCGCTTCGCTTATTTACGAAACCCTGCCCGATGGGGCCGAAGCCGGCAACGGATTATCGAGCGCCACCGATGGTTCGTTTAAAATTGTATTACCATATGATAAGAACTATAGCATTCGCGCAACCGCCGATAAGTTCTTTGCCATTTCAGAGAACCTGAACCTCGATTCGATGATAAAAGCGGGTTACAAAGAAATTCATAAAGACCTGTACCTGGTGCCTATTGAAATAGGACAGATCGTTCGCCTGAACAATGTGTTCTTCGACTTTGATAAATGGGACCTGCGTTCGGAGTCGTTTGTTGAATTAGACCGCGTGGTGAAACTGTTGAAGGAAAATCCGGCTATTGAAATTGAAATGAGCGCGCATACCGATAGTTATGGTACCGATGAATACAACTTCAAACTCAGTGATAACCGTGCAAGAAGTTGTATGGAATACATTCTGTCGAAAGGCATTGCGCCGAACAGAATTACCTCAAAAGGATACGGTGAATCGCAGCCTGTGGCGCCGAATGACACCGATGAAAACAGACAGCTGAACAGACGCGTGGAGTTTAAGATTATGAAAAATTAATGTGATAATTAGCTAATTGGCCAATGTGATAATTAGATAATTTGCTAATGTGCTAATGAGTTGAGCCTTCTGCAGCAAGCGGAAGGCTCAACTTTTTTCAACCGACATACCTTACGCTTTGTTATTTTTACGCCTAAATCATTTCATATGTGGCGTAGTGTTTCATTTGTTCTCAAAACAATTCTTACAGCGAACACTTTATTGTTTATGCCCGGTATGGCTGTGGAGGCCCAGGTCAAAAAATCGCCCATTGAAGCCATCCGCCAGGAGGATATTAAAAGAGACTTGTACCGCATGGCCGATGATCATTTTCGCGGTCGCGAAGCAGGTACGCTCGATGAACTGAAAGCTTCGGCCTGGCTGGCCGAAGAAGCAAGGAAAGCCGGGTTGGAACCCGCCGGTGATGACGGATCGTACTTTCAGTTCTTTTCACTCATACGGGAACGTGTAAGCAGCAGAAGCACCATTAAAATAGGCATGCGCTCATTTGATTTATGGAGAGATGCCATTGTATACGAACCATCATTTGCAACGATAGATGCACCGGTGGTATTTATCGAAGATCCCGATACCGTGGCCGAAGAAACCATCAAAGGCAAAGTGGTGGCGTTGCAGTTTTCAGGAAAAGGCATCAATGATCCGCGAAAAAACATTCCCTGGCGATATGCAGGTTTTGTTGTAAATGCCTGGGCCCGAAAGCTTGGCGCCAAAGGCGTGAAGGCCATTATTTTTGTGTGTGATAACCTGGCCGAACAGGCATGGCCACGGGCTACACAATACAACAGCCGGGGATCGTATCAGATCGAAGGCAGTTTATTTCAACGCCAGCAGTTGAAAGATATTCCCATCATCTGGTTAAAAAAAGAAGCGCTTGACCTGATACAATCTAACGCGCGGCTGCAGGCGCAGATCGTTAGTGAATCGTTTACTTATCCTTCGGTGAATGTTGTTGCAAAAGTAAAAGGCAGCGATCCGGCGCTTTCGAAAGAGTATGTACTATTCAGCGGCCACCAGGACCACGACGGTGTACGTAATATTCAACCGGGCCAGGATTCTATTTTAAATGGCGCCGATGATAATGCTACCGTTAGCGTGGCATTGCTGGCCATCGGCAGGGCCTTTCATCAAAAACCGGCCCGGCGCTCTGCCTTATTTGTGTGGCATGGGTCAGAAGAAAGAGGTTTGTTTGGCAGTACCTGGTTTGCCGATCATCCAACCGTTCCGCGCGAATCGATCGTAGCCGTGTTAAACGGCGATATGATTGGCGCCAATGCGCCCGACAGTGCAGCCCTGCTGGGCGTTATTCCGCCGCATCGCAGCTCATCTGATTTGGTAAATATAGCGTTGCAGGAAAATGCCAAAGGCCCGAAGTTTAAATTAGACACCGCCTGGGACAAGGCAACACATCCCGAAGGCTGGTATTTTCGCAGTGATCATCTTCCCTATGCCAAAAAGAATATTCCCGCCCTGTTCTTCAGCACGCTGCCACATCCTTTATACCATACACCGGCCGATGAAGCATCGTCTATCAATGTAGAAAAGGTTACCAAAATAGCCCGCTGGATGTATACCACCGGTTTTACCGTAGCTAACAATCAACAGCGCCCGAAGCTGGAGCCGGGGTTTAAACTGGAGAGATAGACCTGTAAGGTGGACCGCGGCAACTAAAATAAACTGAGTGCAATTTGCACCTGACACGTCATCCTACAATTTGTATAAAAGGCTTTTTGATTGTTAACCGCAATTTTGATTTCCATGGCACTATTCCCGGAGTAAAAAAAATTACAAGTAGTATCAAAGAGGGTACGCCACCATAAATAATAGTAGCGAACCAAATGCCAAAGAAACTATCGATTTTTGCATCGGAAGGATTTTGGGGCTGGTATCTCACGGGAACAACGGTGCCGGGTTTTAAAAAAAGATTTTCCGGTCCTTTGACCCAAATGGTATCACTTCCGTGTTTGAAATAAATTTCCGAAAAAGTTATCCTGATTTGGTCAAGCGCATTACCGGCTCCGTGGAAGGCATAAATGCCCTTTGTTTTTTGTGATTGTATCAGCCAAACAATTTTGTTCAGCAATAAAGGAATAATCAGTAGCAGGAAAAAGCCCAGGAAGAATTTTGTTCGGTGAACTACCATATTCTTGCAGGGAAGGAGATAATTCCCTGTAATGAATAAACGTAGTTAGCGACAGGCTATGCGAAACAAATGGTTAAAATAATGTAAAAAAGGAGTGGGGTTAGCTTTTGTAGTCATCAACCTTAATGAGCTTGTACGCGATGGAATCTTTTGCAAAAGATATATAAAATTCAATACCTGTAAATTTGCCCCTATACTCGTACAGATAATAAAATCCATTCTTTTCTTCTATTATTCCGATTATCGTTTGCTCTTTTTGGTTATAGCTGTAAGTGATTAGTTGCTTCTGATCGGGAAACAATTTTTCTTCGTGATGCCCGTAATAATTGCTTTTAATAGTGTTCATATGAAATTGAGATATGGCTTGATTAATGGCTAAACGGTTATTGTAACCCGCTAATGCAGGCAAGGTAAGTCTTTAACCATAAAATGTGCTGTATTTTCGTATAAACCGCCTGGAATTACCACTTTGTTTTGTTAAAAAATCTTTTTAAGAAGGAAATAATAGGTTATTGGTAATATAATGACTATCTTTGCATTGTCAAATTTGAGCTTCGCATTTAGTAATGTTAATTAATCAGTTTTACAATCTGCATTTTTATTAAGCCCTTACTTGTTGCCTTCTCAGATATTTTTAATTATTTAATCATAACGAAATGAACATTTACGTTTCCAACTTAGGCTTCAATATAACAGATGCAGACCTAAGAGAAGCTTTTGCTCCTTATGGAGAAGTATCCTCTGCAAAAGTGATCAATGATAAATTCACCGGTCAATCGCGTGGATTTGCATTTGTTGAAATGCCTGATGATGAAGCAGCTAAAAAAGCTATCGCTGAATTAGACCAGGCCGAAGTGGATGGCAGAACCATTAAAGTGGTAGAAGCAAAACCTAAAGAAGACAGACCTGCACGTAACAATAGCAAAAGCCCCTTCAAAAGTGATTATGGCGGCGGCAACGGCGGCGGCGGTTATAAGAAAAACAACAGGTGGTAAAATATTTTGCATTTTAAAGAAAACCTCCCGATGCATCGGGAGGTTTTCTTTTTTGTGCCACCCCCCATCCCCTAAAGGGGAGTCGATAGTAAGGGGCCAATAGCTTGTGTATTGCGGCTTGAGCCTTGCGTTGCTCACCGAAGCTTTAGCGGAGGTGAGTACCTTCTCATCTTATTTCTGCATCACCAGCACACCATTTACAATGAATGTTTTTCCGCCGGCGGCATCAATGTTATATACTTTTTGTACGCCGTTGGCTTTTTCTTCTTTATTGAATACCGTATAGGTTTCATATTTTCCGGTTGCATCGTTCAAACACAGTATCGCTTCCCCTTCGTTTACCGCCCCCATTTTTTTAACGCCTGTTCCGGTGAGCATGGGATGATTGGGTGTGGCTTCCATTTCCTTTACATTTAATTGTACTTCGTAACCACGTTTCGTGATCTGCGTTTTACCGGCTATTAATGTTAAATGCGTAATGGCATAATTTTTTGCTTCATGCGCAATCAGCTGCTTTACCGTAACCGTTGCCGGTTGATGTGTAACCGGGTTTACAGTTACAATTTCATCTCCGGGTTGTATGTCCCTGAGCGATTTTTTTTGTCCGCCTGCCATGGTTATTTCTTCATCACCGGGGAAACAAATGTCGTTACCATAAGTGCCGGCTTCTGACCGGTCGATTTCCTTGCCTTTTAACGATGATTTGTAGGTTTGATAGCTGTACTCCTTCGACAATACATACGATAGTTTCAATACGTAGTTCTTTTCTTCTTTATCAATGGCATGTATGTCTTCGAAATATTTTTCCCACACAGCACGGTCGGCGAACAGATTGGGTAAGCAGGTGGTGTATCTTTTGCCTTTTTCGTTGGTGTAATAAATGATGGTGCCCAGTTCCTTACCATCGGCCTTTAAGAGCAGTGTATACAGGTCGATCCTTTTTTTCAGGCTATCGTCGCCGGTAATAAAATACGGTTTCTTTCCTTCGTAGCGGTCTAATACATACGTGTTGTTATCGAACTTTACGTAGGTGTCGTTATCGAGATCTTTGATCCCGAAAGTTTTTGCTTTTTCGTATTGTTCAATGCTAATGCCTTTCGAAGTTTGAGCCTGAACAAATTGTAATGAGAATATAAACAGCGCACTAATCACAATCATTCTATTCATTGACGATATATTTGATAGTAGAAAAGTAAATATGTTGAGAATTATTGACCCTGCCTTCGCTAAAGCTTGCGCCACCGCTAAAGCTTCAGCGACACGCGGTCTGCGGGCGAAGCATTCCCGATCAGGAAAGTTCTTTAAACGCTTTCGCAAATGCCTGCATTTCTTCCATTTTACCAATGCTTACGCGGCACCAGTCTTTGCCATTGAATTTCCAGGAACGTATGCCTACACCTCGTTTCATCATTTCCTCCGCAAAGCGCGGTCCGTCCATTTTTAACGGGAACATCACAAAGTTGGCAGAGGAAGGAATGTATTCATAACCTTCGGTCTTTAATGTTTCGTACAGGAATTTTTTCGATTCCATGGTTTTACTGAAAGCGCTTTGTAAAAATTCTTTGTCCTGGAAAGCCACTATGGCTGCATTAAGGGCAAGGGATGATATGCTCCAAGGCCCCGCCGTATACAAACTTAATTTATTGATCAGGTCAGGTAGCCCAACGATATATCCTACACGTAAACCGGCAAAGCCATATAATTTCGAAAAAGTTCTGGCTACAAGAATGTTCTGTCCTTTTTTGATGCTGCCGATAAGCGAAGCGTCCTGCGGGTTTTCGAGGTAATCGATATAGGCTTCATCTACAAACACGGTTGTTTTTTTCGATACCCGTTCACAAAAAGCCTTCAGCTTTGCATTATCTGTTACCGTAGCCGTGGGATTATTGGGATTGCAGATATATACGAGCGACGTGTTGCTGTCGATCACTTTTTCCATGGCGTCTAAATCAAAGGCATATTCTGCAGTGAGCGGTACTTTAATTACTTTGGTGCCCAGTTTTTCGGCCTGTCCCAGCATGGCATCATAGGTAGGGTTAGCCGAAACAATAGTTCCCTTACCAAAGAGTAATGCGGCAGCAGCCAGCAGCGGCGACGATCCTGAGCCTAGTAATATCTGGTTGTTCCCAAGGCCTTCGTATTCAGTGATCTTTTGTTCAAGCTCCTTTACACTTTTCATGGGATACTGATAGGCGAGATCGATCGATTCGATAATGGCTTTTTTGGCTTTTGCCGACGGACCAAAAGGATTTTCATTGGCGAGTAATCTTGCGACAATATCGGGGGGCGTTGTTTCGAACGCTACCTGATCGGGATGATAAAAATGAGCATCCTGTATGTTGCCTGCAGCCTCCGGCGCTGCATTTGCATTATTGAATACAGCAGGTAAAGAAATAAGTCCCCCGGTTAACAGGGCGCTCTTTTTCAAAAAAGCGCGGCGCATGAATGTTGTTGCCATAAGATTATTTTTAATGTGCTAATATGCTAATGTGAAAATTTGCTAATGCCTGTCCGCTGTTCGTGTGTTGCTGAAGCTTTAGGCGCCTGTGCCATAGACTTCGTCCTTAGGCGAACGGCTATCAGCGCCAGGGCACGAAGGCGGGTGAAAAATTGAAAATGGCAAAGCAAACGGTTTACAAGGGTAGCAGCTCTTAGAAATTAAGTTGTATTCGCCTGTTACGAACTAACCACAGGATAACTTACCCGCTGGCCGGTTACCCGTGCATGTAACGCCGTTGTTACTGTACGCGCCGATTCCAAAGCGCCGGCCATCCATCCGTTTAAATAGGTTAAATGCTCTCCTGCAAAATATACCTGCTTTTCGGGCGCTAACAGTTTTTTATAGTGTGTTTGTCTTTCTTCTTCTGAATATATACCCCAGCCGCCCAGTGAATATTTTGTTTTGTGCCAGCTAACAGAAAAATATTTGTGATCATACTCCTGCTCATATTGCGGATGTATGAGCAATCCTTTTTCCAAAGCCACCTTTTCGCGGTCTTTATACGACATATCGCCGATTGTTTTAGCCCTGTCGTTAAAATTGTAATAGGTGATCAGCATCCCTTTTTTGCTTAGGTAATCGTTGCTCGGGTAAAAAAGCTGGTACAGAATATTATTGGTATGGGTGATGCCACCGTAGATCATTTCATCTTCTTCCCAAAAACGGCGTTTGAACTGCATGCCCATTTTACCGGTAGGAATGTATACTATTCTGTCGATGGCCCTGCTTACATCAGAAGAAAAATTGTGATCGATATTGCTTAGTACAGGCAAAGGAATGGTGCAAATACAAAAATCGGCCTGCAACTGTTGTTCGGCGCCTTTGGTTTTACAGGTAACCTGTACACCGCCTGCTGTATTATTAATGGTGGTTACTTCGGTATTAAACCTGATAAGATGCCCCACTTTTTTTTCAAATGCTTTGGCGATGCTATCGTTACCGCCTACCGCCTGAAACATAGTTGCCTGCAGCTCGTAAATATATTCCGCTACATTATAAAATTCAGGATTGGTGAGGCCCGAGGCAATGATATCGGCCAGTTTATGCGGGTCGGCAATTTTACCTGTTTTTTCACCAGCGCCGGGCGGTTCAATATAGCCTCTGCGGGCTGATGCTTTATATAAGGCATCGATATTCAATCCGCCTTCGGCACGCAGGTATTCAAGCAGCTTTTCGCCATCTTCTTTATTCAAACTGGTGTCTAATTGTTTGGTGTCGATAGCTTTGCATAGTAACTCCGCCATATAACCGCGCATGTCGTTATGAACTTCGCGTTTGCGGATCTTTTTATTTGATAAGCTGCCGGCGCCTTCGCTGAAAAAATAAGCCGATTCGTTGGTATTATTATATACCTGTAAAGGAACGCCCAGCTCTTTGCAATAATGTAATGTTAAGGCGTGGTGATGTGGAATGCGCGAGGGGCCTGCATTATAATATACGCCTTCATCGAAGCCGGCAATGGCTTTGCCGTTTTGTACTTCTTCGGTAGCAGCGCCTTTTCTGATAGAAAACACCCTGCCACCGGCTCTTTCACGGGCTTCGAGCAGGGTGCATACATAACCCAATTTTGTAAGTTCGTAAGCTGCGGCCATGCCTGCCAGCCCAGCACCCAGAATAATTATTTTTTTACCGTTGCCCTGGCCCTGCAGATCAAACGGATGAACAGGGGCCGCCTTTAGCATGCCCATGGCCATCATGCCCGGATAAGCAGCACCTGTGAGCACGCCTATTTTGGTGAGAAAATTGCGACGGGTCAAACATTCATTCATAGCAATTAGTTAGGTCGTATTTCGTAGCATATATACAATTTGCTAAACGTATTGCAAAAAATAATATATAGTACTTATCGATTTCTAAGCTTGATAAATTTACAAAAAACTGCGCATATGTGTGGTGTAGAATAGGTAAGAATGCTATTTATGCAGGATTAGTGGCATAAAGATGCAAAAAATTGATAGTTTTTTTATTTCGTTACAGCTTCTCAATAACATCCCTGTACCCTCTGCCAACCGGAATAGATACGCCATTCACTTCAACTGTTTCTGCCGTATAGGAGTCGATTTTATTGACCGAAATGATGAACGACCGGTGAATGCGTTTAAACAGATTAGCAGGTAGCAGCTCCTCAATTTCGTGCGTGCTCATTTTCGACAGGTAGGCGGTTTTGGTGGTAACAATGCGAATGTATTCGCGCTGGCTTTCGACATATACAATTTCGGAAAAAAGAATTTTTACCTTCTTCTTTTGCACGTTCAGGAACAGGTAATCTTTTGTTTCGGGGCTTTCGTTTGATACCGGTTTTTGCACCGGTTTCACTTTATTAACGGCGATCAGGAAGCGCTCAAATTCAAATGGCTTTAACAGGTAATCGGTTACGTTTAAATCGAATCCTTCTACCGCATACTGATGATAAGCGGTGGTAACAATCACTGCCGGTGCATTCGTGAGCGTTTTTAAAAAAGCCATTCCTTTTAATTTGGGTAGATGGATATCCAGAAAAATAAGGTCGGTTGAATTGTTCCGCAGAAAGTCGGTTGCCAGAATAGCATCTTTAAACGATGCCTGCAGTTCGAGAAAGGGCACCTGGGCAATATAGTCTGTGAGCACTTTTACAGCCAGCGGCTCATCTTCTATAATAATGCATTTTATTTTAGACATGGCTTGCCAGATTTATTTGTAAAGTTGCGGTAAATGCCTGCTCATTGCGTTGAAGGGTAAGATCATATTCAGTATATAATAACTGCAACTGCCGCCTGAGATTAGATAGGCCGATATTTTCTTTTACATCCTGTTGGTCATTCAAAGTTCCGGTAGAATTTTTTACAATAAAAGTCAGCAGGCGCTTTTTTACCGAAAGATGAATATCAACAAAAGGACGATCCGTTGTTTCGGAGGCACCGTGTTTAAATGCATTTTCAACCAGGGGTATCAGCAGCAGGGGAGGCAGGGCCTGCTTCATATCTTCGATATCGTGATTAAAATTGATGTGCAGCGATTCATCGTACCGCAATTTTTCAAGGGCAATATAATCGCTGATGATCTTCAGCTCATCTTCAATAGCGATATACGCCCCGCTGGTTTCGTATAACATGAAACGCAAAATTTTCGACAGCCGTAAAATAGATTCAGGCGCCAGGTCGCTTTTATCTCTTGCCAGCGAGTAGATATTATTTAATGTATTGAACAAAAAATGCGGATTGGTTTGCGACTTAAGATAGTTCAGTTCGGCCTGTTGTTTTTCGATGCGCAGTTGTTGTGCAGCCTGTTTTAGTTTTATATAACCATAAATATGTTTTATGATGCCGAAAACGAAAACAGACCCAACGCTGAAACCCATTTGAGTTTCGAGCACGCTCCCGATGGGAGCCAACGTTGGTATAGGTGTATAGATATGAAATCCTATGCCTATTAACCGCCAGGCGTACAAACCGAAAGAATACAACATCAGGTGCAGCCATATCAGGAACAATCCGGCCAGTATTCTTTTAAATCGAAACTTAATAAAAGGTAAAGTGTATTCGAAAAGAAAGTAGTTGAGGATGGTTACATATACGGTTCGCCAAAGATCATTCATCATTCTTGCCCAGAATGGATCATTAGCATGCGACAGGTTAACCAACATGCGTATGAATAACCAGGCAAGCGCAAGCCATATATAAAATATAAACCGTTTTTGATTGATACCTGTTTTCATGCCCGGCTGTTTGTGCAATAAATTTCGGTAAAATGTTGCCGTTTATTGTTATTGTCTATGGAATAAGGTTTATAGTAAACGAATGAACGATAATCGTCAATGGTGAATGGTGAATAGGAGAACTGCTGAAGGATAATTATCAGCTTACAATATGAACGTATTGCCCATTGCCTACTGCCTATTGCCATTCACGACGTTGTTTGTATACGATGATCATGTGTTTATTGACGACACACTTCTGCGCTTGCCGTAATCAGCTAACGTTGTATAAAATACTTACTTTTTATGAGAAAGATCTTATGCTTTATAGCTGCATTGATAATAGCGGCAGGTTTGCATGCACAGGTTGAACCAAATGCCGGCAAATGGAAAACCTGGTTCATTTCATCGGGCAGGGATTTTCGGTTACCTGCACCGTCTTCGTACAAAAATGAAATTGCACAGGTGCTATCGGCGCAGCAACAACCAGATGCTGCCGGCCGGCAAGCCATTTTGCATTGGAATACAGGCGCACCGGGTTATCACTGGACCAACATGTCGTTTGGATTATGGATGGCCGACACCGGTTACACCGGCGCATTGGCCAACATGCTGATGGGCGTTACCATTTACGATGCCACCATTGCCGCGTGGGATACCAAATATGCATACAACCGGCCACGAACTTTTGCAGCAGATAGCCGTATAAAAGCGCTGGTGCCAAAACCCGAGAGTCCATCTTACCCCTGCGAATATTCGGTAGCGGCAGGAGTGGCGGTCACCATTATATCACATTTCTTTCCAAAGATGAGCGATTCGGTGAATCGCATGGCGCAGCAGCTAATGACATCGCGGGTAGCAGCAGGCGTAGCGTTTCCATCTGATACACGCGCAGGCTTTGAACTGGGCAAAGCAATTGCCGAAAAAGAAATTGCCCTTACCGCCAACTTTACACCCAAAACACCCTGGGATGGCAAGATGCCGCAGGGGCCTGGTGTGTGGACGGGAAAACGACCGATGTACCCGATGGCCGGCAAAAACAAAACTGTTGCGCTCGACAGCAGCAGTCAGTTCAGGCCCGCACCGCCGCCCGACTTTGCAAAAGAAATGGAAGAGATGAAGAATTATAAGCAAACATTCAGCTCAAGGTCGAATGCATTTTTCTGGGCCAGTCAAAATTTTTGGTCAGAAGAGCTGAACAAAAAGATATTCGAATACAACCTGCATCTGAACCCGCCGCGGGCAGCGCGCCTGTATGCGCTCACCGCCATTGGAAGCTATGATGGATTTGTAGCCTGCTGGGATGCCAAGTATGCATACTGGGGCATTCGTCCGAACCAATATGATACAACCTGGCGGTCGCTGGTACCAACGCCACCGTTTCCCGGTTATCCTTCGGGGCATGCGGCCATCAGTGCCGTAATGAGTGAGCTGATGTCGTATTTCTTCCCTGCAGATCAGACATACTTTCGCAAGAAAGCCAAAGACGCCGCCGAATCGCGCTTTCAGGCCGGCATACATTTTCGTACAGATAATGAAGTAGCGCTTGAACTTGGCCGAAAAGTAGCGGGCGTAATTATACAAAAAGCAAAAACAGATGGGGCAGGGGAAGGGGTGATGATGGTGAAGGAGTGAGGGGTGGCGGTTAGTGCATGGAATTGGCATTTGTAGGGGGAATTACCCTTGCAGGTGTGTTTGGGTGCCGGCAGCGTGGGTGTGCGACCGGCCATTCAAGGGAGTGCCGGTAATGCAAAATGAAGTACCCGCTGCGCAATTTCAATCATGCACAACGCAGTTTGTTCTATCAGTCAAATTTGGGTTCTTCTTTTAATGGGTTCGGGGCTGGATTTTGAGATTGATGCTATTGCCAATGGTTTTTTTCCCTGTGTATGTTGTTTTGAGGGGATGACAGGTGGTGTTTTAGGGAGTGCAAGTCAAATTGAGGCTTTGACAAATTGGGTTTGGGTGGCTGCAAGCCGGATTCACCTGTTCACCAGTTGAATTGAAAAGGCAACAAATTGATTTTACCTATCAACAAGGTGATGTTATA
>Ga0114129_10003858_pt1 | contig 21144 bp, 23 predicted proteins | sample RhiMetdeltSRZDD1_FD_80071 | JGI IMG/M metagenome (GOLD analysis project Ga0114129, IMG submission 80071) | Populus rhizosphere microbial communities from Tennessee, USA - Rhizosphere MetaG P. deltoides SRZDD1 (version 2) (version 2) | ecosystem: Host-associated > Plants > Roots > Rhizosphere >... | reverse complement strand
TACCGGCTACTTGCAAGTTGTTGCAATAGGCCTGCGGCGGACGGCCCGGGTCTTAGAAGGCGCCGCTACGTTTCGTTCAGCCGTTTAGAAGCGCGGGGTCTCCGTGTACGAGCCGAACACGCCCCGGAGGGCCTCGATGATCTCCCCCTCGGTGCACATCGCCCGGGCGCAGTCGACCAGGGGCTCGACGAGGTTGGCGTCGGTCTCCGCGAGCTCGGCCAGGCGGGCGAGCGCGCGCTCGGGCCCGGCCCGGTCACGGCGTTCGCGCACGGCCCGTACGCGCTCGATCTGCTCGCCCTCGATCTCGGGGGAGATCTCCAGGATCTCGACCGGCTGGTCGTCGGCGTCGACGAAGTCGGTCACCCCGACCTTGACGAGGTCGCCGCGCTCGAACCGCTCCTGCTCGGCGAACGCCGACTCGGCGATCGCCTGCTGAAACACGCCGCGCTCGATGCCGGTCAGGACGCCCTCCAGCATCGAGCCGTTGCCCATCGCGTCGATGCGGGCGAACTCGGCCTCGGCGAGCTCCTCCATCCGGTCGGTGAGCGTCTCCACGAAGTACGAGCCCCCCAGCGGGTCGATCACGTCGGGGACGCCGGTCTCGTGCGCGATGATCTGCTGTGTCCGGAGCGCCAACTTCGCGGCGTCCTCGGTGGGAAGCGCCAGGACCTCGTCGAGCGCGTTCGTGTGCAGCGACTGCGTCCCGCCCAGGACCGCGGCGAGCGCCTCGATCGCCGTACGAACGACGTTGTTCATGGGCTGCTGCGCGGTCAGCGACACCCCGGCGGTCTGCGTGTGGAAGCGCATGCGCATCGATGACTCGTCCCTCGCGCCGTACCGCTCCTTCAGCCAGCGGGCCCAGATGCGGCGCGCGGCTCGGTACTTCGCGATCTCCTCGAAGAAGTCGATGTGCGCGTTGAAGAAGAACGACAGCCCCGGGGCGAACCGGTCGACGTCGAGCCCGCGCTCCTGCCCGAGCTCGACGTAGGCGAACCCGTCGGCGAGCGTGTACGCGAGCTCCTGCCAGGCGTTCGCGCCGGCCTCGCGGATGTGGTACCCCGACACGCTAATCGGGTGCCACCTCGGGACCCGTTCGAGGCAGAACGCCATCAGGTCGCCGATCAGCCGCAGGTGCGGCCTCGGCGGGAAGACCCACTCCTTCTGCGCGATGTACTCCTTGAGGATGTCGGTCTGCAGCGTGCCGTCGAGCCGCTCCCACGGGACGCCCTGCTTCTCGGCCGCCGCGAGGAAGAACGCGAACACCACAACCGCGGGCCCGCTGATCGTCATCGAGGTCGAGATGTCCCCGAGCGGGATCCGGTCGAACAGCTCGTCGAAGTCCTCCAGCGTGTCGGTCGCCACGCCGCAGCGTCCCACCTCGCCCTCGGACAGCGGGTCGTCGGAGTCGCGTCCCATCAGCGTCGGCATGTCGAACGCGACCGAAAGGCCGCCCTGGCCGCGTTCGAGCAGGAAGCGGTAGCGCGCGTTGGTCTCGGCTGGCGAGCCGAACCCGGCGAACTGGCGCATCGTCCACAGCCGCCCCCGGTACATCGACGGGTAGACGCCGCGCGTGAACGGGTACGCGCCGGGATGCCCCAGCTTGGTCTCGGCGTCGAACCCCTCGAGGTCGCCGGGCGTGTAGACGGGTTCGAGCGGCTCGCCCGAGAGCGTCAGGGCCTCGTCGGCCTTCGGCTCCTGGGGCGCTCGCCGTTCGCGCTGGTCGACCATCGTGGCTCCTCGGGCTGAGTGCGCGCGTCCGGATCAGGGACGGCTCGAGATCCGCTCCTCCAGGATAGCGGCGGTCCGGTACGGATCCGTTCGGCGCTCGGTGAGGTCGGCGGCGAGCGACGGGTCCTCCTCGAGCAGCCGCGTGGCGCGTTCCCGCAGGCCCTCCACGGCCAGGCTCTCGACCTCGCGGAGCAGACGCGCCCCCCGACCGCGCTCGAGGTCGGCGGAGGTCTCCAGGTACGCGCGGTGCGACTCGATCGCCTCCCAGAGATCGCCGACGCCCACACCCTCGGTGGCCGTTGTCGTGACGACGGGTGGTGTCCACGGCATCTCGGCCCCCATCCGCAGCATCTGTCGCAGGTCGCGGACCGCGACCTCGGCCCCCTCGCGGTCGGCCTTGTTCACGACGAACACGTTCGCGATCTCCAGGATCCCGGCCTTGCTGACCTGCACCGCGTCGCCCCATCCGGGCGAGACCACGACCAGGGTGGTGTCGGTCGCGGCCGAGACGTCCACCTCGGCCTGCCCGACCCCCACGGTCTCGACGATCACCAGGTCGTGCCCGGCGGCGTCCAGGACGCGGATCGCCTCGGGCGCCGCGAGCGCCATGCCGCCGAGGTGCCCCCGCGAGGCCATCGAGCGGATGAAGACGTTCGGGTCGGTCGCGTGTGCCTGCATGCGCAGCCGGTCGCCGAGCAGCGCGCCGCCCGACAGCGGCGAGGTCGGGTCGATCGCCAGCACCGCGACCGAACGCTCGTGCGCGCGCGCGGCACCCACGAGCTCGTTGGCGATCGTCGACTTGCCGACGCCCGGCGATCCGGTGAGTCCCACGGAGTAGGCGCGCCCGGTGTGCCCGTAGAGGTCAGCGGAGAGGTCCCGCAACCCCTCGTCGCCGTCCTCCACCATCGAGATCGCCCGGGCGATCGCCCTCGGATCCCGCGCTCGAACGTCGTCGGCCAGCGTCATCTCTCGGCGTCGGCCCCCGCCTGCGCGTCCGCGCCGCTCGGCGCCTCGACGCCGGTGGCGGCGAGCGCGGCGCCCGGCATCGCCAACAGCGCGTCGCGTAGCGACCTGCATAGCTCCCGCTGGCGCAGGACCTCGGGGGCGTCGTCCAGGTTCGACCGCGTCCGGACCATCGCCAGGTTGATCTGCTCCTTCTGCAGGCGCTTGAGCAGGCGTTCGGCTCCGCTGCCGGCGCGGGTGCGCATCTCCCGGCGCGAGCGGCGACGGGCCGGCGGGTTCAGCAGGACGCGGAGCTCGGCCACGGACAGGGCGGGCGAGCCCGCCTCCGAACGAAGCGCCGCCTCGAGCCAGGTCCGCTCGCGTCGGCGCGCGAGGTTGACCATCACGACCACGAACAGCAGGAGCGGCGCCCCCTTGACCCCCGCCGCGAGCGGGATGCGGAGCCATTCGGCCGGGCCGTTCAGGTTGGCGGGGAAGAAGTTCAGCCAGGGCGAGTTCCACAGGAAGTGCCCGCCCACCGCGGCCGCGAACAGCCCGATCGCGACCGCCAGCCGCCGGCCGAACGACGCCTCCCGGCGCCGCGAGACGAAGTACGCGACCCCCATGCCCGCCAGGCCCGTGTACAGGACGTGGCCGTAGAAGCCGCTCGAGACGACGCGCACGTAGAACCCGGCCAGCACGCCACCCGTGGTGCCCCCGAAGATCGCGATGAAGTAGAAGACGTCCTCGATCAACGCGAACCCGAGCCCCACCATCGCGCCGTAGACGAAGCCGTCCATCATGTCGTCCATCTCGTCACGCGCGATCAGGTAGATCAGGATCACGCCGGCGACCTTCAGGCTCTCCTCGACGAACGGCGCCGTGAGTGCGGCCGTCCATTCGGCGGCGAACGCGGCCCCCCCGATCCGGGCCACGACCAGGCCCCAGCCCGCGTTCGCGATCCCCGCCAGCACGGTCGCGGCCACCGCGCCCCAGACCAGCGCGCCGAACACCAGCGACAGCGGCTCCCGCTCGTAGAGGTCGAGCAGGTAGATCGCGAGGAACAGCGGCAGCCCGTAGACAAGGAGCAGCAGCCACGACAGCGCCCATCCGGTCGGCGACAGTTCCTGGAACAGCTGCTGTTGCGAGACGGTGTACACGGCGGTGATGAGGACGATCGCCGCGTAGAGCCAGAACGCCGGCTGGCGCCACTGGAACAGAGAGGTCTGGCGTCCCCAGCCGGTTCGGGGCGGCCGGACGAGCTGCGGGTCGCCCGTCACGCGATCTCCGCGCGGCGGATCATCGTGCGGATGTCGTCGATCGCGAACTGCAGCTGCCCGCTCGGCGCCCAGCCGTCGAAGATCACGCCGAGACCGTCCGGCGTCACGACGGCCGTCACCTCGCCCTCGATCGGCGCCTGCACGTCGCCGAACAGGCCGACGTAGGCGATCCTCGCGCCGACCTGGCCCGAGTCCAGGACGACCCCCTCCACGGTCTCGGACAGGCGGAACTGCTCGGCCCCGGGCTCCAGGATGTTCTCCACATAGGCCGCCAGAAGCCCCTCGGGACTCCCCGTGAACGCGAGCGAGGCGACGTCCAGGCTGGCGCTGCCCTTGGACAGGCGGGCCCCGGTCGGGCCTCGGAACCGGTCGGCGAGCTCCCAGCCGGGCAGCGCCGTGACCGTCACGGACGAGCTCACGACGACCCTCTCGCCGCCCGCCTGCCCCAGCGCGTCCGAGGTCAGGTAGCCGCCCGACACGATGCCGACCATCAGCGCCGCGAGCACGAGCACCGGGACCCAGCGCCGCTGTCGCAGCGGCGGGGCCGGGAGCGGGACGGGCTCGACGCTCGCGCTCATCGGGCCACCGAGAGCAGGCGGTTGAACCGCGACAGCCGGACCGGGTGGCGGAGCATGCCCGATACTCGCACGTGGCCGCGCACCACCCGCCCGAGCGCGGCCCGGCCACCGGCGTCAAACACGTCGGGCAGCCCGAGCCGGAGCGGGGCCCCGGCGAACTCGACCAGGTCGTAGGCGTCGGCTCGAACGCGCAGGTGGGCCCGGCCGTTCGACCGGCCGTTGGAGACAACGACGCCGTCCCCGGTGAGGTTCAGCGTGGCGTACGTGTCCGCGTCGGAGGCCGACAGCTCGACGACCGACCGGCTCAGCAGCCGGCGCCGGTCGGGATGCTCCTGCAGGTTCCCGCCGATCAGCCGGCCGACCAGATCGGCCAGGCCGTTGGGTTCGGCGTCGGCGAACCGCACGGTCACGGCTTCAGCAGGACCTTGGTGGCCTGTCGCGTGTCGAACAGCTGGTAGCCCTTCGGGGCCTCCTCCAGGGACAGCCGGTGCGACACGATCCGCCGGGGGTCGAGCCGGCCGGCCCGCACCTCGGCCATCGCCCGGTCCCACCAGGCGTGGATGGGCGTCGTCCCGGCGAACCGCAGCTGCAGCGCCCGGATCCACCACACGCCGATCTGCGCCTGCACGAGCTCGCTCGTGTACACGCCCATCACCACCACCGTCCCGCCCCGACGAACGACGTCGAGTGACCGCTCGAAGGCTGCCGGCGTGCCGACGGCCTCGATCACCACGTCGGCGCCGCGCCCGTCCGTGTGCTCGTAGACCGCTGTCTGCGCGTTGCGCGCCGTGACGTCGATCGGGATCGAGCCGTCGCGTTCGGCGATCGCGAGCCGCGCGGCATCGAGGTCCAGGGCGAGAACCGTGTCCGACTCCAGCCGCGCGGCCTGCGCGCAGAAGAAGCCCACCGGGCCGGCGCCCACGATCGCGACCGTGTCGCCCGGTCGGATCTCGGCCAACCCGGCGGCGTATACGCCCGTGGTCAGGGCGTCGCCCACGAACAGCGCGCGCTCGTCCTCGAGCTCGTCGGGGACCGGCAGGAGGTTCACGTCGGCGACGGGGACGCGCAGGAGCTCGGCCTGCGCGCCGCCCAGGCTGCCGCCGAACAGACCGTATCCGAAGTACGCGAAATCGTTGCAGAGCTGGGTCTGCCCCGCGCGGCAGAACCAGCACGTGCCGTCCGCGACCGTGAACGAGACCACGACGCGGTCGCCGGGCGCGAAACGTGTCACGGTCGGCCCTACCCGTTCGACCACGCCGATCGCCTCGTGGCCGATCGTGTCGCCCGGCTCGAGCGGCGCCTTCCCGTGATACAGGTGCAGGTCCGAGCCGCAGATCGCGGTCAGGCCGACGCGGACGATCGCGTCTGCGGGCTGGACGATCTCGGGGTCGGGGACGTCGGCGACCTCGACCTGGCCGACGCCGCGGTAGACGACCGCCCGCATGGCTCAGGCGGCGTCGAGGAAGTCCGTGGGGACGAGCGTGGTCAGGTGCACGAGCTCCTTGGCCGCGCGCACGTGCCGAACGATCTCCGCCAGGTCCCCCCGCAGCTTCAGCTTGCCCTGGACCATCCCCTTGACCGGTTCGAGCCGGCCCTCGAGCACCTCGCGCCAGCGCGAGTACGGGGCGCGGATGCCGTACGCGGCGGCCTCGCCCTCGTCCGGGGTGATCATGTGGGCGCCGCGGCATTCCCCGTGCCAAAGGTCGAGCCAGGCGATGAGGTCGTCGGGGACGCCGCGGTCGGGCTCGGCCTCCATGACGAACGCGATGTCGCCCTCCCAGTCCTGCGACGATTCGCGATACTCCTGCGACCCGTTGATCAGATCGCGGTAGAGCACGAGCCACTCGTCGCTCGGGAACTGCGCCATCCGTCCCTCCCTACCGCATGCCGAAGATCAGCACGATGCCGATCACGTTGAACGTGATGTGCGCCGCGATCGGCGCCACGAGGGTCCCCCTCCGCTCGTAGATGTAGCACAGACCGAGTCCGGTGAAGAACATCGCGATCATGAGCAGCGCGGCGTCGGCCGCGTCGCCCGGGATGAAGTGGATCAGGCCGAACCCGAACGCCGACCCCACCGCGCCCACCCAGAAGCCGTGGCGATCGCGGAGCGTTCGGAACAGGATCCCGCGGAAGAACAGTTCCTCGCCGATCGGCGCGATGACGAACGCGTAAGCCACGGTGATCGCCGTGCCCAGCGTCGTCAGGTGCTCCCCCACCTGTTCGGGTGGCTGCACCTGTTCACCGGTGATCACATGCAGGAGCAGGGACAGGATGCCCCCGACCGCGATCGTGATGACGGGGAACAGGATCAGCCCGGACACGATGCCGGCGCCGGCCTGCCTGCCCCACTGCCCTTTCTCCGGGATGCCGATGATGCTGACCCAGCCCTTGTGATAGATCGACAGCCACACGACGAGCACGCCGAGGATCGCGAGCGCCGCGACGACCGTGAGCGTGATGTTGGTCAGGTCGGTGTCGGGCGTCATCAGCCGGATGAGCGGCACCGTCGCGAGCCCCGCGACCAGGAACCCGAGGACGTAGATCCCGACGGCCTCGTACCAGCTCCAGGTCGCGGCGGGGCGGGCGCCCTCCGGCCGCGCCTCCTGTGCGAAAGCGTCGGGCCTCGGCGGGGGCGGAGGCGCGGGATGCAGGCCGTCCGGGCGCGGCGGCAGCGGCTGAGTGGTCACGGCCGCAGTCCCGCCATCTCGGGGTCGTCCGAAGGGCTCACGGCCTCCATCTTCCCGGCTTCGGACAGGAGCGACACGCCGAGCAGGCCCCCCAGCCCGAGCCCGAACGCGAATCCGGCGGCCGCGGGGCCGGAGTCGTTGACGACGTAGGCGACCACGCCGGCGAGCAGCGTGACCAGGATCGCGTCGCGCCAGGCCGGGCTTCGCGCGAGGCTCGGGCGCAGCGGCCCGGGCGGCCACAGGACGGCGGCGATCGTGAGGGGCAAGCCGACCACGGGGATCAGCGCGAACGGGTTTCGCGCGATGAGGTCGAACCCCACCTGCAGCCGGTCGCCGAACTTCTCGAACACGCCGCCAAGCCCACCCACCTGCTCCTCGAACCTGGTCACGTGCGTTTCGAACGGCGAGACCGCATGGGCCACCAGGATGAGCGCGAGGCCGCCGAGCGTGAATCCCACGAACACGCCGATGCCCTTCCACACGCCGAGGCGCGCGCGTTCGCGAACCGCGAGCCACAGGCCGGCCGCCGCGAACAGCGACACCCCGCCGCCGAGGTTCGAGCCCAGGTACGGCAGGCCGGCGAACAGCGCCGCCGCGACCAGCAGCGCGACGCCGGCGGACGTTCGGAGCCGGTGGCCGACCCACAGGCAGGCGCCGATCAGCAGGCCGATGAACGCGTTCGGCAGCCCGTAGAAACGGCCGCCGTCGAGCTCGGAGCCGCCGACGAACGGTGTGAGGGCGGCCGTCCACGACAGCGCCGCCTCGAGCGCCAGGTACGCGAGGACGGCGATCCCGATCCCGGCCGGGACGAGCAGCACGTCGCGGCGCTCGAGCGGCGCGAACGCGAGCGTCCCGAACACCGTCACCAGCGCGACGAACGGCACGACCGCCGCGTAGGTCAGGTCCGGGAGGTGGCCTGCGGCGAGCAAAGACGTCGCGAGCATGGCGATCGACAGGCACGCCCAGCCCACGGACCGGCGGGGGCGTTCGGGCACGCGGCGGCCAAGCGCGAGCGCGGCCACCCCGGCCAGACCAACCAGCGTGACGTAGATGCCGGCGGCGGTCCCGATCGGCACGTACAGGCGGCGCTGCGCCAGGTAACGCTCGTGCAGCTCGAACGGCGGCGGCCCCTCGATGATCTCGATAGGCGCGCCGGCGGCGTCGGCGGGTGGCTCGACGCCATTGAACGCCGCGATGGTCGGCACGACGTCGAGGTCGGTGACGACACCGTCCCGGCGGGTCGAGTCCGACGTCAGCGAGCCCTGCGCGCCCTCATCGGTGAATAGGTCGGCTGGGGCGCCCTCGGCCACGACGATCGGGTGCAGTTCGTCATTGGCGGCCCACATCTCGGGCGACGGGATGGTGGAGGCGACGACCACGAGCACGCGATCGGCGTTCGAGGCCTCGACGGTGGAGCGGATCGTGCCCGCCACCGCTTCCAAGCCTCCCTCGGTCGCGGGGTCCAGCCAGCGGAAGTGGACGTTCGAGAGCTCGCCGGGTATCACGCCGGTCTCGCCCTCGGTCGGCAGCCCGCCGCCGAGCGTCATAAGCCCGGCGCCACCCGCCCGCGACAGCGAGACGACGTCGGGGGTCCCGAACATCTCCTCGAACGACACACCGGGCACGAGGAAGAGGAAGGTCTCGCGCTTGGGCGCCTCCTGCGCGTGCGCGTTCGACGCCGGACCGAGGGAGATGATGGCGAGCAGGGCGAGCGCGCCGACACGCGCGCAGGTCACGGCAGGGCCGGGGTGCGTTCGCGCTCGCGATGGACCTGCGCGCCGAGCCCGAGCAGCTTGGCCTCGAGGTCCTGGTAGCCCCGGTCGACGTGATACAGGTCCTCGATCTCAGTGACACCGTCGGCGCCGAGCGCGGCGATGATCATCGCGGCGCCCGCCCGGATGTCGAGCGCCCGCACGGGGGCCGCCGACAGGCGTTCGACGCCGCGGATCACCGCGTGATGGCCCTCGGTGCGGATATCGGCGCCCATGCGGTTCAGCTCGTCCACGAACATGAAGCGGCTCTCGAACACGTTCTCGGTCACGATGCTGGTCCCCTCCGCCGAGGCGAGCAGGGCCATCATCTGCGGCTGGAGATCGGTCGGGAAGCCCGGGTACGGCAGCGTCACCAGATCGACACAACGGACGCGAGACGCGATCGACACCGCGATGCCGTCCTCGGTCGCCAGCACGTCGGCGCCGGCGTCCGCGAGCTTCGACAGCACCAGGTCCATGTGGTCGGCCCGCGCTCCCGAGAGCACGACGCGCCCGCCGGTCGCGCAGATCGCGAACGCGTACGTCCCCGCCTCGACCCGGTCCGGGATCACCGCGTGGTCGACGGCCTCGAACCCCTCGACGCCCTCGATCTCGATCGTCGGTGTCCCAACCCCCTCGATCCTCGCGCCCATCTGCACGAGGAACTCCGCGAGGTCCACCAGCTCGGGCTCGCGGGCCGCGTTCTCGATCACGGTCGTGCCGCGCGCGGCCACGGCGGCCATCAGGACGTTCTCCGTTGCGCCCACGCTCGGGAAGTCGAGGTTCACGATCGCGCCACGCAGGCCGGACGTCTCTCCCACCAGGAACCCGTGCTCCGAGCGGAACGTCGCGCCCATCTTCTCGAGACCCTTGACGTGCAGGTCGATGGCGCGCGAGCCGATGTTGCAGCCGCCCGGCATCGCCACCCTGGCGTTGCCGAACCGCGCGAGCAGCGGCCCGAGCACCAGGATCGACGCCCGCATCCGGCTGACGAGCTCGTACGGCGTCTCGACCGGCCGGACCTCGGAGGTCTCCAGGATGAGCTCGCCCTGCTTCCAGGCCGCGCCCACACCCAGGTGCTCGAGCACCTCGACCATCGTGATGCAGTCCTGGATCTGGGGGACATTGCGCAGCGTGAACCGCCCGTCGGCCAGCACGGCCGCCGCCATGAGCTTGAGCGCCGAGTTCTTGGCGCCGGCGATCTCGACGGTTCCGTCGAGAGGCGCCCCACCGGTCACGAGCAGGCGATCCATCAGGTCTCCATCGTCGGGGTCCGACCTACCCAGAGGCCGCGAGGTTACTCGCCGAGCCGGGTGCGGGCCAGCGCCTTGGCAAGTTCGGTTCGGACGGCGGCGTCGTCGCCCTCGGCCAGGCGTGCCTGGAGCTCTGCCACGCGCGCCTCGGCGGCCTGCCGGTCGACCTCGGCTTCGAGTTCGGCGCCCGTTGCGAGCACGTCCACCCGGGTGGCCTCCTCGTGGCTGGTCACGTGTAGGAACCCGCCGTCGATGACCGCCTCCTGCCAGGTCCCCGCCTCGTCCTGGATCCGGATGCGGCCGATCGCCAGGCGGATCAGCAGCGGCGCGTGGCCCGCAAGGATCCCGACCATGCCCGCGGTGCCGCGCGCGATCACCATCTGAGCCGGGCCGCCCCAGACCTCGCGCTCGGGGGTGACGAGATGGACCTCGAGCGCCACTGCTATGCGACCTCGGACGCCATCTAGGCGGCCTGCTCCATCTTCTTGGCTGCCTCGACGGCCTCCTCGACCCCGCCGACCAGGAGGAACGCCTGCTCGGGCAGGTGGTCGTACTCGCCGTCGCACAGCCCCCTGAACGAGGCGATCGTTTCGTCGATCGACACGTACTTGCCGGGGATGCCGGTGAACTGCTCGGCCACGAAGAACGGCTGCGACAGGAACAGCTGGATCCTTCGGGCGCGCGCGACGATGACCTTGTCCTCCTCGGACAGCTCGTCCACACCCAGGATCGCGATGATGTCCTGCAGGTCCTTGTAGCGCTGCAGGATCTCCTGCACGCGCCGGGTCGTGTCGTAGTGCTCCTGCCCGACGTAGCGGGGGTCCAGGATCCGGCTGGTGGAGTCCAGCGGGTCGACGGCCGGGTAGATCCCGAGAGAAGCGATGTCCCGGGAGAGCACCGTGGTCGCGTCCAGGTGGGCGAACGCCGTGTGGGGCGCCGGGTCGGTGATGTCGTCGGCCGGCACGTAGATCGCCTGCAGCGACGTGATCGAACGGCCCTTGGTCGAGGTGATCCGCTCCTGGAGGTCGCCCATCTCGTCGGCGAGCGTCGGCTGGTACCCCACCGCGCTCGGCATGCGCCCGAGCAGCGTGGAGACCTCGGAACCCGCCTGCGTGAAGCGGAAGATGTTGTCGACGAACAGCAGGACGTCCTTGCGCTCGACGTCGCGGAAGTACTCGGCCATCGTGAGCGCCGACAGCGCCACGCGAAGCCGGACGCCCGGCGGCTCGTCCATCTGCCCGAACACCAGCGCCGTGTTCTTGATGACGCCGGACTCGGTCATCTCCAGGAACAGGTCGTTGCCCTCGCGCGTGCGCTCGCCGACGCCCGCGAACACCGAGACGCCGCCGTGCTGCTGCGCCTGGCGGCGGATCATCTCCTGGATGATCACGGTCTTGCCCACGCCGGCGCCGCCGAACATGCCGATCTTGCCGCCCTGCACGTAGGGCTCGAGCAGGTCGATGACCTTGATGCCGGTCTCGAGCATCACCTGCTTGGGTTCGAGCTCGTCGTACGGCGGCGGCTCGCGGTGGATCGGCCAGCGGTCGGCCGCATGGATCTGGTCGGCGGCCGTATCGAGCGGCTCGCCGAGCACGTTGTAGACGTGCCCGAGGACACCCTCGCCCACCGGCACGGTGATCGGCAAACCCGTGTTCAGGACGGGTGAGCCTCGGACCATGCCGTCGGTCGGCTTCAGGGCGATCGCGCGGACCAACCCGTCGCCGATGTGCTGGGCCACCTCACAGGTGATCGTCTGCGTCTGGCCCTCGAGCCGAACGTCGATCGTGAGCGCGGTGTGGATCTCGGGCAGCCCGTCGGGTGGAAACTCGACGTCGACCACCGGGCCGATCACCCGGGCCACCCGTCCGTGTGCAAGCGTGTCGTCAGGCATCTCTCACTCCTTCGAAGCCAGGGCCTCGGCCCCGCCCACGATCTCCATGATCTCGGTTGTGATCTCGTCCTGGCGGGCCCGGTTGGCCTGCCGCGTGAGCACCTTGATGAGCTCGTCCGCGTTGTCGGTCGCGGCCGCCATCGCGCGCTGCCGCGACGCGTTCTCCGAGGCGGCGGACTCCAGCAGCGCGAAGTAGACCTTCGTCACGACGTACTGCGGGAGCAGGTCGTCCAGGATCTCGGCCGGCTCGGGCTCGAAGATGTATTCGGGCGCCGGCGGCCCCGGCTCCTGGGCCACGACCTCCTCGGGTGCGATCGGCAGGAACCGCTTGTCGGTCGCCCGGAACGTGAACGAGGACCGGAAGTCCGTGTACACCGTGTGCAGCTCGTCGATCCGCATCGAGGCGAAGTCCTGGATCAAGCGTGTGCCGATCTCCTCGGCCGCGTCGTACCGCGGCACCTCCGAGAAGCCCGACCACGACGCTTCCGGGACGACCCCGCGGAACCGGAAGTACCCGACTGCCTTCTTCCCGATCAGGTACAGGACCGGTTCCAGGCCGCGCCCGCTCATCCGGCGGAGCAGGTCCTCGGTCCGCTTGAGGATGTTCGCGTTGTAGGAGCCGGCGAGCCCGCGGTCGCTGGTCATGACCAGCACCCCGGCGCGTCGTGGCGTCTCGCGCTCCTCGAGCAGCGGGTGCACGAGCGTGCCCGTCTGCCGGGCGACGTCCTCCATCGCGGCGGTCAGCAGGTCGGCGTACGGCCGGGCCTCGAAGACCCGCTGCTGCGCCTTGACGATGCGCGACGCGGCGATGAGCTCCATCGCCCGGGTGATCTTCGCGGTCGATTGGACCGATCGGATCCGGCGGCGGACGACGCGGAGCTTGGCGCCCATCTACGAGGGGTCGTCGCCGGCGGGCTCGGTCTCGTGCTCGGCCGAGGAGAGCCGGTCCCAGCCTACGTCCTCGCGAAGGGCGTCGGTGGGACTGCCCTCGCCGGCAGCCGACTCGCTGCCCGGCGCGGCCTCGCTGGGAGCGAAGGTCTGCAGGAAATCCTCCATGGCCTTCTTCAGCGACGCCTCGGACTCGTCGGTCTGGGTCCCGGTGTCGCGGATCTCGTTCAGCACCTCGGTGCGGGCAGACACGTACTCGGTGAACTCGTCGACGAACCGCTTGGCGTCCTCGACCCGGTAGGCGTCGAGGTACCCACCCGTCCCGACCCAGATCGCGATGACCTGGCGCTCGACCGGGACCGGCCGGTACTGGGGCTGCTTGAGGATCTCGACCACGCGCGCGCCCCGGGCGAGCTGCTGCTGGGACGCCTTGTCGAGCTCGGAGCCGAACTGAGCGAACGCCTCGAGCGCGCGGTACTGCGCCATGGTGATCCGAAGCGTTCCGGCGATCTTGCGCATGGCCTTGATCTGCGCGTTGCCTCCGACACGCGAGACGGAGGTGCCGACGTTGATGGCCGGCCGGACACCCGCGAAGAACAGGTCCGGCTCGAGATAGATCTGCCCGTCCGTGATCGAGATCACGTTGGTCGGGATGTACGCCGAGATGTCGTTGCCCTTGGTCTCGATGATCGGCAGCGCGGTCAGCGAGCCGGCCCCCAACGCGTCCGAAAGCTTGGCGGCGCGTTCGAGCAGCCGGGAGTGCAGGTAGAACACGTCGCCCGGATACGCCTCGCGGCCCGGGGGCCGCCGGAGCAGGAGCGAGAGCGTCCGGTAGGCCGTGGCCTGCTTGGACAGGTCGTCGTACACGGCGAGCGCGTGCTTGCCCTCGTACATCCAGTGCGCGCCGAGCGCGGCGCCCGAGTACGGGGCGATGTACTGGAACGGCGTGGGGTCCGACGCCGAAGCGTTCACGATCACCGTGTAGTCGAGCGCTCCGTTGTCGCGAAGGGTCTCGACCACCTCGGCCACCGTCGAGGCCTTCTGCCCCACCGCGACGTAGATGCATCGCACCTGCTTGTTCGGGTTGCCGCTCGCCCAGTTGTCGCGTTGCGCGATGATCGCGTCGATCGCGACCGCGGTCTTGCCGGTCTGGCGGTCGCCGATGATGAGCTCGCGCTGGCCGCGCCCGATCGGCGTCATCGCGTCGATCGCCGTGATCCCGGTCTGCAGCGGCTCCTTCACGGGCTGGCGGTCGACCACGTTCGCGGCCTGGACCTCCAGGATCCGCCGATCATCCGAGGGGATCGGGCCCTTGCCGTCCAGCGGGATGCCGAGCGGGTCGATCACGCGTCCGAGGAAGCCGTCGCCGACCGGGATCGACAGGATCTGGCCGGTCTGCTTGACGAGGTCGCCCTCCTCGATCTGCGCCGACTCGCCGAGCACGATGCAGCCGATCTGGTCCTCGTCCAGGTTGAACGCCAGGCCGAGCACGCCGCCGGGGAACTCCAGCAGCTCGTTGGACATGGCTCCGGGCAGGCCCTTGACCTGCGCGATGCCGTCGCCGGCCTCGATGACGCGGCCGACCTCCTCTCGCTCCATCGAGGGCGTGAAGCTCTCGACGTTGCGCCGCAACGCCTCGGCGATCTTCTTCGGGTCGAGGTTCATCTCGTCGATCGCCATGGGCTCCTCACTCGCTCCTCGTCGTCGTGCCTGCCAAGTGCTCCCGCGCGTCGGTCAGCCGCGTGCGGATCGACCCGTCGAAGATCTCGTCGCCGACCTTGGCGACCAGGCCGCCCACCACGCTCGGGTCGACCACGATCCGCACCTCGATCTTGCGCCCGGTGGCCTTGGACAGCGCGTCAGCCAGCCTCTTGGTCCGCGCCGCGTCCAGCGGGACGGCCGATCGCACCTCGGCCACGGCCGCCTCGCGCGTCTCGGCGGCCACCTCGGCCAGCACCTCGATGATGCGTTCCAGCTCTCTGGCCCTGCCCAGCTCGACCAGGAACACCAGGATGCGGACGGCCACCGGGTTGGCCCGTTCGCCCAGGGTCTCCGCGATCAGTGCCCGCTTGTTCTCGATCGGCAGGGCGGGGTCGGTGAGCGCCTCGCGAACACGAGCCTCGGTCTCCAGCAGCCTCGCGAACGCGAGCAGATGCCGCTCGACCGCGTCGAGCTCGCCCTCGGCGTCGGCCACGCGGAACAGCGCCTCCGCGTAGCTACGAACGAGCCCGTCCTTGCCCGCCACGCTCACCCCTTCCCGTTCCCCGTCGCGACCTGGTCCAGGTACTCGTCGATCAGGCGCTGGTGAACCTTGGCGTCCAGGGACTCGCCGACCACGCGCTCGGCCAACTCGACCGAGATCTCCGCGACCTGGGTGCGAAGCTCCTGGAAGACCCGGTCGCGCTCGGCGCGGATCTCGTCCTGCGCCTTGGCGACCGTGGCCTGTGCCTCCCGTTCGGCCTTGGCCTGGATGTCGGCTCGCACCTGCTCGGCCGAGCGGCGGGCCTCCTCGATGATCTTGTTGGACTCCTCACGGGCCTGCGCGAGCTGCTGCCGGTACTGCTCGAGCTCCTGTTCGGCTGAGCGCCGCGTCCCCTCGGCGCGCTCGAGCTCGCCCTGGATCTTGTCGCGCCGCTCGTCGAGCAGCTTGCCAAGGCGCGGCAGCACCCACTTCCACATGAAGAAGAACAGGATCGCGAACGCGAGCGCGCCCACGACCAGTTCCTGCCAGTGCGGATACAAGTCCTTGGCGTCGTTGACGTTCTCGGCCTCGCTGTCTGCCTGCGCGAGGAACCAGACGATGGTTGCCAGCACTCCCGGTCCCCCCTAGATGATGAACGAGAACGCGATGCCGAACAGCGCGAGCGCCTCGATCAACCCGATGCCGATGAACATCGTGGCGCGCACCTGGCCCGCGTACTCGGGCTGACGCGCCATCGCCTCCACCGATTTCCCGATCAACACGCCGAGCCCGATCCCGGGCCCGATCGCGGCCAGCCCGATGACCAGGCCCCTGCCGATGGTGTCAAGCCCGCTGAAGTCCGCCGCTTGGGCGAGCAATCCCAACATCCGTTTGCCTCCTTGTCCGTGGTCTCGGCGCTAGTGCTCCTCGGCCATCGCCCCGCCGATGTAGGAGGCGGTGAGGATGGTGAAGATGAACGCCTGTAGCAGCGATACGAAGATCTCGAACCCGACGAGCGCCACGCCGATCGCGAACGAGAACGGCGCGAAGATCACGGTGAAGCCACCCTGAAGCATCGCGATCGTCCCCAGGAAGAACACCGCCAGCAGGAAGTGACCCGCGAGGAAGTTGGCCCAGAGACGGACGGACAGGGTGATCGGCCTGATGATGATCTGGGTGATGAACTCGATCGGCACCAGGAGCGGGTAGAGCCACGCCGGCGCGCCGGGCGGCAGGACCACGTGCTTGATGTAGCCGCCGAACCCATGTCGCATGATCCCGACGACGTTGTACGTTCCCCACGCGATCAGGGCCATGACCAGTGGGAACGCGATCCGGCTGTTCGAGGAGAAGTTGATCCCGGGGACGACCTCGAAGATGTTCCAGAAGAAGATCGCGAAGAAGAAGGTCGTCAGCAGCGGCATGAACTTGTCGCCCTCGGGCCCGATCATCTGCACCGCGACGTTCTCGCGGACGAACTCCACGCCGAGCTCGGCCACGCTCTGCAGCTTGCCCGGCACCACGCGCGGACGCCGGAGCGCGAAGTAGAAGAACCCGATCATCAGCAGGAAGCCGAGCAGGACGAGGAACGTGATGAAGTTCAGGCAGAACTCCAGGCCGCCGATCTTCAGCGCCCCGCCCCAGCAGCCCCACACGAAGTCCTTGGTGGACGGCGGCTCGAAGGCCGCGAGGATCGCGCCGGTCATCTCGGCGCCCCGGGCGGACCGCTCGGCACGGTCCACAGGTCGGCCTGCATGCGGCCCGAGAGCATCTTCATCTCGACCACCAGCAACGCCACGGTGCACGGGACCAGGGCGGCGATGAAGGCGGCGATCGAGAACCACTCGGTCTGCTGCAGCAGGGCGATGACCGCCACGATCACGCCCAGCCGCACGACGAACCCGCCCAAGCCGACCGCGTACAGGATCGTCGGCGAGATCTGCGCCGCGAGCGCGAGTGACCAGCCGTGGGCCACGAAGTTCAGCGTCACCACGGCCATCGCGATGGCGGCGGACCATCCGGCGTCGGTGCCGTCGATCAGGGTCCCGATGACGAACGCGATCGCCGCCACCGGGATGGAGAACGGCGCGATGCGCCGGATCAGCTCCGACTCAGGCGCCATCGTGCCGGCCTTGTTCTTTTCCGAATCTCAGATACACGAGGTAGATCGCTCCAGCAGCTCCGAGCACGATCCCCACCGCGGTGAGGATGCGTGGCGTGATCCCGAACAGCCGGTCGGCCAGGTACCCGAGGCCTCCCCAGACGACGATCCCCCCGATCAGCGTCGAGACGACCGCCCACCCGATCCCCATGCCGGCCCACGCGCCGTCGCCGCTCGAACCCGCCATGGGCGCGGAAGTATATCCAGGGCCTTTGGGCCACGTCATCGCGGGCGTTTCCGCAGGTAGGAGGCCCTTTCTCGGGAAGCTTGTGAAAGATTTCACGAAGTCCCCGAAATTCAGACGAGATCTGTCAGGTGCGGCGGCGGGAGGCGAGCGCCTGGACCATGGCCAGGGTCGCTCCCGTGAGGAAGATGATCGTCGCGAAGGCGAACACGTGCGGCGGGATGCCAACCTTCGTGGCCGCGAACACCCAGGTCGGGAACATCTGCGTCGGCCCCTGCGTGAACTGGCTGATCACGAAGTCGTCCATCGAGAGCGCGAACGCCAGCAGGAAGCCCGCCAGGATCCCCGGGAAGAGCAGGGGAAGCGTCACCTTGACGAAGGCCGTCATCGGTCTCGCGCCAAGATCCATCGCCGCGGCCTCGAGGGATCGGTCGAGCCCCGCGGCCCTGGCCCTCACCGTCACGGCCACGAACGCGATGCTGAACATCGTGTGGGAGAGGAACAGGGTCGAAAAGCCCCGGGACACACCCAGGGCGACGAAGAACGACGCGAGGGCGGCGCCCAGAACGATCTCCGGCGCCGAGATGCTGAGGAAGATCACGAAGTCCGCCCCGCCTCGACCTCGGAACCGGTATCTCGCGAGTGCGAGCCCGAGCAGCGTCCCCAGGGTGGTCGCGGCGAGTGCAGCCAGTAGACCGATCGTGAGCGAGTGACGCAGGGCGGCCGTGAGGTCGGGGAGATCGAACAGGCGCCCGTACCACTCCGTCGTGAAACCGATCCATGTGGTCTTGACGCGCGGAGAGGTACCGAACCCTCCCCGGGTCTGATTGAAGCTGAACAGGACGATGATCAGGATGGGGAACGACAGATACAGGATGAACGCGAACACGTAGGTGGGCAGGAGGAAGCGCGTCCACCGCTTCCTCGTGCGGTGTTCCGGCGGCGCCGCCTCTGTGCGCCCCCTCGGCTCGGTCGCCACGGCGCTCATCCCTCGGTGATCCTCTCCGTGCCGAGAACGCGCGCGTACACGATCGCACCCACCAGCATGATCGCCATCAGGACCAGGGCGAGCGCGGTCGCCTCCGGATAGTTTCGGTCCCGCAGGAACTCCGACTGGATCACATTGCCGATCATGGCCGTGCCCGGTCCGCCGAGCACCGAGGCGTTGATGTAGTCCCCGATCGCAGGGATCGACGTGAGCAGGACGGCGGCGAAGACACCGGGCATGGAGAGCGGCAGGACGACCTTCAGGAACGCCTTCGTCTTGCTCGCGTACAGGTCCTTGGCGGCCTCCACCAGCCGGTGGTCGATCTGCTCGAGCGAGACGTACAGCGGCAGAATCGTGAACGGCAGCAGGTTGTACGTGATCCCCGCCACGACGGCGACGGTCGTCCCCAGGACCCGGTAGTTCTCCGGGAGCAACCCGATGCTCTTGAGGCTTCCGAAGATGATCCCGTTGTCGGACAAGATGAAGCTCCACGCGAGCGTCCGGATCACGAACGAGATGAAGAACGGCAGCAGCAGCAGGAACAGGAAGACGTTCTTGAATCGCCCGGCGTAGAAAGCGATCCAGTAGGCGACGGGATACGCGAGCAGCAGGGCGATCCCGGTGACGATCGCGGCGTTTCGGAACGACCGGATCAGGAACTCACCGTTCTGCGAGATCGCGTCGGAGAAGTTCGCGAAGCGGAAGGTCTGCCGGAAGCCCTCGAGGCTGTTGCCCTCCTGGAGCGAGAGGCTCGCCATGGCGATCATCGGGATGACGAACAGCACCAGCAGCCACACCAGCGCCGGGGCCGCCAGGCCGTAGGGCGCCCGCGAACGCCTGGGTCGACGCTCGGGCGGTGCTAGGCCAGGAAGATCGGGCGGTGCTAGGCCAGGAAGATCGGATTGAACAGATCGTTCCACGTCTGGACCTCGTCCCCCTCAAGCACGCGGTAGTTGTTCAGCTTGGGCTCGATCTCGGGAGTCGGGAATACGTAGGGACTGTCGGCGATCGTCTGCAGAACCTCCTTGTTGGCGCCCTTGGCGGCGTCGGCGTCCGCCTGCACGATCTTGCCGCCGGCGGGAACCGGACTGACGTACGCGTTCCACTCGGTGAGCATGGCCGCGTATTTCGGGTCGTAATACCAGTCCATGAGCATCATCGCCCCGACCGGATTCGCGGCCTTGTTCGGGATACAGCAGTTGTCGACGAAGATCATCCCTCCGGCATCGGGGACGGAGAACTCGAAGGTCGCGAACTCCGGGAAGTAGAGCTTGTCGTTCAGGATGTCTCCGGACCACGCCATCGTGGCCCACAGGTCCTCGTTCTCGATGGCCGTGAGGTAGGCCTGGTCCATCCACCCCCGCAGTTGCCCGCTGGCCTCGTTGAACTGCGTGAGGAGGTCTGCCGCCTGCTGCCAGTCATCCGGCGTCGAGGTCTCCGGCGTGATGCCGAGTTCGAGCATCGCCAGGCCCGCTGAGTCGGCCGCGTTGTTGAACATCGCGACGTGTCCCGCGTACTTCGGGTTGAGCAGGTCCATGATGCTCGTGATCGGCTCGTCGACGTACTTCGTGTTCCAGCCGATGCCGGTCGCCCCCGACTGCCACGCCATCGTGTACTTGTTTCCCGGGTCGTAGGCCGGGTCCTTGAAGCTCGGCCCGACGTTGGCGTCGAAGTTCGGCCGGAGCTCGGGATCGAGCTCGATCAGGAATCCGAGCTCGATCATCTCGGTGAGCTCCTGGAAGTTCGACATGACGATGATGTCGTGGCCGGTGTCCTGACCGCTCTCCAGGGCCGGCCGGATCGTCGCGTAGAAGTCGGCGTTGTCGTTGATGTCCGCCCGATAGGTGACATCGATCCCGGTCGCCTGGGTGAACGCGTACAGGGACGGCCGGCTTGCCGGGCCGTCGACCGAGAAGTCGCGGTCGATGTAGGCCGGCCAGTTGGTGAAGTTGACGTGGTCGCCGGGTCCCTGCGTCTTCATGTCCGCCCACCACTGGGTCGAGCCTTCCTCGCCGGCGGTCGGACCGGTGCTTTGCGCCTCGCCCTGGACACCGCACGCGGCGAGGATCGCGGACAGGCTCAGTGCTCCCGCCCCGGCCCCCGCGTAGCGCAGCACGTCGCGCCGGGACATCCGGCGCTGCGTCATCCCTCGGATCCAGGAAGGATCCGTCCACAGACTCCGGTCGTTCATTCACCCTCCTCCGGTTCGGTGTCCGAACGTTCGACCACGAAGGTGTGCTCGGGCAGCCACTCGAGCCGAACCTTGTCGCCCGCGTTCGGACGGGACCCCGCTGCGCCCAGGTTCTGGACGTAGACGCGCAGCATCGTGCCGCCCGGCCCCTCGACCTCGTACTGGTAGTTCACGCCGATGTACGTGGACATACGCACGACACCGGAGACGTGGTTTCGATCGGCCGGCGGCCGGTCGTCCTGCTCGACGAGCGAGATCTTCTCGGGCCGCACCCCGACCTGCACGTCGCCGCTCAGGCCGACCGGGATCTGGTCGGTGTCGGCCCTCACCAGGCTCCCGCCCTCGGTCAGGATCTGCGTGTAGCCGTTGGCCTGCGCCTTCAGCTGGCCGGCGAGCAGGTTCGATGCGCCCAGGAAGCCGGCCACGAACGGCGTGGC
>Ga0114129_10003856_pt1 | contig 21147 bp, 11 predicted proteins | sample RhiMetdeltSRZDD1_FD_80071 | JGI IMG/M metagenome (GOLD analysis project Ga0114129, IMG submission 80071) | Populus rhizosphere microbial communities from Tennessee, USA - Rhizosphere MetaG P. deltoides SRZDD1 (version 2) (version 2) | ecosystem: Host-associated > Plants > Roots > Rhizosphere >... | reverse complement strand
CGGAGCGCGCGGTGATGACCGACGACAACGGCCGCTTTTCGATCTCCGGCCTGCCGGAAGGACGGTACACGCTGCTGGCGGGTAAAGCCGCGTATCTCACCGCCTATTACGGATCGACGCGCGCGGGGCGCGGCCCTGGATCCCCGATCGCGCTTTCCGCGGATCAGAAAGTCGTCAATCTCGTGCTGAAAATGTCGCGCGGCGCGGTGATCGGCGGCGTCGTCCGCGATCAATTCGGCGAGCCGGTGCCGAACATCGGCGTCCGAATCATGCAGTATCAGATGAGCTCCGGCGAACGTCGTCTCGTCGGAGCGTCCACGACGGGACCGGTGCAGACTGACGACCACGGTGCCTATCGCGCCTTTGGCCTGATGCCGGGCACGTACGTCGTCAGCGCCGTCCCGCTGGCGCAGGGATTCACGGAAATCAGACAGGTCTCGCAGAACGATCTCCAGGCCGCGATCAGCGACACGCGCCGATCCGGACCGGCGTCCAACACGCCGGGCGCGACTGCTCCGGATCCAGCAGCCGCGATTGTGCCGGGCCGCTCGGTCGGGTACGCGCCCGTGTTCTACCCGGGCACGATCACGCCGTCGGAGGCGGGGCAGATTGCCCTCGCCGCGGGCCAGGAGCTCAACGGCGTCGATCTCTCACTGCGTCTCGTGAACACCGCAAAGATCGAAGGCATGGTGATGGGCGCCGACGGCCGGCCCGCGACGAACACGCAGATCACGGTCCTCCCCGTCGATTTCACCGTCGCGATGCCGACCCGGACCGCGATCACGTCGCCGGAGGGCACATTCACGGTGTCGAACATCACGCCGGGGAGGTACACGCTCGGCGCGCGAAGCGGCGGACCCGGACCGATGGTGCTGCAGGATCGGATGGTTTTCGCACCAGCGCCTCCGGGAGGAGGACTTCCGGCGCCACCGCCGCCGCCTCCTCCACCGCCGCCTCCGCTGGCAGGAACGGCGCCGATGTTTTTCGCCGAACAGGAGATCGACGTCAGCGGCGAGAATCTCGCCGGCATAACGTTGACGCTGCAGCCGGGCTCGACGGTTTCCGGCCGCATTGTGTTCGAAGGCAAGAACGCCACGCCTCCGGCAGATCTCAGGCAGACGCGCGTGCTTCTGACGCCCGCCAACCAGAATCGCCCCACGATGGGCCTCACGCCCGCACAGATTGATGAAGCCGGGAACTTCGTCCTGCAGGGCGTGCCCCCCGGTCAATACCGATTCGGCACCACGATGCTGGCCGTTGCCGCGGGCTCAGGCTGGACGCTGAAGTCGGCCACCGCTGCTGGACGCGACGTCCTCGATGCGCCGATCGAGGTCAAGTCCGGCGGAAACATCGAAGGCGTCACGTTGACCTTCACCGATCTCGCGACGGAGCTTTCAGGCACGCTCACCGATGGCGCGGGGAAACCGATATCCGACCTGTCGATCCTCGTGTTCACCACCGATCGATCGCTGTGGGGTTCTCTCGGCCGGCGCATAAGACAGCCCACGCAACCGTCGAGCGACGGCAAGTTCAGAATCACGGGCTTGCCGCCGGGCGAGTACTACCTCGGCGTCGTCACTGACGTCGAACCGGGCGAATGGACGGATGCGGCGTTCCTCGATCAGCTCGCAGCGGCCGCGATCAAAGTGACGCTGGGTGAAGGCGAGAAGAAAGTGCAGGACATCAAGCTCGCTGGAGGAAAGCTGTGAATTGGAGATCTGGAGAACTGAGGATCTGCGGAAGCAAGATCTTCAGATCTCCAGATCCGCAGATCTCGAGATCATAATTTCCCGGCTTTTCTCCCTCGTCTGACGACCCACCAAGTGATGGCGGCGAGGAGGAGAACGGCAGCCGTGAAGGCGCCGGCGAACAGTCCCAGCGTCTGATACAGGATCGGCCGCGCGCCCATCGTGACGTTCATTTCGATCGGCTTGCCGGCGAGCCGATCCTCCAGTCGTTGTTCCCACGTCAGGATGTTGCCACGCTCGACCGTACCGTTCGATCCGTCCAGCAGCTTGACGTTGTGATCGAGCACGCGGCTCGGCAGGTGCAGCTTGAACCCCACGAGCTCGCTGCGGTCCCAGCCCGCCTCGCCGGAATCGGCGCCGGCGGGCGGGCCGACGGATTGCTGATACCGCAGCGTGTCGCCCTTCTGCTCCATCCGGTACGTCGACCAGCCGAGAGGCCTGCAGGAATTCGCGCGGATATCTGCAATCTGCAGCCTGACCTGAAAGAACCGACGACCCTTGCGTCGCCATGGCTGCGTGACGTTCGTCACCTGGCAGCCCGCTGCCTCGAACGCGCGGCGGACCGTGGATCGATCGAAGCGCGACGTCGCGCCTTCGATCGTCATGCCGCGCAACGCCGCAAGTGCCGGGAGTGACGCGTCGAGCATCACTATCGCGGATCCGTCGACCGACAGATACAGCTGCTCTTCGTACTCGTACTGACGGCCCAGCGGATTGCAGGCGGCCGTCACGAGCAGCGCGAGCGCCGCGCACAGTGTGCTCGCATTCCAAACGCGCATCCTGCGAATGATATACATTCGTAAGGATCTGCAGGTCCCCATTACCGATTACCCATTACCAATTACCAATTCCCGGCAATGCCCCGCGTCTTCCTAATCGACGGCAGCTCGCAGATGTATCGCGCCTATCACGCGATTCACGGGCTGACCGGTCCGGACGGCCGATCGACCAACGCCGTCTACGGTTTTTCAACGATGCTGCGCAAGCTGATCGCCGATCACAAGCCGGAGTTCATCGCGGCGTCGTTCGATCTCGCGGGACCGACGTTCCGCGACGAGCTGGCCCCGGACTACAAGGCGAACCGCGCGCCGATGCCGCCAGACCTCGCCGATCAGGTGCCGCTCGTCCGCGAGGCGTGTGAGGCGCTCGGCGTGCCCGTGCTGACGTTCGCGCGATTCGAGGCCGACGATGTGATCGGGACGCTGGCGAGACAGGCGCGCGCGCGCGGCTTCGAGGTGGCGATCGTCACGGGCGACAAGGACTTCTTTCAGCTCGTCGGCGACGGAATCCGCGTCTACAACCCGCGCGACGAGGGGTTCTGGTACGACGAGGCCGGCGTCATAGAGAAACTCGGCGTCCGGCCCGATCAGGTGATCGACGTCGTCGCGCTCATGGGCGACAGCATCGACAACATCAAAGGCGTGCCCGGCATCGGCGAAAAGGGTGCGCGCGAGCTCATCTCGACACACGGTTCCGTCGAGGCGCTCCTCGCGGCGGCGCCCGTCCTCGCGCAGAAGCGGTATCGCGAAGCGCTGGTCACGCATGCCGACTCGGCTCGCTCGAGCAAGGAACTGGCGCGCATCCGCACCGACGTGCCCGTCGAGTTCGATCCGGACGCCGTGCGTTATCGGGGTCCGTCCCGCGATCGGGTGTACAAGCTCTTTTCGACGCTCGGGTTCCGCACGCTCGTGCCCGAGTTCGCGCCGACCGCGGAAAGCCTCGCGCGCGACTACAAAGTCGTGGGATCGATCGATGAGCTCAACGAGCTCGCCGCTGAGTTGATGCGCGCCGGCCGCTTCAGCGTTGCGCCGATCGCAAGCGAGCAGTCGGCCATTCGGGCCAGCGTGGTCGGCTGGTCCTTCTCGTGGGCGCCGGGGTCGGCGCGCTACGTACCGATCGCGCACAGCGGTCTCGCCGATCCGCCGAACATTCCCGTGGCTGCCATGTTCGCGCGGCTCGGTCCCATCCTCTCGGATCCCTCCATCGTCAAGATCGGCCACGACCTCAAGTTCACGGCGATCGCAGCTGGGCGCGAGGGAGTCGACCTCCGCGGCGACGAATTCGACACGATGGTCGGGAGCTACCTGATCGACGCCACGCGATCGAGCCACTCGATCGACGGTCTCTCGATCGAGCGCGCGAACTACCGCGCGTTGACCGAAGAAGACGTCACCGGCAAAGGCGTGAAGGCGGTCACGCTCGACGCGGTGCCGGCGACGTCGCTCGCGGCGTTTGCAGGCGAGCGCGCCGACGTGCCGCTCACGATCGCGCCGGGTCTGATGGAGGAATTGAAGAAGGAGGGGCTCGAACCTGTCTATCGCGAGCTGGAGCTGCCGCTGATCCCGGTGCTTGCCGACATCGAGCGCGCCGGCATCAAGGTGGACCTCGCGGTCCTCGAGAAGCTGGCCGGGACGATGCAGAAGGAGCTGGACGATCTGTGCGTGCAGATCTTCGGCTTCTCCGGATGCGAGTTCAACATCAACTCGCCGAAACAGCTCGCCGACGTGCTGTTCACGAAACTCAACCTTCAGCCGAGCAAGAAGACCGGCAAGACGCGCGTCGTCTCCACCGCGCAGGACGTGCTCGAAGAGCTGGCGCTCTCGCACGACCTGCCGCGGCTGGTGCTGAAGTGGCGCAGCATCCAGAAGCTGAAGGGCACCTACGTGGATGCGCTGCCCGGGCTCGTCAATCCGGCGACAGGCCGCGTGCACACGACGTTCAACCAGGCCGTGGCGGCGACGGGACGGTTGAGCAGCAGCGACCCGAATCTACAGAACATTCCGATTCGCACCCCGCTTGGACGCGAAATCCGGCGCGCGTTCGTCGCCGAACCCGGGTTCGTTCTGATCTCCGCCGACTACTCGCAGATCGAGCTGCGCGTGCTCGCGCATCTCTCGGGCGACGCGGCCCTCACCGAAGCATTCAGCCAAGGCATCGACATCCACGATCGCACCGCCGAGCGCGTGTTCGGCGCGTCGAGTGGCCTCGACGTTTACGAGCTTCGGCGGCGCGCGAAAATCATCAACTACGCGCTCCTCTACGGCAAAACCGCGTTCACGCTCGCAAAGGACATCGGCGTCTCGCAAACCGACGCGCAGCTCTTCATCGACGCGTACTTCGCCGGTTACCCCTCTGTGCGCGCCTACATCGAGAAGACCCTGGCCGACGCCCGTGCGACCGGGGTCGTCAGGACCATGACCGGACGCCGTCGGCTGGTGCCGGAACTCACGAGCAAGAACGGTCAAGTGCGGGCGGCGGCCGAGCGCGAGACCGTCAACATGCCCATTCAGGGCACCGCCGCGGACGTCCTCAAAAAGGCGATGATCGACGTCCACGCCTCGCTCAAAGACTTCAACGCCGGCAGGCCGAAACCGGCGAGAATGATCCTCACCGTTCACGACGAGCTGCTGTTCGAGGCGCCTGAAGAGCACGCGGGCGCCGTCGCCGAGGTGGTGCGCGACGTCATGGAGCGCGCATATTCCCTCAGCGTGCCGTTGACGGTCGACGTCGGGATCGATAAGAACTGGAACGACGCGAAACCCTGACGCGAGGGGGTGAAGGGCATGAAGGCAATCTTCATGGCCGTGCTTCTGGTCGTGTTCGGAAATGACCTCGGAGGTCTTTCAGGCCACGGCGTCACCATCACCGGCCAGCTCGTCGACGCCGGGACGCGCCAGCCGCTGCGCGGCGCTATCGTCAGCGTCACCAGAGTTCCCACCGAGAAGCCCGGCGTCTTGCCCAACATCGGATTCCGGACCGGATCGGATGGCAAGTTCGTCCTGCGCGGCGTCGCGCCCGGCGTCGTCAAGTTTTACGTGGCGAAGGCCGGGTATGCGCCCGGCCCGTACACCTCAGCCCGGCCTGCGGCCGACGGCGAGCGCATCGACAACGTCGTTCTGACCGTGCTGCCCGGCGCGTCGATCTCGGGGCGAGTCGCCGACGACTCGGGCCGCGGAGTCGCGGGTGTCAGCGTCCGAGTCACGTCGGCGGCCCAGAGTGATCAAGCTGAAGGCCCGCGGGAGACATCGGAGTTTCACAAGAATCTCCTGAATTCGAGTCAAGGCGCCACGGTCACCACGGACGACGATGGCCGTTATTGGGCGGGCGGACTCCTCGCGGGCACCTACGAGGTGGCCGTCAGTCAACGCACAGAGACGATGACCGTCGTGAACGGTCAGCAGGGACTCATCGGTCGCTTCGTGGAATCCCAGCCCAGCTCGGTCATGCTGGCGAGTGGCGAAGAACGGGCGCTCGATCTGATTGCGCGGATCGTCCCAACGGTCCTTCAAACCGCGGAGTTCAGGAAAGAAAAAGGTACCGGAAGCATCGCGGGACGAGTGGTTGATGCCGGCGGACGCGGTGTTCAATACGCCACCGTCGCCGTGGGCTCATCGGCTAAGCCGCTCGGACAGATCAGCGTAACAACCGATTCAGGCGGTTCCTTTCGAATCCCAGCGCTGCCCGACGGCACATACGTCCTGCGGGCGCTCCGCGGGGATTACAAAGTGCTCTGGATGGACCCTGCGCGAACCGTCACCGCGACCGTGGCCGGCGGCGCGCGCACCGAGAATGTCCTGCTGACACTGATGACCGGCGGGGCGATCAGCGGCACAGTCACGGACGAATTTGGCGATCCGGTTGCTGCGGACGTCGTGGTGGTCGGCTCGAGCCGTGCCGAAGGCTTTCAGAATGGTCGAGTGATTCCCGCCGACGCGCATGGCCGATACCGCATCACCGGTCTCCCGCCCGGCAAGTATCTGCTCGGCACGCAGTCGGCCGTCACCGGTGAAGTGCACTTCGACGACGAGATAGGCCAGGAGCGGATCCTTGCGATCCAACAGGTCTTCTACCCGGGAGTGCCGAAAGCGTCGCTCGGATCTCTTCTCGACGTGGCCGAAGGTGCGGAGGCGGCCGGCGTCGACTTCGTGCTGCGGCCGATCTCCGTCGCGAAGATCAACGTTACGCTCACCACGCCGGTGTTTGTTGACGACATTCAGCTTCGCCACATCTCGCTCGACGATCGAATCGCCGTGGTGAACATGACGCCGGTGAATGGATCGGCAATCACGCTCGACGTCAGACCCGGCAGGTATCGTCTGGTCGCGTCGGCCGATGTCCCGTCAGGCAACGACACCATCCGGCTGTGGTCGGCAGTCGAGGTCGAGGCCGACTCGATGCTGCCCGCATCGGCAGACATGACGCTCGAGCCTGGCGCTAACCTCTCGGGACGCGTGATCTTCGAGGAAAGCAATGTTGCCGTTCGGCAAGGGCCCACGCCTCCGCCCGCGCCTTCGTTGCTTCCGATGGCGCAGCCACCCGGCGCGAGGTTGCGCCTGGCGCCAGGGAACTCGAGATTCGACGCGAAGACCGGATCGTTTTCGATCGAAGGTGTCCTGCCGGGCCGATACGTCATTCAGACTGGCGCCGTGGAACGGGGAGCGCCGTGGATGCTGAAGGCGGCGACGCTCAATGGCCGAGACATCCTCGACCAGCCGATCGATCTCGACCCGCGTGCGGAAATCGACGCTGTCGTGCTGACGGTCACCGACCGTCTCGGCGAGTTGACCATCAGCTTCACGGACGTCACCGCCAAGCCGGCCAGCGACCAGTGGGTCATCGTCTTCTCGGCCGACGCGAAACATTGGTACGCGGGTTCGCGGCGCACACGCCTGGTCCCGCCGGACGATCGAGGCAATTACGTGGTTCGCGGGCTCCCGGCGGGCGCGTACATCGCCTCCCGCATTCCGAATTCCGTTTCGCAGACCGACGATCTGTCGCAGATTCTCCCGACGCTCGTGCCTTCCGGCGTTCGTTTCACGGTGCTCGAGGGCGAGAAGAGAGTCGTGAGTGTAGGGAAATGAAGGCACTTCTCACCGCGGTGTGTCTGGCCACCCTGCTGCCGGGAGGAAATGACCTCGGAGGTCAGGGCGTCAGCATCACCGGCCAGCTCGTCGACGCGCGCACCTTCCAGCCGCTTCGCGGCGCGGTGATCCGCGTGATGCGGGTTCCTGTCGACAAGCCGGACGCCTCACCCAACATCGGATTCCGGACGGCAGCGGACGGCAAGTTCGTGCTGCGCGGCGTCGCGCCCGGTGTCGTCAATTTCCACGTGGCCAAAGCTGGCTACGTGCCCGGGCCGTATCCATCAGTGCGTCCCGCGCTCCCCGGCGAGACCATCGACAACGTCGTGCTCACCGTTCTGCCGGGAGCGTCGATCTCGGGTCGGGTCGTGGACGAGTCTGGCCAGGCAGTCCCCGGTGCTCTTGTGACGACTGGCACCCCGGCGCAACTGGAGACCGGCGGCCAACGAATGTTCAGCTCTCAGAGCGCCGTGACGTTGACCCCACGCGCGTTCAGCTCTCTGAGCGTCGCGGCGACGACCGACGACGATGGACAGTACTGGCTGGGCGGGTTGGCGGCCGGCGACTACGTCGTTGCGGCCAACCCGTATGGCCAACTCGGAGTCGCGCAGGATCCGATGGATCGACCCGGAGCCCAGAACCTCAGCGTCAAACTCGCCGTTGGAGAGGAGCACACGGGCGCTGACTTTGTCGTCAAACTGAAGGCGTCGAACCTTGCTTCTCCGCCGCTGAACGCGCGAGGAACAAGCATCGTCTCCGGACGCGTCGTCGACACGCGCGGCCGTGGCATCTCCAACGCCATCGTGATCATGTCCCCAGCCGACCCATCGAGAGGTTTTACTGCGACATCCGACAGCGCGGGCAATTTTCAGATCACCGACGTGCCGGCCGGAACGTTCGCCATCGGCGCAAGAGCGCCGGGCTTCCCTATCGGCTTGCAAGTCAGGACACCGCCATACCTTGCGCCTGTAGAAATCGTGGTCACGGCCGCCGCGCGCACCGACAACGTCGTGCTGACGCTCCGCAAAGGCGCGGTCATCAGCGGCACTGTAACCGACGAGTTCGGCGACCCGGTTTGGGCCGCTGTGACCATCGCGGGGCCGTACAGTTCGGAGGTCGGACCATCGGCTCGCACAGTGACTGCCGACGCGCGCGGCCGCTATCGCCTGGTCGATCTCACACCTGGCGAGTACCTCGTCAGCGTCCAACAGCCCAGGACCAGCGAAGTCCATTTCCAGGACGGTGCAGGACACGATCGGGTGCTCGCGACGGCCCCGGTCTTCTACCCCGGCGTGCCGCGAGCGTCACTCGCCACCAGAATCACCGTTGCCGAAGGCGATGAATCCGCCGGCATCAACCTCGTGCTGGAACCGGTTTCGGTCGCGAACATCAATGTGACGATCATCCCCGGACGGCCGGTGAACGAAGTGCAGCTTTATTACATCGCGCTGGACGATCGCATGGCGATTCAGAACACGACGACGGTCAAAAGTTCCACGACCACGCTCGACGTCGCGCCGGGAAGGTACCGGCTGCTGGCGTCAGCCGACGTCGCGTCGAACGCGGACCAAATCAATCGTCTCTGGTCGCTCGTCGAAGTCGACGCGGATCCGTTGCTGGCCGCGAACGTGACCATGAATCTCGAGCCCGCCGCCAATCTCTCCGGCCGCATCGTCTTCGAAGGCGCGAGGGACACATCGCGTCAGGGAGCCGGCCCTTCACTGCTCCCGATCGCGCGCGTGCCCGGAACGAAGTGGGGGTTCAGCCCGGGCGGCGCCACGTACGACGTCGCGGCCGGCACGTTCTCGATCCGGGGGGTGATGCCGGGGCAATACGTCCTTCAGGCCGGCGTCGCCGACCGTGGCCGGACCTCGCCGTGGATGCTGAAAGCCGCAACCATCGGCGGAAGAGATGTCCTCGAACAGCCGATCGATCTCAACCCGGGAATGGAGATCGACGATGTCGTGTTGACGGTGACCGATCGGATCGGCGAGCTCTCGGGACGGATCATGGCCGCCGGCGACAGACCAGCGGCCAGCGACTGGGTGGTCATCTTCTCCACCGACAGCAAGCACTGGTATCAAGGCTCGCGCCGCACGCGCGTCGTCCGCCCCGACGACAAAGGGACCTATAGCGTTCGCGCGCTTCCTGCCGGGTCCTACATCGTCGCGCTCTCCTCGACTTTCGTGTCGCAGGACGATGATCTGCGGGAGACGCTGCAGACGCTCGCGGCGTCCGGCGTCCGCGTGACGCTCGCCGAGGGCGAGAAGAGAGTGCTGGACTTGCGGAGGAGATGATTGGCGTGAAGGCGATCATCGTCGTCGTCATCGCCGTGCTCTTACCGGCGGGAAAAGACCTCGGGTCTGGCGCCACCATCACCGGCCAGGTCGTCGACGCCCGCACGTTCCAGCCGCTGCGCGGTGCCGTCGTCAGCGTGGAGCGACCAAACGCGAGTGCAAGCGCGCTTCCGTCCTACATCGGATTTCGCACGGGACTTGATGGGAAGTTCATTCTTCGTGGAGTGCCGCCCGGCATCGTCAACTTCCTCATTTCGAAAGCCGGATACGCGCCTGGACCCTACGCGTCGGTCCGGCCCGCGGCCGACGGCGAGAAGATCGAGAACGTTGTCTTGACCGTTCCCCCTGCCGCGTCGATCGGTGGACGGGTTCTGGACGAGACCGGACAACCGGTGTCCGGCGCGATGGTGACGGTCCGGTTGGCCAGCCAGCCGGGACCAGCCACTCGCTTTCTGATGATTGGCGGCGCCGTGACGACCGACGACGACGGACAGTATTTGGTTGGGAATCTGTCCGCGGGCGAGTACTTGGTGACGGTAGGCGGGCCGAACGACTCGGCTTGGATCGTCTCACTCGGCGGCAACGAAGTCGACGTCGACACTCGTTCGGCAGGTCGCCCGTTGGGTGGGCAGATGGCCAAAGTCGTGCTCGCCACGGAGCAGGAACGGATGGCCGACATCGTGGTTCGGTTCGGTCAGCAGTTCACCGGACCGCTCCTCATCAACACCGGGTCTGCCACCATCAGCGGTCAGGTCGTCGACACACTTGGCGCTGGCATTTCGCATGCACGCGTACAGCTCGGCCAGGCCGAGAAGGGCCCTGCAACGATCACGACGAGGGCCGACGTCACAGGCAGATTCCAGTTCCTGCGCGTGCGTCCGGGATCGGTCAGGCTCAGCGTTGCGGCGTCGGAAACGATAGCCCCACTGGCTGAGACAGGGCGGTCCACGACTCTCGAGATCACGGCTGGAGCTCGCGTGGAAAACGTCTTGCTCATCGCACCTCGCGGCGGCACCATCAGCGGCACGCTGACGGACGAATTCGGCGATCCCGCCGTGGGAGTCGTGACCGCGTTGACGCCGACGCGGTTGGAACAGGCAGGCGATCTCAGCCTCATCGTCAGTCGTCTCGAGGCGCCGCCGTTCACTGGCCGCGCCGCCGCGACCGATGCGAAAGGCCGGTATCGCGTCTCCGGCCTCGCGCCAGGCGAGTACCTGGTCAGTATGATCGCGGAGGATTCGACGACCGCGAGGACCGAGATCCATTTCAACGATCACGCCGGCCAGGATCGTGTCCTCGTCCCCACACACCTTTTCTATCCTGGCGTGGCGACCGTGTCTCAAGCCTCCAGGATCGCCGTGACCGAGGGCGGCCGGTTCGACGGCGTCGATCTGATCCTCCGGCCGATGCCGATCGCGAGCATCAACGTGACGGTCACATCGGGTCGTCCCATGGGCGAAGTCCAGCTTTACCAGATCCTGTTCGACGACCGCATGCCGATGCTGGAGAAAACAAAGAAGCTGGCCGGATCGACTGTGACGCTCGACGCCAGGCCCGGCCGATACCGTCTGATCGCTTCGGCGGACGTCGCATCGAGCGCCGACAATGTCACGCGGCTTTGGGGGTCCATGGACATCGACACCGATCCTCAGTTCCCCGCAACGGCGAATCTGGCGCTGGAACCTGGAGCAAACGTCTCGGGCCGGATCGTGTTCGAAGGCAAGGAGCCCAATCGCCAGAACGCTGGCGCATTTCTCGTGCCCTTGACGCCGCTGCCGGGAATCAAAGTTCGCGGCGATTCGACGCTGACGGTAGCCACCGGTGAATTCTCAATCGAAGGCGTGGCGCCCGGACGGTACGTCATCCAGGCCGGCGGCACCCTGAGGCCAGCGCTCTGGGTGCTCAAGGCGGCGATGGTCCGCGGCCGTGATGTGCTCGATGAACCGTTCGATCTCAGCACCGGCGAGGAGATCGACAACGTCGTGTTGAGGGTAACCGATCGGATCAGCGAGTTGTCAGGCCGTGTGACAGATGCGTCGGACAAGCCGAGCAGCGACCACCGGGTCGTGGTCTTCTCGACAGAGACGAAGCACTGGTGGCCCGGCTCGCGTCGTGTACGCGCCGTCCGTCCGGACTCGAATGGCCGGTACGTCGTCCGCGCTGTTCCTGCGGGTACGTATTACGTTGCCCTGACCAACGGTTCAATGTCACAGGACGAGTTGATGACAAAGCTGCCGGCGCTCGTCCGCACCGGACTCCGGGTGACGGTGGCTGAGGGGGAACGGAAGCAGCAGGATCTAACGGGAAAATGACCTCAGCGGGCATAATCATTTCTCGTGCCTGAGCCGTTAGTCGTCCCGCGCGCGGACCATCCGATTTCGCGGCGGAACATCGATCCTGACGCGCTGCGGGTGCTCTACCGGCTGCAGCAGGGCCGGCACACGGCGTATCTCGTCGGCGGGAGCGTCCGCGATCTGCTGCTCGGGCGGCGCCCGAAAGACTTCGACGTCGCGACCGACGCGCACCCGTACCAAATCAAGCGCCTGTTCCGGAACTGCTGGATCATCGGGCGGCGATTCCGCCTCGCGCACGTCAAGTTCGGCCAGAAGACGATCGAGGTCGCGACGTTCCGCAAGCTCGTGCCCGCCGATCCGGCGGCTGAGCCGGCCGGCGAGATTCCCGAAGTCGTCGCATCATCCGCGCCGCCAGGCGCCGGACACGATCACGACCACGGCACGCACGGGCATAGCCATGGCCAGACGCATGGCCACGGGCACGACATGATTCATCGTGACAACACGTTCGGCACGCCCGAGGAGGACGCCTTCCGCCGCGACTTCACGGTCAACGCGCTCTTCTACGACGCGGCCACGAAATCGGTCATCGACTACGTCGGCGGACTGGGCGATCTCGAACGGCGAACGATCCGTTCGATCGGCGATCCCCGGATTCGCTTCATCGAGGATCCCGTCAGGATGATGCGCGCCGCGGTGTTCGCGGCCCGGCTCGGCTTCGACATGGACGCGCTGGTCATCGAGGCCATCGCCGAGCACCGCGCGCTTATCACGAAGGCGTCGCCGTCGCGGCTGATGGAGGAGTACTTCAAGATCCTCAGGTCAGGCTACGCGGAGGCCAGCTTTCGCGCGCTCCATCGCGTGCGCCTCCTGGAGTTGATCACGCCGGAGGTGGCCGATGCGCCCGACGCGTTGTGGGACGCGCTCGCGCGGCTCGATCGCTACCGGCAGAAGTTTCCGAATCTGCCGCTCGAGCTGACGAACACCGTGCTCATCGGATCGCTGCTGGTGCCGTTGAGGGTGCTGGATCGTCCCGGGCGCCGCGACTCACCTGACGCGCGCGAGCGAATCGCCTTCGGCATTCTGCCCGTCGCGCGCCGTGATCTCGATCGGCTCCGCCAGATCACGCAGCTCCTGCCGCGCCTGACCGAGCCCGTGCTTCCGCCGCGCGTCGCACGCAACATGCACCATCGCCCGGCGTTCGCCGACACGCTCGCATGGCTCGAAATCTTCGGTGATGCGCCTGAAGCCGTCGAGAAGTGGAGGCACGCAAAGCCTGCGCGGCACGCGCATCCGCATCATCCGCCACAGACCCCTGGCGCTCCGCCAGAAGGTGATGCCGCCGCAGCCGGGCGCCGCCGGCGAAGACGCAGACGCCGCCGGCGAAAACGTGACGGCGGCGCGGGCATGGGTAATTGATAATTGGTAATGGCTAATGGACAGTCAGGACACGAAAGCTCTTGAGCTTCAATTACCCATTACCGATTACCAATTACCAATGCGCTACTTGCGCCAATTGACACCGATCCTGACGGCGCGATCCGGCGCAAGTGTCACCAGCGGCGTCTTGCCGACTTCGATCCTCGCGTCGCCGACATTCTCGACGACCAGGTACCAGCCGATCGCGCTTGCCCGGCCGGCGACGCGGAGATCGACCTGCGTGGCCGGCGCCAGCTCGAACTGATTTCGATCGTCGTCGAACTGCGACGACACCGAGCGCACGAGTCCGGAGACGATGATGCCGCGCCAGATCGTGGCGTCGGCCGAGAGCGCAAAGGACGTCTCGGGCACCTGCGGCAGCCGCTTGCCCTCGAGCGCCGGCTCGAGCGAATCGCGGAACGTGGCATCGGTCACGATCGCGGACGCGCCGACGCGCAGCCACGTCACGGGCCGGACCTCGCCGTCGAGCTCAACGCCGGTCGCGCGCGCGTCGCCGGCATTCTGCCGCTGACGCAGCGTCGCCGTCTGCGTGACGTTCGCGATGGCGTCGTGGACGACCGTGCGGAACACTGTCCCCGTGACGTTCCAGAGCCCCCGAGTCACGATCACGCCGATGTCGCCGCCGCCTGAGTGCTCGGGTTGCAAATCACGATTGGCGAGCGTGCGAATCGCGCCCACCTGAAAATTCCGGACGAGCTCGTTCAGCGTCGGCCAGCGGTGACTCGAGGCGATCGAGCCGCGAATGGTCAGCGCCGTGTCGCCGGTTATCGCTTCCCAGGAGGCTGTGCCGTGGCCGACGGTCGTCTCGTCGCGATCGTCGTCTTCGTCCGGCGCCGCGCGCCACTCATGCCGGATGCCTGCGCCGATCGTCAGGCGGCGCACGGGAATGAAGGCGGCGTGGAGCGACAGCGCCTCCGAGTCGTCGCGCAGCGACTGGCTGACGGTCGTCGCCACACGCGGATCCGTATCGGAAAAGTCCGCCGACGCGCGCGTGAGCTGCGCGCGGCCCGTCACGGTCGTGCGCGCGTTCCCCCAGCCGACGTCAACGCTCGCGCGTCCGGTCGTCGTCTCCGTCACCTGCAGCGAGTTCACCGTCTCGCTGACGCGTCCGGCCGAGACGATGCTGAAGCTCTGATCGAAGTCGTTGGGGGCGATCGATCCGCGCCCGGTGATCACGAAGGCGTTCAGGATCCGCACGTATTCGCCGGCAAACGTGCCCCCGCTCATCTTGTTGCGTTGCAACTGCGTGCCGTTGCCTCGATCGTCGCGTCCGCCCCAGCCCGCGACCGTGAACGTGCCGGCACTCGAGCTGAAGACCACCTTGCCGAGCCCGTTCGCCCAGTCGGCATCGGCGTTCGTATCGACCGGGCCGACCGATTCAGGCGCCAGCGGCACCACGCCGTCCGTCCGGAACCAGCTCGCGGCGGCAAACGCCGAGACGGCGTTGCGGCCGCCACCAGCCGAGACGTCGAAGCCACCTGCGCTGCGCGAACCAGCCTGTCCGGTCAGTGACACCTGACGCCGGCGCGACGACGGCGTGCCCATGGTGATGACGCCGCCGAGCGCGTCCGAGCCATACATGTCACCGCCGGCGCCGCGAGTGATTGAGATGTTGTCGAGCGCGTCGGTCGGCAATCTCGTCCACGTGACCCAGCCGCCGAACCCGTCATTGAGCGGAACGCCGTCGAGCAGCACCAGGCCCCGGCTCGACCCTGACGCCGACAGCCCTCGCATCGTCACGCCATGCGTCGTCGGGTTGGAGGCCCGCGACGACGTGCGCCTGAAGAGCGAGAATCCGGAAACCGTTCGCAGCACCTCGTCGGGCGTGAGCGCGGGCACTTTCTCGATCTCTGCCCGTGTGTCGGCGCCGGACAAATGGCCGTTCGTGTCTTTCGACACAACGTTGACCGACTCGGTCAGTCCGGCCGGAAAGAGCAGGAAATCTGCCGGCGATGTCTCGACCGTTCGGCGAATCATCGTAAAGCCGCGGGCGCTGATTTCGACGACGGCCGGCAGCGTCGCATCGGGAAAGGAGAAGGAGCCGGTCGCGTCCGCGATCGCGGTCTGCCGCTGAGTGCCCTGCCGGAGTACGACGGTCGCTCCTGGAATGGGAAGGCCATCGAACGACCGCACGGTGCCGGAGAGGGACGCTGACAAGGCCGTAGGCCAAAGGCCAAAGGCCGAAGCGAGCAGGAGCGGTACGACAGTCATCAGTGCTTACGCCGGGGATGACAGTGCATCGATGCCTCTTCCCATGGCCTATGGCCTTCGGCCCTCGGCCTTGCTATCCGTGCTTTTTCTCGAACTCCCGCATGAACCCGACGAGATCCGTGATTCCCTGTTCAGGAAACGCGTTGTAGATCGACGCGCGCAGACCGCCGACCGATCGATGCCCCTTCAATCCGTCGAAGCCCGCCGCCGTGGACTCCTTCACGAACATTTTTTCCAGCTCCTCGGTGGGCAGCCGGAAGGTCACGTTCATCAGCGATCGGCTGTCGCGATCGGCGTGCGGCTTCCAGAACTCGGTGCGATCGAGCTCGTCGTAGAGCACTTTGGCCTTGCGCTCGTTGATTTTCGCGATGGCGGCGAGGCCGCCGAGGCCGATGAGCCACTTCAGGACGAGCCGGAGGATGTAGACGCCGAAGCACGCCGGCGTGTTGTACATCGATCCGTTTTCGGCCTGGGTCTTGAAATTGAGCATCGACGGCAGCGCGTCGGCAGACCGCGACAGGAGATCGTCGCGCACGATCACGACCGTCACGCCGGACGGGCCCAGATTCTTCTGTGCCCCCGCGTAGATTAGCCCGAACTTCGGGATGTCGATTGGCCGCGAGAACATGTCCGATGACGAGTCGGAAACGAGCGGTACCGCGCCGACATCGGGCAGCGACTGCCATTGCGTACCGTGAATCGTCTCGTTCGACGTCATGTGCACGTAGGCCGCGCCGGGCGTGAGCGTCAACTCGTTCTGTTTCGGCGTGCGCTTGAAGTTGCCGTTCTCCGTCGAGCCGGCGACCTTCGTCGCACCGACTTTCTTCGCTTCCTTCAGCGCCTTCTTCCCCCAGTCGCCGGTGACGATGTAGTCGGCCGTCGTGCCCGGCATGAGCAGGTTCATCGGCACCATCGAGAACTGCAGGCTCGCGCCACCCTGGAGGAACAGGATCTTGTAGTTGTCGGGAATCCCGCCGAGCTTCCGCATGTCGGCCTCGGCGCTCTGCATGATGTCCTCGAACGTCTTGGACCGATGGCTGATCTCCATCACCGACATGCCGACGCCGGGAAGGGCGACAAGATCCCGGCGCGCTTCTTCGAGCACCGGCAGTGGAAGCACCGCCGGCCCCGCCGAGAAGTTGTAAACCCGCGATTCGCTCAATCGGGATGGCTCAGTCGAAGAGTGGGTTGCACTGTAGGTCACGGTAATGGCTCCTCAAGCGCAGCAGTCCCCTACACGTTAACAGCATTCGGCGCTTTGCCGGTGTCCTTGAACGTGCGGACGATGCGCACGGTCTCGGCGGCGATGGCCTCCTGCGCCTGGTCGGTCGACGCGCCGATGTGGTGTGTTCCGTACACACCGGGTTCCTGGACGATCGGATCGGCAAACTCACCCGTGGGCGTTGCCGGCTCGCTGACGAAAACGTCGAGTCCGACGCGGAGGTGCCGTTCACGGATTGCCGTACGAAGCGCGGCCTGATCGACGCACTCGGCGCGGGCCGTGTTGATGAGAAAGCTGCCAGGCGCGAGCTTCGACAGCACGGCGGCGTTCACCATCTCGCGGGTGTCCGGACACAGCGCGAGATGAACACTGAGAATATCCACTCGCGCCGCGACCTCGGCAGGCGACGGCGCCAGACGCACGGTGATCAGCTCCATCGCCTTTCGGACACCGAGCTCGTCCGCCTCGGCGCTCGTCACCGGGCGGTCCTGGCCGTTGTAGCGGCGGCTCCACAGCACGACGTTCATATTGAACCCGGCGGCGCGGCGGATCATCTCGCAGCCGATGCTGCCGGCGCCGAGCAAACCCAGCGTGCGGCCGGACAACCCGCGCGCAATCGAGTACTCCTTCTTGTTCCATTTGCCGCGCTGCAGATCGGCGGCGTTGTCCGGAATGCGCCGATCGAGCGCGAGCATCAATCCGAACGCCAGCTCGGCGACCGCGGCCGAGTTCTTGCCGGGGCAGTTGGCGACGACGACGCCGTGCGACGTCGCCGCCGGCACGTCAATCGTGTTGACGCCGGCGCCGGCGCGAACGATGAGCTTGAGCGATCCGGCCATCGCTGCGGCGCCGACTTTGGTCGAGCGCACGATCAGCACCTCGGCGCCGGTCGTGCCGATGCCATCGGCGAGTGCCTGATCTTTCAAGTCCGGCTCGAACAACACCTCGCAGCCGAGCGCTTTGAGCCCGTCGATCCCGCTTTTTTCGAACTTGTCGGCGATGAGGACCTTCATGGCGGAGAAGATCCTACTTGAAAGGCTATGAGGCTATGAGGCCATGAGGGTTTAAGACAAGGCCTCCGAGCCTCAGGGCCTCATCGCCTCAGAGCCTCAACCAGCGTCAGATGAGATTCACCAACAACCCGTCACGCAGTTTCGGCTCGAACCAGGTGGATTTGGGCGGCATGACTTCGCCGGTATCCGCGATGGCCATGAGGTCGCCGACGCTGACCGGATACATCGAGAACGCGACCGCCGCCTCGCCCGCTTCGACCATCCGCTCGAGCTCGACGGGACCGCGGATGCCGCCGACGAAGTCGATGCGCTTGTCCGTGCGCACGTCGCCGATCTTGAGCAGCGGCTCGAGCACGGATCGCTGCAGCAGATCGACGTCCAGGGAGTGGATGCGGCCGGTGCCGGGCTCCGGCGCCGGCAGTCTCAGCGTGTGCCAGCTGCCGCCGAGATACATCGACACTTCACCGCGGCGCTCGGGCATGCTCGGGCCCGGCCGCACGGCGATGCCGGCAAGCTCGATCGATGCGAGCAGAGCCTCGGGTGTCTGAACGCCGAGATCCTTCACCACGCGGTTGTAGGGCAGGATGCAGACCTGCGTGTCCGGGAACGCGACGGCGACGAACTCCGCGCCGGCTGTCGTCCGGGCGCCGGCGCCGGCCAGCAGATCGCGGGCCCGCGCCGCGCTCGCGACGCGATGGTGACCGTCCGCGATGTACAGCGCCGGCAGCGATCGAAACGCGTCCACCAGCGTGCTGATGTCGGCGCCGCCGACACGCCAGATCGTATGCGTCACGCCGTCCGGCGCCGCGAAGTCGTAGAGCGGCGGCGTCGCGCTCACGCGCTGCGCCAGCGCGTTCACGACCGGAAGCGCGCGGTACGTCAGAAACGCGATGCCGGTCTGCGCGCGCAGCTCCGTGATGTGCCGCGTCCGATCGTCTTCCTTGTCCTTGCGCGTGCGCTCGTGCTTCTTGATGGATCCATGACCGTACTCTTCCAGCGAGAAACCTCCGGCGAGCCCGATTTGCTCGTGCCAGTCCGTCTTCAGCCGGTAGAAGTACAGCGCCGGCGCCAGCTCGATCGTCATCGGTGCCGCCCGCTTCAATTCCTCGAAGTTTTTCGACGCCTGCGCGTACACGCGGCTGTCGTACGGCATCGTTCCCGGCGGCAAGTCGACTTCCGATCGCGTGACCCGCAGAAAGCTGAGCGGGTTCTCGGCCGCGATCGCGCGGGCCTCGTCCGTCGAGACCACGTCGTACGGCACCGAGGCGACCTGAGCGGCCGCTTCCGGCGCGGGTCGAAGAGCCCGGAACGGAGAGAGAGATGACATCAGCGTGTCGCTCCCTGGGACAATCGGGCGAGCACGGCATCCCGCTCGCGGAGGAACGCCTCCCGGGCGTCGTCCGAAATCGGGTCGCCCTTTGGCATCGTCTTCAACTCGACGAGCGGATTGACGTACGTCCCATTCTTGTTGATCCGGTAGTCGAGATGCGGGCCGGTCGCGGTCCCGGTCGATCCGACCCGGCCGATCGCCTGTCCCTGCTCCACACGCGCGCCCGGCCGGACGCCCGGCGCGATCGCCGACAGATGCAGGTACGACGTCTCGTAGCCGCCGGCATGACGCACCCGGACCATGCGGCCCGCCTCGCCCGACCAGCCGGCCAGCTCGACGACGCCCGACGCGACGGCGTTCACGCGCGTCCCCTCCGGCGCGCCGTAATCGACGCCGAGGTGCGCGCGGTTGACGCCGTGAACGGGATGAAGCCGGCGGTACGAGAACTGCGAAGTAACCCGTGGATCGAACGGCAAGGGTGACTGAAGAAACTGACGCTTCAGGGATCGGCCATCCTCGTCGAACCACGCGGGCTTGCCGTCGGCGTCCGGAAATCCGATCGCGGCGATGCGCCGGTCTTCGTTCGTCAGGACCGCAGCCTTGATGGCGCCGTACCCGATGAACTCGTTGTCGCGCTTGAACCGTTCGAAGAGCACCTCGACGCGATCGCCCGGCTGGAGATCGGAATTGAAGTCGATCTCGCCGCCGTAAATCTCGGCGAGACCCAGCGCGAGCTGCACCGTCTCGCCGGCCGCGTCGAGTGCGCCGACGAGCGACGGCGTCTCACGCGAGATCGACGCGGACAACACGTCGAGCTCGACCTCCTTCGGGAGAGAAATCACCTCGACGTCGAATGCCGCGGCTGGCGTCGCCTGCGGCACACTGCCGACGCCGCGGTCTCCCTGTCTTGCCACGACTCGCAGCAGGCGATCCGTATCGATCTGATAGCTGAATTCGCGAAAGAATCCGTCGAGCGAACGGGTCAGCCGATACGCCTGCTCGGCCCTGATCGCGCGCGGGTTGAAAACGCCCCGCATCGCGTCGGCGAGCGAGGACGCCAGCTCGACCGGAAACTCGTGCTGCCGGAGCAGCGTCTCGAGCGTCGCATTGCGTGGGACGCGCCCTTCGATGGCATCAAAATCACGCGCGAGCGAGACGTCGGACGCAGGCACGACCGGAAGCGGCGGAGGCGGCTCGCTGCAGGCCGAACCGGCCACGATCAAAAATGTCATCACGGGCCAGACGTGCTGTAATGACACGAGGCGCCGAGTGTAACAAACCATAAAAGGCAAATCGATCTATCGGTTTATCGATCTATCGATCTATCGAAGAGCTTCCAGCAGCGAGCGCGTCCCACGATTCTGCGCAGGATTTGGCGATGATCACGACTGTAATCGAGACGCCCGTCGGACCCATCAGTCTTGAAACTGACGGCACGGCTTTGACGCAGATCATATTTCACGCACAACCCAAACGTGCGACGACCACCGCGCCGGCCGGAGTCCTGGCCGAGGCAACCCGCCAGCTTCGCGCCTACTTCGCACGGAAGCTGCAGCATTTCGATCTGCCGCTTGCGCCGGCCGGCACGCCGTTTCAACTCGACGTCTGGCACGCGCTCGAGACGATCCCGTACGGCGACACGTGGAGCTATTCCGAGCTTGCGCAACACATCGGCCGTCCGGCCGCCATCCGCGCCGTCGGCGCCGCCAACGGCCGCAACCCCCTCCCCAT
>Ga0114129_10003854_pt1 | contig 21153 bp, 21 predicted proteins | sample RhiMetdeltSRZDD1_FD_80071 | JGI IMG/M metagenome (GOLD analysis project Ga0114129, IMG submission 80071) | Populus rhizosphere microbial communities from Tennessee, USA - Rhizosphere MetaG P. deltoides SRZDD1 (version 2) (version 2) | ecosystem: Host-associated > Plants > Roots > Rhizosphere >... | reverse complement strand
CGCGCTCGGATCCAACGGCGCGAGATCGGACTCGACCGGATCGAGGTTGACCGCGATCGCCTCGGGGCGTCCCGCGCTCGCGCCCGCGCCGCGGATTTCATAGATGCCCTGATCGTTCAGCTCGAGCAGGCCCTCGTTGCCTTCACCGAGCGTGCCTTGCGTGGTTCGTTCGCCCGACGGCGAGACGACGATGCGCGCGGCGCGCGTGCGGGCGCGGGCGGCGAGATCCAGCACCTGGCCCACTGTGAACCACGACGCGGCCGCCTCGTAGTGCGCGAGGTAGCGCACGAGCTGATGCACGAGCGGCAGGAACACCGGCTTCACGGCGATGTCCGTCGCCGTGTCGTCGAGCGTCGACGTCCACACGATCACGCGGCCGAGCCCGACTTTCTTTTCCACCGCCGCCGCGGCGCCGTCATCGAAGCGGGCGAGCACGCGGTCGTTCGGTCCCGCCTCGAGCGCGCGATAGCGGAACATGTGCGCGGCCGAGAAGTCGCCGCTGCGCGGCGCCTTGAAGACTTCGAACACCGGGTGACTGTAATCGAGGAAGCCGAGCGATCCGCTGCGGCCCGACATGCGATCGACGGCGCCCGTCAGACGGCCGGGAAAGAGCTCCGCTTCGTTGGACGGCAGCGTCGTCCGATCGCCGGCGACGACCAGCAGTCCGCCGCCGCGCTCGACGAAGCGCTTCAACGCGCCGCTCGCGCCCGGCGGGAACGGCGTGTCGTTCAGCACGACGACCGACCGCTTGTCGAACGTCGCCGGCACGACGCGGCTCGCGGACGTCATGTCGATCTGAAACGCCGGCGTCGTGCCGATCGCCAGCGCCTTGACGAGGAACAGGCTCGCGTCCGATCGATCCCCCGCGTCGACGATGACGACGGAGACGGGCTCGCTCGGTGACAGGACGAAGTAGAACGCGTTGTCGGCCGGCATTGCATCCGAGCCGGCGTGGATCGAGCCGCGAACGTTCGGGCCGACGAGCGTGAACGGCGAGAACGCGACCGACGCGGACGCGTGCGGCGCGACCGTGGCGCGCGTCGTCTCGATGTCGTGGCCGTCGATCGACAGCACGACCGGCACATCCTTCACGGCCTCCTCACCTTTATTACTGAGGCCGGCGGTGACCGTCACCCGTTCCTGACCCGAAAACGCGGCGCGGCCGAAGGAGACCGATGGCACCGAGAGATTCGCGGCCGTCGGCGACGCGACCGACGCCGTGGTGAGCGTCATCCCTTCGGGGAATTTCGCGTCTTCCGATCCGGTCCATCCGGATTTCTGAAAATCGCTGATCAGGACCGCCTCGCGCCGCCTCACCGTGGAGCGGCTCAGAATGCTTTCGGCGAGCTTGAGCGCCGGGCCGTAGCGCGTGGCGCCGGAGCCGACCTTCGCGGTGTTGATGGCCGCTTCGAGCCGGCTGCGATCCGATGTCGCGCGCATGTTCTCTTCGGCGTTGCGCGAGAAGAGCACCAGGGTCGCCTTGTCGTCGCGTCCCAGCCCGCGCACGACGGACCGCGCGGCGTCGCGTGCTTTCTGCCAGTGATCGCCGTATCCCATGCTGGCCGACTGATCGAGCAGGATGACGATCTCCCGCGCGCCGCCGCTCACGGCCGTCGCGGCCGCGCTCTGGCGGAGGAACGGCCGCGCGAACGCCAGCACGATCAACGCGACGGCGGCCGCGCGCATCATGAGCAGCGCCCAGTGGCGGATCCGCCGCCGACGTACCGACTGATAGGGAATGCGGCGCACGAACATCAGCGACGGGAACTCGACGACGCGTTTCCGTTCGCGCTGAATCAGGTGCACGAGCACCGGAATGGCGAGCGCGCCGAGACCGAGCAGGACGAGGGGGCTCAGGAACGCCATGGATGGCTGATGGCTGATGGCTGATGGTTGTGGCTGATGGTCATCGTACGCGCATCAGCCGCTCGCGGCTGGACAAGTAGCTGAACAACGCGCGGTCGAGCGGTTCGGCCGTGTTCAGCAGCGTGTAATCGATCCGGTGCTCGGAGAATTTCGTCGTCAGCGCATCGACGTGCGCGCGGATCATCGCGCGATATTCGTCCCGCAGCGATTCGGGCACGACGGGAATCTGCTCGCCGGTCTCCAGGTCCTCGAAGCTCGACGCGTCGTCGTACCCGAAATCGAGCTCCGCCGGATCGAGGACGTGAAACACGATCAGCTCGTTGCCGAGAAAGCGCAGCGGCTTGATCGCTTCGAGAATCGTGTCCGGCTCCTCGTAGAAATCCGAGATGAGAATCAGGATGCCGCGGCGCTTGAAGTGCTCCGCCATCTTGTTCAGCGGCACGCCGAGGTTGCCCGGACGCTCCGCCCTCGCCCGATCGAGCGTGTGCAGCGTGATGTTGAAGTGCTTCGCCGACGGCGGCACGTGCGTGACGATGTCGTTGTCGAACGTGATGATGCCGACGCGGTCGCGCTGCCGCTGCGCGAGGTACGCCATGCACGCCGCCACGAAGCAGCCGTATTCGAGCTTCGGGATGCCGCGGCTCGCGAACTGCATCGACCGCGAGACGTCGAACAGGATCGACACGTTCGTGTTCGTATCGGCCTCGTACTGCTTCACGTAGTAGCGATCCGTGCGCGCGTACAGACGCCAGTCGACGCGGCGGATGTCGTCGCCGGCGACGTAGCCGCGGTGCTCGGCGAAATCGATCGACGCGCCGAAGAACGGCGCGCGGTGCAGCCCGTTGATGAAGCCCTCGACGACGGTGCGCGCGAGCAGCTCGAGATTGCCGATCCGCGCGAGGATCTTCGGGTCGACGAAGCGTGCGCCCGGGACTACCTGCGATTCCATATGTATTTCGGATCTCGGATTGCGGCGTGAATCGTCAATAAATCCGCATTCCGCAATCCTCAATCCGCAATGTCACATCCCACTCTTCGGTGTCGGGACTGCCGACAGCAGTTCGTCGATCAGCGAATCGGTCGTGACCCCTTCCGACTCGGCGCGGAAGTTCGTGAGCACGCGGTGACGCATCACCGGGTGCGCGAGGGCGCGGATGTCGTCGAAGCTCACGTGGTAGCGGCCGCTCGTGAGCGCTCTCGCCTTGGCGCCGAGCACGAGATACTGCGCGGCGCGGACGCTGGCGCCGAACGCCACGTACTTCCGCACCGATTCCGGCGCCTGCTTCGACTTCGGGCGGCTGGTGCGGACGAGGCTGAGCGCGTAGCGCATCACCGGCTCGGCGACCGGCACGCGGCGCACGAGCCGCTGAAACGCGATGAGGTCGCTGCCGCTCACCGGACGGTTGTAGTGCGGATCGATGATCGCGGTCGTCGCGCGCACGACCTCGTACTCCTCGTCTTCCGGCGGGTGCTCGATGACGATGTGGAACATGAAGCGATCGAGCTGCGCTTCGGGCAGGGGATACGTGCCTTCGAGCTCGATCGGGTTCTGCGTCGCGAAGACGAAGAACGGTTCGGCGAGCTCGTAGGTGCGTCCCTGGATGGTGACGCGATGCTCCTGCATCGCTTCGAGCAGCGCCGACTGCGTTTTCGGCGGCGTGCGGTTGATCTCGTCGGCCAGGACGATGTTCGCGAAGATCGGTCCCGGCGCGAACACCATCTGCCGGCGGCCGGTCGCGGCGTCTTCGTTGATGATGTCGGTGCCGGTGATGTCCGACGGCATCAGATCGGGCGTGAACTGGATGCGGTTGAATTTGAGATCGAGCACCTGCGCCAGCGTCGCGATGAGCAGCGTCTTGGCGAGACCCGGCACGCCGACGATGAGGCTGTTGCCGCCGACGAACAGCGTCATCAGCACGAGCTCGACGACCTCTTTCTGTCCCACGATGCGCTTTTCGAGCTCGGCGATGATCTGCTTCCGCCCCTGGTTCATCTTGTCGGCGAGCGCGACGTCGTCGGCGGAATCGAAATCGACTGTGTCTAGGGCCATTAATGTGTCATCCCATAAATGATGTAGTTGACGCCGAGCTTGTACGCTTCGTTGGACTCGTCGATCGGTTTGAGCCCCGTGTCGGACCATTCCCAGTACTCGGAGATGTCCGTGTTGTAGTTGATCATCACCATGATCCGCTTCGTCGGATCGTTGTCCTCGTAGACAGCACGGAAGATCGCGGGTGGCGGATCGTAGTACTGGGGCACGTCGAGTGTCTTGATCTCGAAGAACGCGTGAAAGATCGGACTCGATAGATCGAGGTCGACGAATCGCGCCTCGGGCAGCACTCGCGTCATTTGCGCCTCGAAATTCGGCCAGTGCTGAACGCGGAAGTCGTCCACGATCATGAAACCGCCCTTCTTCAGGTACGCGCGCAGACCGGCGGCTTCCTCGTCCGACATGATCCACGCGCCCGGCTCGCACAAGTACGCAATCGGATACTTGAACAGCAGCGGATCGTCGAACGTGAGGATGTTGGTCTCCTCCGTGTGCGGATTCAAGTAACTCAGCTCGTTCAGGATCTTCATGAAATGCTGTTCGCCTGCCGGGTAATCGTGCGACCACATCAACCGCTGTGACGCGTAGCCGTAATCGGGCCCGTACCGCACGCGCACGAACATGAACCGTCCGTCGTACGGCGTGTTCGGGCGAATCGGTTCCGGCCCGAATCGCCCTCCGAACCCGCCGCCGCGTCCGCCTCGCCGCTGCGCCAGCGCCGTCGCTGCGCCGGCGCCGCCCACGAGGACGAGCGCCAGAATCAGCGCCGCCGCCCGCGTCATTTCTTGCCCTGCGCCGCCTGACGATCGCGAATCTCTTTCGTCTTGAGCGCGAGATTGGTGAGCAGCGTTTCCATCTGCGCGTCGTACTTCGCCTCGTCCATCGACGGCTTCATCAACTTCAGCGCCGCGATCTCGCGCTCGATGGCGTCGCGCTGTTCCACCAGCGCCCGCATCCCGGGATCGCTCGTGTCCACCTTGAGCGCGCCCTGGGGCGCGGCGAGGAAGAGCGACGCGGCAAGGCCCGTGCCGCCCGCGCCTTCGTCCAGCGCGGCGTGCTCGGTGAGGAGATGTCCGTCCTGTTCGTACGCCTTGGTCACCTTCGCCTTCGCGTACTCGAAGGCCTCGGCAATTGAGACGCGGCCGTTGCGGTCGCGGTCGGCGGTGTCGTCGGTGAAGGCCTCGACGAAGAATTCGGGAAAGCGCGTCTCGTTGCGCTCGCCGCCGGTCTTGGTCGCGGTGACGATCACGCGTCCGGGTCCGGCGACCGTGGGAAGAAACGCGCCGCTCGAGCTCGAGGTGTTCACGAACGCGACGCGCTGTGCTGCCAACTTACCGAGCAGCGCCGCGAAATCGGCCGGCGTCAGATCCGGGCCCGGCATGCTGAACGCCGCCTGCCGGCCGTCGAAGCTGCCGTGGCCGATGAGCACGATGAACACCGCATCGTTCGGCCGCGCGCGCGCGGCGAGATCGGCAAACGCTTTCTGCACGTTCTCGCGCGTCGACTTGCCCTGGATCCGTTTCGGGTCGAGCTCCGGTTTTTCCGACAAGTAAATGATGTTGGCGTCGGCGAGGCCGTCCTTCTTCTTCGCGGCATCGATCATCGCCGTCGCCCAGGTGTGGAAGTTCTTCGTGTGCTCGTCGTCGCCGCCCACGCCGGTGATGATGAGGAGATGAGACTCCTGCGCGAGAGCGGGCGAGGCCAGCGCAAGGAGCAGGACGACAGCACTGATCGCTCGGCTGAAGCCTCGCGCTCCATTTTCGAAAACGCCGCGCACGCGATTCCTGCAGATGGAGCGCGAGGCGACGGGGCCCCCACCGCGCGGTTTGTGCGCGGTGGGGTGTCCTTTAGCCGAGCCGCATGCGCTGCTCGGGGAGATCATGCAAGCCCTCTCGCGCGTCGATAGCCCCATTCGGTGCCGACCAGCGCGACCAGGATCATGAGGAGCGCCGGCATGTCCCACAGCTCCCGCTCTTCGACGACGGTGACGCCGCGGCCCGTGTAGCTGACCGCTTCGGGCAGCGCGGCGGCGGTGGCCGGCGTGAAGAAGCGACCGCCGGTTTCTTCGGCGATGCGCTTCAGCAGTGGCGCTCGCATCGCGGCGTCGAAGTATTCCGCGTCGCCGGCCGACACGCGGACGTGCATCCGCGCGGCGCCGAGATCCTTCTGATCGCGGACGGCCGCGACGCGGATGTCGTAGACGCCGACTTCTTCAGGAGTGAAGGTCGCGCGGTAGTCGCCGTCGCGCGTCACCGTCCAGTCGACCGGCACTTCGCTCACTTTCCCCGACGGCGACGTGACGCGCGCAAGCACGCGGCTGTCGTTCACTTCGGTATATGCGGCGTCGAGCACTTCGGCCGTCAGCTTCACCGGCTCGCCGGGTTCGACGCGATCGGCAGTCGTCGTCACGTTGACCTGATCCGGCACGCCGTCGACGAGCCAGCGCAGCATCCGCCGCCAGAACATCGCGTGCGTCGTGTCGGCGACCGGCACCTTCACGTCCATCTTCCACAGCCAGGAGTCCTGGATCGGCATCGCGATCGCCTTGCCGCGGCCGTAGCGCTGGTAGGCGAGGACGACCTGATCTTTCCGCTGATTGTCGATCGCGCTGAGGAGAACCGTCGCGCCCGGCTTCACCTGGTGAACCGAGTTGACGGTCGTGACGGCCGGCATCTCGTTCCACTTCGCGGCCGATGCCGATTCGCTGTCGGCGATCTGCGTGACGGGGAAGAGCGATCCGGCCCGCGTCGGACGAACCGACAGCTCCGACAAGTACTTCGGATTCGCCGCATCGGCGATCACGGGCAGCACCTCGCCGACCGGCGTGCCGGTCCAGCCGCCTTCGGCGAACGACCGGCGTCCGCCGAGCGCGAGAAGGCCGCCGCCCCGCTTGCTGACGAAGTCGCCGATCATGCGGAGCTGCTCGGGCGTGAACGACGCCGCTTCCACCGAGCCGAGGATGATCGCGCGATAGGCGAACAATTCTTCGCGCGTCTTCGGGAACCCGCTCACCAGTTCTTCCGAGTTGGTGACGCCGATGCGGTAGAACTTGTTTTCCGCCGTGCGCTGCAGCACGACGAGCTGCAGGTTCTTGTCGTCTTCGACGCCGCGGTTGATGAACTTCATCTCGGGCCGCGGCTCGCCTTCGAAGTACAGGATCTTTTCCTTGCCGTCGCGGATTTCGATCAGCGCGTCGCGCGCGTTGTTCTGCGTGACCTGTTCGCCCGGCTGCTCCTTCACGCGGAACTTGAACACGCGCGGTCCCGCTTCCGACGCGGTGAAGCGAACCTTCACTGTCGCCGACTCGCCGTCGGCGGGCAGCGTCACCTCCTGCGTGCTCACGATGCGCCCGTCGTCTTCCACGGCGAGCGGCACGGTGCTGCCGCCGTACCCCGTTTGCGACAAGACGACATCGACGACGAGCGCGGTGCCTTTCAGCGCGGTGCGCGGCGTTTCGACGCGCGTCACCTGGATGTCTTTCGCGAAGCGCTCCTGTCCGAGGCCGACGGTGAACACCGGAATCGATCGCGCCTTGAGGCTGGCGAGCGACTCGTCGATCGCCGCGTCGGAGGTGTCGGCGCCATCGGTCACCATGACGAGCCCGGCGAGCGGCAGCCCCGCGAGCTCGTCGCGCGCCCGATCGAGTGCCTGCCCGATGCGCGTCGACGTGCCGCCGAACTTCAGGTCGGCGGCGGACGGGACACGGTCGGCCGACGACGAGAAGCGGAAGAAGCGGACGACGAACCGCTGCGACAGCGCGTCGAGCAGCTTCGCCCCCGGTCCGTTCAACTGCTGCTGGACGAACGCGCTGCGCGGCTGTGCGTCGCGATCCGCGATCGCCATGCTGCGCGAGTCGTCGATCAGCACGCCGAGAAAATTCTGCTGCGGCACCGCCGCCTTCAGGACGAGCGTGGGCCGGACCAGACAGAACAGCAGGACGGCCAGCGCCGCGAGTCGGAGGCCGACGAGCACGATCCGATCGCGCGTCTTGTCGACGGTCGCGAGACCGCGGTAGGTGAACAAGGCCGCGATCGCCACGGCGGTGAGGCCGGCAACGACCAGCAGGACTGGTCGCGACAGGCCCCACGAGAAATCGCCCTGCTGGAAGACGAGGGGCGGATACTTGAACAGGAAGCGGAAGAGCTTATCCATGTAAATAGCTCAGACGCGCCCATTATATAGACCGGAAGTGCGGCGGCGTCACCGCCGTACATTTTTCAATTTTGTCGCGAAACTCTAGCTCCCGACCTTTTTGAGCCGGGAGCGCAGCTTCATGAACGCGAGGAGGGCCGTTTCGCCGAGGATGACGCCGCTCACGATCCAGTCGCTGACGCGCGGACGCGCGACCGCCGGGGACGCGGGCGGGAGATCGACGTCGACGTCGCAGTTCGCGCGCGCGATGGCCGGCTTCAGCGTGCCGGCCGCCTTGCCCTCGACCCACGCGCGCTCGGCCACGGCGCCGATCTTCTTTTTCTCGCCGGCCGCCTTCTCACCGGGATCTTTTCCGTACGGCGACGCGTGTTCGATTTCCGCGTTCATCTCCGCGCCGACCAGAATCGCCAGCGACGACACGTAGAACCACAGCATCGTCACGATGACGCCGCCGATCGTCCCGTATGTCGCGTTGTACGATCCGAAGTGCCCGACGTAGAACTTGAAGCCGAGCGAGATGATCAGCCACAGGATCGTCGCGAACACCGATCCCGGCGTGATCCAGACCCACTCCTGCTCCGCGTCGGGCGCGTAGTAATACACGATCGCGATCGCGGACGCGATCAGGCCGAACACGAGGGGCCACTGCAGAATCTTCCACGTCCACTCGAACGCCGGGCCCATGTGCGCCCACACCGCCACCTTTTCCGCGAGCGTCGGTCCGACGAGGACGAGCGCGAACGAGATGACGATGAAGACCGCGAGCGCGATGGTGAGGCCGAGCGCAATCAGCTGGACCTTCCACCAGGGACGCGCTTCCTGGATGTCGTACGCCTGATTCAGCGTGTCGATGATCGCCGTCACGCCGGACGACGTGCTCCAAATCGTGCCGATCATGCCGAGCGTGAGCAGGCCACCGCTCTTGTCCTGCGCGATCTTGACGATCTGATCCTTCACGAGCGTCAACACCTCGAGGGGCGCCACGCGCGCGAGCATGCCGGTGATCGAGTCGACGAGGCCTTCGACCGGCATGTAGCTGATGATCGCGACGACGAAGAGCAGCGCGGGAAAGAGCGCGAGAAAGAAATAGAACGCGAGCTGCGCCGCGAGACCGAGGCAGTTGTCCGCCAGAATCTCGACGTACGTCCGCTTCGCCAGCTCCTTCCACGAGACTGGAATACGAAGCGCGCGCAGCATCGGCTACGCCCTGGCGCCGCCGCGGCGGAGACCGGTTCCGACGGTCGGCGTCCACGCGGGCGCGTCGCTCGCCGGGAAGGAATCCGCCGACGCTTCGTGCACGAGATCGTCGTGGCGCCGCCAGGGCTCCAGCACGCGGCCGAAGAAGCGGCGCGCCTCTGAGAGATCGCCCTCGCCGGTCAGTGCCCACCACGCGAGGCTCGCGCCGACTCCGCCGAGCACCGACCCGGTGACGGTCCGCTGCCGAAGCCCCTGCACCGCCAACGCGGCGCCGCCGATGCCGACCAGCCAGCGCGTGAGCGCCAGTTGTTCGCGCGTACCGTCCCATCCGCGTCGATCCCAGACGCTCGCCGGCGCGCGGTGCGTCGTGAGGTTCAATCCTTCGGCGTGAGAAAAGTCAGTCATGATGCTCGACAGATGCAAGTTTCGCGACAGCGTCGTTCGGCCGAACCACCTGATGGGATTTCGTACACGTGACGTCACAGAGCCAACAGCGGATGGGCTTCGGAACCGCCGCGGTCGCGTAAAGGCACTCCAGCGCCGCGAAAAAATTCCAATGTTTTCGAGGGTCCTGTCGCCCGTGTCCGTTCGCCATGACAAAAACAGGCGTGGCATCTTGGTTGCTCCCTTTCCGCTGTCCCCTGGCAAGTGAGTCGTTCGAGGGAGGAGTTATGCCGCCAGAGCCAACCCGCGCAAACGACGAAGTGCTCCGGCGCGTCCAGGGTGAGTTTCTCGAAATGCCCGGTCTCCGGTTGACTGAAGCGCAGGCGCGACGCCTTTGGGGATTGGACGCGGCGTCGTGCGGAGCGCTCTTAGGGGCCCTCGTCGAAGCGAAGTTTCTGTTTCGTACACGCGACGGCGCATTCATGCGCGTGGAGCACGCGACGCCGGGCAAGGCGACGCTCAAACCGCGCGCGAAAATCGCCGCCGCTTGATCTTTCCTCCTGCTGGGAGGAATCCCGCCCGTCGGCTGGATTGTAAGTCTTGCCTTGAGCCGTCAGCCAGCCGGCCGAACCACCTTCCGCCTTCACCCGGGCGGCCGACCTTCGGGTCGCCGCCCGCGGCCAAACCTTCCCGGCCCAAGTGAGAGTGCTGCTCGCCACGACGAATCGCGACAAGATTCGAGAAATCCGACAACTCCTCGCGCAGGCGCCGTACGACGTCATCACGCTCGGCGCGTGGCCGGACGTCGCCGCGCCTGAAGAAACCGGGCAGACGTTCGAAGACAACGCGCGCGCGAAGGCGCTGCACTACGCCGCGGCGACTGGTGAGCTCACCGTCGCCGAGGATTCGGGACTCGAGATCGATGCGCTCGGCGGCGCGCCTGGCGTCGAGTCGGCGCGCTATGGTGGCGAGAAGGCGACATATCCGGAAAAATTCGCATTGATTTACGACGCGCTGCGCCGGGCCGCCACGATTGATCCGCCGGCGCGGTTCGTGTGCGCGCTCGCGCTCGTCAAGGATGGCCGCGTGCTCTTCGAAACGCGGGGAACCGTCGAAGGGCGCATCGCGCCCGAACCCAAAGGCCAGGGCGGCTTCGGCTACGATCCGATTTTTTTCTACCCGCCGTTCGGACAGACGCTCGCGGAGGCGGGCGATCGAAAAGCCGCCGTCAGTCATCGCGGCGAGGCCTTTCGCGCGCTCCGGCGTTTTCTCGAATCGTTCGACGTCGACCACGCCGCGTCCCAACCGCGGGATTCCCGTTAGCGCGCGACACGAAGGCACGAAGGCGTCATAAGTACAAGAAGGTTCTTCTTCGTGTCTTCGTGCCTTCGTGGCGTGTTTGTTCGGGTCGATCCGCCGCGACTAGAACAGTGCGTCTGCTCTCCACCGGCGCTCGTGGTCGAGCAGCCACATCTTGCGATCGAGCCCGCCGCCGTACCCGACGAGCGATCCTGACGATCCGATCACGCGGTGGCACGGGACGATGATCGCGATCGGGTTGGCGCCGTTCGCGGCGCCCACGGCGCGCGCGGCGCCGGCGTCGCCCAACTTCTTGGCGATTGCGCCGTAGCTGGTCGTCCGACCGGGGGGAATGTCGACGAGCGCCCGCCACACCCGCTGCTCGAACGGCGCGCCGTGCATCTCGAGCGGCAGGTCGCCGATCTCCGCGGCGGCGCCATCGAAATACGCCGACAGCCATGCGCGCGTGCGCGCCAGCGTGCGCGTCTCGTCGTCGACGATCTCGTGCGGCGGAAACCAGCGACGGAGGCGCGCCTCCAGCCGTGGGAGGCGCTCCGCCGGTCCCGTGAACTCGAGCGCGCAGAGTCCTCCGTCAGACGCGAGCGCCAGCATCTCGCCGAGCGGTGTTGCGATGGTTGTGCGAGCCAGCCGCATGGTGTCCCGCTATGTGTTCGGGACCAAATGCCCGACGAGGATCCGCTGTTTCTCGACCAGTTGCCTGATGCCCGAGTCCGCGAGGTCGAGGAGCGTGACGAGCGCCTCGCGGCTGAACGGATCCGCCTCCGCGGTGCCCTGGACCTCGATGAACCGGCCGCTGCCGGTCTTGACGATGTTCATGTCCACATCCGCGCGGCTGTCATCGTCGTACGCCAGGTCGAGCAGCGGCTCGCCGTCGACGATGCCGACGCTGATCGCGGCGACGTAATCCGACAACGGAATGCTCTTGAGGATGTCGCGCGCGCGCAGCGTTTCGAGCGCGAGCGCCAGCGCGACGAAGGCGCCGGTGATCGACGCGGTCCGCGTGCCACCGTCCGCCTGAATGACGTCGCAGTCGATCCAGATCGTCCGCTCGCCGAGCGCCGGGAGATTGGTGACCGAGCGCAGCGATCGGCCGATGAGCCGCTGAATCTCCTGCGTCCGGCCGCCGACCTTGCCGGCCGACGCCTCGCGCTGCATCCGCGTGTTCGTCGCGCGCGGCAGCATCCCGTACTCGGCGGTCACCCAGCCCTTGCCCGTGTTGCGCAGGAACGGCGGCACGCGATCCTCGACGCTCGCCGCGCAGATGACGCGCGTGCGTCCCGCTTCGATGAGCACCGATCCTTCCGCGTGCAACAGGAAGTTCGGCGTGATCGTCGTGTCGCGAAGTTGATTCGCCGGTCGCGCGTCTGATCGCATGATCGCGTGTCTACTGCACGTAGGTGAGATTCCTGGCGAGAGGACGCCGCAGATCGACGTGTCCCGCGAGCGTGTCGACTTCCTTGCCGTCGACGAGCAGCTGCACGGCGGTGACGGCCGGCAGATTCGCCGTCACGGCGTTGACGATGGTGTACACCGTGAGCAGCTCGTTGGCGGTGCCGCCGGGATGCGCGGCAGCGACGTCGCGGCTCAGATCGACGAACGCCTCGCCCTTTTCGGTGATGAACAGCGCGCGCAGCGTCGTGCCCGCCGGCACCGCCGACACGAGCGGCTCGGCGACCGCGCCGACCTGCGCGGCGACGATCTCGCGCGCCTGCTCGGCGGCGTTTTCCGCGTACGCGACGTCGCGCTCGATCCCGGTCAGCTTCGTGCCGCTCTCGCTGACGTAGAACAGCCGCGCCTTGATCTTGCGTCCCGGCGGCGCGGGTGCGGTTGGGGACGGCGCGGCGACCGCGCGCGTCGACCGCCACCGCGGCGCGGCGCGGAACGCCCAGATGAACGCGCCGGTCAACAGCGCGAGGACGACGATCGCGAGCGCGCGGCGCAGCGTCACGGCGTGCCTCCCGCGGCGCCGAGCGTATCGCGGAAGTGGACCACGGCGTCGTAGATCGCCTGGACGAACGCATTCTGGAACGTGTCGCCCGTGATCAGTTTTTCCTGCTCGGCGTTCGTCAGGTACCCGAGCTCGACGAGCACCGCGGGCATGTTGGGCGACTCGAGCACTCGAAGCGGCGCGCGATCGACGGGTGTTTCCGCGAGCGGGATATGACCGCGGAGATGCTGCTCGAGGATCGCCGCGAACGCCGTCGACTGATCGATGTGGCGCGTCTGCGCCAGATCCCACGGCACGAGCTCGATGTCGCGCAGGCCGCCGCCAAACGTCGGCAGCCGCTCGGCGCCGCCCGACGCCGCGGCCGCGTCCGCCGCCTCGTCGAACGCGGCGCAATAAACCGCCGCGCCGCTCGCCGATCGACGCATCGATCCGTTCAGGTGGACGCTGATGAACAGATCCGCCTTGTTGTTGTTCGCGATCGCCGTCCGCTCGTCGATCGGCACGTTGCGGTCGTCGTCTCGCGTCAGGAGAACGCGGATGCCGAGGCGTCCTTCGATCGCCGCCTTCATCCGCCGCGCGACGCTCAACGTCAGATCCTTTTCCTTCGCGCCCGCCGCGCCCTTCACGCCCTCGTCGTCGCCGCCGTGACCGGGATCGACCGTGATCGTGCGAATCGAAAACGCAGGCGGGTTGAAGGCCGGCGGGAGCTCGGCGGGCGCCGGTGCGCCCGGCAGATCGGGGGCCGGCGCCGGCGCCGGCGTCGTTTCCGTTTGCTGCGCCACGACATCGATCACGAGCCGCGTCGTCGTATCCACCGGCTGTGCCGCCGCTTTGAAGCCGGCGAACTTCGGTCCGAGATCGATCCCGAGCGTCGTCGCGTCGACGACGCGCACCGCTTGCACGAGGCTCTGTCCACCCTGCGGCGGGAGCGGCGGGTTGGTGATGTCGAGGGCATCGGCGTCGAACTTCACCGTGATGTGCTCGCCCTCTTGCGAGACGGTGCTCGTGGCGCGCGGCGTCGCGTCGATCGTCAGGCGGCCTGCGGCGCCGAGCGGATCGTAGCGGACCGTGACGCGCGGCACGCGTACGTCGCCGACGACCAGCAGGTGCGACGCCTTGCGGAGATCGAGCCGCATGTCGTAGATCGGCGCGAGCGCGCGGCTGACGAATTCGAGCGGCACGAGCCACTGGCGGCCGCTGCGCGCCGGTGGCGCCGGCAGCGAGATGAGGCGGCCCGACACCGACGCGAGCGTCTGATCGGGCGTGAGGACAATCGTTTTGCCTTTATAGGAAACGGTGACGGCGCCGAACGACTCCTCGTGCACCGCGAGCTGGAACGCGGCGGCGAGATCGTCGAGGGCGACGAACTCCTGATCGGTGACCATGATGATCGGCAGTGGCCGCCGCCCGTCTTTCGAGAGCAGCGTCAGCGACGGTCCCGGCGGCGTCTGACTCAGCAGCGTGATCGCGAGCGCGAGGGGAAAGAGACCGGAGAGAAATGGAAGCGAGCGCACGTTCAATGGAGGATCTCGGGCTTCCGAGACCCTCCATTGTATCTAATCGATGATGCGGCGAGCGGCCGTGAGCCCGATGATGAGAAACACGAGGAACAGCAGCAGGAACAGTCCCGCCAGGAACTTGGCGATCCCGAACGCCGCGCCGGCGATCGTCGTGAACCCAAGCAGCGCGGCGATGATCCCAATGACCAGGAAAACCAGCGCCATGTGAAGCATGACTCCAACCTCCAGAGGGACGTCTTGCCAAAGACGTGCCGCGCATTGCCAAAGACGTGCCGCGCACCGATGAGGTGCAAAATGAAGTCGTACTACAGTCCGACTTGAACAAGTCGGACTGTAGTACGACTTCGAGCGGTCGTAACGGTTGGGCTCGATCAGTCGATATTGATCTTCCGTCCCTGATTCACTTCCTTCGGCGGCGTCTGCAGCGTCACCTCGAGCACGCCGTTCTTGAACGACGCCTTCGCGCTGTCGGCGATCGTGCCTTCCGGCAGCGGGATCGCGCGATAGAAGCTGCCGTAGCTGCGCTCGCTTCGATACCAGCCTTCGCGCTCCTCTTCGTGTTCGTCTTTGCGCTCGCCTTGCAGAATCACCGAGTCGTCGCGGATTTCGACGTTCACGTCTTCCTTCTTCATCCCCGGAAGATCCGCGCGGATCAAGAGCTCATTGCCGCGCTGCCGCACTTCGACTTGCGGCGACCATTGTCCGGTGTGTTGTCCGCGCGTCAGGCCCGTGCGGCCGAATCCGAAATCATCGAAGAAGCGATCCATTTCGTCATTCCATCGTTGAAACAACGACCCGAATGGAGATCCCCAAGACGCGAATGCTCCGAATGGATCGCGCCGGCTCAGCGTGCCCGATTGCGTTGGACGAGTCGCACGCTGCGGCGACTGAGTGCCCTGCGAGGTACTGCCTGTGTTCGTCGTGGACGTATTACGGGTGTCTGACCGATCGTTGGCCATTTGTAGCCTCCTTGTTGAAACGTTGTGTGAACGCCAAGGCAGAGAGGCAAGGCAAGTGCCAGCGGCGACCGCGCAGCTGTCGCTGCATTTCCAGAGTTGAGGCAAAATTCCGCGTATGAATTCGTTTCTCTCCGTCGCGATCGAGGAAGCGGAACGCGGCCTCGCCGAGGGCGGCATTCCGATCGGAGCCGTATTAGTGCATCGCGACGAGATTCTCAGCCGTGGCCACAACCGGCGAGTTCAACAGGGCAGCGCGATCCTGCACGGCGAGATGGACGCGCTCGAGCGCGCCGGCCGCCGGCCCGCATCCCTCTATCGTGAGAGCGTGATGTACACGACGCTGTCGCCGTGCGCGATGTGCAGCGGCGCGATTCTGCTCTACGGCATTCCACACGTCATCGTCGGCGAGAACCGCACGTTCATGGGGGAGGAAGCGCTGCTGCGCGATCGAGGCGTGCGCGTCGACGTCGTTCAGGACGAACGATGCATTCGTCTGATGACCGACTTCATCGCCGCGCACCCCGATCTGTGGTACGAGGATATCGGCAAGTAAACGACTATCGAACGTGCAGCGTCAGTGTTTGTCCGGGCTGCACGTTGACGTCGTACGTCAGCGGCGGCAAGCCGGGTCCGCGGATTTCGATCTGATGCGCGCCCGCTTCGAGCTCCAGACGCTGGAACGGTCCGTCGAAGTCGTCGACGATGCCGGCGTAATAGCCGTCGGCGTACACCTGGGCGTCGCGCGGCGCGCCCTGAATCCTCACGGCGCCGTACGCGTAGTCGTAGCCGCCGTATCCGTAGCCACCGTATCCGTAGCCCGCGCCATATGAATAAGGATAGGGATACCGGTAGGCGTAACCGTAGTACGGATAGCCGTAGTAGGGATATCCGTAATAGGGATAGCCGTAGCCGGCAAAGATCCCGATTCGGACGCCAGGGCGATACCCGTAGTAGTACGGCCGGTAGAACCCGGCTGATCCGCGGAACCGCGGCGAGCCGACGCGAGGTCCGGCGACGACTCCGCGTCTGCCATCAATCGGACGTGCGCTTCGAACCGAACCACGCGGCACGGCGCGGCCGACGCTGCTGCCGCCACCGGACCGGCCTCCGCCGCCGCGACTGCGGCCTTGCGCGTTGACGTCGGCGGCTGATACAGCGAGACACACAACGGATGTGATGAGGAGGAGACGGATTCGAGGGTTCATGGCAGACCCACTACTCAGGCGGACTAGGCTGGCGCCATCAGTCTACTGCCTGTCGTCACGCACTGCAAAGGGCAAGACTATCCTGCCACTCTGAAGAAAAAAGGATCGATCGATGGCCTCACGGGCGTCACGTTATCGACGTTCAGCAGCGTGCGCGTCGTGAAGTTCGCGTTCCGCTGGTATTTCACGCCGTTGGGGAAATTCGTTTTCCGCGGCGTGTTGTTGGCCGAAAACACGCCATAGAAGTCCTTTTCGACGGCCAGCAGGTGCTCGTAGTCGCCAAGATACGGATCGAATTGTCTCGTCGGCACCTCAGACGGCGTCGTCGCCAGGACAAAGCTCTTCCAGCTCGCGCCGTCACTCTTCAAGAGCTCGAGCTTCGTGACCCACCGCTTTGCAGCGCCTGAACCGGTCAACTGCTGATAGAGGAATCCGACCACGCCGTCGCTGTTGATGGCGACGGCACCATTCAGCGCGTTATGGATCGTCCGCAGATCGGCCGACCACGTCTGCCCGCGATCGATCGATCGCAGCAGATGCAGCATGTAGACCGGTCCCTGGTCGTCGTTGTACGCGATGTACACACGATCGCTGTTGCTTGGATCGATGCCGATCGCAACGTCGCCACCAGTGCGCTGCAAGCCGAGAAACCCGTCGAAATTGAATCGCGTGCCCTGTACCACGCGCATCCCGGCTTTCCCGTCCGCAGGGTCAACGAGGTCTTTGAAAGGCGCATTGCCCGTTCCACCGTGATCGTCGCGTACGACGACGATGTCTGCGGTGCCTGCGCCGGTCTGATCGTTGAATGACCGCCACGCGTGATAAACGGCGTACACCGTCCCGTCGGAGTGAATCACCGGGCGCACCGTCGGTCCATCCTGACCCGCGGTGTTGCGCGACTCGATCCGGATCTTCCGGAACGGCGGCGTGGCCTTCGCCGCATCGAGCGACTGATCGATCGTCGCGGTGCGGCCGTTCGACGCGTTGAAGTCGTTGTCGCCGACGTACAAACGATCTTTGCCCTGGTCAGGACCGGTTCTGACCGTCACGGCCTGCACGTAAGGCTGGTCGACGCCTTGACCGGCACGGTCGACCAAGATTTTCATCGGAGTCGGACTGGCGAAATCAGTCGTGCGCAGGATATTGAGCCGCGTCGTGGCGGAATCGCCACGTAGGATGCCGGCGTAGAGCACGTTGCTGCTGTCGCTGAATTGGACCGTGATATCTCCGGTTCCAGTGCCAGGGTCGCTGCCGGGAACGATTGAGTTGAGCACCCAGGTTTGTCCACCATCGGTCGAGATGTAGATGGGCGCGAACGGGCCGCCTCCCGGATCGGGCGTGAAGGCGGACCCGGCAATCTGCATCGGATTGTGAGGGTTCACGGTCACCGTGACTTCGCTGTCCTGATGCTCTTCGCCGCTGAGCGCCTTCGGCACCATGTTGACCACGACGACGTCGCCGGCTGTGTGCGTCTTCTTGGTTCGCGGCGTCCTCGGTTGTCTGCGTGCCTTCTTTCGCGACATCGCGTCCCTCCTCCTTGAACCTCACGCGCGAAGACTCGTGTCCTCAGGGCTCGGGAATAGGCTTCACTGTTTTGGTGCCAAGCGATGCACTCAGGACGTGGGCTTGACCGTATGGCTGAAAGTCCGCCGGGTGCAGCGCCGTGTACACCTCGCCGCCAGGCGCGGCGGCTTTCTTGATCTTCGCGCCGCGCGCCGCGCGCATCGGACCGGCCGAGACGTACTGCGCCTTGGTTTTGTGGAGCAGGAAGAAGCCCTGTTGGCCCGGCTGAAACTTCGGCGCGCGGTACCACCGCACATCCATGCTGGCGGGGAACCGGATCGTGACCGTGTTCCGAACCCGGGCGCCTTTGTGCACATCGTCGACGTCGACGATCGCATCTCGCCATTTCGGATCGTGCTCGCTCACCGGCCGCCGCGGTCCGACGTCGGTCGCCGTCGTCGCCGCGCGCCGTGTTTTCGCAACTTCGGCCGGCAGCTTCACGGCCGCGACGCGACCCGATATCACCGTGTCCGCTCGGGCGAGACGGTCCTGCACATCACGCGACGCTTTCCGCGCGACCGGGTCGTGTTCCGCAGCCAGTGCGGCGCGGCGCGTGGCGGGCGCCGGATCCTCCTTGATCGATTCGGTGACCAGGCTGTCGCCGAACATGATCGGGATCGTATGAAACGTGAGCGTCCGCCCGACCGTCGTCCGCGAGCCCGCGCTCAGGCGCACCGTGATGTCTTGGCCGCCGAGATGCGCAAGTGGCGCAGTCGATTCGATCACGTCCTGAACGTTGACGACTGCGGTCCGGCGATCGGGTCGAACATTTTTCATGGTCGCGCTTTTGAGCTTCTTGATCGTGCCTCTGAACACGAACGTTGCCTTCCGGGGCCGCTCCTGCCGTCCGGACCGTGGCGCCATGTCGTCCTCCCGCAGCGCATCTTTACTGAGCAGCGCTATGAGTGCATAAGCTAACCACGTGCGACGCCGCGGTCAAGAACCGTTCGCAAACATCGAAGCGGCTTTGAAAGAATTCGATAAACGTCGGAGGGTGAAATCAGCGCGGCCAGGCCCCAAACAACGCGACGATCCCAAGGATGGTGCACGAAGCGACAGCGGCGACTCTGGCGACGGTGGTCGGCACGCGCCTCCGCAACTCAGCGCCCAACATCAGCGCGAGGGTTCCTTTCGTCATCAAAGCCGCCGTCGATCCAATCCAAATCGCTACCGGCGTCCGATACTCTGCGACGAGCGCGGCCGCCGACATTTGCCCGGCGTCCGCCCATTCGGATAGCAGAACTGCGGCGAAGGCGGCGGTGACCCCGTTTGCGGCAGGCAGTCGCGCGCCAGTGTGAGGCGGCGGCTCCGCGTCGGTACGCCAGAGTAAAAACGCGGTTGTGAACAGGGCGAACGCGCTGATCAACGACGTGAGCACACCGGGAAGCGCGGCAAGAACTCTCGCAAGGGACACGGCGACGAACATCTTCACCATGAACGCCGCCGAAATGCCCGCGTAGACACTTGCGGGACGGTACTGCGTCGACAGCGAGACGACGGTGCAAATCGCTTTGTCACCGATCAACTCGACCACCAGCACGGTCCAGTACGCCACGGCAATTATCGAGATCGCGTGGATCAGGCGCGAAGCATATCATCGGCGGCGAGCGCTCATGCCGGTCGCGACAGATGTTCTCTTACCGGCGGCCGCTTCCGCAGTGTCGACGCTGCGGCTCGAGCAAGCCGTGCACGACCTCCGCGACGCCGGTCGACACGCTCACTTTCGGCGCGAACCGAAGGCGGCGCGCCGCTTTGCTCGTGTCGAAAATCTGGAAGCCGATCGTCTCAAACGTGGCGTGAGGTCGCGCCGGACGGCCGCCCCACGAATGCGCTTCGACCAGACCGTCGACGATCGCCACGAGTTGTGACCGCGTGGTCGCCGACAACCCGGCGATGTTGAACGTGTCGTTTCGCCCTTCGAGACGTGTGGCCGCACGGAGCACACCGTCGACGGCGTCACGGACATGGACCAGATGCCACGCGCGGCCCGCCAGCAGCGTCGGATCGATGACGGTCTCCGGTCTGCGAGCGAGCAGGGCCGGCGGCAAGAGCCCGCTGAGGAAGTACTCGAACGTCGCGGCCCCGCGTCCGTAAACGTGCGGAAGGCGGACGATCGCATGCTCGAGGCCGTGGGTGTCGGTGAACCGGCGGACGAGACCCTCGGTGAGAATTTTCGTGTCGGCGTAATTCCCATATCCGTCGAGCGGTGCGTCCTCGGCCACTGGCCAGTGCCAGGCGGCTCGCCGCCACCCGTAGACCGATACGGACCCACTCAGCACGAAACGGCGAATCCCGGCTTCGACGCTGGCGCGCAGCAGGATTTCAGTGGCGCGGAGATTTGGCGTCAGAAAGTCCTGGGGAAGCCATGCTTGACCGTACAAGAATGCCAGATGGTAGACGGTATCGACCCCTCGAACCGCGCGCCGCACCAGAGCGGGATCGTCGAGCTTCCCGATGAAGATCGTCACTCGCGATCGGTCCGAGAGATGGGCCATTTTGCGCGGATTGCGGGCGGTCTCGGGCCGGACCAGGGCGTGGATCGCCTCGCCGCGCTCGAGCAACGGCGCGACGAGCGCCGTGCCGATGAAACCGGTCGCGCCGGTGAGAAGCGCCTTCACCCGTGATCTACCGGTATCCGAACTGCCACGCGAGCTCTTCGACCTCGTGTGGAAATTCTGCTTGAACGTCATGCCGCGCCAGCAGCCGCTCGAGCGTGAGCGGCTTTCGCCGAACGGACGTGACCCGCGGCCGGCGAACGACGTCAGGCCGGCGCGCCGTCGTGCCCTGACCCCTGGTCATAGCGCAGAGGGCTGAACATGTCGGCCAATCCTTGCCGGATGCCGATTTGTGGTCGGTACGCCAACAGCCGCGCGGTTTTTTCGCTCTCGAACCGAAGCCGCCGAACCGCAACGGCACGTGGGCCCGGCATCACCGCACTCCAGGGCGACGCGACAGCCGTGCGAACCGCCGCCGCGAGTTCGGCGATCGT
>Ga0114129_10003853_pt1 | contig 21155 bp, 19 predicted proteins | sample RhiMetdeltSRZDD1_FD_80071 | JGI IMG/M metagenome (GOLD analysis project Ga0114129, IMG submission 80071) | Populus rhizosphere microbial communities from Tennessee, USA - Rhizosphere MetaG P. deltoides SRZDD1 (version 2) (version 2) | ecosystem: Host-associated > Plants > Roots > Rhizosphere >... | reverse complement strand
GCGCCGCGCACGTTCGATCTCGGTTTCGCAGCGCCGGCCGTGAAGGTTCCTGCATTGCGCGCGGCCTCCGTGCGCGGCGTGCCTCCGTTCGACGATGTGCAGATGCATTACCGCCTGGCGTGGCGCCATTCCGCGGAGCTCGCCGACTATGCGCAACACCGCTGGGCGGCGCCGCCCGCGGAGCTGCTGCGCAAGCAACTGTTGCGCGCGACGGGTGAAGGGGTCGGCAAATGCAGCCTCGAGATCGAGCTGCAGGAATTCACGCAGGTGTTCGCGTCGAAGGAAGCAAGCGAAGCGCGCATCGAGGTGCGGGCGTCGCTGACGAATGCCGCAGCGCGCGTCGCTTCGCGCGGAGTGGCGGTCGTCGAGCCCGGCGCCGGCAGCGACGCGGCATCGGGCGCGGCCGCAATGGCGCGTGCGAGCGAGCGCGTGCTCGGCGAGATCGCCGGCTGGGTCGCGGCCCAGCCGGGCTGCAGCTAGCTAGGGGAGGGACGGGATGGAGAGGAAGGGCGGCAGCGAGGCGCCCCTCTATGCGTTTCCATCCCTAGCCTCGATCATCGCCAAGGCAGCAGCCTTCATCTCTTTGAAAGCAACCGGGTGCACCTGAACCCCGCCGTCGTAGCTCGCGGTCACAATCCTGCTGCCATCAAGAAAATATCGCGCATCTTCGATCGCCCCGCGATGCGTTACGGTCATAAGAGGATCTCCGGTGGCTGAGTCCCAGATTCGTGCGGTCATATCGCGAGCCGCGGTCATGATTTGCGCGCCATCCGGCGAGAAGGCCACCTTCCGCACCTGGTCCAGATGACCAGATAGTACGAATACCTCTTCTCGGGAAGCGACGTCCCAAAGACGTGCGGTGGCGTCGCGACTCGCGGTCAGAAGCATTCGCCCATCCGCCGAGAAGCAGGCGTCCCAAATCAGGCCGAGGTGCCCATCGAACGTCCCTAGGCTCTGCTGGGTACGAGCCAGCCATAGGCGTCCGACTTCGTCGTCGCCAGCGGACACGATGTGCTCCCCCGAGGGCGACAAGGCGACGGCGCGCACGGCGGTCTCTTTCGGGTGAGCCTGCCAACTCTTGGGCGACCATCCCGTGTCGTGGTTGCACACCACAACTACGCCGTTGTTCAAACCCGCCGCGAAACTCGAACCGTCGCGCGAAAAGCACAAGCATTGAATGTCGTCCGAGAACTCCTCCATTGATACGATGCGGGACAGCGACGCCACATCCCACAGGGTCACACGTCGCCGCGAAGTCACGATCGCGAGAAGCCCCCCTGTCGGTGAAATGCCCAGGGCGGTGGAACTGGGTTCGAGCTCGCCGACATTCGCTCCGGTCGTTGCGTCCCACACGCTAGTGGCCGCGTCATAGTCGCACGTGGCAATCAACGAGCCATCGCGGAGAAAACATGCTGAGGAGACCCTCGGTCCCGCCGCTATTTGGAGAAGAAGGTCGCCCGAACCAGCGTCGAAGATTCGCGCGGAACCGTCCGCTGTGAGCACACGACCTCCGTCCGGCGACGGGACGCAACAGGATACGCTCCTTGCGTGCCCGCGAAGATTTAACAGCCCCTCTCCGGGAACTGCCCAGAGGCGCGCGTCTCCGTCTTCACTCGCTGTCACGATCTGCCTGCCGCCCGGGGAGAACCGCGCAACGAAGATCGTGTTCTTGTGTCCGACTAAGCGACCTAAGGGAAAGCCGTCCCGCGCGCGCCAGACGCGGGCGTCGCAGTCGTTGCTCGCCGTCACAATAAGCAAGCCGTCTGGCGAGTAGCTCGCCATTTGGACTGCGGCCACGTGTCCGTGGAGTACCGTTACCAGCTCGCCGCTGGCCACCTCCCAGAGCCGCGCACTCCCGTCGCCGCTGCAAACGACGAGCCGAGATCCGTCAGGGGAGAAGACCGCGTGCGTCAAGCGCCCCGCATTCCGAAACCCGCGGAGGTAGCCGTTCGTGCGATGCCAAAGGCGGGCCTCGCAGTCGCTGCTCCACGTGATGATATGGTCGCCGTCAGGGGAATACGCGAGACCGCGAGGCTCGGCCGGATGGGCGAAGTCGACCGCAGGCGACGCTTCGCGCAGATCTCGCAACCGCAGGGTGCGCGATGTCGCATTCACGTGCAGAGATGCGATCTCACCGCGAGAGGAGAAGCTCGCAGCAATCACATCATCATCGAAGCTAGTTCGGCACACCCCTGATGCGACAACCCACAGGAACAGCCTCTTCGAGCTGCAGGTCAGCAGCGTGGCGCTATCCGCTGAGAATGCCAGATTGCGAACGTATCGGGGATGCCGCAAGACATGCAACGATGTCCCTGTCCGGGCGTCCCATAGAATTGCTGTCCCATCGTCCGCCGCCGAGGCAAATGTGCGCCCATCCGGCGCGACGGCGATCTCCTGCACAAACGACATCTCATGCCCCGGTAGTCGTGCGATCAATTTGCGCGACTGCGCATCCCAGATTCGCACGCGCGGCTCATGCTTGTTGTAACTTCCAGTGAAGACGCGCGAACCATCGGGAGAGAAGGCCGCGTCCGCTACCGTCCAGTTGTCGGTGTCGCCCAGTGGATACGACCGATGCGCCGCCAACACTGCCGCCGCGACGGCTTGTAGGACAGCGGGCGAAGTGGGGGCGACCGCGGACTCGCTGAGCCGCACCGCTTGGAGCAATGCTTGCGGTTCCCGCCCGTTCGCAGCGAGCAACACTGTGCGACGGCTTAGGTCCGTCATATTCTGGATTTCGACTGCGGTCAATAGCGCTTGACGCGTTTCATCGGTGTGCTTATCGACATCGATGAGCTTCTCGTACGTCCAACGGCGCTTCGAGGCATCCTCGTGGGTTGCTGATAGTGCGACGGCGGCGAGCCATGGCAGGATCCGATGCTCGGCGCCTTTGCCGAACCTTCGTTGCGCCGTTGCCTCCAGGAGCTTGAGTGTGTCTGCGAGATTAGGCTGTTCGAGGAGCCATTGGACGCGACGCCAAAATTCGGCGAATGTTGATTTGCTACGGAGGGCGCGGCGAAGTCGTTCAAATCCGAGTCGGCGCTCCAGATCCGCAACCAAGTGGGCGCGGACATCGTCGATATTGTCGAGCAATGTTGGTTCGCTGGCCTTCAGACCGAGACGTTGCGTGCTGACGAAGACGAACCGCGTCTCGGGAGGCTCATTGAGCCACCCCTCAATCATGTTGAGGCTCTTCTCCGTCGTGAGGGAGAACGGACGTGTCTGGTGCTTGACCTGATAGATCTCGACCCCTTCGCCGGGCGCATCGATCGAGATGTCGTCGAAGGTCTCCACACATACCGCGCGTTGGGGATCGCCGGGCTCCAGCAAGAGTTCGATGGCCTTGGCAAACTGGAACAGGTAGCCGCGAATCGAAGGAATTGCGGCGCGGTTTCCGGCTGTGGTCACCGGGCTGACATCCACGATCATGGTCGTCCTCCACATGCGCTGCAGCCCACAAACCAAAACCTAAGCACCCAGCGCTCGCACTGGGTTAGCTCAGAGCTTCTTCAGGCGATACAGCAGGTCGAGCGCCTCGCGCGGCGAAAGCTCGTCCGGGTTGATCCTCGCAAGCTCCTCACGCACCGGATCGGACGGCGGCTCGGGCTCGACGGTTCGCGACGCGCCCGCGAACAGATCGTTCTGGCCGCCGCGCACGAGGCTTTGCTCTTCGAGGATTTGCAGATACTTGCGCGCCTGCCGGATCACCGCCTTTGGTACGCCCGCGAGGCCGGCGACCTGCAACCCGTAGCTTTGCGACGCCGGGCCTTCTTCGACGGCGTGCAGGAATACCACGCTGTCCTTGTGCTCCACGGCGTCGAGGTGCACGTTCGCGACCTGGCGGTATTCGAGCGCGAGCCGCGTCAGCTCGAAGTAGTGCGTCGCAAACAGCGTCAACGACTGGTTGCGCTCGGCGAGATGGCGCGCGATCGCCCACGCGAGCGCAAGTCCGTCGAACGTGGACGTGCCGCGCCCGACCTCGTCCATCAGCACGAGGCTCGACGGGGTCGCGTTGTGCAGGATCGCCGCGCTCTCGGTCATCTCGACCATGAACGTCGAAGCGCCGCCGGCGAGGTCGTCGGCCGCGCCGATGCGGGTGAAGATCTGATCGATCGGACCGAGTCGCGCCGATTTCGCGGGAACGAAGGACCCGGCGTGTGCCATCAGCACGATCAGCGCCACCTGGCGCATGTAGGTTGACTTGCCGCCCATGTTGGGGCCGGTCACGAGCAGCACCTGGCGGGCAGGGGAGAGCCTGCAGTCGTTGGCGATGAAGCGCTCGATGCGCGACTCGACGACCGGGTGGCGTCCGGCGTCGATGTCGATGCCGCTCGTGGCCGCGAAGACCGGCCGGCAGTAGCCGCGCCGCGCCGCCACGCGTGAAAAGCAGCACAGCAGGTCGAGCTGCGCGAGCGCGCGCGCTAAGCGCTGCAAGCGCGGCAGGTGCGCCGCGAGCGTTTCGAGCAGCGCCTCGTAGAGCGTTTTTTCGAGCGCGAGTGCACGATCGCGCGCCGAGAGCGCCTTGTCCTCGAACGCCTTCAGCTCCGGCGTGATGTAGCGCTCGGCGTTCTTCAGCGTCTGCCGGCGGCGATAGTCGATCGGGATCTTCTGCGCGTGCGCGTTCGTGACCTCGATGTAGTAGCCATGCACGTGGTTGTAGGCGACCCGCAGGTTCGGGATCGCGGTGCGCTCGCGCTCGCGCGCTTCGAGTGCAACGAGGAATTCGCCCGCGTTGGTTTGCAGCGCGCGCAGCTCGTCGAGCTCCGCGGAATGGCCGGCGACGATGACTCCGCCGTCGCGCAAGACCGCGGACGGCTCGGCCGCAATTGCGCCGCGCAGCAGATCGAGCGCCTCGTGCGGCGTCTCCAGGTCGCTCATCAGCTGATCGAGCAATTCGTCGCGCTGCGGCGGTGCCGCTTGAGCAAGCTCGACGAGCCTCGCGAGGCTGTCGCGCAGGCCGGACAGGTCGCGCGGCCGCGCGGTCTTCAATGCGATGCGCGCCGCAATGCGTTCGACATCGGCGAAGCGGCGCAGCACGCCGTGCAGGTCGGCGGCGGCGGGATCGAGCTTCTCGACCGCCTCGTGGCGTGCCGAGAGGGCGGCGCGATCGCGCAATGGATGATGCAGCCAGTGACGCAGCAGGCGGCTCCCCATCGCGGTGGCGCATTCGTCGAGCAGTGAAAGCAGCGTCGGTGCCGGCTCGCCGCGCAGCGTCTCGGTGAGCTCGAGATTGCGTCGCGTGGCTGCATCCATGCGCAGGTATTGTCCCGGGCGCTCCGCAAGCACGGTATTGACGTGCGCCAGCGCCTGGCCCTGGGTCTTGCTTGCGTACTCGAGCAGCGCGCCGCAGGCCGCGATCGCCGGGTTCAGATCGTCGACGCCGAACCCGGCGAGCGACGCGGCGCCGAGTTGCGCCAGCAGCTTGCGGCGGCCCGACTCGAAGTCGAAATGCCACGGCGGCACGTGCGTCACGAAATAACCGTCGACTGCTATGCCGTCGCAGGCAAGAACCTCGGCGGGTGCGATGCGGCGCAGCTCGTTCGCGAGCGCCGGCGGCGCGACTTCGGCGACTCGCAGCTCGCCGCTCGCGAGCGAGAGCCAGGCAAGCCCGACCGCGGATTTTTCCTCGTGCACCGCCAGCAGCACGTTGTCCGCTTTTTCCTCGAGCAACTCGGAATCCGTCAGCGTGCCCGGCGTGACGATACGCATGACCTTGCGCTCGACCGGTCCCTTGGACGTATTGGGGTCGCCGATCTGCTCGCAGATCGCAACCGACTCGCCTAGCTTGACGAGCTTGGCGAGATACTGCTCGACCGCGTGATACGGAACGCCCGCCATCGGGATCGGCGCGCCGGCCGAGGCGCCGCGCGCGGTCAGCGTGATGTCGAGCAGCCGGGACGCCTTCTCGGCGTCTTCATAGAATAGCTCGTAGAAGTCGCCCATCCGGTAGAGAAGCAGGATGTCCGGATGCTGCGCCTTGATGCGCGCGTATTGCTGCATCACCGGCGTGTGGTCTAACGCCTTATTCATCAAGGGCTTTTTCTTTTTTGCGTCTTCGGCAGACGAAAAGGAAGTGTTCCAGCCTACTACAAGCACTTTGCACGGCCGATTTCGGCGGAGATGCAAGTCGATGTTTCGCGACGTAGCGTAGCGCGGCTGTGACTTCGGATTCCCTGTCGTCCTATGGCCTCCGCCTGCGGCCTGGCGTACGTTCGGCAGTACGTGGTTCGGCATAGCCGATGTAGTGACCGCAGCGAGTTCTGCGTAGCGGCTTTTCTACCGGCGCGCTTGTTGCGTCCTACAGAATGAGCGTGAATTTTTTTCCCAATCCGAAGGAGAACTTGTCATGAGAACCAACCTCTTGATCGTCGCGGCGATCGCCGCAGCCTTTGCCGCTTCGTGCGCACACACGAACCGAGACAGATCAGCGAGCTATTCCAGCACGGCGACTGCCAGGTCGGACGGCGGTGCCGAGACCATGTTCAGGGCTCTCGACAGGAACAAAGACGGCTTCATTTCGAGAGCAGAAGCCCAAGGCTCGCCGCATGAACGGGACTTCGACGCGCTCGACACGAACCGGGACGGCATGCTGTCGCGGGAAGAGCATGCGGCGGCGCACGCGAGATCTTCCGCGGCACCGATGACCGATCAAAGAGCGGCCGCGCCCGGTACCGGCGGCCCGGGCGGAGCCGGCGGGACTACCAGCTCGAGGTACTAGAAGCTAAAACCGCAACGGCGCGCGCCTAGCGGTCCGCGCCGCTTTCGAACGGAGCTGCCCGCGTTGCGGGCAGCGAGGAGGTTTTTGTGCGACGTTTTCACGAATGGCGCAGCAAGCAGGAAGGCAAGCTGGGCTACATCCTGCTGTGGGCGCTCGGAGTGCCGATTCCCATTCTGTTCGTGATCTATCTGCTGCGCGGCTGCAACTGAAGGTTGCATCGCGGCGTCGGGTCCCTCCGGGAACTTCCGTCTCACGGTCCGTTCACACTGTTTGGTTCACGATAAGGAGGACCCCATGAACGTGCGTGAAGTCATGACTCCAGACGTCGTCATCGCGTCTCCCGATGACACGCTTCAGCGCGCAGCGGAAATGATGATCGATATCGACGCCGGCGTGCTGCCGGTCGGCGAGAACGACCGGCTGGTCGGCATCCTGACCGACCGCGATATCACGGTACGGGCGGTGGCCCTCGACAAGGTGCCGTCCGAGTGCAAGGTGCGCGACGTAATGTCGCACGAGGTCAAGTACATCTACGACGACGACTCGACCGAGGACGCGGCGAAAAACATGGCGGAGCTGCAGATGCGGCGCCTGCCGGTCCTCAACCGCGAGAAGCGCCTCGTCGGCATCCTCTCGCTGGGCGATCTCGCGCTGAAGAAAAAGAGCAGCGCGGCCGATGCGCTGAAGGGCGTTTCGCGGCATACATGACCGATGCCGGCGGAGCCGCGACCGCCGTTTCCACGGCAGCATCAAGGTGCGCCGGGCTCCGAGGCGAGGTTGCGACCACAACCGCGCTTCGAAGCCCGGCGCTATCGGGCAGCAGGAAAGCTGAAGGACAAGGTTGCGCTCATTACAGGCGGTGACTCCGGCATTGGCCGGGCGGTCGCCGTCCTGTTTGCGCGTGAGGGTGCCGACCTCGCTCTGTCGTTTCTCCCGGTAGAGCGCGCCGACGCGCTAAGAACCAAGCGGGCGATCGAGGCGGAAGGCAGGCGTTGCCTATTGCTTCCGGGCGACGTCACCCGCCGCACCTACTGCGACCGGGCGGTAGCGAGAACCGTGCGGGAATTCGGCGGGCTCGACATCCTGGTGTCCAACGCCGCGCACCAGAGCCGCAAGAAGAGCCTGCGGCAGGTCACCGACCGTGAGTTCGACCGCACGTTCAAGACCAACATTTATGCCTACTTCTGGCTCGCCCGCGCTGCGCTGAAACATATGAAGCGCGGAGCCGGGATCATCGCGAGCAGCTCGGTGACGGGCATTCTCGGCTCCAAGGAGCTTCCCGACTATTCGGCGACGAAGGGCGCGATCAACGCGTTCACCAAGACGCTGGCGATGCAGCTGATCGATCGAGGCATCCGCGTCAACGCGGTCGCCCCGGGACCGGTCTGGACACCGCTCAATCCATCGGACCCTGGCTTGTCGGCGAAAGAGGTTGCCGAGTTCGGCAAAGACCATCCGATGGGACGACCCGCGCAACCGGAAGAGCTCGCGCCGGCCTATGTGTTTCTCGCCTCGGACGCCGATTCCTCCTACATCACGGGTTCCGTGCTGGAAGTCATGGGAGGGAGAACGACAGGCGGGTGAGCGCCTGTCGCGCAGTAGCTTCTGCAATCCGCGCTCTTTCGCGGCGGTCTGAAGCCTCTATGCCGCGCCCGCCGTCCGCCAACCCCATATGTACGAAGCGGCGGCCGGCCCCACGTTGCACAGCAGGTCGACGATCGAGACGAAGGGATCGAAAGGCGGGAACCTCTGCGGATACTCGGGGTATCCATCGTACGACTTGAACGTCAGCTCGATTCCCGCAGCCGAGAACCGCTGCGGGTCGATATAGTCAATCGCCGCCGGGCCGCTCACGTAGCGCGTTGCGCCGGCCGCGCGCAGCAGCTCGAGCAGCCGGTCGAGGCGCCGGCCGGTCAGTCGGAAATCCCTGGAATCGGCGAACTGCGTCGTCACGCCAAGAAAGTCCCGTGCAATGGTGACGATCAGATGCTGGTTGAGCTCCGAGAGCGAGCGCCAGCGCCGCTCAAGATAGACCTGGCGGAGAAAATCCTCGCAGCGATCGAAGCAGGGCGCCGGGCCATAGTATTGCCGCCAGGTTTTCCAGTGCTTTTGCTGCCAATGGGCGTCGACGAGCTCGACGTCGCAGATGCGACGGTCGAGCGCCTGCCCCACGGGCACCGTGATCCACGCGGTGCCGCCCGGCACCTTGATCCTGTTCCGGTTCCTCCAGTCGTTCTTCGTGTACTGGACGTCGTCGTAGAAGATGAACAGATCGACGTCGTGGATGATGTCGAAGTATCCCTTCCACGGCAGATAGTTCGATTGCAGCACTGCCACGGTACGGCTCATGGCGGCTCAACTCCGCACTTCCCCTGCGCGCACGAAGCTGCCGTCGGGCATGATGCAACGATCCACGATGACCGCGCCAGCGCCCGACCCCGATCCGATCTCATCCCTGGTCGGACTTGTATAGTCGCTCGTCGGGAGGCAGATAGTAGTCCTCGAGCGACGCGGGCACGCGCACGTTGAACCCCAGAAAACGCCGGCCTGTCTGTCCGAGCAGTGCCAGGATGTCTGGAGGGACCATTCGCGGGTAATCGAACCGATGGCGCATGAACGAGCGGCACGCCTGAAACGCGAACCCGTGGCGAGCCCGATCGGTCATGTTGATCCCGCCCATGTGCCACGTGCGGGCATTGAAGATGACGGCGTCGCCCGCGTCTGGGAATACGCGCTCCGCGTGATCCAGAAACTCCTGCTCAGTCGGCGCGACGACTCGCTCGGTCGAGTCCGGCAGGAAGTACGTCGCGCCGTTCTCTTCCGTAAACTTGTCCAGCGCGAACATGACGCCCACGTTCGTGATGTAGCCGGGGATCACGCGCGGGCAATCGACGTGCACGCGATTCGACATGTTGGTGCCGCGCGGCGGCAGGCTCGACGACGTGCACGCGTACAGGATGCACGTGTCGCCGAGGAGCGCGGACAGGTACGCGTGCATCTCCTCATGTTCGAGCAGGCGCGCGAACGGCAAACCGCGAAACATGAGATTGTGGACCATCCAGTGATCCGGGTAATCCCGCCCTTCCCACTTCTTCAGGTCCTCGTCGACATAGGTTTGCAGCAACGCACGCATGTCCGCTGCCTGCGCGGCGGTCAGCAAGCCTGGAATCAGCGCGAACCCTCGCGTTTTGATCTGCTCGAGTTTGGTGGGATCTGGCTGCATACAATCAGCTCCACAACGATTAGAGCGCTTTTTAGTGCGGTATGGCGTCCGGTCAGGTGGACGTTGGCGGCTGGCTGAAGCCAGCCGCTACGTGATCCAGCCGCTGCTTCGTCCAGCGCCAATCCGGGTTCCACGGTACAGGTTCTCGTAAAAGTGCGCCTCGAAGCCGGCGCGCTCCATCCGGCGGCAGGTCTCGTCGATGTCGTACGCGACGCGACAGAGCGTCGGGGTTCCATCGGCCCACACGGAAAACGCGGCGCGTGGATCGCCATCGCGGGGCTGCCCGACGGAGCCGGGGTTGCAGTAGATCTTCCCGTCGAACTTCCAGATGCCCTGGATGTGTGTGTGACCCGAGGCGAATCTCGTGCCCTCGAATGCGTGGAAGTACTCCGGCCGCACATCATATAAGTACTCGTCAATGGGATCGTTCCACCCGCCGTGCACCATCGACACGCCGTCCGCAACGCCGCGCGGCGGCGACGCGGCCAGCCACCGCAGGTTGTCTTCCGTGATCGTCCGGCGCTGATAGTCGAGGCAACGATTGGCCGATGCCGAACGTGGACTGCCGGTTCCGCTCGTCAGGTAGTAGTCGTGATTGCCCATGAGGTTGACGATGTCGCGCGCGCGCAAGGCTTCGACGCATTCATTCACGGAGCAGTAGTAGCCCGCCACGTCTCCGAGGCAGGCGATCCGTTCGACGCCCATGCGATCGATCTCGGCAAGCACCGACGTCAGCGCCGGGAGGTTCCCGTGGACGTCAGAAATGATCGCGATCATACGTAATCACGTCCTCGATGTAGCGCACGGCAAAGCCGGACCGCAGCGGACGCGGAGCGGGAACGCGGCCGTCGAGGAAGTATTCGACGCACATCGCGGCGTCGTCGCGACCGAATGCCGCGCGCAGCGATGTCGACGACGAGAGCCGCGCATTAATCTCAAGCAGGAGATAGGCGCCGCCGTGCCGCCGGAACTGAAAGTTGGTGGGGCCGACCGGCCGGAACAGCGTCGCCAGCGCGTCGACGGCCGCCTCAAGCTCGGGGATCTCGCAGACCCAGGCCTTCGCTGTGGACCCGTCCCGAGCCAGCGTCCGGCGAAGCACGGTCTTGCCGGTCACGGCGCCGTCACCCAGCCCGAACGCGCCGACAGTGTATTCGCCGCAATCGTCGCCGACGAGCTGCTGCGCCATGAACTCGTCACCGAGCCTAGACCGCCAGTAGCGGCAGTCCTCCTCCGTCTCGACGCGTACGAGACCCTTCGATGCGTAGCTCCGGCGCGGCTTCACGATGAACGGCAGGCCGAAGCGTGACGCGAGATTGCTGAACGCTCCGTCGATGGCCGAGGGAATCGCCGGCACGCCCGCGTCACGCAGCCGGTTGTGCATCGCCCACTTGTCGTGCGCGGTCATGATTAGCGCGGGATCATTCAAGGCCAGCCGCGCGCCGGTCGTTTCAAACCGGTGCCGCTCGATGGAGAGCCGCATCGCGTCCTGTTCGATCGCTGGGATCACCAGGTCGACCCGATGCCTGCCAATCAGGTCGATCATGAAATCCACGTACCCGGGATCGGCCGCCGGCACGGCCACATCGAAGGCGTCGCACCAGACCTGCCCGACGGCATCCGGATAGATGTCCATCCCGACAACGCGAACGTCGCTGCGCGACTTGCGCAGCGAACGCACGGCGCCGTAGCCGATGATGGCCCCTACCCCTGTGACGAGGACTGTGCGCATGAACGCCCGGCTCAGTGGCACATGTGGTCGCGGACGAGCGCCAGTCCGGATTGCAGATCGGTGGTGCGGTTCCAACCGACCAGATCGTAGATCGTGCGGTCGGCGGGTATATAGATTGTCGGTGTGTCCGGCTTGTCGACCCGCTGGCGGATTCGCGCCGGCATGCCGAAGACGCGGAAAGCCGTCTCCGCCACCTCGACCAGCGTCGGCGACTCGCCCGCCAGCACCGGATAGGCTCCGAACACGGACTGCTCGACGACGCCCTCAACCACGGCGGCCAGATCTTCAACGAACAGAAAGTTACGCCGCGGACTGACACGGCCGAACAGCTGTACTTCAGCACCGGTGCGCGCACAGTCGATGATGTGATAGAGAAGCGGCTGATGGCGCCTCGCTTCGCCGCTCTCGTCGTACAACTGCGAGGCCAGCAGCCCCGTGTACCCGATCCCTAGCTGCAGGCAGCTCCACGACAGGTTCTCATGGCCGTGTTTCTTCGACAGGCCGTACGATCCGAAGTACTGGTTCTCCGGATGGTCGAGAATGGAGATGCTGCTGATGGCAATTACATGGCGGCAAGAAACGGCCTGCGCCAGCTGCGCGACACGCAGGCTCCCGACGGCATTCACCGTCTCGTTGTGCACGGCCTCGTCGAGGCTGTTGCCGCCGAAAGATCCGGCGCAATGAATCAGGACGTCGAAGGTCCCGGCGCCGGCAGGCGCCGTAAATGGGACGGCAAGGTCGAATGGCACGTCGGCCTCTTCGCCGCGTCCGGCCATTCTCACGGCATACCGCCCGCCAAGACGACGCCGCAGGCGCTCCCCGACGATGGATCGCGATCCGACGATCAGGATGTTCACGCTGGAGCGAGGCCGGCCTGAATCAGCAGCCCGGCGCTCAGTTCCGGGTACTGCACGCCGACTTTCAGCATCGCGTTCAGCACCGAGTCCGGAAGGTGCAGGGTCTTGATCTGCGCGGTCGTAATCGGCTTGAGCAGCAGACCTTCGACCGCCTTCACATGGTACCCCGCCTGCTCGACCGCTCTGCGGAGGGACGCGACGGTGTACAGGCGCTGATGTCCGAGCTGCCTGTCCGCATCGCCCAGCTGCATCAGGTCGGGAAGCAGTCCGGCTTCGTATCCGAGACGCCGGTGCAACGACTCGGCATTCGGCACGGTCGCAAACAGCGAACCGCGAGGCGTGAGGAACTTGCGGAAGCGCCGCAGGATGGCGTCGGGATCGGCGACGTGCTCCAGGACAAAGCCCATGACGATGACGTCGAATCTGTCGGTGGTGCTGAAGTCCTCGAACATCGATTGTGCGACCTCGACCGATCCCATCCCCTCCATCGATCGGAAGCGATCGATCATCTTCGTCGAGCCCTCGACGACGACATACCGGGGATAGTGCGAGACAAACCGGCGGGCGCTGTGGCCGTGACCGATCCCCAGCTCGAGCAGCGACGCGCCGGGCGCGAGGGCCACGACGCGCTCGGGATACCAGTTGAGCATCAGGTCGTTGTCGAGCGCATATGGAAAATCACTTTCGTACGCGCCGACCAGAGCGTCGAGATTATTCGTCACGTGGCCTTTGGGAGCGTGTCACCGTGTTCACGACATACAGTGGGCGCCGTTTCACTTCGGCGAAGATGCTCGAGAGATAGATTCCGATGACGCCGAGGAACAGGATGATGAGCCCGCACAGGAACCAGATCGAGATGATCAGCGACGGAAAGCCGACCAGGATGGGCTCCGACGACAGCAGCTTTCGCAGCAGAAAGTACAAGCCGACCAGAAAAGCGCCTCCCGAGATGAGCGCGCCCGACAAGAAGACGATCACCAGGGGCATGCGCGACATCCAGGCGACGGCATCGGCGAACACGTGCAGGCTTCGCCACAGGTTGTACGTCGACTGGGCTCGCCGCATGTTGCGTTGCACGGGCCGGGCGATCTGGCGAAACCCGATCCAGGCAAACGAGGCGCCGAGCCACAACGAGCGATCTCCGACCGTGAGAAGCGCGTCGACGCACGTCCGGCGCATGAGCCGCACCGTGCAGGCGCCTTCGGGCACCTTGACGTTGGCCATGGCGTTGAACAGCTTGTAGTACGCGTCGCCGGCCAGACGCCGGAGGAAGCCCTGCGGACGCACGGTCTGCATCCCGTACACCACGTCCGCCCCGGCAGCCTGGAGCTCGGCGTAGAAGGGCAACAGCCACTCGGGCTCCTCCTCGAGATCGGAGTCGAGCAGGAAGACGTATTCGCCGCGGCTCTCGCCGAGGCCCGCCATGATGGCCTTGTGATGGCCGAAATTCCTCGACAGCTCCACGAGCACGGCCCGCGGATCGCGCGCGACGATCTTGCGCACGGCAGCCGCCGATCCGTCCGGAGAGCCGTCATCGACGAAGATCACCTCGAAGGACGTCGTCAGCGCCGTGGCAGCCGCGATCGCTCGCGTCCAGAAGTCCTCGACGTACGCCTCGGAGCGGTACAGCGTCGTGACGATGCTCAGGAACGGCCGCGTCACTTTCGGACCAGGAACTGGAGGTACTTGAAGAGGTGTCCCGTCAGCGGCAGCGCGCGCCGCAAGTAGGCTTCCACGGTCGCCGACGCCTCGAAGGACTGCCCGTGCATGACCGCTCCCTGGCCGAGAAACCACTCGAAGCGGACGTCACACTCACGGAAGCCGCACTCCTCTGCCGCCGCCTTGAACTCGCCCGGGTGCAGTCCGCCCTGGAATGCTTTCATGGGCTCGGCCTTCTGGAACAGCTCCTTCTTGATCCCGTACTCAGCCTCGACCTGCTCGTCGAGGTGCAGGATGGCCTGAATCTCGCGCTGGATGATATCGGACAGCCCGGCCGCGTGACTGCCCTCCAGATCCATCAGGGCTTTCCAGAATAGCCGGTTGGGATCGAGATCGAAGTAGCCGAGTCCGCCGGGCTTCAGCACGCGGAACGCCTCGCGCAGCACCGGCCGGAAGTCTTCGAGGTGATGCAGGAACGAGTAGCCGGTGACGACGTCGAATGCGCGGTCTCCAAACGGCAGGCATTCCGCATTGGTGTTGTGCAGGGTGATGTTGCCCCGCGACGTGTCGATCTTCGCGAGCATCGCCGGGGTCACATCGAGTCCGTGGATCTCGTCGAACAGATCACGGGCGAGGTTGATGATGAAACCCGTCCCGCAGCCGAGGTCGAGAAGTTTGCCGCCCGGCGCGCGCGTCCGGAGGTCTGCGAGAATGCCGCGGACCTTCGCCTGATTCTCGGGCCGGAAGTGCGGTTCCTTCGCATAGACCTCGACCATTCGCGAATGCACTTCGACATTCGCCCGGATCACGTCACTGCTCATCGCGCGTCGCACTCAGACCGGACTCACGCCGGCGCCTGCGGCCTGTCGATAACCCCAGAGATCGTGCGGCGCCCTGTCGCCACAGCACATCAGGACATCCACGATCGGCGCTCACCTTCTCGATCATCCACTTAGAATACCATTCGGCAGAAGCATGATCCCATTCAACAAACCGTACATGACGGGGCGCGAGCTTGGCTATATCGAGCGCGCGCACGCGAGCAGCCAGCTCTCCGGCGACGGAGCGTTCACGCGCTTGTGCAACCGCTGGCTGGAGCAGCACACCGGAACACCTCGGGCGCTGCTCACGCATTCGTGCACCGCGGCCCTGGAGATGGCCGCATTTCTGCTCGAAGCCGGCCCCGGCGACGAGATCATCATGCCGTCCTTCACGTTCGTCTCCACCGCCAATGCGTTCGTCCTGCGCGGTGCGACCCCGGTGTTCGTGGACATCCGGCCCGACACGCTCAACCTGGATGAGACGCTTGTCGAGGCAGCGATCACTCCGCGCACGCGCGCCATCGTTGTCGTGCACTACGCAGGCATTAGCGCGGAGATGGACGCGCTGCTGGAGGTCGCGGCCCGGCATTCGCTTGCAGTGGTCGAGGATGCCGCCCAGGGGCTCATGTCGACCTACCGGGGACGGCCCTTGGGCGTGCTCGGATCGTACGGGGCGTTGAGCTTTCACGAAACCAAGAATATCGTCTGCGGCGAAGGCGGGGCGCTGCTGGTCGGCGACCGGGCGAACGTTGCCCGCGCCGAGATCGTACGGGAAAAAGGCACCGATCGATCGCGATTCCTGCGCGGCGAAGTCGACAAGTACACCTGGATCGATGTCGGATCGTCCTACGTCCCGGGCGAAATTCTGGCTGCATTCCTGTACGCGCAGATGGAGCAGGCGGATGACATCACGCGGCGGCGCCTCGCGATCTGGGACGTGTATCACCGCGCATTTGCCGATCTCGAGCGCCAGGAAGTCGTGCGGCGCCCTGTCGTGCCCGGCCACTGCCAGCACAACGCGCACATCTACTACCTGCTGGTGCGGGACCATGGCGAGCGCAGCCGCGTGCTTGCAGAACTGAAGCAGCGCGGAATCGGGGCGCTGTTTCATTATGTTCCGCTGCACAGCTCGCCGGCGGGGCGGAAGTTCGGTCGCTGCGAGACGTCGATGGCGGTTACGGAGAACCTGAGCGGAAGGTTGATCCGGTTGCCGCTGTGGCTGGGCGTGGAGCCGTTTCAGGGCGAGGTGATCGAGCAAGTGCGTGCTTGCGTGACGCGCCGTCCGGCATGAGGTTGTGCGTATCCTGTGGCCACACACTGCGAGGATCTGACTGGGCGTGCGACCGATGCGGCTGGAGTGCCCCGGCGCAGGATGGAATCCCCCGGCTGTCGCGGCTGCAGGGCGCGCAGGCAGCGAGATTCTCGCCACAGGAATTCGAATGCCTGCATGCGCTCGAGCAGGACTATTTCTGGTTCCGCGGGCGCATCCGGCTGATCCTCTGGGCGTTCGGACGCTACGCGAGCGGATGCCGCAGCTTCCTCGAAATCGGCTGTGGTACCGGCTCGGTGCTCGCGGCCCTTGCGCACGCGCATCCGGGTGTCGCGGTCTGGGGGAGCGAGGCGTATCTCGAAGGCTTGCAGTTTGCGCGCACGCGCGTCGATTCGGCGCGCCTGATGCAGATGGACGCACGCTGTGTCCCGTTCGCGGAGGAGTTTGACGCGATCGGCATGTTCGATGTCCTCGAGCACATCGTGGAAGACCAGGCGGTGCTCTCGCAGGTGAGCCGAGCGCTGCGTCCTGCAGGGATCCTGCTGATCACCGTGCCGCAGCATCGCTTCCTCTGGAGCCCTGCCGACGATCATGCGGGCCACGCCCGCAGGTACGCGCGCGCTGAGCTGGTACAGAAGGTCGAGCGAGCGCAATTCAAGGTGCTGCGGTGTACTTCCTTCGTGAGCCTGTTGTTTCCGCTGCTGCTGATTTCGCGGTTTCGCCGCAAGGGGCGGGAATACGATTCGCGCGCCGAATATCGAATCCCGCGCGCCGTCAACGCAATGCTGGCGATGGCGTTGAGCGCCGAGCGCGCGGCAATCCGGCTCGGCGCGACGCTTCCGTTTGGCGGATCGCTGCTGCTGGTGGCACGCCGAGAGGAGCATGCAGCGTAATGCCGACGTCGAAGTCCGGAGTCGCCCGGCTTCTCGATTTTCCCCGAGTCTACAGCGGGTTCGCCAATTTGATCGGCGGCGATGCCCGATCGGCCTACATGCGTGAGTATGTGAGGCCGGTCCGCGGCCAGCGAATCGTCGACATCGGCTGCGGCCCCGCAGACATCGTGAGCGAGCTGCCCGACGGCGTGGAGTACGTCGGGATCGACATGAGCCCGCAGTACATGGACGCCGCCCGCGCGCGTTTCGGAAATCGTGCGAGCTTCCACTGTCAGCCCATTTCGTCGGCGCTCGCCGTCAGCCCCGCCCGCTTCGACATCGCAATGGCGAACGGCGTACTGCACCACCTGGACGATGCGCAGGCGCTCGACCTGCTGCAGCTGGCGCGCGCTTCGCTTGCAGAGGGCGGGCGCCTGGTGACGCTAGACGGTTGCTACGTTCCAAACCAGCCCGCGATCGCCCGCTGGCTGCTGAAGATGGACCGCGGCAAGCATGTGCGGGCCCCAGAGGCCTACGTGGAGCTCGCCAGGCGTGCGTTCGGGACGGTGGTGCCCCATCTGCGGCAAGACTTGCTGCGAATTCCGTATACCCATCTCATCATGGAATGCCGGCCTTGATGCGAGCGGCTGGCGCAGCCGATGGCAGGGTCGTCGAATCGTAGATCGCCACTGCGCCGCGCGCCCAGGTCGCGCGGCTGCGCTGCGGATCCCAAGCCGGCTCTCCGCGGCTCGTAACGACATACCACCGCACGCGAAGATCCTTCATCTTTTGCAGGGCGCTCTGCGGATTCTCGGCGCGCGCCACTTCGCCAAGCGCCCGGTAGCGATCGACCGCGGCGATCCGGTTGGCGCCGCCGAGCGCTTCGTGAATCCAGACGCGAGCGAGATAGGCCGGCACCGCTGTCAGTGCGACCAGCTCCGTCGGCGCATCGACGCCTACGTCTCGGGTGGGGAGTGGCCATGCGGCAAGTGTGTCCCCGGGTTGCGCGCGGCTGCGCAGAAAACCTGCTGCGGCAAGCAGATCGGACGCAACCGTGTGCGCGGCGAACGGCCGGCTCCAGTAGAACTTCGGGCGCGCCATCTCTGCCGCACTCATCCACAGGAACGGCACCGCTATCGCGGTCCCGACCAGCAGGGTTTGCCAGAGTCGCAGTCCGTGCCTGCCCTGCTCGGAAAGCCAGCGAACCAGGGACGCGGCGGTCCATGCTGCAACCACGGCATAGAGCAGCACGAACGGGCGCTGGGTGAAGTCGCTCGCATCGTGGTGGGCCGGAATGGGTGCGACCAGCAGCACGAACGCGTAGGTGACGAGCAGCGCAAGCGGAAAGCCGTCTACGCCCGCCAGCTGCAGTCGCCGCCGCAACAAGGCGAGCGCCAGCGGGTAGAGCAGCACGAACAGGCCGAGGCATGCCACGTACACGAGCAGAACCCCGGCCGCAGTTGCAGCAGTCTCGCCGTACTCGGTGCCAATCCGCAGATAAAGGCCCTGGTAAGCCGTGGGCTCCTGGCGGCGATGGACGAAGTGGAGAAAGCGCTCGAGCGCGCGTCCCTCATCGAAGACCCACGAGATTTCAGCAGGCAGGTGAGACAGGAATCGCAGCGCGAACACGGCCCCGATGGCGAATGCTCCGGCAACAAGCAGGAACAACACGCGCCGCCGCTGCACGGTATGCGAAGCGATGGCGACGATTGCGAGCCATGCCGGGAACAGCAAAATGAACACATGCGCGCGAAACAGCACCGTTGCAAGCGCGAGCGCGGCGCTGATCGCGAACGCGCCCGCTGAGCGCGTTTGGATCCATCGATGCAGGAAAACGATTGCAAGCAGCGCCGTTGCAAGTGCGTACGATGCCGTAGGACTGGCGAGCAGGTTCCAATGGAAGCTGAAGAATCCATTGCGTAATCCGTAGTTGGACGCGTCCGGCAGCACGAGCAACGCCGCAAGCGCGGCGACGCCACCCGCAGCGCCCGCAAGTGTCGCTCCCAGTGTGTAGGTTGCGCACGCCAGGCAGAGAATCCCGATCGGAGCCCAGAGCGACGTTGCAAGCGGCAAACCGGGCTGATCGAGCGGCCACGCGAATACCGCCGGAAGGGTGTACGACGCGTAGTGATAGAGAAACCAAGGAGTATCGGCGAGCCAGATTGCGCCGCGCCCGATCGCGCGTGCGTCGCCGAACTGCGAGATCACGCCGGCATGCAGGAAGTAGTCGCTCCACGCCGGAAATTGGCCGGTGCCGGCGAGTATTGCGGGGACCGCGGCGAGATCCTTGCACCAGGCCGCGACCAGAGTGCAACAGAGCGCCAATCCGATCAGATCGGCACCGTCGGGAGCCGGCGCTCGCTTGCGCAGCCTTGCACTGGCAAAGTCCAGCGCGGTGATCGCCACCGCCCAAAGCGCGAATGCGAGCGCGGCGGTGACCGAAAACACCGCAACGAGCAGCAGCAGCGCAACCCCCGTCACGGTGACGCCGAGCGGCCAGGCGGCAACCCGCGGCAGGTCCGACGCGCGCGCGATGCGCAGCACCCATCGTCCGCTCGCGAGGACTACGTAGCTGAACACCGCCGCACTCGCGAATACGAGCGCCAGCGGGGCGGACACGCCCTGCACGGCCAGCGAGCCGAGAAGAAGGGAAACCAGGCCGATGGAGACGACCGTTCCAGACGCGAGGAGGCGCTTCAGGTTCCGCATTTGCGCTTCTCACCATTCTGCTATGGTGGGAGAAAACATGCTGGATACACCGAAGAAGCTGGCGCTGGCGAAATGCATCTCGGCGGTGCTGCGCCGAACGCGCCGATGGGCCGGCCTTTCCGACCGGGTCAGGCTGAAAAGGCGCGGGATCCACTGGGATCTGGACCTCGCGGAGGGCATCGATCTGTCGATTTACCTGCTCGGTGCCTTCGAGCCTCGACTGGTCGCGGCGTACCGCAAGCTGATCCGCCCTGGCGCGTGCATCGTGGATATCGGGGCGAATATCGGCGCGCATACGCTGCAGTTCGCGAAGCTGGTGGGCGATCGCGGCAAGGTCGTTGCGTACGAGCCGACGGCTTATGCATTCGACAAGCTGCAGACGAACCTTCGCCTCAACCCGATGCTGGCGCAGCGCGTGACGGCGATACAAGCGATGCTCGTCGCCAGTGCGGATCAAGCGCTGGCCAACGGCGTGGTGTCCAGCTGGCCGCTGGACGCGCGTGCGAGGGACGGCCGACATTCGCTGGGCGCGGTGCGCGACACCGCCGGAGCGGTCGCGCTGACACTGGACGAATCGCTGCGGCGGATTGGCGTCCCGGCGGTCGATTTCATCAAGATCGACGTCGACGGCAACGAGCTCGATGTCCTTCGTGGTGCGGAGTCGCTGATGCGCGAGCAGCGGCCCGCGTTGTTTCTGGAGCTGGCGCCGTATGAGTACCGCAATCCCGGGGATTTCGAAGCTTTCCTCGAGATCCTCTGGCGGCTGGACTACGAGTTGCGCACCGGAACGGCGTCCGCCGCACTGCCTCGAGACGTCCGCGAGCTGCGTGCGCGCATACCGGCCCTTGGCAGCATCAATGTGATCGCGTCACCGTCACCGGCGAAGTCATGAAGTAGCGGTGGTACGCAAGCCTCGTAAACCTCCTGTGCGGAGCGCGCGTCAGGTGGGGCAGCCGGCACAGACGAAGGACATCGCCGTCCCGCACGGTCGAGTCCGCGTTCATCCACAGCAGCGAGATCTGCCGGCCAAAATTCGACGGATTGCGATCGATCGCGTGCAGCAGCAGCGCGTTGTGCGGCACCTGCGCAAAGTCGTCCCTGAACCACGCATCGCGGATCTCGTGATCGAGCAGCGCTGCCGATAGCGCACCGGGCGACTCGCCAATGAGCAGCGAAGTGGATGCGCGATTCGCAATCACGACGACCGGCGGCACGTCGTCGGGACAGGCAGCATTCCCCGCCGGCACCGGGTCGAGCCTGAACGGGCGGGCGAGCGGAGTCGTCGTGAAGATCATGG